>Ga0207646_10000341_pt1 | contig 63056 bp, 63 predicted proteins | sample KBSK5502metaG_FD_184343 | JGI IMG/M metagenome (GOLD analysis project Ga0207646, IMG submission 184343) | Corn, switchgrass and miscanthus rhizosphere microbial communities from Kellogg Biological Station, Michigan, USA - KBS K5-50-2 metaG... | ecosystem: Host-associated > Plants > Roots >... | reverse complement strand
CCAGCTGTCATGCCAATGGCATAGCTGGGTAGCGAAGTTCGGTTGTGATAACCGCTGAATGCATATAAGCGGGAAGCACTCCTCAAGATGAGATCTCCCAACCCGTAAGGGATAAGAAGGGCCCAGGAAGACTACCTGGTTGATAGACGGGAAGTGAAAGCGCAGTAATGTGTGAAGCTTACCCGCACTAATCGCCCGTTCGGCTTGACCATAAAATTTACTCGGTGCATTAAAACAGTCGTCAGCACTCAGCCTTCAGCGCTCAGCCAGAACCTGGACTGGGCTGAAAGCAAATTTCACTAACGCTGCCAGAACCTGGGCAGCGGTGAGACGAGAGAACTGACGCGCTGTGCGCCGACGAAAAAGCCGAAGTAAAAGCTAGTGATCACTGGCTAGTGTCCAGTGATCAGTAAAAACCAATCTATTCAGTTGTGAGGCATCGTCCTCGGTTTGCTTAGGATGATCTTTGAGAATCTGGCACTTAGCATTTAGCACTTAGCATTTAGCCCCTTGAGGCTTTTGCTAGCTGCTGAAGGTTGGTGCTGACAAGATGGCGTAGAGATCCTTCGCTGACAAGCGCTCAGGATTTCGGCGCGCGGCTCAGACGCCGCGCAGACGCCTCAAGTTGTCGGTGATCTTACCGCGGGGGTTCCACCCGTTCCCATCCCGAACACGGAAGTTAAGCCCCGCAGGGCCGATGGTACTGCACGCGAAAGTGTGTGGGAGCGTAGGTCGTTGCCGGCATTAAATAAAGGCCATGCTGAGAAATCAGCATGGCCTTTTCTGTTTTGGAACAACAGGCGCTAAGCGTTGCGTCTCTCGCATTCCGCTCTCCCTTCAAACCGTCTCAAGAAACTCACAGCCGACTCAAGCGCGGATGGGAATGCCTGAAACGCACAGTCGTTTCTCGCCATCATCAACCCCTGCCTTCTTAAGTGCGTCCACGAAGGCTTCGTACATCGGCCAAGGATAGGAGGTCGGTCCGACGATTAGGCGGTCAAATATCCTCGGGAAATCCAAGTCCGTGAGGCGATCCGAAACCTTTGCGTCTAGAGGAATTTTGTAAACAATCTGTGGAATTCCGCTGATATGATTTCGGTTGAAGATTCCATGAGCGTGGAAGGCCAAAACTTGGGCGCGTAGATAGCCCTCCATTCCCGTTCTTCGCGAAAGCCTTCGTGCTTCAGACAAACTGATGCTGCTAGCTGCAGTCGATGATTCGGCCAAGTATGCGACGGGGCTGAAGATAAGGCCCAGAGCGAGAGTTACTTGTGACATTGTCGGAATATTGAGAACGATACCAACACGAGCGGCGCTTCCGCCAAACCTCGGTGGTCACCCAAATCCGGCCATTAGTGCTCACTTCAAAACCAGCCATTAAATTCGACGGCTGCCAGCAGTTTTGCGGCAACGCCACGGCCATGCCACTCAGGTAGGACTGCCATGGCGCGCAGGTGGGCTTCTGCGATGTCGGGATGCCACGTCGCGGAGATTGTTCCGACGACATTTCCGGCCGCCGTGGCGACCAGGACATGCATCTGCTGTAGACGGAGATGCACGGTTTCATTGGTTAGGACGGTATCTATAAAAGCGGGCGGCGTGTAGTCTCTGCGATATTGCTCGAAAGCGGCCGACAGGCATTTTAAGATCGCCGGCGCATCTTCGCTCGTAGCGGTACGAATCACAATATTTACTGGCGAATCCATTCTCGATGCGATTCTACCGTGGTGAAGTCGAGAGTAGCTCGCTGAGTCAGCGCAGGTTAGAATCGAATGCTAGTGAGGTGATCATGAATCGTGTGTTGATAAGTTTTCTATTACTGATTGCAGCGGCGCAGCCGGGCAGCGGACAACAACAACCAACTGCTCCCATGGATTGCCATCATGGGGCGGCGGAGAAACATTTTGACCGGATTCTGATCGTGGTTTTGGAAAATCAGGCCTATGTATCGGCTATTAAGGATCCCTACCTGAAACAATTGGCTGACGAAGGGCTTGAGTTCACGAATTACAGAGGGGTGGAGCATCCGTCTTATCCGAATTATCTGGCAATGATAGCGGGGAGCACTTTTGGTCTTCATGGGTGGTTTGGGGATAATCAAAAGAATTTTCCCGACGATGAGAAACATCGAACGATCGGGGATCTGATTGAGTGGAAGAATTATGCGGAGGATTGTCCGGCGAAACCTGGACAGCCACCTTATTTAAAATCGACTTTTAGAAAGTATGCGCGGAAGCATGTGCCCTTCCTGAGTTTTAAGAAGATCCAGAAAAAGGGGTACGAGAATGTTGTCGGGGTAGACACCAAGGATCCCAACAACGCTTTTGTCACGGATGTGAGCAATTCACGTAAAGATCAGAAAGACAGCCAGCACAAGAATCTCCCTACCTTCATGTTGTATACGCCTAACATGGACGATGATGGACACGATACGAATCTTGCGACAGCGTCCCGCTGGTTGAAGAACTTTCTTGAAAACTGGTTTCCTCCCGAGGCTCGCGGCGGCACCTTGACGGTCATCACCTTTGATGAAGGCGAGCCGCCGGAGGAGGAGTCGAATCACATCTACACCATATTTTTGGGCGACATGGTGAAAAAGGGGCAAAACATAAATACTCGTTATGATCATTTTGATCTGCTGCGGACGGTTGAGAATAATTTTGGCTTGGTGCAATTGAATTACGGGGATTGCAAAGCTACCGGGATGACTGGGATTTGGAAATGACGGCGGCTGGAAATGAGGATACTTCCGCGGCGGGAAACGCGCCTCTTCCCTGCTGCAAAGTTTTTAGCCTTTGTTGCCGATGAAGATTGCAAGGACCGATTTGCTCTTCCCCGTGGGCCGTCTGGGCATTGCTGGTAATGATACTTTTGTACCCAAGGATTGGCCTTTTGCTCCTTTGCCAAGGCCCGAAAGCCAAGCCAGAATAGGGTTTCACGGCACGAATGACTCCGGTTATGGACGAATCGCTGGAAACCGCTGTTTCTGCCATACCTCGCAGCAGGAAATTTTCCGCCCGGGTTGCCCTGGTTGACCTCAAGGAATCGACTGGAAAAGTTCTGCGTGACTGTTTTAAACAGTTTGGCATTGAAACGCTGGTTGTTACCGACAATGCTGTGGAGCGTTTGCCTCGGGAAAAATTCGAAGCCTGCGTATTGAAGCTTAGCCCAGGAGCCGAGTTGGTCATGGACTCCGTACGAAGATCTGCTTCCAATGGCAAGATGGTGATCTACGGGCTGGGCGGCAGTGCGCAAGAGGCGATGCAGTATTCCAAGTACGGAATAAACGCAGTTTTTCACGAGCCGGTGCAGCGCCCGGCAGTGCTGAAAGTGGTGCGGGCCACGCAGATGCTTGTGGCGCACGAATTTCGACGTTATCTGAGGATTCCGGTGATTACGGAAATTTCGGTTGCAACTGCTGACAACAAGCGGCGGTTTAACGCCATTAGCCAGGAAGTCAGTTCGGGAGGCATGTCCATTAGGAGCGACGAGGCAGTGCCGCTCGATCAAGCTTTGGAGATTTCATTTGCGCTTCTCACGCTGCCCCGCATATGGGTGCGTGGTACCGTGTGTTGGGCCAAACCTTCCAGTAAGAATTTCGGCATTCGCTTCGATCTCCAGGATGAGCGACGTCTGCGGATCAAAGAGTGGGTCGAAGGTTATCTGGCAGATTAAAACGTTCATCTCCGGAAAGCCTCATATTTCCAATTCGCGCGATACAAAAATTCTCATAACTGTTAATGGATAAATCAGGTCATCACTGTATTGTTTCCGCCTTCAAGCACAGTCTACCCTGAAATAGGACTCCGGTTTTGTCTGCCGATGGCGAGAGCGGAGTCCTGAATGAAGACTTATCTCTGATAAAGGAGACATCACTCATGAATGAGGATCGAGTGCAAGGCAAATGGAAACAGATGAAGGGCGCGCTGAAGTCTCGCTGGGGCAAGCTGACCGACGACGATCTCGACGTCATTGAAGGACAGAAAGATCAATTGGTCGGCAAAGTCCAAGAACGATATGGGATCGCGAAAGACGAAGCGCAAAAGCAAGTGGATGAGTGGAATCGAGTGAATCGAGACGCTGAAATGCGGGAAGCGGAGGCTGAGCGGCAACGTAAGGCCAGCTAGTCAATAAATCCCCACAAAGGAGTCGCCGGCGCGGCTCCCTTTTTTTTTGGATGTTTGTGTCCCTTCATGAATCCGCGCGGCGCATGTAGAATCAAATCCAGCAATGGCCGGCGTTTCCCAACTGATTCAGATTGAAGCTTACCCTGTGCGGCGGCAGGCAAAACCAGCATGGCTGAAAGCCAAGGCTCCGGTTGGCGATAACTTTCACAATTTGAAGAAGCTGGCGCGCGGCTTGGGATTGCATACAGTTTGCGAGTCGGCGCAATGTCCGAATATTGGTGAGTGCTGGAACCACCGCACGGCAACTTTTATGCTGCTCGGGGATATCTGCACCCGGCGCTGCGGATTCTGTGCTGTGCCCAAAGGCAGACCTGGGCCAATTGATCTGGACGAACCACGGCGTGTCGCGGAAGCGGTTGCGAAGTTGGGATTGAAGCATGCGGTTGTGACCAGCGTGAATCGCGATGACGATAATGTGGGCGGCGCGCGGATTTTTGCCGGGACCATTCGTCAGGTTCGTGAGCTTTCGCCTGAGTGTTGTATCGAAGTCCTGATTCCTGATTTTCAGGGTCTGGATGAGGCGCTGAAGATTGTGCTCGATGCACGCCCCGACGTTCTGAACCATAACACCGAGACGGTTCCGCGGCTGTATCGTGTTGTACGCTCTGGGGCGCGCTATGAACGCACGCTCAGGCTATTGGAGAACGCGAAGAAAATTTCTCCTGGGATGGTCACCAAGTCAGGGGTGATGGTCGGGCTGGGAGAGACTATTACGGAATTAGTGGAAGTATTTAGTGATCTTGGCCAGCGTGGGGTGGACATCCTGACGGTTGGCCAATACCTGCGCCCGTCACGCGACCATCTTCCGATCGCGCGATTCTATACGCCTGATGAATTTCAATATCTGAAAAGCGAAGCGCTGCGCTTCGGCTTCCGTCATGTCGAATCCGGCCCGCTGGTGCGCTCCAGTTATCATGCGCACGAGCAGGCCGAAGCCACTTCGACGATTATCTAGCCAGGTTCAAACCCCGCTACCAAACACGGCAGACATTCTGCCGAACCATGGCTGCATTCGGCTTGCAGTGGTATGCCTCCCGGAACTCGGGCATGTTGGAGACGACGCCATTGACGCGCCATCTTCCTGGGGAGTGCGGGTCTACTGTGACCAGCATGCGCGATAAAGCTTCAGTGCGGTTCTGGCACCAACCGTTGGCCCATCCCAGAAAGAATCGCTGCTGCGGGGTGAGGCCATCGATTGCGGCGGGTTGCTTGCCCGCCAGCGTGCTCAGAAGCGCCATGTAAGCGATGCGCATCCCTCCGTTGTCGGCCACGTTTTCTCCCAAGGTCAAAGGACCGTTTACTTTCAAGTCATCGATGGCGGTAAAGTTGGAGTACTCATCTGAAACGCACTTGGTCCGCTGATCGAATTCCTTCTTGTCTTGCTCCGTCCACCAGTTGCGCAGATTGCCTTGAGCGTCGAATTGGCTACCTTCGTCGTCGAAGCCGTGAGTAAGTTCGTGGCCGATGACAGCGCCGATGCCGCCAAAGTTCATGGCATCGTCTGCCTGGTTGTCGTAAAACGGAGGCTGCAAAATTCCCGCCGGGAAGGTGATGTTATTCAGTTGCGGATTGTAACTGGCATTGACGGTGCTGGGTGGATACGGCCAGTCATTCTTGTCCACGGGTTTGCCAATTTTATTTAGCTGGCGCTGGAACTCGAACTCATTCGCTCGTAATGAATTGCCCAACGCATCGCCACGCGCAATCTTGAGGCTGCTGTAATCGCGCCACTTGTCGGGATATCCGATACGATTACTAATAGCCTGCAGCTTAACCACGGCTTGTTTCTTGGTTTCTGGACTCATCCAGGAGAGGCTCTGAATGTCCTCTCCCAAGGCTTTTTCGAGCGCTTGCACCATTTTTAGAGTGCGGTCTTTGCCTTCAGCGCCGAAGGTCAGTTCGACGTATTTCTGTCCGACCGCTTCTCCTAAATCGCCATTGGTATAGCGTACGCAGCGCTTCCAGCGTGGGCTTAGCTCTTTCGTTCCGACCAAGGTCTTGGAAAAGAAATTGAAGTTTTCATTCACGAACTTTGTAGGAAGCAGGGCGGCATTGCCGTGCACCACGTGCCAGCGCAAATAGGTCTTCCAGTCATCCAGAGAAGCAGTTTTTACGACCGAGTCCATCTGTTTGAAAAATTCGGGTTCAGTTACATTCACCACTTGCGTGGCAGGCGCACCAATTCCTGTCAGGTAAACGTTCCAATTAAAGTCGGGACTCAGGGCTGCGAGGTCTTTGGCTTCGAGTTTGTGATAGACCTTGTTGGGGTCGCGACGGCTGACCCGATCCAGGGCGCCTTTGGCGAGTCCGGTTTCGATATCCATTACCGATTTAGCTTCTGCCGTTGCTTTGGCGGGAGCGTCGCCGAGTAATTCAAACATTTTCTGGACATGGTCTACGTATTGCTTGCGCAATTCCACGGACTTGGCATCATCTTTGACGTAGTAATCGCGATCGGGAAGTGCCATTCCTCCCTGATCGGCTTCTGCGATGGTCTGGGTCGCGTCCTTGAAATCCTGATCGGAGGTAAAGGTGAACACGGCACCGACGGCTTGGCGGTGTAGCCGAACCAGCTCCTTCGCCAGGTCGGCTTTAGAATTGAGGTCGTCGATGGCCTGGAATTCGTCGGCCAGGGGCCGCATGCCGGCTGCTTCGATTGCGGCTTCGTCCATGCAGGATTGATAATAGTCGCCGATTTTTTGTTCTACGGGGTTGCGTTTGGAATCGTTCGTAGAGTAATTCTCCAGGATTCCGCGAACAGTTTGTTCGCCGCGTTCCTCCAATTCGTTGAAACGTCCCCAGCTGGAATGATCGCCTGGGATCGGGTTCTGGGCTTGCCATTTGCTGCAAGCGTAGCCGTAAAAATCCGTGCAAGGATCGATATTTTTGTCGAGCATGTCCGCGGTGAAGCTGACATGCCCGGTCTGCGGCCGGGCGGCGGGCGCGCCAGATTGAGCCAGGGACAAACTCAGGAAGGCAAGCAAGAGCAAGGCAAGTACAAGTGAAGTAATTTTCAAAAAGTGCATGGTTGTTCCTCGCATAACAAGATTTTGTGTGCGCAGAAAAGCCCGCAGATTAAAGCGGCGCGGCACGATACGGCCAGGCAAAATCGAGAGCGCCCCAAGGTATTTAGACGATCCGCACAGGGAAACGTCACCCAGATATACGGAGCTATTAGCTCACTGGTTCCTCAAAAGATTCTGAAATGGATAGTCAGATACTTTTTCGGATTTTCGCGAATCGACTTGACCAGGTGGCGGGTTTCCACCAGCATCTGATCTGCATTGTTGAACAATGACGGATCCCGGAGCAGCTTCCCGGCTGTACCTTCCCCGGCCTCCAGACGATCGGTAAGAACCGAGATCTTGTTCATGGTGTTCTGCAACTTTCTGGCAAACTCTTCGTCTTTGGCCAATACGCCGAGCGGCCCTTTGCCAGCATTCACGTCATCGGTAAGTTTCTTCACGTTGGCGATGGTCTCGTTGGCGTTGTTGTAGAGGGTTGGGTCCTTGAGGAACTTGCCGGCGCTTCCCTTCCCAGCATTCAGGTCGTCGACCACTACATTCAGCTTGTCGATCGTGGCGTTGGCTTTGCGGTAAAGCTCATCGTCATTGAACAGTTTGCCCAGGGTACCTTCGCCTTGAGCGACCTTGTTAACCAATCCTTGGAATTCCGCCACCGTGGCGTTCAACTGGTTATAAAGTTTGGGATCGTAGATCAGCTTTCCGATAGAACCCTGGCCGCTCTCGACAAAAGCAATGATGCGATCGGCTCGCTTCAGCAGTGCATCCATGTTCTGTAGAGTGCTCTGGCCGGAGCGGACCATGTCCTGAAAATCGGGCCGCTCTCTGATGGGCAAGGAATCGCCGTTCTCAACCTCTGGGCCCTTGGCTTGCGAGCTATCAATATCGATGTAAGTCTCGCCCAGCACACCGGCAGTGGAAAGCGAAGCCTGCGAATCCTTGCGCAAGTTGAAGCGGTACTTTGAGCTCACCTTCATGGTGACTTGAACCGGGGTAAGTTGTTTGTCTTTGTCGCGAACAATGCGGATCTCGACCACGTTGCCGATATCCACGCCGTTCAAGCGCACAGGGGCTCCTTCGCGCAATCCGCTGGCGTTGTCGAAATAGGCCTTGAGATAGATTTTCTTGGTGAAGAGTCCCGCCGTGCCACTCATGAGAAAAATCAGCACCGCCAGCGTGATACTGGCAAATAGCACCGTGATCCCGACTTTTAGTTCGGACCACTTCAACTGCTTATTGCTAGGCACGCGTTCTCCCAAGCAAAGTCATCGCGACGGAATACCCGGTGCTGCGTAGATACAGCTAGATTTAGTCATGAATCATAGCAGACCGCTGCGTGAGCTTCACGTTTTAAGCTCGCTGTAACTGTGGCGTCCTGGTCAACATTAAGGCAACCAAATACGCGCTAGCGCCGCAAGCCAGCGTAATGTTCAGACCGAATTGAATTGCAATCACCATGGCTAAAACCGAACCCAGGACGCTGGAAGCCGCATTCATCGCCCATGCCCATTCGACGGCGTTTTCTCCGGCATGATTGGACCGCGACTCGGGAATATCTATCGAAACTAAGCTGAGGGCACGCAAGCCGGTAGGAAACGGCATTCCCATGGCAAATCCCAGTGGGACCAGAAGCGCAGCGCTGACCAGCAGTTTCGCTATGAAAGCCAGGCCAACGAGGGCATTTAGCAGTCCCGTCAGGATGAATACGTAGAGCACTAAGGCGGCAACGATTATTGTTAATGGCAACCATGCGCTACTGGCTTGGCCTAGCCATCGGCGGGAGGCGAGGCTGCCGGCGCCACTTGAAAGCAGGAGTAGGAAAACAACGACTGTCAGGGCGTAGGTGGGATGTCCGAGGAATAGAACGAAGCGCTGAATGAAGGCGATCTCCACCATAATGTAACCCAGACCCACAGCCACAAAGTACAGAAGTCGCACCCAGCGTTCTCGACGTCGTTGCCGCGCCGCCAAGGGAATCACGAGAAATGCGACCACGGCGATGACTGAAATGATTAGAACCATTCCCAGCACAGCCACGCCGAGGTTTACTTTCCAATCGATGCCCTGTTGCAAGGATTGTGGCCGCAGTATCTGGCCCAGCTTCAAGGTGAAGAAAAAGAATGGAGCGTTATCATTCACGGGGGCGACGTTGTAGGCATATTGGCGGGCGAATGCAGAAGGATTATTGCTCGCGATCAGGCTGGAAAATGGATTATCGCCGGCATCAGAGGGCCGGTAAAGCGCTACCAGGTTCGGATAGCGGTTCAGATGCTGCTCAATTGCATTTTCTTCTTGCTGGCTGAAAGCGCTTTTTTTGGCCAGCACGACTACGGGAAGGCCATCTTCGTCCAAATCCCCTTCCGAGACGACGATGAAGTTGTTCGCCGGATTTTCCACGCCCAAGCGGTGCAGAGCTTCCATCGCGACTGAGACCACACGTAAAGCTTCGCGCGGCTGTTGGAACTCCCATCGGGTGATGGCGATCATTCCGTCAGGTTTTAGATGCGCGAAATATTCCTGGAAGGCTTCCACCGTGTAAAGGCTGTTCTCGCTCAAGGCGAAGGCGCCGGCAGCGGTGGACGCCCACGTGTCCACCAACGTCATCTGGACCACGTCGAAGCTCTGTTTTGCATTGCGGACGAACGAACGCCCATCGGTGACGTGGACGTGAACCTCAGGACGCTGGTAAAGGTGATACGAATAATCGGCGTACCGGTCGCGCATGATGGTGTTGGCAATGATGGGATTGATTTCGATGCCGGTCACATCGGGACTGCCATTCGCCACCGCCCGCAGCACATCCACACCTCCGCCCGGACCGATGATCGCGTATTCACCATGTGGCCGCAGAACGTTGACCAGGGCCGGCGGGGCGGACATCAGGTTCCTCTGCCAGGATGTGTTTTGCCAATTTTTGGGGTCTGAATTCATGATGAAGGTATTGGCGTCGGCATCGATCACGATTACTTTGGCATTGTCCTGACGATCCACTTCTACCCGCGAAATTGCGTTCCAGCGGGCGAACTCCACCATCGTGGGATCGCGGAACGCGCCCTTGGCATAGACCACATCCAACAACCTTCCCGAATGATTGGCTGCAATCAGCCCCAGCAAGACGGAGGCAAGAGTAAGAGTGACGCGGCGGACATCAGCAGTCGTCGCCCACACGCTTCCGGCGACTGCCGCAATCAACGCGGCAAATAGAATCGTGTTAGGTCCGCCGAGAAAATTCAACAGCGGAACAATTCCCAGACAGGCCAGCGCGCCACCGCAGAGATCCGCACCATACAAGCGGGGAATGTGTCCGGACTCGCGCGCAAAGATGATGGAGAACTGCAGGCCGGTGAGGAAAAAAGGAATGGCGGAAGCGATGTAAATGACAGTCAGGCGGAGAAAATTTGACTGAGACAGCTCGAGCGAGACCGGAGTACGCAATACAACGTCCAGCACGAATGGGATGAGCAGCGCGTTGGCGACGGATAGCCATGCTGCCAGGTTGCGCGTCTCAAAGCGCGTCAGCCAAGTTTTTTTGAGGTAAGCGAAGACGCCGCCTGCGCCCAGCCCGAGCAATGCAATTGAAATGGCGAGGAAAGCGAAATGATAAAACAGGACAACGGAAAACAGGCGGGTGAGCGCTAATTCGAGAAGCAATGCGGCGAAGCTGCTCAACCCAATGCCGGCCAGCAGCGCACGATTCCCGGTTGTCCTAGCGGCGGAGGCTGGAAGCACGAGTGGAGTCTGGCTCATTGCGGGTGATCGGGCGACAGTCTAACAGACCGAGCAACGTCAGTTTTCAAGAATGACTTGGGCGATGGCTTGCTCGGCGGTGTGCGAGAGCGACAGCGCGACGTGAACGGCACCGAGTTTCGAAGCAACCTCCGCAGCCGTGCCGTGAAAAGAAATCGTGGGACGGCCTCCGGGCTGGCGGCAAACCTCAATATCACGCCAGCGAACGCCACGGCTCCATCCGGTTCCCAAGGCTTTCATGGCCGCTTCCTTCGCGGCGAATCGCGCCGCATAGCGTTCCACGCGATTGGCTTTGGAATCACAGTAGCGTCTTTCTCCTTCGGTGAAGACTCGGTGCAGGAAGCGTGCGCCGAAACGCTCCATGGCTTCCCCGACGCGGTGCACTTCCGCGATATCGATTCCGGTACCGACAATCATGCGGAATTAAGTTAGCACAGGAGAGTGCGACCGATTAAAGCAGCCGATCTCCGCGATAGATGATCTGGTCATCGACAAGGCGCGCTTCAGCCATAAGGCTATGCGGTTTGGCCGGACCGGTGCCATCGATGTGCAGGACTTGGTGACTGTGGCCCACCAGCCAGTCCGAAACCATCATCCGATGACAACGAAAATAAACTCGTTCCGCGCACATGTAGGCGGTTGGCGACTGATCACCCAGCTTGATCAGGGCGGCGACGGCGTCCCGAAATTCTTCGGTCAGCATGTAATCCGCGTAGTTGCGGAAACTGGGGCTGCGCAGGGCGAGGTGCGGCGAGTCGTCGCGGATTTTCTTGCGACGTCCACCGAGTTCTTTCATCCACACGTATCGGATTCCGGCTTCGGGCAAGGTCTTCTCCAGCGATTCACGATTGAAATGCGGCAAACGGCGCGACATGGGAAGCGAGCGGATGTCGACCAATGTTCGTATCGAATGGGCACGAAGAACTTCGAGCAGTTCATCGAGGGTGCGGGTGGAATGGCCGATGGTGTAGAGAGTCGACACAGGGCGGATTGTTGATTGTTGATTTCAGATTTCTTGTAACGCCACCGCCACCGTCTCATCCTGCTCGGGAAAGACGGTGCGCAGGTCGAGGAGAACCTGAGCATCTTCGACTCGGGCAATGATCGGGGGAGCAGATGCGCGTAGGCGGGCTGCCAGGTCGTCGGCACTCCGAGTCTTACTTGTGATAGCTAGCAGCGTTGTGGGCAGCACAGCAGAGGGCGCAGCGCCGCCGCCGATGACAGATTCGCCAGCCATTACGCTCACAGATAATCCCGGCCGCCGAATTTTCTCTGCGATAGCTTTCGCTCGTTTACCAATCTCGTCTTTTGATAAACGCATCATGCGCAGAACCGGAATCGCGTCGTGATCGTGTTTCACGTACGCGAGTAATGTGGCCTCCAGGGCGGCGTAGGTCAACTTGTCCACACGGAGGGCGCGAAAGAGTGAGTTGGCGCGCATGCGGGCAATGAGATTGCTACGGCCGCTGAGAATGCCGGCTTGTGGCCCTCCGAGGAGTTTGTCTCCGCTGTAGGTCACGACCTCCACGCCAGAGCGCAGACTTTCCAGGACGCCGGGCTCGTCGTTCACGCCAACCGAACGCAGATCGATAAACGCTCCACTGCCGAGATCTTCCAAGAGAGGGATATTGCGCTTGCGCGCTAATGACACTAATTCTTCGATTCGAGGCTGTTCGGTGAATCCAGTGATCTGAAAATTGGAGCGGTGTACACGCAGCAGCAAGCGGGTCTTGTCAGTGATCGCGCTTTCGTAGTCGGTTAGGCGGGTGCGATTGGTGGTGCCAACTTCCCGCAGAATCGCGCTGGACTTTGTCATCACCTCAGGGATGCGGAATGAACCGCCAATTTCGACCAGCTCGCCACGCGAGACGATGACCTCGCCGCCCTCCGCCAGAGTGTTGAGCGCGAGCAGCACAGCAGCCGCGTTATTGTTTACCACGATGGTGGAAACATCGTGTGTGCCAGCTCCCGCTCCCGCAAGTTCTTCGCTCAACAATTTGCGGAATAGACGATCAACGTGGATGTCCCGCCGGCCGCGAACACCTTTATCGATTTCGAATTCCAGATTCGAGTAATTGCCGGCCACGTCATGAATGTGTTGGACCACGGAGGCTGTCAGCGGGGCACGCCCAAGGTTGGTGTGAAGAATGACACCCGTGGCATTGATGACAGTGCGTAGCGAATAGCTAAGCGATTGCCGGAGCTCGCGTTCGACAGCCGATGCGATTCCGGAGAGGGCGATCTCAATTCCGCCGGCATCCAGTCTTCCGCTAGTAATCTCGTCGCGCAGGCGGGCTAGAACCGCGCGGGCGGAGTCAGTGGCGGCCGCTTGTCCTTCTCGCGAAACAAGGGAGGCCAATTCCGTGTTGTGGACAAGCTCATCCACCGAGGGGAGCTTGCGGTACAGATCAGCTTTGGAGGCGGCTTTCATCAAGTGATTATCTTACGCAAGAAAATAACAAAAAAAGCATTCGCGTCAGGAAGAGGTCTTGGTGTTCCTCAAAAAGAACAACATCGCGTACCAGGAGAAATGCCGGTGGGAATGGTTTCTGCCGCCCCTTTGGGGGCTTATCCCTCGTCTACAACACTACCCACGGCTGGCGCCGTGGGCTGCATTCTTACGCCGCTTCGCGGCTGGCGGAAATGATCATCCCATGTAAGAAGAATTACGATTTTCGATTGACGATTGAAAACCGCACTGCCGGCAGTTGGCGTCCCACCATCATCCCACTTCGACCAAGCCGTAGGTGCGCTGCCAACGTGTTCGCATGTGGCGCACGGCTTTATCAATTTCCGCCTGACTAATGTCGAGGTTCGGTCCGGCAAGGACGGCGGCGGCCTCACGCTTGGCAACCTCCAGCAGTTGCCGATCGCGGATGAGATTTGCTACCTGAAAACTGGGGAGGCCGGCTTGACGAGTTCCAAAAAATTCTCCTGGACCGCGAAGTTCGAGATCGAGTTCCGCGATCTTGAAGCCGTCGGTGGTACGAACCATGGCGTCGAGGCGGCGTTCGCCTTCCTCAGAAACTTTGCCACCGGTCATGAGAATGCAGTAGGACTTGGCCGCCCCGCGTCCAATGCGTCCGCGAAGCTGGTGGAGTTGGGCGAGGCCGAAGCGTTCCGCATGTTCGACTACCATGATTGTGGCATTAGCCACGTCCACTCCCACCTCGATCACAGTGGTAGCGACCAGAAGATCGATCTCACCTTTTTGGAACAGGCGCATGACCTGGTCTTTCAGCTCGGGCTCCATGCGGCCATGCAAGACAGCAACGCGCAAGTCGGGAAAAATCCGTTTGCTCAACTCCTTATACATTTTCATGGCAGCTTTGAGCTCGGACTCTTCTTTTTCCTCGATGACGGGATAGACAACATAGGCCTGATGGCCGACCGCGATCTGCTTGCGAACGAAGTCCCAAACTTCTGCTGAGCGTTCATCCGATACCCGGCGAGTGACAATGGGGCTGCGTCCGGGCGGCATCTGGTCGAGGACGCTCACATCGAGATCACCGTAGACTGTCAGCGCAAGTGTGCGTGGGATCGGAGTCGCAGTCATCACCAGCACGTCCGGCTCGGCATTCTCCGCGGAGCTTCCCTCAGTCTCGCCGGATTTAAGAACCGATTTCCGGTCTTCGCCGTCGGAGCTCTTCTTCATCAATTTGAAACGCTGCAAGACACCGAAACGGTGCTGTTCGTCCACAATCACCAGGCCAAGTTTCGCGAACTCGACCTTTTGCTCAATCAGGGAGTGAGTTCCGATGACCAGTTGGGCGTTGCCTCGGACAATATGGCGGCGAATCTCGCGCTTGCGATCGTCCTCAAGGGCGCCTGTGAGCAGGACCACCCGATAGCCAGCATCTTCGAGAATGCGGCGAGCCGAAAAGTAATGCTGCTGGGCGAGAATCTCAGTCGGCGCCATGAGCGCGACTTGATAGCCGTTTTCCATCGCAATGATGGCAGCTTCGAAGGCCACAATCGTCTTACCCGAGCCCACGTCACCTTGAAGGAGGCGGCGCATGGGGGACGGTTTTTCCATGTCCGAGGCAATTTCTTTCAGTACACGCTTTTGCGCTTCGGTGGGATGGAAGGGCAGAATTTTCTTGATAGCTTCGCGCACGCGTCCTTCGAGAGAGAAGGCAATACCTGTCTTGGTCTTCTGCTGGCGGCGCTTTAATTCGAGCCCGAGCTCAAGGAAAAACAATTCCTCGAAAATCAAGCGGACGTGGGCGGGGGTGCGGGAAGACTGCAAGTCGTCAAAGCTTTCACCGGCTTCTGGCCAGTGAACCTGCCATAATGCTTCGCGAGGGGAAACCAGCGAGAGGCGGAGGCGCACGGCTTGAGGAATCAGATCAGGAATGTCCGGCGTCAGGTTGTCGAGCGCGGTGCGGATAATGCGGCGGAACCAGCGCGAGGTAAGCCGTCCTTGCCCGGCAGATTCGTAAATCGGAACGATGCGGCCGATTTCGAGTGAGTCGGCAGCCTTTTGTTCAGCCGCATCCGTGGAGCCGTCGTCAGCAGCGTCTCCTAAAATTTCAAATTGAGGCTGGATAAGCTGCAATGCATCGCTGTGGGAGTCTTCTTCCACTTTGCCGTAGAGGGCGACCATTTGGCCCGGCTTGAATTTGTCGCGCAAATAAGTCGCGTTGAACCAGATGCACTTGAGCCGCGCTCTGCCCTGGCCGGCCGTCATCTGAAAAATGGGCATTCGACGGGTGCGGAACAGGCCTGAAGTTCGCACCTCGGCAATCACGCCGGCCATTTCGCCTGGCTTTAATTCGGAGATTCCCTTGGGATTCAGCCGGTCCTCGTAGCGGAAAGGCAGGTAATGAAGTAGCTCGTCCACGGTGTGGATGTCCTTGGCCGCCAGCATTTCGGCCAGCCGAGGGCCGATACCTTTTACGTATTGAACGAGGGTGGCCAGATCCAGCATCTGAAAGGATGGTAGCAAAAGCCACTTGGCATTTAGCACTTGTCATTTAGCCAATTACAGGCCTGGTAAGAGTTCGGCTAAATGATAGGCGTCGTTGTGGCCTGGCAACCGCACCTGATGCGATTGTGTATATACCGACTACGAAAGAGGTTTGGGTAACGACCGGCGCCGCCGCTTACAGCGGGACGTCAAAAGAAGCGGGGCACATTAATTCGAAAAAATCGTCGCTTCCTAAGTCACTCGCTGCTTACCTCGTGAGCTGAGTCCCAGTCCGGGCCTTCTCCATCCCGTCTCGCCTATAATCTTCCACCTATGAACCTCGAACGAAAGCTGCAAGAGCTCAAGAAGCGCGACCATCTTGCCCATGAAGGTGGAGGAGCGCAGCGCCGCGAACGGCAGCACAAAGAAGGCAAGATGTCGGCCCGCGAGCGCATCGAGTTCCTACTCGATGAGGGCACGTTCGAGGAGACGGACAAGCTGGTCACACATCGCTGCCACGATTTCGGCATGGCCGAGCAGAAATATTACGGTGATGGCTTTATCGCCGGGTACGGACGCATCGATGGACGGCTTGTCTTTGTCTTCGCCCAAGATTTCACCGTGTTCGGCGGATCGCTCTCAGAAGCTAACGCGGGCAAAATCGTGAAGATCATGGATCTGGCCGCGAAGATGGGCGCGCCGCTGATCGGACTCAACGACTCTGGAGGCGCGCGCATTCAGGAAGGCGTCATGTCACTGGCGGGATATGCCGACATTTTCCTGCGCAACACTTTGTACAGCGGAGTCATTCCCCAGATTTCTGCCATCATGGGGCCGTGCGCGGGCGGAGCAGTTTACTCGCCCGCGATTACTGATTTCATCGTGATGGTGGACAAGACTTCGTACATGTTCATCACTGGGCCAGATGTGATCAAGACCGTCACTCATGAGGAAGTCACGAAAGACCAGCTGGGCGGCGCTATGACCCACAACGAAACTTCGGGCGTGGCCCACTTCATGGCGCACGATGACGCCGAATGTTTGTCCATGGTGCGCGAGCTGCTGAGCTTTGTTCCGTCCAATAATCTCGACGATCCGCCACGCAAGGCTTGCACCGATCCCATTGATCGAGCTGACGCCGCGCTGGACAAAATTGTCCCCGAGCAGTCGAACCTTCCCTATGAGATGAAAGACGTCATTCACGCGGTAGTGGACGACGGCTACTTCTTCGAAGTGCAGGAGCACTACGCAAAAAACATTGTCGTGGGATTCGCGCGGCTGAACGGGCGTCCGGTGGGCATGGTCGCCAACCAGCCGGCTTTTCTTGCCGGCACACTCGATATCAATGCGTCCCTCAAAGGCGCGCGCTTCGTGCGCTTCTGCGATTGCTTCAATATTCCGCTAGTGACTTTTGAAGATGTGCCGGGATTTCTGCCGGGTGCCAATCAGGAGTACGGCGGAATCATCAAGCACGGCGCCAAATTGCTTTACGCCTTTGCCGAAGCCACCGTGCCCAAGGTGACCGTGATTACTCGGAAAGCATACGGCGGAGCTTATTGCGTGATGGCGTCCAAACACATTCGCACCGACGTGAACTACGCATGGCCTACGGCAGAAATCGCCGTCATGGGACCGGAGGGCGCGGTGGACATCGTTTATAAGCGCGAACTGGAAGGCGCGTCCGACCGCGAACAGGTCCGGCAAAGCAAGATCGAAGAATTCCGCGATCGCTTTGCCAATCCTTATATCGCGGCCGAGCGCGGATTCGTGGACGCGGTGATTCAGCCGAGAGAAACGCGCAAGAAATTGATACAGGCTTTAGAGATGCTGGAAACCAAGAGAGATAAGAATCCGGCGAAGAAGCATGGGAATATACCGCTGTGATGGTCTTGTGGCTCGGGCGCACGCGCCCGCGAACGCCTGTGGAAAAGGCTTCAGTCTTCGTCGTCCGACGGTGATAGCGGGAGCATGGATCCATGCCGAACGTGCAATATGTAAACTGAGCGCTCGAGCACAACGAAGAGGAAGCGATAAGTGCCCCGATTGCCCGCGCCGAAAAACAGTTCGCGGATGGGTTCGTCAAAGGAAGCGCTCTCAGGAGCCAGAGGACAACGCTCGGGGCGGCGGGCAAGACTGTTCGCACTCTTGCGCGCGCGCCGTGTCCAGTCGAGAGCCGCGCCGGGCGCTTGGCTGCGGATATATCGGTAAGCTGTCCTGAGATCGGTCTCGGCCTCGGCAGTGAAGATGACGCGATAAGTCATCTACCCGATGGAATCTTCCTGTTCCAGTTCGTCAAACACTTCGTCCGCTAGCCGGCCCGAGCCTTTGCTGGCTTGGGCGAGCCCTCGGCGAATGCTCGCCACGGCGTCGAGGTGTCCCGCGACTTCCTGATATGTGCTGGCGTCGAGGAGCACGGCCTCGGCTTTGCCATTCACGGTAAGCACCAGCGGACGCCCCGTTTTCTTCATGCGCTTCATCAGGCCCGAAGAGTTGCGCTTAAATGTAGTCAGCGAATGAATGTCCTGCGTCACATCAATCATGGTGTTATTATAGCATCATTCTAGCATCTTGATTGATGCCTCTTCTGCTGCCGTTCAATCGGGCTTCCGGTGAAAAGAGAATCCCACGCCAGAGGCGTTGCGCAGGTCTGAGAAAAGAGAATTCACATCTAAACTCTGGGATTGGACATCGCCAGCAAAAACTAAGAGTCCCGAGGTGGTGTTGAACGCATTCGTCTCGGCCAGTAGCTCGCGTTAGACCCTTGCTGACCTGACCTCACTACGTTCCCTTGCGGGAGATCGTGAGCGATCCTTGCTTGGGCTCCGGGCTTACCGCCAACCGGATAAACCTGTTCAACGCCTCGGGACTCTATCCTGCCTTTGACGTGGGTTCTCGTTCGCCTCGACCAGCGCTTTGCTATAGACCCTTGCTTACCCTCTCTTCTTCACCTTGCGGTGCGAAGAGTGACTTCGCTTGAGTCCCGGACGCTGCACCAACCGGGTAAACTTTAGAACGTGTCAAAGAACGATTATGGTTTTAACATCCCTGTTTTTATAGTCAATGAAAAACGCGAACCTGTATCTGCTGTGAATGCAATCGAGTGCAGCTGCTCCACAGGCCGATCACCGGATTTGGTGCAGGTCAGCTGCGGAGGATCGCTGCAACCCGCATCCGGCGCGGATTTCTGGGCGTAACTACGCTTCTGGGAGCGTGAAGAACTTTAAACTCATCAATTTGCGTTGTGGAAAAGCAGAAGGAATTCAGCAGGAGCGAGGTTCTTACCACTATCGGCCTATCTTCTGGCTGATCGTCTTAGATTTAGATATTTTCGCCGAGGCGGGATGGGGTACTCTCCGTCCTCATCGTAGAACTTGCGCTGGCCGTGATCCGACTTGGCGTTGGGTACGGGCTTCTCGTTCTTGGAAGTCAAATGAAGCGATTGCGCCGAGGTCACTGAACTGGCGAGAGGCTGGGCGGTGGTGTAGATAGCTTCATTGAACACCGCCGCGGAGTTGGCGCGCGCCAATGCGAATGCAGCGAAAGGCTTGCCGCCGGAGTACGAGGTCGAAATGTAATCGGCTACCATCCGGCCGGAGAAAGTGTCCGGCAACCAAGCCAGGGACATGGGGCCTGCGATCATTTTGGCAGCACTCCAGGTGCTGCCGCCATCCTGCGAAGACACGAAGCCAAGATTGAGCGCACAGGTGGCGAACGTGCAGTTCGCCTGCGAATACCAATAATAAATGAGGGTGAGGTGCGCGTTGGGGCCGCTGGTCGCTGGATCAACTCCGAGGCCAGGAATGAAGTGGTCGGCGGTGCTGCTGATCGCGTCAATCGGAATACGGGCAGGTGCAGTCCAGGTGACGCCGTCGGTGGAAGTGCTCATCGCCAGGTCGTTGGAGGAGCATGCGGTGCGAAAACGGCAGTCCTGCCAAACCACGTAAACCATCCCGGCTCCGTCAACCTCGGCCGAGGGTAGAGCCGAGGTGCGAAGCCCGCCAGCCACGGAATGATCGATGATGTTGGAAATGATCACGTGCGAATTCCAAGTCGCGCCGCCGTCGGTGGACGTGAAAGCCAGCATGTCCGATCCAAACACATCTTCAATCGGGACCACGACTGTGCCATTGGGCTGCACCACCGGTTGTCCGCCGACGCCCTGTACGGAGTCGGCTGTGTTCAAGGCTGGTCCCCAGGTGAGGCCGCCGTCGGTGGAAGTGCTCATCCAGACCAAGCCGTTGGCACTGGGATCGTCCCACTCGACGTAGCAGTGTCCGAAGAAGGGGCTGGCCGCGGTATTGTCACAGGCAATCCAGTCCTTGTCGGGACTCCCCGCCGCGGTTACGGCGACTGGATTCTGCCAGGAAAGCGCATCTGAGGAGCGGCTCGCCAGCACACGGAACTGCGTGCCTAGGGCCAGCGAAGAAATGATCCAGACGTTGTGCGCGGCATCGAAAGCCACGGATGCGTCACTCGCAGCTGTGGAGGTTCCTCCGCCTTGAAACGTCGTAATGCCGGGAAGGAATCCGCTGGTCCAGGTCGCGCCACTGTTGCTCGAGGTGGCAAAGCCGATGTCAGCTCCTCCGCCACTGAAGATCCGCCCGACCTGGAATGCGCTGACGATGGTGGAACCGAAGGCGAAGGTATCGGGCTCCACTTCGGTGGCGTGCTGGCTGCTGCTGTTGCTGAAAGTGTCGGTACTTAGTCGGGTGAGTGGGATCTCTGGTGGGGGCGTAGTTTGCGTTTGCGTCTTAGATCCCGAGCCACATGCCGGCACAATGGCGAGCAGAGTGGACAGGACAATCAGATCCGGAATCCGTCGTCTAAGCGCGTGCCAGCCGGTCATCACGTTAAGACAGTATAACCGTGCCTGAAACGGCGAAGTCCGAGATAGGCCTCCATTAGTCACTTAGCGCGCCAGCCTCTAATCGTTACAATCTTGCCGGGGAGGAACGATTATGACGATATTCAATGAAGCTCGCGGCCGGGTTATCGACGCCAATCCGAACCCAATATTTCGCCTGTTGGGGCTGGCAATTGCGGCATTCCTGATTGTGATTCTTCTGTTTTCGTCCGTCACCAAGGTTGCATCGGGCCATGTGGGTGTGCTCACGCTTTTCGGGCGCGTCACTGGCGAAATTCTGCCCGAGGGCATTCATCTGATCAATCCATTTAAGTCGAGCACGGAAATGTCCATCCGCACGCAAGAAATCAAGGAATCAGCCAGCGTGCCGTCGGCTGAAGGACTAGTCATGAATCTTGACACTTCGCTGATTTATCACCTTGACCCGGCAAAAGCCGCCGAGGTCTACCAGAAGATTGGGCCAAACTACTTGGTCGTGTTCATTGAGCCGAACCTGCGCGCAGCCATCCGCGAGGCGACCGCTTCGCACACCGCCAACGCTCTATACAGCGGAGAGCGCGAGTTGGTGGCCAAACAGATTCGCGACCAGCTCACGGCGCTGCTCGGACAGCGTGGAATTCTGGTGGAAGCCATTTTGCTGCGCGACATCCAGCTGCCGCTTACCCTCAAGACTTCGATTGAAACCAAGCAGCAGGCCGAGCAAGAAGCGCTGGCCATGAACTTCCGCTTGCAGAAGGAAAAACAGGAAGCGGAACGCAAGCGCATTGAAGCCGCCGGTATCCGCGACTTTCAGCAGATTGTTGCCCAGGGCATCAGCACGCAGCTGTTGGAATGGAAAGGGATTGAGGCCACCGAGAATCTGGCTAAGAGCGCCAATGCCAAGGTTGTGGTGATCGGGAACAGCAAGAACGGCTTGCCGCTGATTTTGGGTCAGTAGTGTGGGGCAGTGTAGCGCGGGGCGCCCTCGCCCGCGTGGGGGAGACGCCATTTAAGGACTAGCCGGTCGATGAGCGACATTCCATGAAAACGCATACAAAATCTTCCGTTAACCCAGCTCGGTTTGCTGGGACTGGCGTGTTCTTTGTTGTGCTGACGAGTCTTATTGTGACGGCCAGCGCTCGAGGTGGCGCGGAAAAAATTGACGCGAAAAACTTCGAAATCCTTGGCATCAGCCTTGCTAGCAGCACGATTGAAGAGGTTAAGCACATTCTTGGACCAGCCTCAGAGAGGACATCGACGAACCCTGGAAACACGGTCATGTGCTATGCCGCGCCTGGGAATGGCAGGACCATTCTGGAGTTTGAGAATTGGACCGATCCAACTGAGTTTCGCCTCTTTCACGGATCGACCGAAGAGGTGGCCCTCTGCGCCTTGTCGCCCAAGATCTCCGACTCGCTTTCGACTGCCAGCGGCTTGAAACTCGGGATGAGCCAGCGCCAAGTCGTCACGATTTTAGGCCGTCCTCCTAAAAGGCATGGAAATCGCGTCCTCTATGAATCTCCGCGCCTGCGTCCCCTGACATTCGAGGAGCGGAAGCGTGCCAACGAAACCTATCCCGTTCCTAAGACCGTGGAGGTCTACGAAAAAATCGACATTGACTTCAGGAGATCCGCAGTGGTTCGAATCGACGCCGTGCGCAGCGAAAGTTGATGATATCACTGTTACCATTAGCGCGTGGCCGCCCTGCTCGACATCCGTCACCTCACGATTCAATTCCCGACTCAAGGTCGTCTAACAACTGCTGTCGGGGATTTAAGTTTCGCCATCGCCCCCGGCGAAGTACTTGGCCTGGTCGGAGAATCCGGCTCGGGGAAATCTGTCACCTCGTTGGCCATGATGCGTCTTCTCCCGCCCCTGGCGCGAGCGAGCGGAGAAATTCTTTTCAGCAATGGGAATAGTTCAGCTCGCGATCTGTTACAGCTTGCCGAGCCGGAGATGCGGCGACTCCGCGGAACCGCGATCACCATGATCTTTCAGGAGCCGATGACGGCTCTGAATCCAGTCATGCGCGTAGGCGATCAGATTGCCGAGGCGGTCGTCGTTCACAATGGAGGAAGCAAGCGCGACGCCTGGGATCGCGCCGTTGCCGCCATGAACGACGTTGCTATCGCTGATCCCGCGCGTCGGGCCCGCGATTATCCGCATCAGCTTTCAGGGGGAATGCGTCAACGAATCATGATTGCGATGGCCATCGTCAATCGCCCGCAGTTGTTGATTGCCGACGAACCTACGACTGCGCTCGATGTAACCATCCAGGCACAAATTCTCGAACTGCTGGCTGGTTTGCGCTCGAAGTTTAATCTGGCAATGCTTTTCATCTCGCATGATTTGGCAGTTGTATCGCAAGTTGCGGACCGGGTGGCTGTGATGTATGCGGGCGCGCTGGTAGAACTGGGTTCAAAGCAGGATATTTTTTGTGCGCCAGCGCACCCATATACGCGGGGCCTGCTGAAGGCAGTACCTACGCTGAGAACCGATCGCACGCGTCCGCTAGAAACTATTGAAGGAACGGTGCCCGCCCCGCACGCTATCCTTCCCGGATGTCCCTTTGAGCCGCGTTGCGATTTCCGCATAGACGAATGTGCGCAAAACCTGCCTCCGGTGGTCGAGGTTGCGTCTGGACATTGGGCGAGATGTCCTGTGGTGAACCAGCAAGGTCTATAATCCCCAGTTTGCCCGGTGACTTGTGCGTATTCTTCTACTGAGCGACATTCACAGTAACCTCGAGGCCCTCGAAGCTTGCCTGGCGGCAGCTCCGGCTCACGATGTCGTGGTCAATCTCGGCGACATCGTGGGTTATGGCGCCAGTCCCAACGAAGTGACCGAACGTTCGCGCGGATTAGGAAAATTGTTTGTGCGCGGCAATCATGACAAAGCTGCTACAGGTCTGATGGACATCAGCGATTTCAATCCAGTCGCGGGTTTGGCGGCACTATGGACGCGGGATAACCTCACTCCCAAGAACCTGGAGTGGTTGCGGGCGCTGCCTCATGGCCCGATGCGGATTGATGATCTACCGGACGTCCAGTTCGTGCATGGCTCCCCGGTCGACGAGGATGAGTACGTGGTCACCCTGCAGGACGCGCTCGAGCCTCTGCTGAGCTCTGCGGTGCCAGTGACGTTTTTCGGACATACGCACCTGCAGGGAGGTTTCTCCACCAATCATTCCTCTACCGACGATTATCGTCCCGTGTACAAAACCGTAGGACAGAACGAAACCCGCGATTTGCCATTGAAGGAAGGTGTGCGCTATTTGATAAATCCGGGTTCGGTAGGACAACCGCGTGACGGCGATTGGCGAGCTGCTTTCGCGTTGTTTGATTCCGATGCGCGCCTCGTCACCTTCTGCCGCACGCCGTACAACCTGAAAGGCGCTCAGGATCGTATCGTGGCGGCCAATCTGCCGCAGCGGTTGGCTACCAGGCTGGCTGCGGGTAGGTGACCTTTCGCTCGCATCCGCGTCTTACAATTCCATCCAACCCTCTCGACCCACACATGGAGTCCCTGCAAATGCCTCGAACCATGTTCTTGTACCCGCCACTCTTGCTAAGCCTGTTTATCTCTGCCGTCGCAATTGCGGAGGAACCAATTGCCGTTGACGGCAGTCTGGCCGCCAAAGTAGATGCTTACGTGAAGCCGTACGTAGAGAGCAACAATTTCAGTGGCTCTCTTCTGATCGCCAAAGCCGGGAAGATCGTGTTGAGCCGAGGGTATGGCATGGCCAACTACGAATTAACTGTGCCTAATAGCTCACACACTCGCTTTCACCTTGCCTCACTTTCGAAGACTTTCACGGCTGTGGCCATCCTCATCCTGCAAGAGAGAGGGCAACTCCGCGTCGAGGATCCGCTGACCAAGTTCATCGCTGATTATCTCGGTGGGAACCAGATCACCCTGCACCACCTACTTACTCATACTTCCGGCATTCCTAACGTGAATAACCTTCCCGGATACGATGAAAAATCGAAATCTCAAGTCAGCCTGAGCGAAATCATCGGCATGTTCAAAGAAAAGCCGCTTGAGTTTATCCCGGGATCGCGATACCGCTATTCCAACTCAAACTACAACCTGCTGGCGTTCATCATCGAGAAAGTGTCGGGAAAGAGTTATGGTGAATTTCTTCAGGAAAACATCTTTCGGCCATTGGACATGAGCGAGACAGGCAACGACGCTGGGACACGTGACCTGATTCCCAATCGTGCTTCAGGTTACGTGCCGGTAGGCATGCGCGATGTTGAGAACGCCCCCTACCTCAATTGGTCCATCAAGACCGGCAACGGTTCTTTGTATTCCACTGTTGACGACCTCTACAAGTGGGACCGCGCGTTGTATACGGAGAAGCTGCTGAAGAAGAAAACGTTGGACAAGATGTTTACCGACTATGGTGGCTTCGGCTACGGCTGGACTGTGCGCAAGCACTTCGACCGTCGAGTGACAGCAATGACTGGACGCAGCCCCGGATTTACTTCTTCCTTGGAACGCTTCATTGATGACGATGTCTGTATCGTCGTGGCGGCGAATACCTATTCCGGAATCACGCAGTCTATGGCGGATGATCTGGCTGCGATTGTTTTCGAACAGAAGTACGAAGCTCTGCATCCTTCAATAAAGATCGATCCTTCAATCTTGGAGAGCTACGTCGGACGCTATCAGTTCGGTCCGGACTTCACCTACAATCCGGGAGCAACAGTGACAGTCGAGAAAAACGGAGATCAACTGTTGATGCAAATCGCCGGTGGCGGAACTACGTATTTGATTCCTCAATCTGAAACCCGGTTTGTGGATCGTTTGTTCGGTGGCATGGTCTCATTCCCCAAAGATCGCGGCTTGGCCGTGACCTATCTCACGTGGAATTTCGGAAAGGACTTCGTGGCGCAGAAGCTGAAGGACGCGGGGAAATAATCGAGAAGACTCGACAAACGCCGGAGGTGCGGCGCTCGGACTAGGCCGGTGTAGACTTTCTGTTTATGTCCCCTTATTCTCCTCCCCAAAATTATCTGGTCGCCTACAGCGATGGTGGCGCGCGTGGCAACCCCGGCCCTGCAGGCTACGGAGTGGTCATCAAAGATGAAACCGGAAAGAAAATCGCAGAGCTCAGCCAATATCTTGGCCATCAGACTAACAATGTAGCCGAATATCAGGGGCTGATTGCCGCTCTGGAATACGCGATCAAACACGGATATAAGGCACTAAAAGTTATCAGCGACTCGGAACTTCTGGTGCGGCAAATCAAGGGCATATATAAGGTCAAGAATTCTGTTTTGAAAGAGCTCCACGCCCGCGCCAAGGAATTGATCGCGAAACTTGACTGGTTTTCTATCGAGCATGTGTTGCGCGGAAAAAACTCGGAAGCCGATCGACTGGCGAATGAGGCGATGGATAAAGGGATGAAACGTGCAGTGACCTAAACTAGCGGCTCACTCCGCAGCTGACGTGTGATCGTGAATGATTTTCCAGCCGTCCGGAAATTTCCGGAACACCAGAGTGAACCATCCGTGCGGCGTCTTTCCATCGGACATGGTTAAATGCCACGCCCCACGCACCAATGCCGCATCCGGCGCGAGAGCCTCGATCTTCAGATCGGAGAATTCCACCTTGCCCATCTCGCGGCCTTCGCTCTGGTAAGTCTTGCGATAACGCTCGAGGGTGGATTGCCATCCAGAATAGATTTTGGCGCCGGAGAAAAACGTCAGTTCCGGCGAGTTCCAGTATCCGGCCATGAAGCTCTCCAGATCGTGATGGTTCCATGCCTCCTGCTGCCGCTCTAATACTTGTCTGACTGCCGGTTCAGTTGTTGACCGGAAAGTTTGTGCGGGTGTGCTGAGGGCGCACAGCAAAATCAAGCTAAACACAATAAAACTGCGGGGCATATCCGTCCTCTGAGCGCACCAGTGTCGCACAAATCAGTTACTGTGATGGAGTCGGCTCAGTTGTTACTGGATATGCTGCGAATCGGTAAGGGGGGTGAAGAGCTTTTTACGCGCGGCCTTTTTTTGTCGCCGCGGTAGTGGCCACAACGCCGGCTACTTCCCACGGCCGCTTCCGGCGTTCAGCCTTGGGCTTGTCGCGATCTTCAATGCGGTCGTACTGATACGATTCGCTCACTGTTCCGAGCGACTCGTTATAGAGGCTCGGCAGTCCTAAACCTTCCTTCAGTTCTTCCGTGAATTGCTGTAGCGCTTTCAAGTGATCCGCAGTGGCAGGAACTTCCGTTTTGGCCGTCTTCAGGAACTGCTGATATCCGCGATTGATGAGTTTCGAAATCTCACTTCCGATGAGGTATCCGGGATACGCGAAGATCTTTACGTTATCGTCGCCATTCTTCTGGATAGCAGCGGAACAGCAGTATTTTTTGAGGAATACGCGGCCCTGGGTGCCGGGAGCTTCGATCAAATCGAAGCCGTGGTCGCGCAGCCAGTTCAACGCTTCTTCGTAACTTCGTTGTTCGACCTTGGTTGCCATCCGGCTTCCCTTCTTTTTCTCGCTTGTTTAGATGCGGGTTCTGGGGAAAGGTGCATTAAATCACCGTTACCGTGATTGCACCCCGCCTCCTTTATAATCTAAACATCTGTTGCTGCACTCTTAATTCGCCCTTTACGCTCATTACGTTAGTCACGGTTGGACCCAATACCTATGCGGCGCGTGTCTCCGAAAATTAATCCAGCGAACAAGCTTCCGTCTCAATCAGCGGCGCAAGAGGAGACACTCACGTTCACTCCGGAGATAAGAGAGAAACGCCACGCTGTTCTGGGTCAACGAAGTTTGGATCGTATCGGCAACACTCCGCTTCTACGTTTGGATCGGCTGACGCGTGAGTTGCCGGGCGTTGAGATCCTGGGGAAAGCCGAGTGGATGAATCCCGGCGGCTCGGTTAAAGATCGCGCCGCCGCAAACATCGTGGCTGAAGCGCGTCGCAGCGGAAAATTTGGGCCGGGTAAGGCGTTGCTGGATTCCACCAGCGGAAATACAGGGATTGCCTATGCCATGATCGGCGCAGCGCAGGGTTTCCAAGTGACGCTGTGCATGCCGGAAAACGTCTCCGTCGAGCGCAAGCGCATCCTGCAGGCGTATGGCGCGAACATTATCTACACCGACCCGGGCGAAGGATCGGATGGGGCGATTCGCAAAGTGCGCGAACTTGCAGCGGAACATCCCGAAAAATATTTCTATGCCGATCAGTATTCCAACGATGCCAACTGGCGCGCGCACTATCACGGCACCGCCAATGAAATCTGGCAACAGACGGAAGGACGCGTCACCCATTTCGTTTCCATGATGGGAACCAGTGGCACGTTTGTGGGTACAGCGCGGCGGTTGAAGGAATTGAATCCGCAAATTCGCTGCGTCTCGCTGCAACCTGATTCCCCTTTTCACGGCATTGAAGGCGCCAAAAATATGTCCAGCGCCATCGTGCCCAGGATTTATGATCCTTCGCTCGCCGACATGGATCTCGGCATCGCGACTGAAGATGCGTACGCTATGGCCAAACGGTTGGCCCGAGAAGAAGGATTGCTGGTGGGGATTTCCGCAGCCGCCTCGGTTGTCGGCTGTCTGCAAGTCGCGCAAAAGTTGAAGAAAGGCGAACCCGGCATATTTGTGACCATCCTTTGCGATTCCGGGGACAAGTATTTAAGCGAGAGGTTTTGGGAAGAAGGGTGAGATTTCCGATTGCCAATTTGTAAAACAATTGGAAATTGGAAATTGGAAATCCCTATGCTGAAGATTGGCAAGCCAGCTTACGAGCAAGTTCGCCGCCACGGTGAGGAGACTTATCCTCACGAGTGTTGCGGCGTGCTGCTCGGCCAGATGGATGGAGATTCGCGCGCGGTTACATCGATTGCGCGCTGCGGAAATACTCGCTCGGACTCGCCTCAGAACCGTTACAACATCGATCCTCGTGAACTGGTTCGCATTCAGCGTGAGGGGCGGGTGCGAGGAGAGGACATTGTCGGCTTCTACCACTCGCACCCTGATCATCCGGCGCGCTGGTCTCAAACCGATCTCGCCGAAGCGCATTGGATTGGATGCTCCTATGTCATCACCAGCGTAGAAAAGGGTAAAGCTGTGTTGACGAATTCGTTTGAGCTCGCGGGGACAGACGAAAACGATAAAAAGTTTGTAGACGAGAAGATTGACGTGACCTAGCCAGTGTGGCGCGGGCGCGCTTGCCACACTGGCCAAGAGTGAATCTTGGGGGCTGCTTGTGGCATCATCTACACATGCCTAAGATCCAAATTCCCACGCCCTTGCGTCAGTATGCCGGCAAAGAGCCGGCGGTGGAGGTAAAGGCCGCGACGGTTGGTGAAGCTCTCTACGGCCTGGTGGCGCGGCACCCCGAACTGCGCAGGCATCTCTATACGGACGACGGCAAACTGCGCGCCTTCGTGAACGTTTATTTGAACGACGAAGACGTCCGATATCTGCAGAAAGAAGCCACCGCCGTAAAAGAGACTGACAACATTTCCATCGTTCCCTCAATCGCAGGGGGCTCGGCACAGCGGTAGTGGATTTAATTCGTCAATCGTAAATAGTAAGTCGTAACTGAGGTCCCCATGTCCACCATCACGGAAGTCAAACCCGAAACCGCTACGCTTTCGAACGACGAAATCCTGCGCTACTCGCGCCACCTCATCATGCCGGAGGTCGGCATGGAAGGGCAGCTCAAACTGAAGGCGGCCCGGGTGCTGTGCATTGGAGCCGGTGGACTGGGCTCGCCTCTGGCGCTCTATTTGGGCGCGGCTGGCGTAGGGACGCTGGGCCTTGTTGATTTCGATGTAGTGGATTACACCAATCTACAGCGCCAGATCATTCACACTACGGCGGATGTGGGACGCAAAAAACTTGACTCCGCGGCAGACAAGCTCAAAGCTATCAACCCACTTATAAACGTGCGTCCCTTCGACACCAGGCTAAGCAGCGACAATGCGCTGGAACTGTTTCGCGACTTCGACATCATCGTTGACGGCACTGACAATTTCCCCACCCGCTATCTGGTGAATGATGCTTGTGTGCTCACCGGCAAGCCGAATGTTTACGGATCGATTTTCCGCTTCGAAGGCCAGGCCAGCGTTTTCGCAACTGAACAAGGACCGTGCTACCGCTGTCTCTATCCCGAGCCACCCCCTCCGGGGCTGGTTCCTTCCTGCGCTGAGGGCGGAGTGCTGGGGATCCTGCCGGGACTGGTGGGCGTGATTCAGGCCACGGAAGTGATCAAACTGGTTCTAGGCAAGGGAGAGCCGCTGATTGGGCGCTTGCTCCTGGTGGACGCGCTGGCCATGAAGTTCCGCGAACTCAAGCTACGCAAGAATCCCGACTGCCCGGTGTGCGGCACCCATCCCACGATAACAAAGTTGATTGACTACAACGAGTTTTGTGGAATCCGCGGCGAGGAAGCGCCGGTAGAGGCGGGCGTCCCAGAAATCCAGGTGGAAGAATTAAAGAGGCGGCTGGATGCGGGAGAAGACGTCTTCGTCCTGGACGTTCGGGAGCCGCACGAATATCAGATCTGTAACATTGGCGGACATCTGATTCCACTGGGTGATCTTCCAAAACGTGTTCACGAACTTGACTCCAGCCGAGAGATCGTCGCTCACTGCCGCTCGGGCACGCGCAGCGCGAAAGCCGTCAACTTTCTGCGTCAGGCCGGATTCCGCAAAGTGCGTAACTTGTCCGGCGGGATTCTGGCTTGGGCGGATCGTGTCGATCCTAACATGCCTAAGTACTGAGGGAACTCTGCTTCCTTCTCGACCATTCAGCCGTGCGCGTAAGCCCAACTATCAAAAAAGGGAGCCATTGGCTCCCCTTTGTTATTGCTCGAAGCGAGATCCAACCCTACTACTTAGTGCTATCTCCTGCTTCTGCCTTGGCCGACTCGTTGCCCAGGGCCAATGCGTACTTTTTGCCAGCAAAACGGATTTCGGCCAGTGTCCGGCTGCCGTCATCATTCTTCCTAACCACGGCTGAGTCGCCGTCTGCGGAGCGATTGAGGTCAATCAATCGCGCAGGCATGGTGGCAACTACTTTCTTGCCTTGAAGAATGTTTAGCTCGACGTTAGGACCATTGCCTTCCCATTTGACGGTGTACGCTCCCGGCGCCAGTTGTTTGCCGCTTACCGTCACCGGATCGCTTACCTGGAGAGAACCTTTGTTGGCTGCGAATGCGCTTGTTGCCAGCAGCAAAGCCAGTCCCAGCAGCAAGCCCTTGGATAATTGTGACGACTTCATACGACTCCTTGTTCTTTCCCGAAAAACCGTCGGGAATCGGTTCTGGGGCGGCCTGGGATTTACCTTCGCGGAAGAACTTGCGTTTCGTGGGCGAAGGCCTACAATGCTGCCGCGGGGTTAAGCAAAGAAGGCTGGGTCGCAAGACCCGCTCTCTGTGCTCCGGGGACTGTTCTCACCTGGGCCGCCAAACCGAAAGTGAGAGCAGTCCCTTAACCCCTAAAACTTCTCTTTCGAAAAAAAATTCCATCCGCAGTCGTAAATCTTCGAATACTTCAAGATACGTTTCTTCTGGATGAAAGTTCCGCTGCTGTAGTAAATCGCAATTAACCGTTGGACGCCGCTCCCGCGTGGTCGTTAGCAATGGAATAGCGACTCCACAGTGATGCGCTGTTGTGTGCAGAAGAAATGCTTTTCCAACGGAACTTAGAGTTGCATAAGACAGCCTGAACAGGATGCTGTGCGCTGTGAAGGGATCGTGTTATGCCAAATATCGAAGAATCCGACGAGAGGGTTGAAAAGCGATCCTGAAGGCGGTGTCACGCGATTTGCAAAACTACTTTCCCGAAATTTTTGCGCTCCAGTAGAAGGCGGTACGCTTCCGCCACACGTTCCATGGGAAATACGTGTCCAATTACCGGACGCAAATGACCCTGTGACGTCCACGTGGAAAGTTGTTTCCATGCGTGGTCCATCAAGTCACGTTTGGCCGACAAATAGGTGAGCCACAATCCGTGTACGCTTCCACCCTTGGCATAGAGAGCGCGGGTATCCAATTGGGCATCTCTGCCGGTAGCAGATCCATAAATAATGACTCGTCCAAAATCGCGCAGGCAACGAATGCTCTTGGCAGTGTGTTCGCCGCCGAGCATTTCGAACACCGCGTCCACTCCTTCGCCACGAGTCATGTCTTTCACGGTTTGTTCATAGTCGCGCTGCTTGTAATTGATTCCGTGCTGCAGACCTAGTTCCGTCACGCGCGCTAGCTTCTCGTCCGTTGAAGACGTGCCGTACATCTCCAGGCCAAGCAGCTTGCCAATCTGCACCGCTGCGGTCCCAACTCCGCCGGCTACAGCATGAATAAGTACGCGGTGCGGTCCGCTGGAAGGAGATTGTTCCAGCAAGCCGGCCTTCCAGTACGCGAGATAAGCAGTGAAATAATTCACCGGAAATGCTGCCCCCTCTTCCGCGTTCCAGCCTTCCGGCACCGGCCAAAACAGATTAGTCCCAGTCGCGATGCGTTCGGCGAAGGCCGCCCATTGTGCGTATCCCATCACGAGCTGGCCGTTGTCTTCGCGAACACCGGAAAATTCTCTTCCTGCTACGATCGGAGGACGCGGCGCTCCGGGATAGCCGCCCTGCGCGGTCATGATATCGGCGAAGTTGATCCCGCCGGTTTTGACCCGGACCAATACCTGTCCTGTAGCGGGGACCGGCTCTGGAACATCTGCCACCTGAAGTACCTCTGGGCCGCCCAACCGGCTGATTAGAATAGCTTTCACTGTGCAGCAGTGTATCAGCCTTATGACGAACCCCGGCATTGGACAGGGCCGGAGAGTCCGCATTGCTAAGTCTCTGAACTTTACGTCAGGTATATACTTCCCCTGATATATGTACGGTTTTTCCCCTCCTGTTGGGATGGGGCACGGGGCACCGTTTCATCGCAAATTTATAGCGCTCCGTTTAACTCACTGGTTGACCATCACCTGCCGATATTTCGGCACGCTGGTCGGGCAGTGCGGAACTCAATCGTAACGGCTGTGGCCGGGAATGAGTTCCGAGGAGGTTTATCCGTGGATTTGTTTGTAGTGCGTTTTTTATTTGTTCTTATTGTTTCTGCCACTTGTTATTTAATTCAACCCTTCGATCTTCCGTCGAAGCTCCACGCCGGTATTGTCGGCGCCATCATCGGTGTGGCCATTGTCCTTTTCGAATGGAAGCTGCGCAGCATTAGCCTGAAACGCCTGATTGGGGCAGCCATTGGCAGCGTGCTGGGAATTTTCGGTGCTTACCTGTTTGCCCTGGTCATCCGCAACAGCCTCCCGCCTGGCCACACACAAAGCTTTTTGCAGCTCATCGTCATGTTGCTGATGGCTTACGTCGGCTTGATCGTAGGATCGAACAAAGGCGATTTGCTGAACCTTTCCGCGTTGGGGGGTGTCTTCGGGGGAGAGAAGCAGTCGAAGAAGAGCTACAAGATTCTGGATACCAGCGTCATCATCGATGGCCGAATCGCGGATATCGCGGAAACTGGATTTCTGGACGGCACCATTGTGACTCCCCAGTTTGTCCTTCGCGAATTGCAACTGGTGGCAGATTCCGCTGATTCGCTCAAGCGCAATCGCGGACGTCGCGGCCTCGATATTCTGCAACGCCTGCAAAAAGTAGCTTCTCTGCAGATTCAAATCGTAGAAGACGATTTCCCCGCGGTCCGCGAAGTGGATCTCAAATTGATTGAGTTAGCCAAGCTGTATGAAGGCAAGATCATCACCAATGACTTCAATTTGAACAAAGTCGCGCAACTTCAGGGCGTCGAAGTCTTGAACATCAACGAACTGGCCAATTCCTTGAAGCCGATCGTGCTTCCCGGCGAGACCATGCGAGTCTTCATCCTGAAGGAAGGGAAGGAATATAACCAGGGAGTGGCCTATCTCGACGATGGCACCATGGTAGTCGTAGACAACGCGCGCAAGATGATTGGCAAAACTGTCGATATCTCGGTGACCTCGGTGCTTCAAACCACTGCGGGTAAGATGATTTTCGGCAAGTGGGACGAACGAGCCATTCCTCGGAATGATTCGCGTCCTGCGATTAGTTCAGTCGGGGTAGCGCCAACTCCTGAGATTAAGAAAACCCAGCCCGTCATGGCTGAGCGCCCGTTGGAGTGAGAGGACATTTGAACGGTAAGAGTGAACTAGTGGTTAGTGATTCTGACTAGCAACTAACCACTAGCCACTGTTTTACTGGGCGTTCCCGGATGAGACTGAAGCCACTTTGATGGTACTTCCGTCGAGAGTTCCTTCCACCGTCGCCCTCTCGCCGGCCACTCGGTCGAGTTGGTCTTCTTTTCCTTCTAAAGTATAAATTTTGTCCCCGTCCACTAGCGTGTACTTGGCCCCGCCGCGCACACACGCTCTCGTGCATTCCGCTGGGCTCTTTCGGGAGCTCTTGGCATGCTTGGCCGCGCACTTCGAGTCCGTAATCATGCCGGAAATCTTTTGCGTCGCCGGGGCTGGTGGATTCGCATCGGCCGGAGGGTTGGCAGTCGCTTGCAAGGAATGCGCGACCGCGTATGCTACGGTGGCACTGGCGAAGAGAAGGGCGAGCCCTAGAGCGGCGACCAGGGCGGTAGTTGCACAAAATGTTATAAGAGCAAACCAGGAACGATTCTGCTGCACAAAGCCTCCAACACTGTCCCAACCGGATTCCGCGACGAGGGTCATCGCAGAACCGTGGATGGGTCTGTAAACTGTCTTCGCAAACGAGTTGCCAATGTGATCGTCTCTGGGGAAGGCTCGTAAATTCCTGATTCATGCTGACTTGCGTGAACTGAGCGGTGCCACTGGATTGTAAGTAGATCGGTGACGGTCAAGAAATTCACGAAGCGAGCAAAATGGCGGTACCGCAAATACCTTAGAAGTGGTGGAGGGGCTATGAAACGTGTCACGGGAATAGGCGGCATCTTCTTCAAGTCGGACAGCCCCGATCAGCTCTATCAATGGTACGAAAAGCATTTGGGGATTACACGTGCCCCCGATGGTTCAGGGGCAGTTTTTGAGTGGCGGGACGCTCAGCAGAGCGACAAGACAGGCATGACTGTCTGGTCTATTTTCCCAGCTGACACCAAGCACCTCGGTTCCAGCACCTCTCCTTTCATGATCAATTACATCGTAGATGACCTGGACGCCTTATTGAAGATGCTGCAAGAAGAAGGAGTGGAGATTGATCCCCATCGCGAAGACTATGAATACGGTCGTTTCGCTTGGATCACCGACCCGGAGGGAAGGCGGATTGAGCTGTGGGAGGCTCCCAAGACGTAAGAGGCCTCTTCGACGTCTCGTTTTGAGTATTTGAACTGGCTTCCCGCCCTCCGTATACTTATCGCCCCCTTATGAAGGTGGTTGTGATTATTCCCGCGGCCGGACTGGGGACGCGCATGGCGTCTCCACCCAGCGGAAAAGGGAAGAAGGCGGGTCCTTCCAAACAATTTACTGAGCTGGGTGGAACGCCTGTCCTAATTCATACTTTGGGTAAGTTCGCGGCCAGCCAGGAAGTTTCTGAGATCTATGTTGCACTCCGGGAAACCGAGATTGGTGGTTTTCGCAAACGGCTGGAAAAGGAAGCTCCGGACATTCTTCAGAAAGAAGTGACTTTTGTGGAGGGCGGCGAACATCGCCAGCAGTCGGTCGCCAACGCATTGGCCGCGGTTTCAGCTTCGCCGGACGACATCATTTTGGTGCACGATGCCGTCCGTCCCTTTGTAACTCAGGAAATCATCCATAGCGTCATCGCGGCCGCACAGAAATATGGCGCCGCCATCGCCGGACTTCCGGCCGTAGATACGGTCAAGCAGGTGGAGCGTACCGCCGAGGGTGCGGTGATAATCGCGACGCTGCCCCGGGAACGCGTGGTGATGGCACAGACGCCGCAAGGTTTCCGCTATAGCGTGCTGAAGAAAGCCTTCGACGAAGCCACTGCCGATGGCTTCAGTGGGACGGATGAAGCTTCATTAGCAGAGCGTTCGGGACACCAGGTGGCAGTCGTAATGGGCTCCCCGCGCAATGTCAAGATCACGACCCCTGCGGACCTGGAGTTGGCCGAGTATTATCTAAAAACCGAGCCCGCAGACGGCTGCAGATGACTTCAGCCCGAAAGCCAAAATCGGAAGCGGCAAAATTGCAATTCCGCATCGGCTACGGATGGGACTCGCATGAGTTCCAAGGCGGCATTCCACTCAAAATTGGCGGAGTGACGTTGCCGCACCCGAAGGGTTTGGGTGGTCATTCTGACGGCGATGTGTTGTTGCATGCTCTGACCGACGCGCTCCTGGGAGCCGTAGCCGCTCCCGATATAGGATCGCTTTTCTCCCCCTCGAATCCCAAATGGAAGGGAGCGGACTCGGCAGTTTTTCTGAGGGAAGCGCTGGACCGTATACGCAGCGCGGGTTACATCGTAGCCAACGTGGATTCCACGCTGATCCTTGCCGCGCCAAAAATCGGCCCACACGCCGCTGCCATTCGCGCCCACATAGCAGACTTGCTCAGCCTTCCAATCGATGCGGTCGGAGTGAAGGCCAAAACCCCGGAAGGAATGGGGACGGAGAATGCAGCAATCGCCCATGTAGTGGTGTTGTTGGAAAAGAGAAGTTCAGTACGGTCGAAGTCACAAAAAGAAGAAAAGTAATCTGGTTTGGAAGTTCAATCGTCAATCGAAAATCAACAATCGTCAATCCCCTACACTGACTCGAATTCGCCCTTCAGTTTCCCGTGGCGTGCTTGCGCCGCATCCACCAGCGCCTGGAAGATGGCACGTGAAGATTCGTCATTTTCCACGGACCGCTCCGGATGCCACTGTACTGCCAGCACAAAGTGATCCGGCGACGTGCCTTCCAGCGCTTCGATGATTCCATCCTGCGGGCACCGGGCGACCACTCGTAAGCCATCACCAACAACATCAGCGGCCTGATGATGACTTGAATTGACCGGAATCTCGAGTCCCGCAGGCGTGGCCTTAACGATCCCAGCCAGCCTTGATCCCGCATCCACTTCAACCGTGTGTGCCACGGGCACTTTGCGCCCGGCTTCGTGATTGATGGGAGATTCGATGTGTTGGATCAGCGTTCCGCTACGCTGCACATTCAATATCTGCAACCCGTAGCATATCCCCAAGATTGGCTTCCGCATGTTGTAAGCATCCTGCAGCAGCAACTCGTCCACGGTGTCGCGGCGGGCATCGGCGGAGGCGGTTTTCTCGTTGCGGGGCGCGTTGTATTTCGCTGGGTCCACATCGGCCTTGCTTCCCGGCAGCAGCACTGCATCGCAGCGCTCGATCAGGTTCATCACTGCGGCCGGAGACTGGTCGAGCGGAATACGAACCGGCGTTCCTCTCGCAATCTCGACTGCGCGCTCATATTGCGGCAACGATCGCTCGGCATATTCGGGGTCACCCGAATGAGGTACCGGTATAGCGATGCGCGGTGGCATAACTCCATTGTATCTCGCGCGATTTTCAACTCATGCGCTCGATCTTGGCTAACGCCTTCGACTGGCGATAATGCCGAATTTCGAGCGCAATGGACAAGACCATCACGATGGCGCCGACGATCGCAGCGATGGGCGCTGCGATGTATTGGTAGGCCAATCTCAAATCAGCCGGAACCCCGCGCACGTGCGCAGCAATCACGATTCCCAGGATCCCCAGCAGCAAGCTCACAGCAAATGCGAGAAGACTCATTAGAACAGTAGCCAGAAGAACACGTATCGGGATCAAAAACAGGCAAGGCTCACGAGCAGCCGTTTTGGGCGGGAACACACCACTAACCTACACGATTAGCGGATTCCTGGCAGGGGTGAGCGGGACGGTGCGCTAGAATACAAACCATGTCGCAGGCTGCTCCAGCCATCACGCGTCCGCCGGCGGAGGTCGTCCGCGTGACGCCTGTTTCGCAGGCCCCCAACGGCATCTGCTATGCCGTGTCGGGAGAGATGACGGTAACCGAAACCGATTTGCAGCGGATGGTGGCAGCAGTGCCGACTTCCGCCGCGGCCGCGCTGCAACGCAAGGCGTACTACTTTGTCCCGCTGACCGTGAACCAGGGGGACGAAACCGTGATCGCCGACCGTTACGATGTCGCGCTTAGCGACAACGCCGTCTGTCACCGCAATTTCGATTTGGGCGACTCACAATGCGTTTTCATCTCCACGCGCTTGATGGACGACAAGTTTTCCGTGGCTTTCGAGTTCTATATTAATGTCGGCCACGCGGTTGTCGAACGTGCCGGCGTATCCCAGGCTTTCGCCGACCTTGCTTGGAAACAGGTGGCAGCAGGAGTGCGTGGCGAAACCTCTCTGGACGCCTGGGACGCTCGCAAACTGGCCACCGGCTCCAGCCCGGACGCGGAAAAATATAAGAATGAATATTTTGCTGCGAGCTTTGCCGACGCTATCTCCATTTACCTGCTCTCGTTGTTCCTCGACGTCGATTACCACGATTTGCGGGAACGCGATTATCCGCTGCTGGCGCCTACGCCCATGGCTGAGCGCCTTCGCAAGGTCGCGGAGCTGTTTCCATCTAATCCAGGATTTGAATTCGCGATTTATAACAAGCGACGGAGTTAGGTTAGATAGAATCTCAGCGCGATCAGCGCAGATTGATTTCCGAAAGGAGCGGAGCGGGCTGGTCTTGCTCTTCGACGATTAGTACAGATGAGATGGATTTCTCGGCCAGTAGTGCACGATTACCTTGCGATCTTTCCAACCTCGGACCGAATTCCATGCCTGATCCTCCCCCGAGGCTGGCAGAGGACAAAAACCCGAGTAGTATGCGCCGTCGACTGAGTAGGAAAATGCCAACTCGCCGATCCAGTGAGCGGTCCTGCCGTCGCCGATCATTTTGGCTTCAGCGTGTTCGACGGTTCCGTAGACGTACGGCCAATTCCTTGCTCGGTTTTGCGCTCTTCGACTAATCCACGTCCCGACCATACGAAGGATCCCAGCGACGGCAAGTACCGCGCCGAATTCCAGGATGTATCGCTAAAGAGGCCAAAACAGGTCCATGCTTGTCACGCTCAACGCAATGCATTTAACAAGCGGCAATCGAAAATTCGCAAACGAAAACTTTACGATTGACGCTCCATGGCTACTACTGCCCGACCTTTCGCAAAGATCGAGGGCGAATCCTTAGCTTATGCCGGAATGCTGCCACTCTTTGCCATGCGGACGATTTGATCGGCAGCCCGGTAAGCCAACGCCTGGATAGTGCAGGTTGGCTGATTTCGTCCACTGGTTACAAAGCTGCTCCCGTCCACCATGAAAAGGTTGGGAACATCGTGGGCGCGGTGATATCTATCAACCACCGAACTTTTAGGGTCATTCCCCATGCGGCAGGTTCCCATCAGGTGTACGGTAGCGGCCGCATCTTCGACGGGGAATGCCCATTTCTTGAGGGCACCTGCGGCGTCGAGCAATTCCAGCGATCGGTCATTGAAGAAATTCATCGTCTTGAAATCATCAGCATGACTCTTGTAGGTCACGCGCAACGCGGGCAGTCCCCAGGCATCTTTAGTGTCCGGATCGAGAGTGATGTTGTTGGATTCGAGCGGTAGACAAGTGGTATGGCTGAAAACGGTCACCGTGCGGTTAAAATTTTCCTTGAGCGCTTTCTTAAAGCCTGCGCCCCATCGCGGCACGTCGGGCGATAACCCGGTCAGCGCGAAGCCGATGGGATAGAACTCGAAGCGGGCATCGATGCCGCCGCCACCGTAAAAGCCACGCTTTGGGTCGGAATCATAGAAATCCTGCACCACGCGGGTCACGCGTACGCTCTTGAAGTCATTGAGGGGGTACTCGAAGGTTCCAAGTGTGAGGCTGCCGCTATCCAGCATAAAAAACTTGCCGACCAGTCCGCTGGAATTTGCCAGGCCCTGGGGGAACAGATTCGACTTGGACATCAGCAGCAGCCGTGGCGTCTCTGCCCCGTTGGCGCAAACAACCACCGCCTTTGCCTTCTGAAAATGTTCCTGCTTTTGCGGGTCGAAGTAGAGCACCCCGTCCACGCGGCCCCGTGTGTCGGTGGAGATTTTGCGGACATAAGAATTCGGCCGGATTTCACAGCGGCCAGTCTTTTCGGCAATGGGGATCACAGACGCCAGCGTGCTTGATTTGGCGCCCCATTCACAGCCAAAGAATTCACAGAAACCGCAGTGGGCACACGCCGAACGTTCGCGGTAAGGCTGGGACAATATCGCAGTCGGCGCCGGATAGGCATGCCATCCAAGTTTGCGTGCCCCGCGCTCCAGCAGGACGCCGGAAGACTTAATGGGCAGCGGTGGTAACGGATAGGGTTTCGAGCGCGGAGGGTCGAACGGATTAGCTCCCGCTAGACCCGAGATTCCTAGTTCCCACTCCGCCTTAGTGTAGTAGGGCTCGAGGTCATCGTAGGTGATCGGCCAATCGGCCAACCCCGTGCCTTCCACCGCTCCCCAACGGCTGCGCTCCAAAAAATCAACCTCATGAAACCGCCAGTAGTTGCCCGTGAAATGTACCGTGCCGCCACCCACACAACGGCCATACTGTGCGAAGGAAGTGAGCACCGCTTTATCGGGGGCCGTTTTGCGGAAAGTGTTGGGTTGGAGCGTGTGATCGTTGGTGAGTACCTCCTGTCCGATGAAGGGCGGATCGAAAACATCCTTAAATTTCAACTCATCGTGGATAAAGTCTCCTTCGTGGAGATAAGGTCCCTGCTCCAGGACCACAACCTGGAAACCGGCGGTGGATAGCTCTTTGGCTACAACCCCTCCGGCGCCACCTGCGCCCACGATTACAAAATCTACCGCCGTTTTGTCTTCGAATTTAGTCATCTCGCAGCAATTTCACCGTCGCTTGTTGTATTCGGTGTCGTAGTACCCAAAAGGCGGAGCGTAGGTCATCTTGTCCTCGAACCCGATCAGCTTCCATCCCGCCTGGTTGTGGTTGCCGCCGTAATCCGGGTGGGACAGATATCCCATGATGGTGTGCAGGCGGACAAGTTCAAAGAACCCGCTGTGCTCGATGCCGGTCAGCAGTTGAATCTGTTGCGCGGAACTTAGAGATGAAAATCCGTCCGCAACGGGAAAGAGCTCCAGCGTTTTCTGTTGCAGGTCCTCAAGACCTTGCGTATATGCAAGCTGTTTGTCGACGTCAAATGTCATCAGTGCACGATCGATGAAGTAAATGACACGGGCCTCGCGCGCCCCGGGTGCATCATCGCTCGGGATAATCTGCGCGGCAACGGCTTCAATCTCGAGGGCGTCCTGAGGAGCGAAAAATTCAAACGACGCAGATTGGCCCGATTTGCCTGAGCGTTGGGCGTGCTGTTGCGCCGCCACTATGGCGGGCCACCGCAACGCGAGCCAGGCCGAACTCAGCCCCAAGGCCGAGCTCAGAAGAAATCGTCGCCGGGTATTGTCGGCGTCCATGGTGGAAGCCTGATATTCAGGTGAATTTTTGGGAGTGTATCACTTTCTGGTTTCGTAACAAGCGCCGAAGTTAAGCAAACTCCTCGGGGACGGGTGACATCGTTTGGCCGATGCTGTCCAGCTCCTTCTTCAGTGCGAGGCTGTCGAGACTGATCAGCGGGAGGCAGAGAAATAGACTGATTCTGCGATCCAGGATTAGAAAGGCCTCGCGAAACGCTCGTTCCACCTGGGCTTCGCTTCCGCGTACCGCCGCTGGGTCGGGAACGCCCCAATGCGCGGTCATCGGCTGTCCGGGCCACACAGGGCAGACCTCTTTGGCAGCGTTGTCGCAAACCGTTAGGACAAAATCCAGCTTGGGAGAGCTGGGCAGAGCGAATTCATCCCAAGCCTTGCTGCGCAGACCGTGTGTGGAGATATGCGCCATCTCGAGTTGTCTTAAGGCTTCGGGCCGAACCGTTCCTGCCGGATGGCTTCCGGCACTGTAGCCGGCGAAATAAGGTCTTCCTTTGAAGTTGAGAATGGCCTCGGCCATGATGGAGCGTGCGGAATTGCCGGTGCAAAGAAATAGCACGTTGTAGCGTCGTTGCATTGCTTATTCCCTTCTAGTTGCAACAGGTGGGTCCACAACATGGGTTCGATTTGCCGGCGGGCTTGACCGCCCGGACAAAGGCGCTCATGAACTTGCCATCGACCTGGGGACTAATCGCGTCCACATCGACGCCCGCCGCGGAAAGAAACTCACGCGCATCTTCGGCGCGATAAATCCGTGTTGGCTCGATCTCAATTTGCTCAAAACCAGCGGCGGAGAGTTTGCTGCGGTATTCGTCATCCCCGAGGGCACCTGCCACACAGCCGACCCACAGAAGCACGCTCTGGCGGATTTCCGGTCTGATATCGCCTCGGGTCACGACGTCGGAAACCGCAAAGCGGCCGCCCGGCTTCAGCACGCGAAAGGCTTCCCGCAGGACGCGATCTTTGTCCGCCGAAAGATTGATCACACAATTCGAGATAATCACGTCGACCGAGCTGTCGGGCAGCGGAATATGTTCGATCTCGCTTTTTAGGAACTCGACGTTCTCAACGCCCGCTTTCTGTTTGTTCTGATTGGCGAGGGCGAGCATCTCGTCCGTCATATCGAGACCGTACACCTTTCCGGTGGGCCCAACCCGCCTGGCCGAGAGGAGGACATCCACGCCGCCGCCCGAGCCCAGATCGAGAACCACTTCCCCTGCATTCAATTTCGCCAATGCGGTTGGGTTTCCGCACCCTAACGAGGCGAGCATGGCCTCCTCTGGGACTTGTCCCGCTTGGGAGGAATCGTACAGATTCGAAGTGATCGGGTCGCAACTCAAACCGCTTGCCGCGGTAGCGCCGCAACACGCACTGCCGCCGCGATTCACGCGTAAGGCTGCCTGACCATACTTTTCTTTGACCACGTCCTTGATGTCGGTAGTGCTCAGATTGTGCCTCTGCTATTTACAAAGCTGGATGATAGCTTGCGGTTTGACTGCCTGGTTTCGCGTGCAGCACTCGGCGTATAGGAATTGCAAAAGCTCCCGCAGCGCTTCCGTGTTTGCGGTGTAGCGCAAGAAAGTGCTTTCGCGGCGCACGTTGACCAATTCTTCACTCTTCAGTTTGTCCAGGTGATGCGAGAGAGTGGAGTTGGGAATGTCCAACTCGGACTGGATATCGCTTACGACCAGGCCGTCGGGATGCATGGATAACAGCAATTGCATGATTCGCAATCGCGGCTCGGTGCCCATGGCGGAAAGCATGTCGGCGTACTTGGGCACATTTTCCATGCTTTTCTTGCTTAATGCGGTCGGCATATTTCGATACTTGCAGAAATACGAACCAATGTCAAGACGATTTCCTGACATGTTCAGCTAGGCTAGGTAGCGTGCCGACAGCAGCGGGGAGACCTCGACCATCCCCAGACCAAGTCGCCTGCGTGAGAGGGCCGACCCCAAAGACCCATGCGAAACCGCCGGCCAGCGCTACCGCGGCGGTGATGGCAAGTGCCAATTGGAAATTCCCAGTGCGATTCACGATGAATCCGGTGAGCGCCGGTGAGACGACGCCCGCGAGATTTGCGAAGCCGTTTTGAAACCCGGTCCATCTCCCCGCTGCCTTGGGGCCGGCAAGGATCTGGCAAAACGAGTAGATACCCGACCCACCTATTCCGGATCCCGCGCCTACAATCAGTAGCCACGGCAGGTATGTGTGGGGACCGGCCAAGACGCAGCCGGCCAATGCTATGGCTGCTGTCGTGTGTCCGATCGCCATAGCCGATTTTCGGACAAGGGTTGGGGTGAAGCCGCAGCGTATCCAGAAGTCCGAAAACCAACCAGTAGCGATTGCCGATGTTGCATCCACGAGGTAATACACGGCCGCAATCTTCGCCATCGAGTCAACGGAAAGATGACGATCGTGTACCAGATAGTACGGAAGCCACGTGACCATGAGATATAGCAGGTAATTGGCTCAAAACTGACCTGTTCAGGCACCCCACAACGAGCGCTGACGTAAAATGCCAGCCACCGTAGGGAGTGCCGTCCCGCCGGCCTGGACTAGTCCTGGTCCTCACGGCATCCATTTTTTCCAAGCCGGCAGCCAAGCCAGGCTGATCAGCCCGATTCCGATGAATACCGGGCGCCAGCCGTATCTTGCCATCAGGAGTCCGGCTCCGAATGTGCCCACTGCTGGACCCGACTTCAACCCGGCGATTAGGATGCCGTTGGCGAAACCGCGATTCTCTTCAGGTACGTGGCGCGCGAGGATTTTCGAGCATGAGGGAAATGCCACCGACTCACCGATACCCAGCAGCAGCCGCATCGTCAGCAGCATGGTGAATCCCCGCACCAGGCCAGTCGTTGCAGTTGCAAGGGGCCAGACTAGGTACCCAACCGCGATGACCAGATTCACCTCAAATCGGTCAACCACCCAGCCCATGACAAATTGCAGCGCAGTGTAGGTCCAGAAGAATGCTGAAAACAAAATCCCAAGTTGCCAGGCGGTAAGGTGTAACTCATTTTTGAGTAAAGGGGCCGCCAGGGACAAGTTGCCCCGGTCGACGTAATTGATTAGAAGCGAAATTGCCAGCAGAACAAACCCAGGCGTGACCGCACCGAATTTTCGCGGTTTGTCATCGGTCCACTCCATCCGGAAATCCCCGGCGCCATTCTCGGCTCGCTACAGGTCATTTGCAAGAATTGAAAAGACGGTTATCAGCAGCCAGCGCGAGATCACTACGGTGCTGAATGCGAGGCTTAAAGGTTTTCCATCGCTGCCATATCGTCGGACGCTAGTAGAGTATTTCTATGAAGCGGAAACGCACACCGAAGCAAGTCCTGAAAAATCACTCACTCAGCCTCGCGGTATTGGGAGTCCTCATCTTATGGATCGCGCTCTACTCACTATCTGACCCGTCCACCCACATCGGCTCATTCTTCGGGAACGCTATTGCGGACTGGACCGGAGTGTTGTTGACCGTGGTGTTGACCAAACACCTATACGAAAAGGGCTCAGCCGAGAGCAAGCAACCGAAGGGCAGGTTGCCGTCAGCGGTCCTGGAACTCCTGCGCGAGCACTCGCTGACTTTGGTTCTTGTAGCCACGGGCATCGTTTGGGTATTCGTATTCAGAGCCATGAACCCGGAAAGTCGGTGGGGTCAAGTCGTCGGCAACATCGTCTCGGAGTGGACACAGGTTCTTGGGCTTGTGTTGCTGACAAAGCGTCTGATGGAGGTCGGCTCCAAGGAGCACTGACTATCGGGCAGTTTGTGCTGCCTACTCCAAAATCGCTGTGCTGTAGTTAGAATCAACGCTTCATGTTCGTCACCGTGCGATCTTTCGCAAAAATCAATCTCGGATTGTGCATCGGCCCGCTTCGTGCCGATGGCTTTCACGAGCTGCGTACGATCTACCAGACCATTGCTTTGCACGATGTCATCCGCGTCGAGGTCACTCGCGGAGCGGGCATCGAGATTCGCTGTGAGGATCCGCGCGTCCCCAAAGACCAATCCAACACCTGCTACCGAATTGTCGAACCCGCCATGGCGGCACTCAACGCGAAAGGGCGCGTGGTTATCGATATCGACAAGCAGCTACCCGTCCAAGGGGGGCTTGGTGGCGGCTCCGGCAATGCGATTGCTGCGCTGCTGGCCCTAGAACGCATTTTCAAGAAGAAGCTTTCGGGCGCCGAAAAGTTGCGGATTGCTGCTGTCGTCGGTTCGGACTTGCCGCTCTTTCTGCTCGGTGGCACTGTTTTGGGCTTGGGGCGTGGCGAGGAGATTTCTCCTCTTCCTGACTTGCCGTCGGTTGCATGCGTGATTGCCACGCCCGAGATCAGCATTTCCACTCCTCAGGCATTCGCCGATTGGGACAGACTGAAAGCGCCTGCGAAACGCGTTGCCGAGCGCGGCGCATCCCAGTCAAAGTCGGCTAAATTGACGGGTTCTCCTCCCTCCGATAGAATGAAGACGTGCTTTCGCAGGTTTTCTGCGTTGCTCAACGCTTTATCCCAGAACAAAATTAGAACTGGGAAGGCTTTATCCGGTGTCCTTGTCCCGAGAGGCAGGGGCCGGGCCGAGAACCCGCTTCTCGACCTTGTCCGTACCGGGATCGAAAACGACTTTGAACGAGTCGTCTTTCCAAAATATCCCGAACTGATTAAGGTGAGGCGTGTGCTCGAAGATGCAGGCGCTTTTTATGCCTCCCTCTCTGGCTCAGGCTCCGCAATTTATGGCCTGTTCTCATCGCGACCATCGGCTGCCAAGGCGGCAGCCAGGCTGCGCAAGGTTGGGACTCCGGCGGTGGCGACGAGCACTCTGACGCGCCAACAGTACTGGAAGAAGATTTTCGATTGACGATTTACGATTGCCGATTTTAGGTGTTGCCGAACCCAGGTTTTCATTCGACAATCATCAATCGAAAATCGACAATCGTCTTACTGGGCCGTCGACTAATGGTAGGTCAAGTGCCTTTGGAGCACTTTGTCTAGGTTCGAATCCTAGCGGCCCAGCCAGAAAAGCAGTCGTTGGTCGTTCGTCCTTCGTCGTTGGCGAACGACCAAGACCAATGACCAACGACGGGTCTGAGAGTGAACATCATGGCAACTCTTGCGACGGCGACGGAAAAGAAGGCTCACATGGGCGTGGACGAGAAATCGGAGCGCAAGCCTCAGCGTGCCCGTGTGGACGATAAATTCAAGATCTTCTGCGGCACCGCCAATGAGCCGTTGGCGGATGAGGTCTGCGCTTTTCTCGGGTTGACCCGCGGCCAGGCCATGATCACCCGTTTCCGGGATGGCGAAGCTTACGTCCAGATCCAGGAGAATGTTCGCGGCGCCGATGTATTCGTGATTCAGCCGACTTGCCGCCGCGTCGACGAGCACCTCATGGAGTTGTTGCTAATGATCGACGCACTTAAGCGTGCGTCGGCCCGTCGAATCACGGCGGTGATTCCTTATTTCGGCTATGCCCGGCAGGATCGCAAAGATAGGCCGCGTGTGCCGATTTCGTCCAAGCTGGTGGCCGACCTGCTCACCACCGCAGGGACGGACCGAGCTTTGGTGGTGGATTTGCACGCGCCGCAGCTTCAGGGATTTTTCAATATTCCAGTGGATCACCTGTTCGCGTCGCCAGTGCTGGTGGACTATTTCAAGCGGCTGAACCTACCCGACCTGACTATCGTTTCACCCGACGCAGGTGGCGTGGAGCGTGCCCGCTTTTTTGCCAAGAAGATGGACTCCGCCCTGGCTATCGTGGACAAACGGCGTGTGGAAATGAACGTTGCGGAAGTCATGCACGTGATCGGTGACGTGAAGGGGCGCACCTGCTTATTGATTGACGATCTCATCGACACGGCTGGCACGCTGGTGAAGACTGCCAGTGCGTTGCTGGAGAGCGGTGCCGTTGGTGTTTATGCCTGCGCCTCGCATCCAGTGCTTTCCGATCCGGCGGTGGAGAATCTCACCAAGTCTCCCATCATCGAGGTGGTGGTGACCAATACCATCCCGCTGACAGCAGCGGCAAAACGAGAGCCCAAGATCAAAGTACTTTCCATCGCTGGTTTGATCGGACGCGCGATCCAGTCGATTCACGAAGAGACGTCCGTCAGCAAATTGTTTTTATGAACAGGAATTAAATTATGGCAACTGCAACTGAAGAAAAAGTTGTTGAAAAAAACCTTCTGGAAGCCGAATCGCGTACCGCGGGCAACAAGAATGAGGCGCGCCGTGTGCGTCGCGGAGGCAAAATCCCCGCTGTGCTTTATGGCGCAGGCAAGGACGCGCTCGCGCTGAGCCTGGATCCACGGCAAGTGTCACGCATCCTCCACTCAGAAACCGGATACAACACGGTTTTCGAGCTCGAGCTCGAAGGCAATCGGACCAAGGCGATGATCGTGGACTGGCAATACGAGCCCATCAAAGGCGCTCTCTTGCATATTGACCTGAAGCGCATTGCGATGGATCAGAAGCTGAAGGTCAACGTTCCCATCGTGCTTAAGGGCGAAGCTGCGGGTGTGAAGCAGCAGGGCGGCATTCTCGAGCAGATTTTGCGCGAGGTCGAGATTGAGTGTTTGCCGACCGACATCCCTAGCCATATCGAGGCCGACGTCAGCGAATTAGTTTTTGGCAAAGTGTTGCGCGTGGCTGATCTGCCGCACGGCGAACGACTGAAATTCCTCAGCGATCCCAATCAACCGGTAGCCCACGTCATCACCGTGAAGGAAGAAGTCGCGCCGACGCCGGAAGCGGTTGCTGCGGAGGCTGGCGCCGTACCTGCCGAGCCCGAAGTCATCAAGAAGGGCAAGCAGGAAGTCGAGGGAGAGGAAGGCGCAGAGCCTGCTGCTGAGAAACCCGCGAAGCCCGAAAAGGCGGAGAAAAAGGAAAAGAAGTAAGACCGCACGGTGGATCTTTGGTCCGCCACGCAAAACTCGGCACTGTAAAGCACATTGGACGACGGCGTGAAACTGATTGTCGGGCTGGGCAACCCGGGCAACGATTACCAGCTCACGCCGCACAACATGGGTTTCCTCGCCATCGACAGCATTGCGCAACAATGTGGGGTCGAAGTGAGGAACCGTCAGTGCCGCGCGCTTACTGCCCGGGCAGTGATTGGTTCAGAACCGGTTCTGCTGGCCAAGCCGGAAACTTTCATGAACCTGAGCGGCATGTCGGTGCGCGAGCTGGTTGCCAAGCACGAGGTGCGCCCGGAGTCAGACCTGATCGTCATTTATGACGAGCTGGACTTGCCCTTGGGCATGATTCGCATCCGCCAGCGTGGCAGTTCGGCCGGTCATAACGGAATGGAATCCGTGATCGGCGCACTGGGCACGCAGGAGTTTTTGCGAATCAGGCTGGGAATCGCGCCCGACCGGAAGATCAGTGACGGAGTGAAATATGTGTTGACGCCCTTTCGCAAGAAGGAGCTCAAGGTCGTCGATGAAGTGCTTGATACCGCCGCTGAGGCAGTAAACGTAATTTTGAAAGAGGGGCCGGCTGCGGCGATGAATCGCTTCAACCGCAAGAATGAGTTAGACGAGGAGCCGCGGAATCCGCGGCCAGATTTGGAGAAATGAATGGCTCGTACATATGAAACGAATCGCGTTTACGAATTAATGTTCATCGTTCGTCCTGACATGGTGGAAGAAGAGCAGGACAAACTGATTTCTACTTTGGAATCCGCCGTAAGCTCCTCGGGTGGGAAAGTTAAGAGCATGGAGCGGATGGGTAAACGCCGGCTGGCCTACACTGTCCGCCGTTTCCACGACGGCATATACATTCTGCTGACTGTTGAAGGCGGGGGCGCGCTGATTCACGAGCTGGAACGCCGCCTGAGAGTCACGGAACCGGTGATCAAATTCCTCACAGTTCGCATTGATGAGGAACAGAAGCGGCTAGACAAGATCAAAAAACTACGCGAAGCACGGCGTAAGCCTGCGCCGGCGCCTGCTGAGACTGGCGGCGAGACCGCCGCCGTTACTGCGTAATTCCAGGCGCTCGAAAGGCTGCGAAATTTATCGAGTTTATTGAAGGAGCATCATGGCTGACGAAACGACAGCAACACCAGCGCCGGCAGGACATTCCTCCGGCGGAGATCGACCTTCGGGCGGAGACCGCCCCGACCGCGGCGAGCGCCGTCCACCGCGTCCCGGTGGACCGGGAGGCCCGGGCGGACGTGAAGGCGGCCGCAAATATTTTCGGCGGAAGAAGGTTTGCAAGTTCTGCGTGGAGAAGATCGAGGCCATCAATTACAAGGACGTGAGGCTGCTCGCTCAATTTGTGGCCGAGAGCGGAAAGATCGTCCCCCGTCGCCTGACCGGGGTTTGTACCCCGCATCAGCGGCGCCTGTCTTGCGCCATCAAGCAGGCGCGAAACATCGCGCTGCTACCCTTTGCGGGACGGGCCTCGTAGAACTCCCGCGGTCATGCATTTTAAATCGGCAGCCGCCCGCGCAGATTGCGGCCAAACTTTTATTAACGGAGTCATCCTATGGAAGTCATTCTGAAAGAAGATGTTGCCAAGCTCGGCTCACGAGGTGACGTAGTCAAGGTCGCCGAAGGTTATGGCCGTAACTATCTGCTTCCGCGCAAGCTTGCTATCGAAGCCTCGGCGGGCAACAAGGCCGTCATCGAGCAGATGAAGTCGGCGGCAGTGCGCCGCTTTGCCAAAGAGAAGGCTGGAGCGGAAGCGCTGGCCAAGCAGTTCGACGGTGTCTCCGTGTCATTCCAACGTCGCACGGGAGAAAAGGAGCAGCTCTTCGGCTCCGTAACCTCCAGCGACATCGCGGACGCACTGACCAAGAAGGGTTTCAACATCGATCGCCGTAAAATCCAGGTTCACGAACCGCTCAAAACCCTGGGCGAGTTCGCCGTGCCGATCCGCCTGCACAAGGACGTCACTGCGCACTTGAAAGTTGTCATCGAAAAGGAAGCAGCAGAATAGAATGCCGCTGAGGCGGGATCCGGGAGCTACTCAGGACTTCCGCCTTTTATCCTCAAATTGAAAGCGACAATCCAGCCTAACTTGTGGCTGCCCTGTTTCTTACCCGCCTTCCCCGGGCAGCACAAATCGGGCGAAACTCCTATAATCCTGCTCACGGTTCTCAACCTGACACGTCCATAGCTATGCAACCGGGAAGAGCGGCAAGGCACCTGGTTAATCGAGGACAACGAGAATCATGCCGGCCGATACGTTGGCAGTATCCTTTGCGGTTGGCGAGTGTTTCCACAGCGGCGCCAGACGCGTTGAGGCGGAAAAAGGCAGCGCATCCCAGGACCCCTCAGTGCGGGGCCACATGGCTGGGCAAATGCTAGGTCGGATTGACGACACGCTACTCGTCCGTGAAGCTCAGCGCGGTAATCGCGCTGCCTTCGAGGAGCTGGTTCGGCATTACGATGGGGCTGTGCTCCGGCTGGCGATGCACCTGACCGGTTCGGACCACGAAGCCCAGGATATTTACCAGGAAGCATTTTTGAAGGCGTACCAAAGTGTGGGCAATTTTCGTTTTGAGTGTTCCTTCTACACTTGGATCTATCGCATCGTGACCAACCTGTGCCTGGATCACTTGCGCAAAAGGACCGTACGCAAAGAAGATGCGCCGGTCGCGGTAGATGCCCAGGGGGAGCAGTACGATGTGCTGGAGCAGGTTCCAGACGGGCGCGCAGCCTCAAATCCTGAGCGCGAACTGATGACTCGGGAACTGGGCAAACGAATTAATCACGCTCTCGATAGGTTGACTCCACGGGAACGTATGGTATTCGAGTTGAAACATTATCAGGGACTGAAATTGCGGACGGTAGGCGAGATCTTGAATACGACGGAAGAAACGGCCAAAAATACTTTGTTCCGCGCCACTCAGAAATTGCGTGGCGCACTGGCGGATATGCGATGAAATCTCCATTTCGCCCCAATGCGGGGGTGCAACTATGAAATGCGAATGGGTTCAAGAAAACATTCTGCTCTACGTCTATAACGAACTGGCGGACGATGCCCGTTATGAACTGGAGCAGCACGTGGCGCGATGTGCCGACTGCGCCGCTGAGTTGAAGGCCAGCAGGAAGTTCAACGCCGTGATTTCCCAGTTTCCGGTGGAGGAACCGCCCGCCAATCTTCTGGCCGCTTCCCGCATGCGTCTTCAGGAAGCGCTGGAAACTGCCGAGCAGGGCGGATTTTGGCAACGCCTGACGTTCGATCCCGGGGCTTGGATGCGGCAAGTCCGCTTCTCTCCGACTTTGGCGGCTGTGATCTTCATCGTGGGCTTTGCCGGCGGCATCGGAGCCGCTTACAAGATTGTTGGTGGCAGTGGACATCCGAGTCCTATCGCCCTGACTTCCTCGAACCAGCCCGTGGAAGCCTCGATAAGCGGCATCAGCTCTGTTACTCAGGAGCCTGGCTCAAATCAGATCAGCATCAAGTACCAAACCGTTTCCACGCAGGAAGCGCAAGGATCGCTGAATGACCAGCGTATCCAGCAATTGCTATTGTTCGCCGCGCGGAACAATTACAACTCCGGCGTGCGTATGGATTCGGTGGATCTCTTAACCCAGAAGCCCGACGATACTCACGTTCGTGAGGTCTTGATGTATGGCTTGCGTTATGACGCCAATCCAGGTGTGCGCCTGAAAGCTCTCGGAGCGTTGGGCCCGTATGTAAAGAATGATGTGCGGGTGCGTGATGCCGTCCTAGAGTCACTGATGAACGACTCCAACGCCGGCCTTCGTATTCAGGCACTGCATCTGCTTGAGCCGGTAAGCGCGGACAGCAGCGTGCGCGTGGTGCTGCAGAAGCTGGCTCAGAACGATCAGAGTCCGTACATCCGCTCACAGGCGCGCCTAGTGTTGGCTCAATTGCCTGAGATTGACTGATTTCGGTTACCTGTTTGCGAGAAACGGCGAAGTGAATTAGAGAAGGGGACGAGTTGAACAAGCTTTCCAAAATCGTAATGCTGCTGATCATGCTCATGCCGCTAGCCACGGCGCAGCAGCCGCAAACCCGAGTATTTCGCGACGGCGGAAACTGGGCACAGGAGATTACCGGATCTCTGACCGCCGCCCGGAATCTGAAGGTTAAGGTTGACGTTGGCTCGGTACGAGTGGAAGGCGGTACGCAGCAAGCCATCAATTACGTGATTCATACTCGCGCCTACACGTCATCGGAACAGAAGGCACGGCGCGAATTCGATTCTTACAAGATCAGCGCCTACGTTCGCGGAGACACAGCGTTCCTGGTGGCAGAATGGGAAGGCAACAGCCCACGGAAATTCACTGGTGACTTTGTGGTGAAGGTTCCGAGCAACATTGACTCCGTGAAAATTGAGACCGACGGTGGCAGTGTTACCGGTACCGGTATTGCGGGACGCATGGATGCGACCAGCGGTGGCGGAAGCATCCACTTTGACGACATTGGCGGCGGGGCCAGCGCGGAAACCGGTGGCGGCAGTATCGAAGTCGGCACCGTGGGCGCGGATGTGAACCTGCACACTGGGGGTGGCAGCATTAACGTCAATGCAGCCAAGGGAAAGATCAATGCCGAGAGCGGCGGCGGAAGCGTAAGGGTCGTTTCCGTTATGCAAGGAGCGGTGCTGGAAACCGGCGGGGGCAGCATTGAGGTGGAGCGCTGCGCTGGCCAGCTTAAGGCTACGACAGGTGGCGGAAGCATTGATCTGGGCGATATTGGCGGTTCGGCGGAAATGGAGACCGGGGGCGGCAGCATCCGTCTGGCCTCAGCCAAAGGTACCGTGCGCGCTGAGACCGGCGGAGGCAGCATCGAGTTGAACGGCGTGCCCTCGGCCCGCGCAGAGACGGGCGGGGGCGGCATCGTCGCTAAATTCGTCTCCTCCACCGGCGAGCGCACGGATTCCTTGCTGGAAACCTCGGCCGGCGACATTACCGTCTACCTGGTTTCAAACTTGAACATCACCGTTCGCGCATCGATCGAGATGGCTAATGGCCACAAGATTCATTCCGATTTTCCCGAGATCAAAATTATGACCGAAGGTGATGACGGAGAACCCAAAACCATCACGGGCGAAGGGAATTTAAACGGCGGCGGCCCCGTGCTCAAGGTGCGCACAACTACCGGAGATATATGGCTGCGCCGCTCCAGCCGCTAGGCAGTTTTTACTGAGGAGAGGTAAGAACATGCGTAAATCAATCATTTTCATCCTGTCATTTCTACTGGTGGCAACCTGTGCCACCTGGGCCGTAGCCTTCCAGCCCTCCAACGAGGCTTACGGACTTTCGAGTGACGATTTGTTCGGTGGCAGCTCCTATCTCGGCGTGGACACGCGGGATGTCACCGCCGACCGGCTCGCAGATCTCAAGCTGAAGGAAGAGCATGGCGTGGAAGTAACCACAGTGGACCAGGATGCTCCTGCCGGCAAAGCCGGGATTAAGGAGCACGATGTAATCCTGAACTTGAATGGGACTACAGTGGAAAGCGTTGAGCAACTTCGGCGCATGATCCGCGAGGTTCCGCCCGGACGGGTGGTAACGCTCGGCATCAGCCGCAATGGGCAACCCCTTACCTTGAAAGCCCAGCTCGCCGATCGCAAAAGAACCTTCGCTATGGCTCCCAACGGAAAGCCCTTCAAGTTTGCCATGCCCGCGATGCCAGCTATGCCGGCGATGCCCGCAATGCCTGTGATTCCCGACATCGATGTGCCAGTTTCAGTGGTGGTAGTGCATTCCTCCACGCGAAGCGGATTGATGGTGGAAAACCTGACTCCGCAACTCGGGGATTTCTTTGGCGCCAAAAACGGCCAGGGAGTTCTAGTGCGCTCGGTAGAGAAGGGCAGCCGTGCGGAAAAAGCCGGATTTCACGCCGGTGATGTCATTGTAAAAGTGAATGAAGAAACCATCAATGATGTCGGCGATTTCAGTCACGCTCTCAATGCCCGTAAACAAAACACCGCCAGCATAAGCATAATTCGCGACAAGAGACCACAGACTCTGAGCCTGACGCTGCCCGATCGCAAACGTTCCGATCTATTCGAGGAGAGTTTCGAGCTTCCAGAAATCGATGCCGAAACTCGAATTGATCTGAGCCAGGTGCAATCCGAACTCGCGCGCGTGAGGCCGCAAATTGCCCTAGCCGTGAGGCAGGCCCGCCGGACAGCCACCAAAGAATTGTCCAAGCAAAAGCAAGAGCTCAAGAAACAAGGCCAGGAGATACAAAAAGAATTGCTCAATCAACAGCGTGAATTGCAGAACGAACTGCGAATTGAACTGAAGGGGCTGAGCGAGATCTGAAAGGCAGCGCTCAGCATTCAGCACTCAGCATTCAGCCATTACGGTGTGGGGTGCTTCCAGGCAGAGTTAAGGGAACGATCCTTGAATGGCTGACTGCTGAGGGCTGAATGCGAAGGGTTAACTGCTGCCTGCAGCGTGCTCAATGCTAAGCCCCGGCGCCAGACACGCCTGGTTCCGTCCCGCCTGCTTGGCCGCATACATGCCCGCGTCTGCCGCTTTCACCAGTTCGTCGCGGGTACTCCCGTGGTCCGGATAGACCGCAGTCCCCGCACTGATCGTCACTGGCCGGGGAACTCCCGGGAACTGCCAGATTTCCACTGATCGCCGCAACTTCTCCGCTACTGCCAAGGCATGTTGCGGATTGGTTTGGGAGAGCAGGATGGCAAATTCCTCTCCCCCATACCGGCATACCACGTCAAACTTCCGCAATTGCTGGTGGAAGATGGAGGAGACCTGTCGCAAGACTTCGTCTCCCAGGAGATGGCCAAATTCATCGTTCAAACGTTTGAACTGGTCGATATCCACCATAATTACAGCCATACCGGCGCCGAATCTCTTAGCCCGCTCAATTTCCTCGGCGATGCGCAATTCAAAGAAGCGACGATTGAAGATTCCCGTTAGCCCGTCGAGATACGCCAGCTGTTTGACCCGTTCCACATAATGCGCATTCTGAATGGCAGTCGCGCAAATATCGGCTACCGATTCCAGAGATTGTGTGTCGTTGGGATTAAACGCACCTCGCCGCGCGCTATCCAGAATCAGCACTCCAAGCGTCTGTCCGAACGCAACTAGCGGAATACACATACGAGCAGCGGTTTCCACGTAGAACCCGATGTAATTAGGATTGCCTTTTACATCGTTCTCAATCATGGTTTTTCGGGTGACTAGGGCTTGTCCCCATAATCCCGCGTCCGCGGAAACTCGCCCGTCTTCCGGAATGCGGGGAGTCAGGTCGCCGTGGTGGGCTCGCAAGAACAAGTCGTCATCTTCCCCTTCCTTCAAGAGCACCGAAACGTGAGAGACCTGAAATGCATGCTGGATCAGCGAACATACTTTGGAAAGCAATTCTTTCAGGTCGAGCACTGCGGTGGTCTGTTGGGCAATGGCATTGATGGCTTTCAGCTGCAGAGCCCGTCGCCGTTCCAGCGCATGCAGTCGCGCATTCTGCAGCGCCATCGAAGCCTGGGTCGAGAAAAGCGTCAGCAGGTCAATAGTTTCCTTGTCGAAATGGTCGACGTTCTCGCTCTGGCAATCCAGCACACCTACAACCTCGTCCCGCACCATTAGAGGAACGGCCAGCTCTGACAGTGTGCTCTTTGCCGATTCAACATAGCGAGCATCATTGCGCACGTCGGGAACGTAGATAGGACGCTTTTGCCTGGCTGCCAAGCCCGTAATTCCAGTCCCCACCGGCAGGCGGACGGCATCATGCCCCGCGTCCCATCCAATCTGAGAGCGGGGATAGAGTTCGTCAGTCTCCTTATCCAGCAACAGGATAGCGACGTTCTGCAAGTGGAAGTAGTCGCGCGCGATGATCAGGATTTGCTGCAACACTTCATCGAGATCAAAGGTCGACAATACCGCCTGGCTGGCGTCGTAAAGAATGGCGATTTTTTGCATGTAGCTGCCGGATTTTACTCTGCCCTGCCGGGGGTAACGGAGGTCTCCAAAGTAACTATCGAGCTGGAGGGATTGGTAGCGCCTAACGTTTGTGCAGTCTGGATTCGCGTCTTCGTCGTCCAGCAACCGTTTTGAGGACTCCGAAAACCACCAGGCAGAACCAGAAATCAACCGCCAATCCAGCGTCAACATGATTCGGCATGTGCCGCGCTCCTGGCGGCAGGTAAGGAATGAGGATAAAGTAAATCGCATTTCCCGCCAGAACGGCAATCAGAGCCTGGACGAAATTAGTCATCGCGGGTTTGGACACCGCTTACCTCCGATCAGCGCGAGGGGGCTGGGAAGACTCGGCACTTAGCAATTAGCATTTGGCACTTGGCCATTACAGACTTGCACCGACTTCAATTCGACGGTTAGATGCATGTCTCGCCACGAAGAGTCTCCAGTCCGGCTTTGGCGGTTAGCCTGCTCGGCAATCCGGACGCAGTTGCCAAGTTTCACCGTGCCGGCGTCAATGGCACAGATGCTCGGATGTAAAGGGGGCGTGGTTGGATACGAGGCCCGATCAGGCAGATCCTCCGAGTTCTTAATTTTAATTCAGGCTAGGGATTCGGAGCATCAGAGATGAACACTATTCCAATCCAGCTCCCAGCGGCTGATACCGGTACTTCTTGCCATCCCAAAAGATCGCGGAGGTCATCTGATCGGCGCTGCTTTCTTCCGCATAAATCGCCATGACGGATTTCTTCTTCACCATCAGTTTCCTCACTGCGATCTGCTTAAAGGGCAGGTTGATGATGACGAATTTGGCTTTGGGCTTGTCGGAATGCCAGGCTTCCACCCCAGCGCCGTGAATGATGAGCAGCACCCGGCTCCGGGCAAGCGGGTCCGCTGACGCAAACTGGCTGGTCGCTTTGGTGTCTCCGTAGCCGAAGAAGCTGTTATAAGGATCAAGGACTTTGAAGTTGTTCTCGGTCTCATCCATCAGCGGATTGGTACATTTTGCGACGATCGCGGCATCTTCAATGCCATCGCGGTCCAGGTCGGCGGTGTAGGTGGGAGGACCGGCCGCCAGGCTACAAGTGGCGCCAAATTGTTTTTGGATGAAATCATCATTCACCACGGTAGTGTCAGTCTTACTCGATGTTTGCGCCAGCACTCCCGGCGTAATTCCAAGTATGAGGAAAAGACAGATACAACGAGAGAAATGCATAGGACTAATCTAGTCGTCTTCGTTCAGCGAAGATAGAGACATGCGTGGTGACAGGTTACTTTTGGTGGATACTCATCCGGCGGTGGTCTTATTTCTCGCGAAATGCTGCCATCCCTGCGGGACCAATTCGTGAGCCTCGCCTCTCTTGGTTGTGATGACGACTCTCTTGCCCCGAACAATACGTCCAATCTCCGTCACCGGAACGCCTGCAATGCGAAGAGGAATACGGCGTCCGCGAGGCACGCTAAAGAGCAGCTCGTAGTCTTCCCCGCCGTGCAAAGCGAAGCGCAAATCAACCTCTTGGGCGGGTTTTCCGATGACTGCCCTTGGGATTGATTCTTCTTCGATCTCGGCGCCGACTCTGCTTTCTTGGCAAATATGGGCCAAGTCTGTGGAAAGGCCATCACTGATGTCAATCATGGCGGAGGCCAAGCCCTTTCTCCGCAGGGCGGTTCCCAGCCGGACTCGTGGTTCGGGAAAGAAATGAGCCTTGAAGTCAGCTGGATTCAGCTTGGCCTTCGGTTTCGCCCTCATCCGTTCTAACGTAGCCGCCGAGCCACCAAGTTTTCCGCTCACGTAAATACGATCCCCGGGCCGCGCGCCGAAACGAAGTATCGCCTTACCTCTCGGCACGGAACCCAACACAACGATGTCGGCAAAAATTCCATCAGGAGACTGCGCGGTATCGCCGCCCGCCAAGCTGACCTCGAATCTCTTCGCCAGCGTCAACAAGCCGCGCATGAAGCCGTCAACCCATTTCTGCGGCAGGTCGCTTGGTAGCGCCAGTGAGAGAAATGCAGCGATCGGTTCTCCGCCCATCGCAGCAATGTCGCTCAGCCCTCGGGTTAGGCAGCGGTGTCCCACCGATTCAGGAGGATGCCAATCGCGGCGGAAATGAATCCCTTCCAAAGTAAAGTCAGTGGTGACCAGGGCCTCGTGGCCAGGCGGAAGCTGTAGCACAGCGCAATCGTCGCCAATGCCGGTCGGGACGCGATTCCCAGCGCGCGCCTGCCGGCGAATCCGGGCGATCAAGGCTTTTTCCAGAAGAGGCAAAGCGATGCCAATATAGATGACAAAACGATTCCGCCCAAACCAGCCACTCTCATGGTTTTTTCCTCAGAGCAACCTCGGCTAGCGGCAGATTCATCTACCCATAACCTCAGTGCGGCACACCACTCGGATTCCACATGCCGGTAGTTGCGGCATCCACGGCTCGAGTCGGAAGGATCGGCGCAGTTTCCGGAGGTCACCAGCGGTAACTGTCCCCAGGGACTACGCGCGGTTACCCGTCCTTGGTAACTGAAATCTGGGCTGCTGTGGCGTTGACAGGGGGAACCTACTTTGTTACCGTTGCCAAGCTGTCTCCTAAGACCATTGACCGAACTAAGTGCTGTATCCGGTATGGATTGCAGCCAAAAGGGTTTCGGGACTTTCCTGGTTCCGGTAGGACATGGGCAAGCAAGCGTCTCAGAGCCAAATGGGGACGTTGCCCGTAGTCGGAGTGAAGCTGACGATCCCCGCGAGTGCGAGCCGTCCGTCAGCGATTCGCTCCTGATCACTAACGGCAGAGGAACATTGAGAAAACGCTTTTACATACTTTTTGTCGCGCGCGGTGAGGATGGTCAGTTGCGCAAGATCCACATCCCCGTCCACTACCTCTATGTGCTGATAGTAGGGGCGGCGATTGGCGCGCTGAGCCTGACTGGCATTGCCAGTTCTTACCTGCGCATGCTGCTGAAGGTATCCCGCTTCAACCAACTCCAGACCGAGAAAGAAGACCTCAAAGGTCGATACTCGAAGCTGGAGCAGGTGGCTAAGGAACGGGACATTCAGGTTGCATCCCTGGGATCGCTGGCTGGCGAAGTGTCCTCTCTTTACGGTTTGAAATCTGATCCGCTGCTGGTAGCAAACTCTCCGGACGAGATACAAAATTCGGAGGTTACATCCTCCCTTGACCAGCTTTATGCTTTGCGGACCTCTGCTCTCAGCGGCGCGACCATGACCGGCATCTCGCTTGGGCTTACCCGCAATGTGACTACAGCCGACTGGGTTCGAGCTAACTCGGCTCCCAATATCTGGCCTGTGGAAGGCCACGTTACCGGATCGTTCGGCGAGCGCATCGATCCGTTCAACGGAGAAGGCGCATTTCACAGCGGGGTGGATATTGCATCATCGTACGGGCAAGGCGTGATGGCGCCTGCCGATGGCGTGGTGGTCTTTGCGGATTTCATGGGCGGCTACGGTCGCGCTATCATGATCGACCACGGTCACGGCATCAGCACTCGCTACGGACATCTGGCCAATTTCGCGGTGACTGCCGGACAGCACGTGCATCGCGGCGACACCATCGGCTACGTTGGTCTAAGCGGCCGCAGCACCGGTCCACACCTCCATTACGAAGTTCGCATCAACGACACTCCGGTCAATCCTCATAAGTATTTGAGACTCACCTTTGCGCATGCTGGTGGATTCTCAGCCGGCAGCTAGAGAGCGCAGAGTTTCTAGCTTCTGGTGTCCAGTTTCTAAAAACGAGAAACTGGAAACTATTTACTGTCTTAAGCCCATCCAGCGCTCTGAAACCACCATCGAATTTCCGGGATTTTGTGGGTCGTATCGCACCGAAGTGCGCAGGCCTAGACGGCAGGAATGAAGATTGACCAACTGGCGCAAGTAGGTCACGTCTTGCGATGCTTCGTAAGAAACGCCGGCGACATCGTAATGATAGATAAGTAGAGTTAAGGGCTTCTGCTCTGATGACTGCATCTCTTGCACATCAATCACTGTGCCATCCGTGATCCGTCCGATTCTGTCGAGCATCTCACGCCGCTCGCGCTCCAGGGCGTCGGCGGTTTTGGGCTTTCGGCGTACAAGAAGGTAAGCGGCCAGCAGTACGCCAGTCCCGCCCAGAATCAAGCTATAAAGTTGAATTGGAGTCATGAGGATTCATCAGAATAAGGCTAGAAAGACAATCGTGAAAGAGACAGACCTGATTACCCTGCACATTCGAATCCGAACTGGGAACTGAGAACTTGCAACTTAGGACTGCGGGCAACAAGTGGTCAGTGGCCAGCGGTCAGTAGGCTCGACTGACCAGTGACCACTGACAGGTTATTCGTCCACCACCGAATTCCTCAGAATCCCTACTCCCTGGACACTCACCTCAACCACATCACCATCCACGAGCGGACCGACGCCTGAAGGCGTGCCGGTGGAAATCAAATCCCCGGGTAAAAGCGTCATGCATCGCGAGATGTGATGGATTACGACGTCGAGGGCAAAAATGAAATCTACCGTGCTGCCGTGCTGTCGGACCTCCCCGTTGACGCGAGTCTCAACAATTACGCCGGCCCAAGGGTCAACTTCATCACTAACCACGGGGCCAACCGGGCAGAACGTGTCAAAACCCTTGGCCCGGGTCCATTGGCCGTCTTTTTCCTGCAAGTCACGGGCGGTGACATCATTGACGCAGGTGTAGCCGAGTATGTAGGGACGAACATCCTCGTCAGCGCCGACCTTGTAACAGGTCTTGGCCAGCACGACGCCGAGTTCGCCTTCATGGTCCACGCGGTTGGAGATTTTAGGCCGGCGAATCTGCCCGCCAGGCGCCAGCAAAGCAGATGGCGGTTTCAGGAAGATCAATGGCTCAACTGGGACATCGTGGCCGAGTTCCGCCGCATGCTCACGATAGTTGCGGCCCACGCAAACGATCTTGGACGGCCGGACCGGTGCAAATAGAGTCGCCTCAGACAAAGACACCGGCTCCACCCGCCTGGTGGGCACATCTTCCATATCTCCATTCGAATCTTCCGGAGCATTCACCAGCAAACGTGTGATTTCTTCCCGGCCGGCGACAGTTTCGACTAAGCCGTACTGCGGCCGGCCACTGACCTGAAAACGGCAATATTTCATAGGACAGATATCTAATCACAACAGCATAGTTAGTGCGGGTTTTTGAATTAGAATTCCGGGGACCCAAGTCCTACCCTTTTTCCGCGACCGGATTACGGCGGAGACCGTAGATCAGCAGCAGCACACAAACCAAAGCTCAAAGCCAGCATCTACAACTTGGCTAATTTTGGCGAAGTTTGCCGGTGTTTCTGGGGGATGTCGATCTTCGAATCCCCTCACCGGGATACAAACGGACGTAAGCGGCTGACGAACGACGTGGTAACGGATCAGTTTTAGTGCTTTTGGGCAGACCTCCCCCGCCAGATATCGGTCCGGCCTGTGATTGATCATTGAGTCGGATGATGCGATTCAGAGGCTGTAGTTTCTGAGGGCAGTTTTGCTGATTGTTGTGGGCGTAAGCCTTAACCAAGAATCGCTGGACAGAATACATGGCCACCCATGTCCAAGTGCCGGGCGAACGACGAAAGCACGACCCTGGGGTGGAGGAGCGCAATAAAACCGGCGCTCCCAAGCCGGTTCCGCATGGAACCTTCCGCTCGGTTGGGCTTGGACTGATCACGGGGGCGGCTGACGACGATCCCTCCGCAATCGGAACCTATGCTACGGCTGGCGCCACGCTTGGGCCTTCGTTCCTATGGACCGCCCCCGTTACCTTCCCCATGATGTTTGCTGTCGTCTACCTTTCCTCGAAGCTGGGGCAGGTGGCGGGTCAGGGATTGTTTGCGGTGATCCGCAAACATTATCCCCGATGGTTGCTTTACGCTGCCTTGGTCGGGGTGTTGATTGGGAACACCATCGAGGCCGGGGCCGACCTGGGCGGAATGGCGGCTGCCCTCAATCTGCTTGTACCAATTCCGATTGGATGGATCGTCGTCGCAATCACGATCACGGTCCTCGCTCTTCAAGTGTGGGGCTCGTACACGCTTATCCGGGATATCTTCCGATGGCTGGCGTTGGCCCTGTTGGCCTACGTCGGATCCGCGATTCTGGCAAAGCCCGAACTCTTATCTGTCATAAAAGGAACGCTCATCCCGCATATCCAATTCAATCGTGAATTCCTTTCCATGCTAGTGGCGGTAATCGGGACGACGCTTTCGGCTTATCTCTACACTTGGCAGTCCAATCAAGACGTGGAAGAAGATATTTCGATGGGACGCCGGCGCTTGAGCGACCGGCTAGGCACGACCAAGGAGGATTTGCACCATTCCGCCAGAGACATTGCGGTCGGCATGATGTTCTCCAACCTGGTCATGTACTTCATCATTCTTTCCACGGCGGCGACGCTGTTTAAAGCCGGCAGAAGCGACATCAGTACCGCAGCCCAGGCTGCACAAGCGCTTCAACCCCTTGCCGGCAAAGCCGCGGGCCTTCTGTTTGCCATTGGCGTTGTGGGAGTGGGTTTCCTGGCCGTGCCCGTTATGACCATCGGGGCTGCGTATGATCTGTGCCAAACCTTCGGCTGGAAACATGGTCTGCATGCAAAACCAGCCGAGGCGAAGAAATTCTATGTCGCGATTACCGTGTTCACCGCGCTGGCCATGGGAATGAATTTCCTCGGCATCAACCCCATCAAGGCCCTGGTGTTTGCCGGAATCGTGCAGGGGTTCTCCACGCCATTTCTCATGCTCATGATCATGCTGATTACGAATAACCGGGCCATCATGGGGAAGTGGGTGAATGGCCGGGCCATAAATATTCTGGGATGGATCACGACCGCGGCCATCTTTGCCGCTGCCATAGGACTGATCGTGGTGTGGATCAGATAGACTGTAGCGAAAAATTCCAGGGCAGGATCAGCGGATTTGCGCAGAGGTGGCGGGATCCTATTTGGAAACCCTTTCGACCGTTTGCGCGACCGTGGAAGAGCGGCCCTTCAGGGCCGCGTGACGAATGAAGCGAGATGGGCTTCAGCCCCGGTGGTCGCCTTGGGTCT
>Ga0207646_10000340_pt1 | contig 63217 bp, 66 predicted proteins | sample KBSK5502metaG_FD_184343 | JGI IMG/M metagenome (GOLD analysis project Ga0207646, IMG submission 184343) | Corn, switchgrass and miscanthus rhizosphere microbial communities from Kellogg Biological Station, Michigan, USA - KBS K5-50-2 metaG... | ecosystem: Host-associated > Plants > Roots >... | reverse complement strand
CGCGCTGCGCCTCACCGCCCGACAGCTGCGTCGCCGGCTGGCCGAGCCGGATGTAGCCGAGGCCGACGTCATGCAGCGTGCGCAGCTTGACCTTGATCCTCGGCACGTTCTCGAAAACCTCGAGGGCTTCGTCCACCGTGAGTTCGAGGACGTCGGCGATCGAATGGCCGCGGAACTTGACCTCCTGCACCTCGCGCGAGTAGCGCGTCCCGTGACACACCTCACACGGGACGTACACGTCGGGCAGGAAGTGCATCTCGATCTGGATGATGCCGTCGCCCTCGCACGCCTCACATCGCCCGCCCTTCACGTTGAAGCTGAACCGCCCCGGCTTGTATCCGCGCATCTTCGCCTCGGGCAGGCTCGCGAACAGCTCGCGCATGTACGTGAACATGCCCGTATATGTCGCCGGGTTGGATCGCGGCGTGCGCCCGATGGGCGACTGGTCGATGTCGATGGCCTTGTCGAGGTGCTCGAGCCCCTCGACCGCACGATGCGGCCCGGGTTTGTCCTTGGCCCTGTAGAAGTACTGCGCCACCTTCCGGCTGAGGATGTCGGTCACGAGCGACGACTTGCCCGATCCGCTGACACCCGACACCGACACGAAGATGCCCAGGGGAATCGCGACATCGATGTCCTTCAGGTTGTTGGCCCGAGCGCCTCGGATCACGAGCTTCTTGCCATTGCCGGGACGCCGTGCCGACGGCATGGGGATCTCTCGATCGCCGCGCAGGTAGGCGCCCGTGACGGAGCTCGGATTGTTGATCACCTGCTCGACCGTGCCCGCCGCGATGATCTCGCCCCCGTGCTCGCCCGCGGCCGGCCCGATGTCGACCATGTAGTCGGCGGATCGAATCGTCTCCTCGTCGTGCTCAACCACGATCAGCGTGTTGCCGAGGTCGCGGAGGCGCAGCAGCGTGTTGATGAGTCGCCGGTTGTCGCGCTGGTGAAGGCCGATGGACGGCTCGTCAAGGATGTAGAGGACGCCCATCAGCTTGGAACCGATCTGGGTCGCCAGCCGGATTCGCTGCGACTCGCCGCCCGACAGCGTGTTGGCCGCGCGGTCGACCGTCAAGTACTCGAGCCCGACATCGATCATGAACTGCAGCCGCTCCAGGATCTCTTTCAAGATTCCACGCGCGATCAGCTGCTCACGTTCGGTGAGCGCCAGTCCTTCGAAGAAGCCGATGGCCCCGCTCACCGAGAGCTGGCACACCTGCGCGATGTTGCGGTCGGCGACTGTCACCGCCAGGGATTCCGGCTTCAGCCGCTGCCCCTTGCAGGTCGGGCAGGGCTTGTCCGACATGTAGCGCTCCAGCTCCGCCTTAAGGAAGTCGGACTGGGTCTCTTCATAGCGACGCTGCAGGTTGGCAACCACGCCCTCGAAAGGCGCCTCGTACCACCGCTCGTGCCCGTACTGGTTCTTGTATCCGAACCGAATCTTCTTGTCGCCGGTCCCGTTGAGGAGCACGTCGCGGTGCTGCTTGCTCACCTTCGACCACGGCTTGTCCATGTCGATTCCGAAGTACTTGCTCACCGTCTCCAGGAGCTCGGGGTAGAAGAACTGCGACTTGCTCCACGCCGCGATCGCGCCCTCGCGCAGGGATAGCGACGGGTCGGGAACGACGAGGTCGCCGTCGACCACCAGCTGAAAGCCAATCCCCGTGCAGACCGGACACGCCCCGTGCGGGCTGTTGAAGGAGAAGTTGCGCGGCTCGGGCTCTGACACGCTGGTCCCGTCGTACGGGCACATGTAGTCCTGCGACATCTGGATCTCGTCGCCTTGGGACGGCACGATGATCACCGACCCGCCACCCAACCTCGCGGCGGTCTCGATCGAATCGACCAATCGAGTTCGCTGGTCGGGACCCACCACGATCCGGTCGACGACGACCTGGATGTCGTGCTTCTTGTTCTTGTCCATCGGGATCTTCTCGCCGATCTCGTACAGGCTCCCGTCGACCCGCACCCGCACGAAGCCCGACTTGCGGACGTCGTCGATCAGCGACCTGTACTCGCCCTTGCGACCCTTGACCACAGGCCCGAGGACCATCACGCGCGTTCCCTTCTCCAGCTTCTCGACGTGGTCCGCCATCTGCTCGACCGTCTGACGCCGGACCTCGCGACCGCACACCGGGCAGTGCGGCACGCCGACCCGCGCGTAGAGCAGCCGAAGGTAGTCGTACACCTCGGTGACCGTGCCCACGGTCGAGCGCGGGTTCTTGGACGTGCCCTTCTGGTCGATCGAGATCGCCGGCGACAGCCCCTCGATGACGTCCACATCCGGCTTTTCCATCTGGCCCAGGAACTGCCGCGCGTACGCCGACAGCGACTCCACGTACCGCCGCTGGCCTTCGGCGTAGATCGTGTCGAAGGCGAGCGACGACTTGCCCGACCCCGACAAGCCGGTGAACACGACCAGCTTGTCGCGTGGGATCGACAGCGTGACGTTCTTGAGGTTGTGCTCGCGCGCGCCGCGAATCGTTATCTGGTCTGTGGGCATGAACCTTCTAGTGTCCTGTACCGGAGGTCCGCCGCATATTTCGCGGCGTCGGCGGCCGGAGCCAAGGAGACGACGAGCACCCAAGGGAGCGCATCGCGTAGATGCGTGACCGAGCGCGCGCAGGAGTCGACGCCGGCTTCAGCGCCGAAGGCGCCCGGCCGCCTAGGACGCGAAGATGCAAGGACCTTCCGGGCACAGGACACTCCATCATTCCTTATCTCTGGTGACCGCAAACGTCGCGCTGGCCGTGGCCACTAGCCTGGCGTCGCTACCTTCGACCCGGCACTCGGCCACGGCCGTGCGCCGTCCGGCATGGATGACGTGCCCGGTGGCGCGGAGCGTCTCGCCCACCTTCGCCGCGTTGATGAAGTTGAGCTTCAGGTCGAAGCTCATGGCCCGCACGACCCCAGGATGCAGGGTACGCAACGAGCGGCCCATCGCCGAATCGGCGAGCGTGCTGATCATGCCTCCATGCACGACACCGGAGTGGTTGGCCATGTCTTCGGTCGTGGCCATCTCCACGACCGCCGTGCCCTCACCGGTCTCGACGAGCTTCAGACCGAGCCACTCCCAGGCTCGCGAAGGCGCGTGCGTTACCTCACTCACGGCCCTGTCCCTCGGGCACCGGCATGCACGTCGAAGAGGCCCGGGCGATCAGCCGGCCGCGGTCGTCGACCACGTCGGCCTCGCTGAAAAACAGCGTCTGCTTCATCTCGATGACCCGGCCGACGGCGCGCAGCCGTCCCTCGATGACCGGGCGCAGGAAGTTGATCTTGAGCTCGATCGTGGTGTTCCAGACGCCGTCTTCCTGGAGCGTGCCCAGCGACATCCCCATGGCGGCGTCGGCGATCTGCGTGATCACGCCGCCCTGCACCACACCGCCCGCATGCCGATGCTGCGGACCCGCCACGAGCTCGAGCACGACGCGGCCGGGCTCGGCCTCGGTGATGCGCGCGCCCAGGGTCTCCATCCATCCGGCAGGTTCCGCCGCCAACAGGGCCTTCGCGCGCTGAACGTTCTTTACGGGCCCCGTCGCGTCTTCCTCCAGTTTCGAACAGTGGTTCGTTGCTTCGGCGCGGCGGCGATGGCGAGCGCGATGTCGGCGTCGTCCTCCTTGACCGACTCCTCGCCCGACAACCGCTTGCGCAGCGCGATGATCCGGTCGCGCACGCGGGCCGCATCCTCAAACTGCAATTCCTTAGAGAGCCGGCGCATCTCCTTCTCGAGGTCGCGCACGATCGCGAGCAGGTCCTCGCGTGGCACGCCGGCTCCGATCATCAGCTCCACTGCGTCCGCCTGGATGTCCTTGTCCTGGATGTCGAGCGCGTAGATCGCCTTCTTCACCGTTTCCGGGGTGATGCCGCGTTCCGTGTTGTACGCGATCTGGCGATTCCGCCTACGCTCGGTCTCGTCCAGCGCCGATCGCATGGAGTCGGTGATTTTGTCGGCATACATGACCACATGCCCGTCCACATTGCGCGCGGCGCGGCCGATGATCTGGATGAAGGATCGGTATGCGCGGAGGTACCCCTCCTTGTCAGCGTCGAGGATGCCGATGAATGCGACCTCCGGTAGGTCCAGACCCTCGCGCAGCAGGTTGATGCCGACCACCACGTCGACTGCCCCCGTTCGGAGATCCGTGAGGACACTAATCCTCTCCATCGCATCAAGCTCCGAGTGCAGGTACCGGACCTTCACCCCGTACTCGCGCAGGTAGTCGGCAAGGTCCTCGGCAAACCGCTTCGTCAGCGTCGTCACGAGTGAGCGCTGCCCCAGCTCGGCGCGCCGCTTGACCTCCGCGAGCAGGTCGTCGATCTGTCCGCCGGTCGGGCGAACCTCCACCGTCGGGTCGACGAGACCCGTGGGCCGCACGACCATCTCAACGGTGCGCTGCGACCGGCGCATCTCGTAATCACCCGGCGTCGCCGAAACGTAGACCACGTTCTGGGCGCGCTCCTCCCACTCATCGAAGCTCAGCGGCCTGTTGTCGAACGCGCTGGGCAGGCGGAACCCGTACTCCACCAGCGCAGCCTTCCGCGACCGGTCGCCGCCCAGCATGCCTCCGATCTGCGGAACCGCCACGTGCGATTCGTCCACGAAGATAATCGTGTCGTCCGGGAGGAAGTCCATCAGCGTGTACGGAGCCTCACCAGGCTGCCTTCGAGTGAGGTGCCGGGAGTAGTTCTCGATCCCGGCGCACGTGCCCGTCTCGCGCAGCATCTCCAGGTCGAAGTTCGTGCGCTGGCGCAGGCGCTGCGCCTCAAGCAGGCGGCCGTGCTCCTCGAACCACTTGCACCTTTCTTCCAGCTCAGCCTCGATGTCGACCATCGCGAGCTTGAGCTTGTCCGCCGGGGTGACGTAGTGCGATGCGGGAAACACAACGAACTCGTCGCGGGGACCGAGGATCTCGCCTGTCGTGGCGTCCAGCTCCTGGATCCGCTCGACCTCGTCGCCGAAGAACTCGACGCGAAAGACTTTTTCCTCGTTCGCGGGCACGAGGTCGACGACATCGCCGCGGACGCGGAAACGGAGGCGCGCGAGGTCGTAATCGTTGCGTTCGTAAAGCATCTCGGTGAGCTTGCGCAGGAACACCTCGCGGCGTATGTGCTGGCCCTTCTCGACCTTTAACGATTCGCCCATGTAGTCCTCGACCGAGCCGACACCGTAGATGCAGCTGATGCTGGCCACGACGAGCACGTCACGGCGGGTGATCAACGACTGCGTGGTCGAGTGGCGCATGCGATCGATCTCGTCGTTGCGGCTCGAGTCCTTCTCGATGTAAGTGTCGGTCCGCGCGATGTAAGCCTCGGGCTGGTAGTAGTCGTAGTAGCTCACGAAGTACTCGACGGCGTTGTCGGGCAGGAGTCGCCGGAACTCGGCGCAAAGCTGCGCCGCGAGAGTCTTGTTCGGGCTCAGGACCAGGACCGGTCTCTGCAGCTGCTCCACGGCCCAGGCCATGACGTTCGTCTTGCCACTGCCTGTCACACCGAGGAGGACCTGCTGGGTCAGCCCGGACTGGACGCCGTTGACCAGCTGTTCGATGGCCTCGGGCTGGTCCCCGGCGGGCTTGAAGGGTGCGTCGACACGAAAGCGGAGGGTCACGGGACATCTAATTCTAAGGCGAACGGACGTTCGAAAGTGGAGGACTAATCTGGTCCGCGCGACCGCGGCCCAAATCCAATCAGCGGCGGAACGGTGTGGATGCATCCGTCATCGCTGCGCACGATCTGCCAGTTGCCCTCATGCACCATCCAGTGATGCCGGTAACAGAGAAGAACCAAGTTCGGTAGGTCGGTCGGCCCACCGTGAATCCAGTGCACGACGTGATGCGCCGACGTCCAACTGGCCGGCCGGTCACAACCTGGCCAGGTACAGCCACGGTCGCGAACCTTGAGCGCCTTGCTCTGCGAGCCCGAAACCACCCGCTTGGCACGCCCGACATCGATGACCATGGAGTCGGAGTCGAGCAGGATGCGAGTGACGCTGCAGTCGCAAGCCAGTCGCTCGACTGCCTTGGCCGAGATCGGCAGTGAGAATTCCATTTCCGCCGCCGGCGCGCCGCTCAAGCCGAGAAGAGTCTCGAGCGAGGTCGTGACTTGTAGATGCGTGCGTCGGCCCGGCACCCCTTCCTCTGGGGTCCCCGCGACGAAGTCGCGGGAGGTGCTCGAGAGGTCGACCAGCGCATCCGCCAAGCGGCGCTCGCGGTCACGATCGTCGTACTTGCCCGCGCGCTTTGCCAACGGCTCCAACGCGGTGCGCAGCGCGGCGCCACCGAACTTGTCGAGGAGGCCCTGGACGAGCACGACGCCGTCGTCAGCGGTGGTGATGGTGAGGCTTCGTGCTTCCACGCCCTCTTTCTCTTCGTTCACGAAACCCTCGGGGTCACCCGCATGCCTTGCATGCATGCACCTATTGCGGAAAGGAAAGATGTTGAGCTTGCGCGCCTGGCCCAGCAATTTGGCCTCGTCCAGGCGCTCTCCCAGAGCCGCTGACGTACGGGCGATGAGCGCGAGGTGCGCGAAGCCGATCTCGCCTGCTGCCAGAGCCGCCAGGCTCCGCCCGAGGCGCTCCATTTGCTCGCCAACGCAAACGCGATCGGCGGCAGCGCCGCCGCTCATGTGGCAGGCCGACTTGAGCCACGAGATCGGGCTGTCGAAGCCCTGCTCGTCGTATTCATCGGTCCGGGCGAACTGGGCGGCGAGACAGGAGAAGTCGAGCTCCTTCTGATCGATCTCTTGCCGTCGGCGAATCAGCTCGGCAGCGATCGCCTCACCGGCTCGAGGCGCAACTCCCCAGACCCCAGCTTCCATACTCGAATTGTACGAACATCTGTTTGGAGAGTCAACAAAATCGAGCTGTTAATTTCGAAGAGCACGAAAACAAGAAGTGCTGAGAGAGCATCCGTTGCCACCCCGCAAACCAGGCGCGCCTTTAATCTGCGGACCCCGCCCACACTCCCCGTTCCCAGCTCGTCTTTCGTTGGGAAACCGTCTGATCAGCCGATCCAGCCCACACGCTGGAGAACCTCCCGGGCAACTTCCTGTGGCGTTCGATTGTCGTTAGCCACGGCGATATCCTCCAGCCCGGATCGATCCATCACACGGCTCATCTCCACGCTCTCGCGGAGGTGCTCCACCAACTCGTGACCAGAGTCACGCCGCCGCAGCCGGCGCTCGATCGTTGGCGGTAAGGCGGTCACGCGCACGACCATGAGATCAGCATCCGGGATCGCCGCCCGCAAGGCGTCGAGCCCATCCTGGTCGAGGATCGCGCGAGCCAGGACCGCGTAGCGCATGCCGGCCCCGCGCAGGTTGGACCAGATCGCGGCGAGGTTGCGGGCGATGAGCTCGTCGGCCGTGAGCGACGAGGAACTCAGGTGAAGCCACCCAAGCCAGTCGAGGTCAATCACAGCCGCCGATTTGCCCTGCTGCTCGAGCAAATGACCGATCTCGATCGCGACTGCTGTCTTGCCGGAACCGACGGTGCCGGTCAATAGGACTGTCGGTATCGCCGCCTCGCTCACGCCCGGAGCCTACGGTAGGGCCAGGATCATCGCCTCCACGATCGTCCCCGCTGCAACTCCGTCGTCGCCCGGCGCGATGCGAACCAGAGCGTGAGCCCCGGCGAGAGAGAGCAGGCGCGACGAGGACTGGGAGCCCGTCGTGTCGGCGATGAGCTCCGCGCCCTCGCGCCTGAGCGTCACCCGCTGGTACTCGGTGCGATCCGCCGTGGCCCGGGCGTCGTATCCGAGGCGCACGGGCAGCGTCGGCCGCTGGAGTCGGGCGAAACCCTGCATCTTGCGCAGCGCCGGCCGCACGAAGACCTCGAAGGTCACGAGCGACGAAACGGGGAAACCGGGCAGCCCGAACGCGAGCTTGCCGTCCGCCAGAGTGGCGAAAGTGAACGGTTTGCCAGGCTTCAACTTGACGCGCCCGATATGCACCGTTCCTAGCGACTCGAGCAGCGGCTTGACGAGGTCGTGCGTCCCGACGGACACCCCGCCCGACGTGACCAGAACGTCAGCCGCCCCAAGCGCGTCGACCACGAGCTTTCGCAGCGCCTGCGGTTCGTCTGGCCCGATGCCGAGGATCCGCACCTCCACCCCGGCCTCGCGGAGCGCGGCCAGCAGGGCCCAGCGATTGGAGTCGGTGATCTGGCCGGGGCCGGGCTTCCTCCCCACCTCGACCAGCTCGTCTCCCGTCGACAGCAACGCCACCCGGGGCCGCCGGCGCACCTCCACCTCGGCCAGGCCAAGCGCAGCAGCGAGGCCAAGCTCAGCTGCGCCAAGTTGCGTTCCCGCAGTAAGCACAAGCTCTCCTGCCTTGACGTCTGCGCCGGGGCGGTGGAAGTTGCTCCCCGGCCGGAGGTCTTTCGGAACCGTGACCGCATCGCGGGCGAGGCGCACGTCTTCGACCATGACCACCGTGTCGGCGCCGGCCGGCAGGACGCCGCCGGTCAGAATGCGCGCGGCCGTCCCACGCTCGACGCCCCCGGCAAAGGGCCGGCCCGCCGCCGACTCGCCGATCACCCGCAGCAGGGCGCCCGCGTCGGCGGCCCGCACCGCGAATCCGTCGACCGCGCTGGTGGAGAAGGCGGGCAGCTGCGAGGGCGCGCGCAAATCCTCCGCGAGGACGCGGCCCACCGCCTCTCCGATGGCGACGCGCTCTTTCGGTAGCACGGGTGTGCGGTCGAGGACCAGCGCCGCCGCCACGTCGGCACCGACCAGCGGATACGTGGACGCCCTCAATGTGATCTGAGGTTAGCTACTCGTAACGGAGGGCGCGGCTCGGATCCTGGACCGCGGCGCGCATCGACGGCAGCAGACCGCTCACCGTGCTGAGGACGACCGCAAGCAGGAGCGCCGCCACAGCGATCCCGAAGTCGGTTCTGAAGACGTCGATGCCCGTGCCGGTGACGCCCTGCACCAAGCGGTCCACAGCCGCGTTGCCCAGCTGGGCCAGGCCGACGGCGCCCAGGGTGCCGATGATTCCGCCGGCCAGCCCGATCAAGGCGGCCTCCGCCACGAACAGCAGCAGCACGTCGCGGGACCGCGCTCCCAGTGCCTTCAGCACGCCGATCTCCTTGGTGCGCTCGAGCACCGCGCTGTACATCGTGTTGGCAATCCCGAGACAGGCCAGGAGCAGGGCGACCAGCGCCAGCGCGAGCAGCGCGATGCGCAGGCGGCTCAGCAAATCCTCGAAGCCCCGGAATACGTCGCCGAAGGTCTGGGCCTGGAAGCCCAGGCTCTCGAGGCGCTTGCGGACGACATCGACGGTGGCGCCCGAGTCCGCGAGCAGCGTGATGTTGGCGAACTCGCCCGACTTCCAGCCGTTGAACCCGGCCATCTTGGCCCAGTAGTCCTTGGCGACCACATACGGAACCAGCGCGCCGGCCGCGCCTGCGGGCATGTACTGGGTCGACAGCACGCCCACGACAGGCAGTGAGATGAACAGCGCGCTGCTCACGGGGTTGACAGCCGGCCCGGAGACCACGAGCGAGCCCGATGTGGAGTTGAAGTCGACCGTGGAGCCCAGGGCGGCCGCTGCATTCTTGAAGCCAAGCGCCATCGCGGTCCGGTCGGTCAGCAAGATCTCGACCGCCGAATCCGACCTCGGCAACCGGCCCGCGATGAGCGTCATGTCCGGCGAGGAGCTTCGCGGCGGCAGCGAGACCAGCGCTCCCGCGGGCCGCACATCCGTAGCAGGGGTGGCTTCGAGCGTGAACGTGCCGGTCATCGCGACCTGGCCCCACGCCGCGCGAACGTGCGGCTGCTGGCTGAGGGTCGCCAATGTGCCCGACCCGAAGCCGCTGGCGTCAACCGGGAAGACTGCCACCTGGTGGAGCTGGCTGCGCGCCAGCGCCGGCGAGTTGAGGGCGTCCTGGAGGCCGCCGGCGAGGGCCGCAATCAGCGTCATCGCCGCGATGCCGATGGCCACGCCGGTCGTCGTCAGCGACGTCCGCAGCGGTCTTCGGACGGTCGCCCGCATGCCCACCTTGAGCGTGTCCCGCCAGTTCAGCCGCGTGGGCGGGGTCACCGGGTCCTGGTTGCGGATGGTCTCGTTGCCCTGCTCCAACTCGACCGCGCGTCCGTCGATCATCCGGATTACACGCGGCGCGCGGCGGGCCACCTCGGGGTCGTGCGTGACGAGGACGACGGTCGCCCCGCGCCGGTTGAGGTCCTCCAGCAACCCCAGGATGACCTCGCCGGCGGCGGAGTCGAGGCTGCCGGTAGGCTCGTCGGCGAGGATCAGCCCGGGGCGGTTTGCCAGCGCCCTGGCCACCGCCACCTTCTGCTGCTCGCCTCCGGACAGCCGGTTTACTCGCGTCCGCGCGCGATTCGCGAGGCCCACGAGCGCGAGTAGATGCCGGGCCCTTGTGCTCCGCTCCTCCAGCTCGATGCCGGCCAGCGTGAGCGGCAGCGCGACGTTCTCCTCCGCCGTCATGGACGGGATGAGGTTGAAGGTCTGGAAGATCGTGCTCACGCGCTGCAGCCGGTAGTTGGCGAGGTCGCCGTCCGACAGCTGATCGACGGGCAGGCCGGCGGCGTAAACGTGGCCGGAGGTTGGTTTGTCGAGGCCGCCCATGAGGGAGAGCAGGGTGGTCTTGCCGCATCCGGATGGCCCGACGATGGCAACGAACTCGCATGGGCCGATCTGCATCGAGATGTTCTTGAGCGCGCTCACGTGCATCTCGTCCCCGCGGCCGTACTCGCGCGAGACCGAGTCGAGCCGCAGCCCTACGGCCTGGCCAAGGAGGTCGTGGAACTCCTCCGCGGGCGGCGCCTCGGTGTCCGGCAGGAGGACCGCCGGCGCCAGGCTCAGGTCGTGGCCGTTCCCCTCCATGATCGGAGGAGGGGCCGTCTCGGGAGCGGCTGCCGGCGGAGCGGCCATGACGGCCACAGCGGTGGCGAGAGCCTGGAGGTCGTCGATGGTGGCGAGCGGAGACGGTTCTAGCAAAGGGTTTTGGATCTCAGCCGAGTCGCCTGCGCGGCGCCTCTTGGGTGCGGCGGCGCGCTTGCGCTGGCGGCGCTTGCCACCCGAACGGCGCCCCCCGCCATCATCGACTGCCGTCGCCACCCGCCCAAGAGTCTAAGTGTTGACTTAACGGGTACGCTCGCCTTTAGGGAACTATGAACGGGGGCGGTCGACCACCTGATCGGCAAGCCACTGGAGGTACCTCGGCATGCCGTCGTCGATGGCCACCTGGAGGATCTCGGGCAGCTCGTAGGCGTGGTTCTTGCGTACGTATTCCTCGACCGCCTTGGCTCGAGACGCAACGGTCTTAACCAGCAGGAGCGACTCGTGCTCGCGCTTGAGCTGACCATCCCAGAAATAGAACGAGTGGACCATTGGGATTACCGTGCAGCAGCCCGCAAGATGTTCCACGACCAGGCCCTCGCCCAGGCGCTCGGCGTCATTGCGGCCACCGGTGGTGACCATGATCATCACGGGGCTGTCTGCGGTCATCCGTTAATTCTCGCCTAGCGGGCGGTCCAGCCAGATCGTCCCTGCCAGCAGGCCGATCGCGCCGAGCAGCACCCCGCCGAGCACATCTGATTCCCAGTGCACGTCGAGGTACAGACGGTCGAAGGCGAGCAGCACTATGAGCACGGTCGCGATCGGAATCGCGAGCGTGCGCGCGAGCGGTGAGGGCGCCAGGCGCTGAACCACGAACGCGATCAACCCGTAGGCGATCACAGCCCGCACCATGTGTCCGCTGGGAAAGCTGTTCGCGAGCGGCCCGGCGCTCGACACCAGGTCTGTGATGCTCGGCCCGTCTGCGTGAGCCACAGTCCGCGGCGGTCCGAGGTGGTGAAGATTCGCCTTGTACAGGACCTCGAGCACCTGGGCGGCGACGAACACCACCACGACCCAGGCGTCCGCGCCGAATCCCCGGCGGAGCAGAAAGATCGCCAGCGCGAGCATCAGGAGGCTCGTCAGCTCCAGGCCGCCGAGCTCGGCGATCGCCTGGAAGAGGGGATGCAGCGGTTCGCTCCAGAGGCTCGACATCCCCTGCAGCACCTGCTTGTCCAGGGCGTCGAACATCCCGGCCGCGATCGCCATCGTCAGCGCGACGTACGCGACCGCGAGGGTGGCGGCGGCGACGAGCCGCGGTCTCAGCGCTGACAACGCGTGCAGAAGACGGTGGTGCGCCCGGCCAGTCGAACCACGGCCAGCGGGCGACCGCATGTGAAGCACGGTTCGCCCGCGCGTCCGTAAACGAGAAGCGATTCCTGCTGGTTGCCGGCCTCGCCCCAAGCGTCGCGATACGTGTCGACCGAGGATCCGCGATTGCGAATCGCGACTTCGAGCGAATCACGGAGCGACGCATGCAGCCTGCGCACCGATTTGCGGCTCAGGCTGCTCGCGGCCCGATCCGGGCGGAGCCGAGCGCGGTGCAGCGATTCGTCTGCGTAGATGTTGCCGACGCCCGCCACGGTCGCCTGGTCGAGCAACACCGCTTTGAGCGGCGCGCGCCGGCGCCGAAATCGTTTGAAGAGCTCTTCGGCGTCGAAGGTGGGATCGATCGGCTCCGGTCCAAGCTTGGGCAACGTGCCCGACAGGAGTAGCTCGTCCTCGGTGCCGAGCAGCAATCGCCCGAACCGCCGCGGGTCGCGATAGCGCAGCTGCCGGCCATCGTCGAGGTCGAGGATGGCGTGCGTGTGCTTGGCGATTTCGCTCGCGGCGTCGACCAGGCGCAGCTGGCCGCTCATGCCGAGGTGAACAACAAGCAGGCGGCCGGCGCCGAGCGCGATGAGGATGAACTTGCCGCGCCGACCCACCGCCTCGATGCGGAGGCCGGTGATGGAGTTGATGAAGGTCTCTGGCTCTGGATGCCTCACGATGGAGGGAAAACGCAGCTCACAGCGCACGATCGTGCGGCCGGCCAGGTGCGGCCGGAGGTCGGCGACGATCGTCTCGACTTCGGGAAGCTCCGGCATCAGTACCCCCTCTCCCCCGCGGACACGATGCGCATACCCTCTCCCCCTGGGGCGAGAGGGTTAGGGAGCGGGGCGTGGATTGGCTCGGCCATTCAGACCCGGACCACCGCGAGCTTTTTCATGTCCGCCCAATTCGGCCCGACCTTGGCCTCCACCTCGATCCCGGTCTCGAGCTCGTACGCGCCGGTCATGATGCGCGGCACCGTTTCGGCAAACCGGCTCACCTCGCTTTCGGGCACCTCGAAGAGCAGCTCGTCGTGCACCTGCAGCAGCATGCGACCCTCGATGTGATCGGCCTCGATCTCCCGCTGCAAGCGCACCATCGCGATCTTGATGATGTCGGCAGCGAGCGACTGCATCGGAAAGTTGATCGCCATGCGCTCGGCCGCGCTGCGCAGCTGGAAGTTGGGCGATCGCAGGTCGGGAATCGCACGCCGGCGACCCGTGAGGCTGACGACGAATCCGTCCTCGCGCGCTTTCTTGCGCACCCCATCGAGGTACTCACGAAGGACCGAGTACGTCGACCAGTACTGCCCGAGGAACTCGCGCGCAACGTCGCCCGTGATGCTGAGCTGCTGCGACAGACCGTACTCGCCCTGCCCGTAGATCGACCCGAAGTTGGCCACCTTCGCCAGTCGCCGCTGGTTGGGATCGACGGACTCAATCGGCACCTTGAAGACCGCGGCGGCGGTCGAGGTGTGGATGTCATAGCCGGCTTTGAACGCGTCCATGAGCTTCGGATCGCCGCTGAGATGCGCCGCGATCCGCAGCTCGATCTGCGAGTAGTCGGCCGAAACCATGACGTGACCGGGACGGCTCGCCTTGAACGCGCGGCGGATGCGCTGGCCGAGCTCGGTGCGGATGGGGATGTTCATGAGGTTGGGGTTGGATGAGGAGAGGCGGCCGGTAGCCGTGCTCGCCTGGCCGAATGAGGTGTGCACGCGCCCGCTGAGCGGATCGACCAGCTGCGGCAGCGCGTCGACGTAAGTGGACTTGAGCTTTGAAAGCTGGCGATGCTCCAGGATCAAGCCGACGATCGGATGCTTTTCGCGCAGGGCTTCGAGGGTGTCCGCATCCGTTGAGTAGCCCGTCTTCGTCCGCTTTCCGACCGGCAGCCTCAGGTCCTCGAACAGCACCTTCGCCAGCTGCTGTGGAGCGCCCAGATTGAACTTCTGGCCCGCCACCTGCTCGACCTCGGCCTCGATTGCGGCCAGCTGCGTGCCCAGCTCCTCCTGCATCGCCTTGAGGTACGGCACGTCGATGGCAACGCCCTCAGACTCCATGTCCGCGAGGACGCCTGCCAGCGGCAGCTCGATCTCGTGGAACAGGTAATCGACGCCAAGGTTCCGCATCTCGGCCTCGAGGCGCGGCCGCAAGTTCAGGATGGCTTCGGCCCGTCGCGCGGCGAACTCGGCGGCTTCTTCGACCGGGACGTCCGCCGGCTTGCGCGCCTTGCGACCGACGCCGAGGAGCTGCTCAGTGCTCACCAGGGTCATGTCGAGGAACTCATGCGCCAGGTCTTCGAGTCGCGGATCGCGCGCGCCGGCGCCAAGAAGATAGGACGCGAGGAACGTGCTGAACGCCCACATGCGCGTGCCCCCGCCGAGCGCGCGCAGGGCCAACTCTGTCTCCTTCGTGTCGTGACCGCTGATCGGAGTGCCTTCCGTGAGCTCGCTCGCGACAGCGTCCATCGCGTCCTGGCGCGCCACGTAAAAGGTGTCACTCGCGGTGGCCACGCCGACGCCGCACGTCCGCGCTCCGCGTCCGGCGGTCTCGGTGAATGTGAAGACTCCGATGTCGGTGGCGCCGCCCACCAGGCTTGCGGCCTCGGCCGCGTCGTCGACGATCCTCAAACCGTCGGACCGCGGCGCCGGCTCGAAGGTGAGAGTCGGCTGCACGGGCACCTGGTCTGGCGGCGGGAACCGGCTCAGGAGCTGGCGGAACTCGAAGCGGTCGAAGACAGTGCGCACCTTGTCGTAGTCGTACCGAGTCCAGCGCGAACGCTCGAGGTCGAGCTCGACCGGGACGTCACGGACGATCGTGACCATCCGCTTCCCGAGCCGAACTTTCTCCGCGTGCTCCTTGAGGTTGTTCTTGAGGCGGCCCTCCGGCAGCTCTTCGACCCGCTCCAGGATGGCCTCGACCGAGCCGAAATCCTGCACCAGCTTGGCGGCGGTCTTGTCGCCGACCCCCGGCACGCCCGGGATGTTGTCTGACGTGTCCCCGCGGAGCGCCTTGAAGTCGATGAGCTGCGCGGGCTCGAAACCATAGCGCTGGCGGACCTGGTCGGGTCCATACATGAAGGTGTCCGTGATCCCGCGACGAGGCACCAGCGCCTCGACCGATTCTGTGACCAGCTGCAGGCAGTCGAGGTCGCCCGACACGATCGTCACCGCGTGCCCGCGTTCCTCGGCGATTCGCGCCAGCGTCCCGATCACGTCGTCGGCCTCGAACCCCTCGAGGCTGTAGATGGGGATCGAGAAGGCGTCCAGGACCTCGCGGACCTTCTCGATTTGCGGGCGGAGGTCGTCCGGCATCGCCCTACGTCCCGCCTTGTACTCCTCGTATTCCTTCGAGCGGAACGTGGGCGCGGCGAGGTCGAAGGCGGCCGCCGCGAATTCCGGGCGGGAGGCCAGGACGATCGCGAGCATGGACGTGAAGCCGTAGACGGCATTGGTCACCTGCCCGTCCGACGTGCTCATCGGCGGCAGGGCGAAGAACGCCCTGTAGATGAGGCTGTGGGCGTCGATCAAAACGAGCCGCCCGCGCTTCCCCTTCGCCACCCTTGAAGTCTACGGACCCCAGGTCGGCCGCCCCCCGGGGGATTCGAGTTCAAATCGGGGGGTGTCCCGAGTACCCAGAGGTAGAATGGGCTCGAGGATGAAAAACCTCATCGAGGTCGCGGTCGACAGCATCCGGATCCACATGCCGACCGCCCAGCACCTGGTGATCCTGAAGGAGAAGGAGGCGGACCGGTACCTCCCGATCTGGATCGGGTCGTTCGAGGCCCAGGCGATCGCGACCAAGATCTCCGGCAATCCCCTCGGGCGTCCCCTCACCCACGACCTGATGGCCACCGCTTTCGGCGACCTCGGCGTCAGCGTGAAGCGCATCGTCGTGACTCGCCTCGCGGACCAAGTCTTCTACGCGCGCCTGTACGTGAAGCAGGACGGGCGCGACCTGGATTTCGACGCCCGGCCCTCGGACGCGATCGCGCTGGCCGTGCGCATGGAATGCCCGATCTTCGTCGCGACCGAGGTCATGGAAGCCGCCGGCATCATCCCGGAGGCAGACGAGACGTCCGATGACAAGGACAAGACCGAGACGCCCATCGACGACGAACGCCTCGCCGTGTTCCGCGACTTCGTCAACAGCCTTGACCTGCCCGAGCTCCCCGACGAGCCCAAGGCCAAGGATGAACCCGGCGGGCGCCCGGGCCGAGGCTAACGCCGCTGCCTCTCAGCGGCGATCTGGATTTCGCCCTTCGCATCGTCGTCACCCTCATCCTCGCCATCGCGATCGGCACCGAGCGTGAGTATCACGGCCACCCGGCCGGGATCCGCACCATGGCGCTCGTCGGGGTCGGGGCATGCCTGTTCACGACGATCAGCCTCGAGTCGTTCTTCGGCAGCCGCACCGATCCCACCCGCATCGCCGCGCAGGTAGTCACCGGAGTCGGCTTTCTCGGCGCGGGCGCAATCCTCCGCCACGGCACCGACGTGCGGGGCCTGACCACCGCGGCCACGATCTGGACGGTCGCCGCGATCGGGATGGTGGTCGGTTTCGGAAATTACAAGGTCGCGATCTTCACCACCGTTCTCGTGCTCGTGACCCTGGTGGCGATCCGGCCGCTGGAGCGCCGCATGTTCCATCGCCAGGAGGGCAGGCACATGGAGGAGGACCATTTCAGTTGAGTGAGCGGCGCGTGGCCATCGTCACCGACTCCACCGCGGACCTCCCTCCGGTGCTCGCGGCCGCCCGCTCGATATCGGTCGTGCCGCTCACCCTTCATTTCGACGGCAAGTCGTTGCTGGACGGCGTCGACATCACGCCGGAGGAGTTCTACCGCAAGCTCCCATCCGCGACGACGCACCCCACGACGTCGCAGCCATCGCCCGGCCGTTTCGCGGAGACGTACTCGGCGCTGCTCGATGACCACGAGGCGGTGGTTTCGATCCACATCTCCGAGAAGCTGAGCGGCACTTATGAGTCGGCGCGCCAGGGTGCGGAAATGACCGATCCCAAGCGCGTGCACGTCATCGACTCTGAAGTGGTTTCGATGTCACTGGGCCTGGTCGCCCTGGTGGCATCGGCCCTCGCCGCACAGAAGCTCGATGCGGCGGCCATCGAAAGTCGCGTGATGGCGATGAGGCCGCACGTCCAGACGTACTTCTCGGTTGCGACCCTCGAGTTCCTACGACGTGGCGGTCGCATCGGTCGCGCGAGCGCACTGCTGGGCTCGGTGCTGCAGGTCAAGCCGGTCCTCTGCATCCGGGACGGGCTCGTGACGCCTCTCGAGCGCGTGCGCACGTTTGACCGGGCGTTGAACCGCGTCGTCGAGCTGGCGCGCGAGGTCGACACCGGCAAGGGCGTGTGTCTCATCGTCGGCCACGCGGACGCGCAGGCCGACGCGGAGCGCGTGGCACGAGAGCTCGAGCCGATCGCCGACACGTTGATGATCCAACCACTCGGGCCGGTCGTCGGGGCGCATGCCGGACCTGGGGTGGTCGGAGTCGGCTGCTATCCCGCGGAGCTGTTCCCGCTCGGGATCAAGCCTGCGCTGATGGCGGCCGCCATCGCACCGCGGCAGGACTGACCAGCTTCTCCAGCCGGCCTTCGACCGCGAGCGCCTGCAGGTGCGCGAGTCCTTCCTGGAGGGCAAGGCGCCTTTCGTACAGGTTGTGCCTCGGGCCCCAAAGCTCCAACGCGACCTCCCACGCGGACCTCTCGCCGGCGGAGACGATCTCGAGGATTTGATCGAGCCGCCGGGCGTGATGAGCCGCCAGCTCAGCCACTCGGCGCGCCGCGTCTGTGAAAGGGCGCCCATGAGCAGGCAGGATGAGATGCGGTTCGTAGGCGGCCATTCGCTTCAGGCCGTCGAGGTATTCGTGCAGCGGGTCGGGCGTGCTCTGCGGATGAAGGCCGATGTTGGGCGACAGCTCGGGCAGCATGTGGTCGCCCGCGAACAGCAGCTTCTCGCCCTGCTCATAAAGACAGATATGTCCAGGCGAATGTCCGGGGGTCCATTCGACTCGTAGCTGCCTGCGGCCCATTTCGAGCGTCTCGGCGCCATCGAGCTGCACCGCCGCATCTGCCGGCTTGACCACCTGGCTGAGCGCACGCTGAGAATTGCTGAGCACCTCCGCTTCGTCCTCGGGCACGCCGTTGACGAGCGCATATGTGTGTACCTCGTGGACCAGATGCTCGAGCTCCACGTAGCGCGGGTTGACGAGCGGGACCTCGAGGCGGTGCAGGTAAAGGTCGGCGCCCCCGTCACCCGCAAGCGTGCCGGCGGCGCCGTAGTGGTCTGGATGGATGTGGGTGACGACGAGCCGGCGGATCCTCTTCGCGCCGACGTGCGAGACCGCCGCCCGGATCGCTTGCACCGACTCGTCGGAGTTCATGCCGCAGTCGAGCAGGTCGACCTCGTCGCCGTCTGCGAACAGGAACACGTTGACGAGGCCGTCTTCGAAAGGGATGGGCAGGCGGAGTTCGAACACCCCCGTCGCGACTTCGTTCAGCGCGATCTCAACCACTGTCCCGGCATTGTCTAAGATGGGCGGATCGGCCGCTGCATTTGCTCAGGAGGAGCGCATGTCTGAAGTCCAGATGTCACCCGACCAGATCGTCGAGGCCCTACCCAAATTCATCATTCCCGAGAAGGCGGGCAGCACCAAGGCCACCATCGTGTTCGACCTGAGCGGAGCGGACGCCGGCAAGTGGTGGGTGAAGATCCACGACGGCGCGGCCGAATCAGGTAAGGGCGAGCCGCCTGAGGCCCCGAACCTGACCCTTCAGGCGGACTCCGGCGACTGGGTGAAGATCATGACTGGCGCGATGGACGGCACCTCCGCCTTCATGCAGGGCAAGCTGAAGATCAAAGGCGACATGGGTCTTGCGATCAAGATGCAGACCCTCTTCAAGCGCCCCTAAGAACTAATCCCCTCTCCCCTGCGGGGAGAGGGTTAGGGAGAGGGGCGTGGAGTTCAGTACTCGAACTTCCACGTCCCCAGGCGCGCGGACATCGGCGTCTCCAGATCGAGGAGGTCCAGCCCGGAACGCAGCTCGAGGATCACCACGTGATGAGGCGTGAGGGCGATGCGCTTGCCGTCCGCCATCAGCGCCGCTTCGGTCGCGTTCCCCCACTGGATCGACTGCAGGGTCGCTTCCGGGCTTGGCGACGAACTCGGCTGCGACGTCGGGGAGGCAGTTGGGGAGGCGTTTGGGGAGGGGGTCGGATGAGGGTTCAAATTGGTCTGGACCCAGGAGGCCAGGCTCGTCGAATCGCCACGCTCATAGGTCGAGATGATCATGAAAGCGAATCTCCCAACGTCTGGGGGAGGTGGGACGCCGTTCTCCGGCTTTGAGCACGGCAGCTCGGCGACGCTGGAGGCGCAAACGGTGATGTTGAGCGTCAGGTCGAGGCCGGGCGGAGTGAGGCTCTCCTGCGCGCGTTCGTTGTACCTCCAGAACTTGGGGTAGCAGAAGCCCCAGCCGGCCTGGCTGTCCGCGAACCCATGGTCGCCACCGGTGCAATTGAGATCCGAGCCGATCTGGGCTACGCTTGGGGTGGGGTGAGTATTGGGGCCCACCTGGCAGCCGGCAAGGGCCAGCACCAGGAGCCCGACTGTAAGTCTCTGTAAGGTCGGCTTCACAGGCGACTAATTGTGCGCGACCGGGTAGGGATCTCATCTCATGCGTTGTGTCAGCGAATCCGAACGTAACGAGCTGCGGTAATTACGGAGGAAGGAGGATTTCAATGGCGATTCGCAAGCGACCCGACAGCGCGCCAGAGGAGATGCTCGAAGCCAACCGCAGGCAGCTGGAGCAGCTGGCAAACGCATGCGGTGAGGAAGCGGGCCTGCACAGGCCCCTGGCGGAACTCGTAGGTGGCGCGATCACAGGAATCCCCGAAGACACCGACCTGGCCCAGGCCTTGTCGGATCGGCAAACCACCGACCTCCTCGTTCAGCTTCTCGACGAAAACCGAGAGCAGGTCGAGCGCGCCCTCGAGAGAGTGCGCGAAGGGGCCTACGGAATCTGCGAGGCGTGCGGCCAGCGCATCCCTGCCGCCAGGCTCAGGTTCCAGCCTTCGGCTACGCGTTGCGTCGAGTGCCAGTCGCACTGGGACCGCCTCAACGGCAGAACGGCCTGACCGTCCCCTCTCCCCGAAGGGGAGAGGGTTAGGGAGAGGGGTTCAGGCTCTCTTCGGCCGTCGCAAGAAAGTCATCGCCAGGACGGCGAGTCCAACCACGACCATGGCGCCGCCGATCCAGAACCAGCGGATGTCCCCGGTCATGAAGCTGCCCGGGATGTAGCCCAGCCCCTGGCCGGCGAACACGGCGCCCACGAGCACGACGAGCACACCAACGACCGCGGCCCCAGTCTTCACACTCCCTCTCCCTGCAGGGGAGAGGGCTGGGGAGAGGGGCGTGAGTTCCTACACCCCTCCGTAGACGACCGACTTCTCCTCGGTGTACTGCAGGAACGCCTCGACGCCATGCTCTTTGCCGAAGCCTGACTGCTTGGTGCCGCCAAAAGGCAGCTCGTCATGTGCGATCACCAGGGCGTTCACCCACGTGTACCCGGCCTCGAGCTCGTCGACGGCGCGGCGCGCAGCCGCCATGCTCGCGGTCCAGATCGATGACCCCAGCCCGAACTGCGTGTCGTTGGCAAGCCTGAGGGCCTCGTCCAGGTCCTTAACCCGCCGCACCGGCAGCGCCGGGCCGAAGACCTCCTCCGTCCACATGCGCGCGCCGTCGGGAACGTTCTCCAGGATCGTCGGCTCGATGAACCAACCCTTCTCGTACTCGGCGCCCTTTGGCCTCCCGCCGCCGTAGACCACCTTGGCCCCGCGATCGACCGCATCCTTGACCTGCGCTTCGACCTCAGCGCGCTGTGTCTGCGTGTGCATGGGCCCCATGCGGGTGTCCTTGTCGAGCCCATTGCCCGGCTTGAGCTTCGATGCCCGCGCGACGAGCTTCTCCATCAGCGCGTCGTACACGCCTTCCTGCACGTAGAGGCGCTTCGTGGACAGGCACTGCTGGCCGCAGTTGAAGAACCGCCCGACTCCAATCGCCCGCGCCGCGCCCTCCAGGTCGGCGTCGTCGAGAACTATGCACGGGTCGCTGCCGCCCAGCTCGAGCGTGACCTTCTTCAGGTGCTCGGCGGCCTTGGCCATGACCCGCTTGCCCGTGGGCGTGGAACCGGTGAGCGCGATCTTCCGGATCAGCGGGTGCTCGACGATTGCCTCGCCGGTCGCCTGGCCGATGACGACGTTGATGACGCCCTCTGGCAGCCCGCCCTCGATGAGGGCCTCGATGCAGGCGAGCGTCGACAGAGGCGTGGTGCTCGCGGGCTTGAGCACGACTGTGTTTCCGGCCGCGATCGCCGGTGCGACTTTGTTGGCGGCCAGGGTCAGTGGAAAGTTCCAGGGCACGATGGCGCCGCACACGCCGATCGGCTTGCGCACCACGAGCCCATAAGTCGTGAGGTCGGGCAGCCTGACGTGCTGGCCGTGGATCTTGTCCGCAAGGTCCGCGAACCAGCCGATGTTCTCACCGAAACGCTTGGCCTCGAGCCGAGACTCGAGCAGCGTCTTGCCCTGCTCCTTGGTCAGGATCACGGCGATCTCCTCGACCTTGCCGAGCATGTGCTGGGCGGCCTTGTGCAGGATCTCGCGCCGCTGGTTGGCGGGAAGCTTGGACCAGGTGCTGAACGCCTTGGCCGCCGCCTGCGCGGCCTTGTCGACGTCGGCCGCGCCGCCGGCGGGGACCTCGTCGATGAGCTCGCCGGTCGCGGGATTCCGGACCTCGTATGTCTTGCCGGACGCAGCCCGCGTCCTCTCGCCTTCGATGATCATCGTCGCCATTCGGGCACCCCTCTTCGGTTGGATTGAGTCAGTGGTTCAATTATCCGCGTCGTCGGCCACGCGCCGTTGGGAGGGCTGTGGGATGTCAGTGAGGCTGGAGAAGGAAGGCGGCGTCGGAATCATCGTTCTCGACCGACCGCCGGCCAACACATATGACTACGCGTTCTTGCGCGAATTCGCGGGCGCGATCGACGATGCGCGACTTGATGGAAACATCCGCAACGTAGTCGTGGCCAGCGCTTCCGAGAAGTTCTTTTCGGCGGGCGCCGACGTGGGTGGGTTCGCGGCGGGCACGCCCAGGTCGCGATTCATGACGGCGCTCATGGCGCACGAAGCGTTCCGGAAGATGGAGAACAGCCCCCTGATCTTCATTGCCGCGATTGCGGGCCACTGCCTGGGTGGTGGGCTCGAACTGGCGCTGGCTTGCGACCTGAGGTTTGCCGCCGAGGGCTCGTACCAGATCGGCCTGCCGGAGGTTAACCTCGGGCTCTTTCCTGGGTCGGGTGGTACGCAGCGCCTGCCGCGGCTGGTGGGAAAGTCGAAGGGCCTGGACCTGATCGTCAACGCCACGACGCTCTCGCCGGCCGAAGCCAAGGACGTCGGCATCGTGGACCAGCTGTTTCCCGACGCGGCCTCGTGCCGCGCGGGCGCGATCGAGTACGCGGCCAGGCTCGCGACTGGGCCGAGCGTCGCGATCGGACACGCGAAGCTCGCGATCACGCAGGGTCTTGGCGGTCCGCTGGACCTCGGTCTGGCGATGGAACGCGAGGCGATCGGCCGGATTTTCGTGTCCGACGATGCCGATGAGGGCATCGCCGCGTTCAAGGAGAAGCGAAGGCCCGACTTCAAGGGCCGGTAGAAGAAAAAAGAGGGCCCTCGCCGGAGGACCCTCTTTGGGAGGAGTGGTGCGAGTTACTTCTTCCGGTGGTGGATGCCGTTCCAGAACGGGACGTAACCCTTCGAGATCCGGTCGAGGACCTTGTCCGCTTGCGCCTGGGTGATCTCCTTCTTGTCGACGAGCGTCTCCAGCCGTGGCTTCACGGTGGCCGCCAGCTTGGCGGCAAACTGGTCCTTGGTCATGCCGCGGTCCTTGGCGAGGTCGCTGACCTTCTGGCCCTGCCGCAAATCCTCACGAAGCTGCGCGGGTGTGATGTGAAGAACATCGGCCTCGGACTCGAACACGGCCACGAAGATGGCGCGGCGGTCCTTGCGCGGGTCGGGCTTGGTGGGTTTGGTCGCGGCCGGCGGCGTCGGTTTGGGGCTCGGTGACGCGGCCTGCGCCAGGCCGCCGGCGACGCCGAGGCTAAGCAGGGCGGCGGCCGTGCCGGCGCCAATCGTTTTGACTGCGAGTGCTGCGAGCGGGTTCATGTTGGTCTCCTCGTTTCGTTTGATATCGACCCCTGCGGGCCGATGCTCACGATGAGTAGCTCCCGTCAGAAGGTGGTCTTACCTCCGTCAGGCTTTTGTAATCCCGTTGTCCTTTTCGGCCCTTTAGCGCCAACGGTGTGCTTGCCAGCGGGAAATCAGGCCTCGTTGGCGCCAGCGGGGCGGAATCCGGACCGCGTCCAGAACCCGTCGGGGTCGAATCGCCGGATGGCCGCCAGCTCAGAGCCGGTGGGCGGCGCAGTCTCATCGACGTCGTCAGCGACAGTCAAGTCCCAGCCGGTCTCCGCGCGCACCTCGTCCACCGTGTGCCCCGGGTGAACCGAAGCCAGAAACGCCTCCCCGCCTTGCTCAGGAAACCGCAGCACGCATAGGGTGGTGATGATGGCCGCCGGACCGCCACCGAGGAGGCCGTGCAGCTCGCGCCAGCCCGATGTCCCATCGCCATAGCCGGGCGACGTGACAAACGACACCTTTTCGACCAGGCGCCGCCGCTCGTGGTTCATCAGCGTCACCCAGCGCCGGCTGAGGATCGCAATGTCGGCTCCTCCCCCGCTCCCCGGCAGCTTGACCTTCGGTTTCGCGGGGTCGCCGACATACGACGTGTTCAGGTTGCCGAAACGGTCGACCTCCGCCCCGCCGATGAAGCCGAGGTCGACGTGCCCCTGCGCCATCAGCGCCATCGCGTTCGACATCCGCGTCGCCCACAACGCCCCGGCGACGTTCGGCGGATCGCCCATCGTGCCGAGGAAGCCCGCCGCCGGTTGGTCGCGCATGAGACCCACCTCGAAAAGGCCTCGGGCGCTTGGTGCGTGCGCGTTGCGCGCGACGGCGTAAGCGAGGATCGGCAGCCGCATCCCGACGAACACCAGGTCGCCGTCGCTGATCTCGCGCGAGGCCACAGCCACCATCAGCTCCTGCGGGGTGTACGCCTCACTCATCGCCGAAGTCCGCCGGCGCGGAGAACTGGTGGTGATGAATGCGCAGCGACTCGACATCCACGCGCTTCAGATAGGTAGCGCGATCCGGCACCTCGAGGACGTCGTCAACCAGGCAGCGAAGCCCTCAACGGTGCGCGATTGCTCCGCGTACTCGCGATAGAAACCATGGTCGCGCTTGAAATGTCCCTGCACCGGCGATGGGTGTGCGCCGCCCGGCTCGTGGACGACCGCGACGACCTTCGTCTCCGGAAACAGAATCCGATTCGGATCGCTCAACGTGACGTCGACGTCGACGAGCTCCTCGCAGGTGACGATCACCTTGTCCGCCGCGAGCCCCGCCTCCTCGCTGATTCCGAGTGGTCCCCAAGCGTGCGCGCGGCCCATCGCGTCCGCCCGCTGCACGTGGATGACGGCAACGTCTGGTCGCACCGCCCCCACGTTCACGACACCGAAACCCACCGACAGATTCGGGTTCGTATTGACGATGTCGCTGCCAAGCAGGGTTCGCGTCGGCAGGTTCGGAACGTTCCACGCCGCCGCCCAGAGCGCGAGCGAGATGGAGAAGTTGGAATGGTCGTGCACTTCGAGCGCGCGCGGGAGGTCCTGCTCGGACGCGCGCCGGTAGCAGTGCCCGAGCCCCTCGGACACGTTGCCCACCCAGGCGGCTGTCACGCGCCGCACGCAGCCGGCGCCGATCAGCTGATCGAACAGCGCGTCCGAGATCGGTCCGATGAGCTCGAGGTCACGCCGCTGCTGCCGGATCATCTCGTGGCCCGCCGCGAAGGGGATCAGCGGTTCCAGCGACGTGCCCATCGCCACGGTCGAGCCGTCGGGGACGAAGCGCGTGATGGCCTCGGCCATCGACATCAGCTTCAGTGCGCTATCGACTCCATGTACGAGCGGTAGTTTCGTTCCAGCTCTGCCATCGAGTCGCCACCGAATTTCTCCAGGAAAGCATCCGCAAGAGTCAGCGCCACCACCGCCTCGCCGATGACGCCCGCCGCGGGCACCACGCACACGTCGCTCCGCTCGTAGTGAGCCTCGACCTTCTCCTTCGTCTTGAGGTCGATCGACTGCATCGGCTTCTTCATGGTCGAGATGGGTTTGATCGCGACGCGCAGGTCTATCGGCTCGCCGTTGGTGACGCCGCCCGTCAGGCCGCCGGCACGGTTGGTGAGATGCCGGAACTTGCCGCCCTCATAGTCGATCTGGTCGTGAAACTCCGAGCCAGGCCGTGCCGAGCCCTCGAAGCCCGCGCCAAACTCCACACCTTTGATGGCGTTGATCGACAGCACCGCCTGCGCCAGGCGGCCGTCCAGCTTGCGGTCCCAGTGCACGTAGCTCCCGAGCCCGAGCGGCACGCCGCGGGCGATGATCCGGAAAGTTCCACCCAGCGTGTCGCCTCTCTCGCCCACCTCGTCGATGTCCGCGACCATGCGCCGCGACGCTTCGGGGTCCGGGCACCGCACCGGCGAGGCTTCGATCTCCTCGACCGTGACCGTATCCACATCGACGCCCTCGAAGCCGATGTCCGTGCGCCCGATCGATTGGGTGAAGCTCAGGATCTCGACCCCGAACTGGCCGAGCAGCTTGCGCGCCACCCCGCCGGCGGCGACGCGGGTGGCGGTCTCGCGCGCGGAGGAGCGCTCCAGGACGTTGCGCACGTCCGTGTGGCCGTACTTGAGCGCGCCCGCCAGGTCGGCGTGCCCCGGTCGCAGCCTCGTCACGGGCTTGGGCGCGAAACCCTCCGTCGAGGCGGTCATCTCGGCGGTCCAGTTGATGTGGTCCTTGTTCTCGAGCACCAGCGTGACCGGGGAGCCGATGGTGAAGCCGCCACGCACCCCGCTGACGATGCGCGCGAAGTCGGTCTCGATCTTCTGGCGCCCGCCCCGACCGTGGCCGCCCTGGCGGCGGGCGAGGTCGCGACGCAGATCGTCCTCCGAGATCGCGAGCCCGGCCGGCAGCCCTTCGATCACGACAGTCAGCTGGGGACCGTGGGATTCGCCGGCCGTGAGCCATCTGAGCATTGAGGCGATGATAAGACCCCCGTGACGAGAGCCCTTGACGCCGCCCTCATCGACGTCGGCGGCACGCTGTGGCCCAACTCCTGGCCGTTTCGTGCCACGGACTCCGACGGCCGGCGCGAAAGAGTGGCCCGCGCGCTCCCCGGCCTACCGGCCGCGACCGTCGATGCGGTGGTCGTCGACCTCATCGAGAACAGCCGGTTCGGGGACGAAGCGCGAGCGGTATCGACGGAGGTTGACGTTCCCGTCGACGCCGTCAACCTCGTCACCGGCTGCCTCCAGCGCCACGACATCGTCGCCGACGCGGACACCGTGGCTCGCGTTCGCCGGGCGATGGCGCTCCCGGTTCACGACCGGCTGCGGCCGCTGCCTGGCGCCGTCGAGCTTCTCGCCGTCGCCCACGCGCTCGGACTGCGCACAGTTATCGCGAGCAACACCTACTGGCGCGACGCCGAAAGCTACTGGGAGGACTTCCGCCTGCTCGGCATGGCGGACCACGTCGACGCGATCGTGACCTCGAACGATGCGGGCCGCCTCAAGCCTCATCCGGCGGTGTTCGAGATGGCCATCCGCGCGTCGGGGGCTGAGCCTGGCCGTTGCGTGGTGATCGGGAACCGGGAGGAAAACGACATCCTCCCCGCGCTCGCCCTCGGCATGCGCACGATCCTCGTCCACCCTGACGATCCGGTCCCGGAGTCGAGCCGCGCCCACGCCGTCGCCCCCGACCTCTGGGCGTGCGCCCAGGCGCTCAGACTTATGCTCGAATCGCCGTGAAGAACGAGGTAAAGCGGCCCGTCGATCGCCACGTGGTGGCGCTGCACGTGAACGGCGAGCGAACCGAGCTTTTGCTGCCGGTGCACAAGACCCTCCTCGAGGTGCTGCGCGAGGACATGCAGCTCACCGGCACCAAGCACGGCTGTGAGCTTGGCGAATGCGGCACGTGCACCGTGCTCGTGGACGGCAGGCCGGAGCTGAGCTGCCTGCTCCTGCCGATCCAGATCGAAGGCCGCGCCATTACGACGGTCGAGGGGCTCGCGAGCGGGTCAGAGCTCCACCCGCTCCAGCAGGCCTTCGCCGAGCTGGGCGCCGCGCAGTGCGGCTACTGCACGCCCGGCATCCTGCTCGCGTCGAAGTCGCTGCTGGAAAGCAATCGCAACCCGTCGCGCGATGAGATTCGCGAGGCGCTTGCCGGCAACCTCTGCCGCTGCACCGGGTACGCGAAAATCCTGGACGCGGTCGAACTTGCTGCGGCACGAATGGCATGACCAAGCAGAACGGCTTTGCAGTGATCGGGAAACCTCTGCCCAAGGTCGACGCCGTTTCGCGCGTGACGGGTCAAGCGATCTACGCCGACGACATGCTTCCTCCCCGCACCCTGCACTGCCGCATCCTTCGCAGCCCCCACCCGCACGCCCGCATCCTGTCCATCGACACGTCGGCGGCTCGCCGCATTCCCGGCGTCGTCGCCGTGATCACCGGCGCGGATCTGCCGATCAAGTTCGGCATCCTCCCCGTCACCCAGGACGAACGTGCCCTCGAGCACGAGAAGGTGCGGTACGTCGGCGATCCCATCGCCGCCGTCGCCGCGACCGAGGAGGAGATCGCGGCGGCCGCGTGCGACGCCATCGCGGTCGAGTACGAGGTGCTGGACCCTGTCATGTCCATCGACGCCGCGCTCGCGAACCCGAAGGACGAGCGCATCCAGGAATACGGAGGACCCAACAACATCCACAAGCTGGTCGCGCTCGAGTTCGGCGACGTCGACGCAGGCTTCGCGCGCGCAGACCACGTGCGCGAGGACGTCTTCTTCTTCCAGGGCAACACTCACCTGCCGATGGAGCAGCACAGCGCGGTCGCGACATATGTCGATGGCAAGGTGACGTTGTGGTCCTCGACGCAGGTCGTCCATTACGTTCACCGCGCGCTGGCCAAGGTCCTGGAGCTGCCGATGAACCGCATCCGTGTCATCGGCGCCGCCCACGGTGGCGGGTTCGGCGGCAAAACCGACCCGTTCGCGCACGAGATCGTCGTGGCCAAGCTGGCGATGATGACCGGCCGTCCGGTCAAGTGCACTCTCACGCGCGAGGAGGTCTTCTACGCGCACCGCGGTCGCCACCCCGTGCTGATGTGGGTGCGCACCGGCGTCACCACGGACGGGCGCATCACCGCCATGCACTTCAAGACCGCGCTCGACGGCGGCGCGTACGGCTCTTACGGGGTCGCCTCGACGTTCTACACGGGCGCCCTGCAGACGGTGACGTACGACATCCGCGCGTACCGATTCGAGGGCTGCCGCGTCTTCACCAACAAGCCGCCTTGCGGGCCCAAGCGCGGTCACGGGACGCCCCAACCGCGATTCGCCATCGAGCTGCATCTCGAGAAGATCGCCCACGACCTCGGCCTGGACCCGGTCGACATGAAGCGCCGCAACTTCGTCAGGCCGATGACCCGCACGGTGAACTGGCTGCGGGTGACTTCTTGCGGCCTCGAGGAATGCACCGCGCGTGTGATGGACGCGTCCGGATTTCGCATGCGCAACCGGCGGCCTGGCCACGGCATGGGGTTCGCGATCTCGTCTTATCTATCCGGCGCCGGGACCGCGATCTACTGGAACGACATGCCCCACTCCGAGGTCCAGATCAAGGTCGACCGCGGCGGGGTCACCGCGTTCTGTGGCGCGATGGACATCGGCCAGGGCTCCGACTCGGTGCTCGCGGCGGTCGTGGCCGAGGAGCTAGGCCTGCAACCAAAGGACATCCGCCTGGTCACCGCCGACACCGACACCACTCCAATCGACCTCGGCTCCTACTCGTCGCGCGTGACGTTCATGGCCGGTAACGCTGCCCTCGAGGCGGCGCGCAAGATGCGCGCGCTGCTCGTCGAAGCCGTAGAGGCCAGCGGCAGAAGATTCGAGGAGGTCACGTTCGAAGAAGCCATCGTGCTGGCTGAGGCACGTTTCGGCACGCTGACAAGCGCCGGCAGCTACACGCCGCCCAAAATCGCCGGCCCATACAAGGGCTCGGGCGTCGGCCCGAGTCCGGCCTACAGCTACTCGGCCTGCGTGGTCGACCTCGATGCCGACCCGCGCACCGGGCTCCTGCACATAAACAAGGTATGGATCGCGCACGACGTGGGCCGCGCGATCAATCCGCTGCTCGTCGAAGGCCAGGTCGAGGGCAGCGTGTACATGGGACTCGGCGAGGCGCTGATGGAGGAGCAGACGTTCCGCAAGGGCCTGCACAAATGGCCCTCGATGCTCGAGTACAAATCTCCGACGTTCCTCGACATGCCCGACGTGGAGACCTTCATCGTCGAGACCAACGACCCCGAGGGTCCATACGGCGCCAAGGAGGCAGGGCAAGGGCCGCTCCTGCCGGTCATCCCCGCGGTGAGCGCGGCCGTGTTCGATGCGCTCGGCGTGTGGATCGATGAAGTTCCTGTCACGCCCGAGAAAATCGTGGAGGCCCTGCGCCGTCAGGGCAAAGGCGAGGCGGGTCGGTATGGGCCGCCGGGATTTCCCGACATCCCGTACCCCCCGTGTATCAAAGTCGAACCGCCGCCCAGGGAGCTGGACCTTGCTGCGCCTGCCACGATTTAAGTACCTGCGCCCGAAGACGGCGCGAGAGGCCGCGCGTATGGCGTCCGACCTCGGCCCCCACGCGATGTTTGTCGCGGGCGGGACCGACCTCTTCCCGAAATTGAAACGAAGACAGTTCGAGGTCGACGCGCTGATCGGTCTGGATTTTCTTTCGCACGCGATTCATCGAGGCGAAGACGAAACTGTGGTGGATGCAGGTGTAACGCTGGCAGCCGCATCCGCCGATGCCGACCTGCGCGCGGGTTATCGCGGCTACGCAGAGGCTGCCGGTCTTGTCTCGTCCCCACCGCTGCGCAACGCCGGGACCATCGGCGGCAACCTGTGCGTCGACACGCGCTGCAATTACTACGACATGACGTACGAATGGCGAAAGGCCGCCGGCTTCTGCATCAAGAAGGATGGGGACATCTGCCTCGTCGCCCCGAGCAGCCCTCGCTGCTGGGCGGTCTCTTCGTCGGACACCGCGCCGATGGCAATCGCGCTAGGCGCGCTCGTCACACTCGCGGGACCGGAAGACGAACGCGAGCTGCCGGTCGCGGCGCTGTATCGCGACGACGGCATCGACTACCTCGCGAAGCAGCCCGCCGAGGTGGTCACTTCGCTGCGACTGCCGGCCGCCGACGGAACCAGGACCGCCTACGTCAAGCTGCGGCGGCGAGGCTCGATCGATTTTCCGATCGCCGGCGCCGCGGTGGCAATGCGGCTGGATGGCTCGACGGTGACGAGCTGCCGGATCGCGCTGTCCGCGGTGGCCTCACACCCCCTCGAGGCGGCCGAAGCATCCGAGTTCATGATCGGGAAGCAGGTCGATGAAGAATCGGTGCGAGCAGCGGCTGAGATCGCCGCCAAACCCGCGAAGCCGCTCGACAATGCGGACCTCAGCCACTTCTGGCGCAAGCGGATGGTGCGCGTAGTCGTGGAGCAGGCGCTGCAACGCGCCATCGACCAGTAGGTCCGGTTCGCGGGTTAAGCTACTAGGTCGATACCGAGATTGATGCATATCCAACGCCGGCAATCAGGACAGGGAATGGTGGAGTACGCCCTCATTCTTGCCCTGATCGCCCTCATAGTGATCGTTGCGCTGATCGCCACCGGCGGGCAGCTCATCAACCTGTTCTCCAACATCAGCGTGACCATGTGCAACTTCCACGTAGGTTGCTAGCGAAGTAGCTCTCCTCTCCCCGTCGGGGAGAGGGTCAGGGAGTGGGGCGTGAAGCAGTAACGCCTGAGCCGGCTCTCGCCGCCGCTGCGGCATGCGCCGCCCGACTCGCCCTCTCGTGGATCGCCGCCATGTCGCGGTGCGCCAGCGCCTCGGCTGGAAAGAGGGCGCCGGTCAACCCCACCGCCTTCACCCCCAGCCTGAGATACGCCGGAATCTGGGCGATCTCGACGCCGCCCGACGCCCACAGCGGCACGCCGCCCATGGGCCCCTGGAGTGCCCTGATGTACTCAGGGCCGCCGACCGGCCCCACCGGAAAGACCTTGACGAGGTTCGCGCCGGCGAGCCGAGCGTGATAGATCTCGGTCGGAGTCAGGGCTCCCAGCACGCAGAGGATGTCGTGCTTCCGGCAGGCCTCAGCCACCTCCGGCAGCACGACGGGCGTGACCACGAAGTCGGCTCCGGCCTCCTTGGCCTCCCCCACCGCGCCCGGGTCCCAGACGGTGCCGACCCCGATCGGGATCTTGCCCAAGGTGGTCCCGATCAGGCCGCGGATGATCTCGTACCACGAGGGCACCGTGGTCGTGACCTCGACGGTGCCGATGCCCCCCTCGATGGCCGCGAGGCAGGCCTGGAAGGCGGTGTCGGCGTTGTCGGTGCGAATGACCCCGCAGAGCCCAGTCGGAAACACAAGGTCGATGCTCTTCACGCCCGAGTGATTATGCGGGTAGCAGGTATGCCCCCTCTCCCCCTAGGGGGAGAGGGCTGGGGAGCGGGGCGCGGGCCCGCATGGCAAAACTGAGAACGAGCTAGAGTAGTACATACGTATGACCGGGGCCACCGCGACGGAGTCCACCCGAGACCTGATCATCCACGCCGCCGCCGAGTCGCTCCTCGAAAACGGCTACTCGGGGACGAGCGTCCGCTCGATCGCCACCAAGGCGGGAGTCGCCATCGGCAACCTCCAGTACTGGTTCCCGACCAAGTCCGAGCTCCTGGTCGAGGCCTGGCGCCACCTGACCGCCCGTTCGGTGGAGGAGCTCCGCGCCACCCTCAACCAGCTCAGCGACCCGCTGGAGGTGCTCGAGGTCGGTGTCGAGTCGTTGTGGGACTCGCTGCGGCGCCTGGGCGACGTCCAGCTCGCGGCCTTTGACCTCATGGTCCAGGCCCCCCGTACCGAGCGGCTGCGAGCTTACATGCCCGAGCTCTTCACCCGGTACCGCGAGGTCATCCAGGAGCAGCTCGACCGCCTGGAAGCTGACGGACGCGTCCGGCTGACTGTACCCCGCGAGGTATTGGTCCCATTGGTGCTGAATACCGTTCTCGGCTTCGGCCTCTACTACGTCGTCACCGGGGACGACGAATCGTGCCTGCGTGCGCTGTCGGCCTTCGGCCAGCTGGCGAGCACGCTCGTCGAACCGATATGAACGTCCAGGTCCTCGATCGTGAGCTGGACAGGCTCGAGGGCCTGTGGGAGCAGGGGCTGTCGGACACGTACCGCTCCTACCTGGAGACCGTCAGCGACCGCGAGCCGGAGGTGCAGCCCAAGCTCGCGCTGGCCGCGGCACTGATCGAAGTGGGGATCCGCCTCCAGGGGCTGGGCGGGCACGCGGCCCCGGCGACCACCCTGCTCATGGGCGACCTGTGCCTGGCCCGCGCCTCACGCCTGCTCGCCGACAACGCCACCCAGGCTGTGCAGGTGGCCTTCGCCAAGGCGATCGAGGGACTCTCGGCCGCGGCCGCGTCGGGCAAGCCGAGCCGGCCTGTGCGCGAGCTTCTCGTGCACGTTTTCTCGGCCACCGCATGATCGCCGGGCGGCTGCGGTTCGAAACGTCGCACGCCACCGAATTCGTTGACGTCACCAAGCTTGTTCGTCAGGAGGTCCACAGGTCGGGCCTGCGGACCGGCCGCGTCCACCTGCAATCGCTGCACACCACGCTCGGCCTGGCCATCAACGAAAACGAGCCTCTGCTCCTGCGCGACTTCCAGAGACTGCTGGAGCGCCTCGCGCCCGGCGACGCCGGCTACGAGCACGACGACTTCGCGCGGCGCTTCGAGATCACTATCGACGAGCCCGTCAACGGCCACGCTCATTGCCGGCAGCTGTTGTTCACCGGCTTCGCGACGCTGCTGGTCGAGGAGGGCGAGCTCGTGCTCGGGCGCTGGCAGTCCGTCTTCGCCGTCGAGCTCGACGGTCCTCGCCACCGCGAGCTGGCGATGCAGCTGGACGGAGACTTTGAGCCCCTCTCCCCTACGGGGAGAGGGCGAGGGAGCGGGGCGTGGGCTAGTACAGACTCGGAGTTGATCGAGATCGAGCTGGCCCGCCAGCTCATGGTCGACCCCGACCCGGTGGCCGTGCCCATGCGGCGCCTGATGGAGGCGGGCGGCAAGCGCCTCCGCCCCAAGCTGGTGCAGCTCGCATCGCAAATCGGTCCGCGCCACGATGCGCTGCGCGCCGCCTCATTGGCCGCGGCCGTGGAGCTGCTCCACAACGCGACCCTGGTTCACGACGACTATGTCGACGAGTCGACCCACCGCCGCGGGCGCCCGACGGTCGCCGCGGCCGAGGGCGCCGAGCGCGCCATTGCCGTCGGTGATTATTACTTCGCGAAGGCGACCCGCTTGATCGCGGAGATCGGCAACATCGGCGTGACGTCGACGATGGCGGACGCGCTGGAGGCGATCTGCGCCGCACAGATCGATGATGTTGCGCTGCGCGGCGCCTTTCCCGGCGACCACGACTCCTACCTGCGCGTCGTGCGCGGCAAGACCGCGGCTCTGTTTGCAGCGTCGTGCGCTTCTGGCGCGCTTCTGTCCGAGGCGCCGCTGGACGTGGTCGAGGCGCTGCGGCGATTTGGCGACCTGCTCGGGGTGGCGTTCCAGATGGCGGACGACATGGTGGACTTCAGCCCGAGCTCGGGTAAGCCGGTCGGGCTCGACATCCGGCAGAAGGTGCTCTCGCTGCCGCTTATCTACGCGGCCGAGGATCGCTCGGTCGGACCCGAGGTGCGCCGGCTGCTGGCAGGCTCGCTGGGAGACGAGGAGGTCGGCCGCGTCACCGCGCTCGTCACGTCGAGTGACGCTCTGCAGCGAGTCGGCGACGAGGCGCGAGGACTTGTCGACGCCGCGGTTCGCGAGCTCGAGTCGATTGAGCTCGACGGCCTGCGGCCGACGCTCGTGGGCATCGCCCGGTCAGCGGTCGATCGAACCGCCTGACATGAGCCCGACTGTCCCCGCTCCCATGCTGGCGTAGCGCACTCCCTTCCAGCCGGCCACCTCCGCGAGCGCCTGCAGCTCATCCGGGCTGCGGTAGGAGTCGATGGTGTCGCTGAGATAGCGATACGCGGACCGCTGGCCTGAGATCACCCCGCCGACAGTCGGCAGCAGGGTCCGCAGGTACATGCGATATGCAGCGCCGACACGTCCTTTCGGAGGCCGCACAAACTCCAGCACCACAGCGCGGCCCTGGGGCCGGACGACGCGGATCATCTCGCGCAGACCGCGGACTGGATCGGCGAGGTTGCGCAGGCCGAAGGCGATCGTGCTCGCGTCGAAGCTCGCATCCTCAAACGGGAGGTTCAGCGCATCGCCCTCGAGGAACTCCAGGCCCGCGTGCTCGCCGCGGGCGACCTGGAGCATCTGGGTGCTGAAGTCGAGGCCGACCACGCGACCATCCGGGCCGGCGATTCGAGCCAGCAGCGCGGTGAGCTTGCCGGACCCGCAGGCGACGTCGAGCGCCGAGCCTCCGGCCTTGAGTTGGGTCAGCCGCGCGGCCCGGCGCCGCCAGCCGCCATCGATGCCGGCCGACAACACGGTGTTGACGAGGTCGTATCTCCGCGCGATGCGATCGAACATCGTGCGCACCGCAGCCGGATCGCGCTCGCCGATACCTAAACCCTTTGCCAGATGGACGCTATGCCCTGGCCCACCCCGATGCACATGGTGGCCAGTCCGTACTCGGCGTCGCGATCGGTCATCTCGCGTACGAGCGTACCGACCAACCGTGCGCCGCTGCTGCCGAGCGGGTGGCCCAGGGCGATCGCGCCGCCGTTCACGTTGACCTTCTCCTCGTCCAGTCCGAGCAATCGCACGCACGCGAGTGATTGCGACGCGAAGGCCTCGTTCAGCTCGACGATGCCGATGTCGGACGCCTGCAGCCCCGCCTTCTCGAGCGCCTTCATCGACGAGGGCACTGGGCCGATGCCCATGTAATCGGGATGGACGCCTGCGGGGGCGGCGGCAACCAGCCGCGCCAGCGGCTGCAGCTTGCGCTCGCGCGCCTTGCCTTCAGACATGAGCACCAGCGCGGTCGCGCCGTCGTTGAGCGGCGATGAGTTGCCGGCGGTGACGGAGCCCTTCTCCGAGAACGCCGGCTTCAATCTGGCCAGGGCTTCGAGCGAAGTGTCTTCACGCGGGCCCTCGTCAGCGGTGAGCCGCACCGGCTCGCCTTTGCGCTGGGCCACAACGACCGGGACGATCTCCTCCGCCAATCGGCCCGATTTCTGCGCCGCTATCGCGCGCTGGTGGCTGCGCAGCGCGAACGCGTCCTGGTCCTCGCGCGACACCTCGTATTTCTGGGCGACGCGCTCGGCGGTCTCCCCCATCTGGAGCGTCCCGTACATCTCGGCCATCCTCGGGTTCACGAGTCGCCAGCCGAGGGCGGTGTCGTAAGCGGTCTGCGGTCCGCGCGGAAAAGCGCCGTCGGGCTTGGGCATCACCCATGGAGCTCGGGTCATGCTCTCGACGCCGCCGGCGATCACGATGTCGGCGGCGCCGGTCTGGATCTCGCGCGCGGCGGCGATCGCGGCCTGCATCCCCGATCCGCAGAGGCGGTTGACGGTCTGGCCTGGCACCTCGACCGGAAACCCGGCGAGCAGCAGGGCCATTCGCGCGACATTGCGGTTGTCCTCGCCGGCGCCGTTGGCGCAGCCCAGGATGACGTCCTCGACCTCGGCGGGCTTGACGTGCGCGCGCTCGCAAGCTTCCTTCAGCACGATTGCGGCGAGGTCGTCGGGGCGCACGTCCTTCAACTGTCCGCCATACCTCCCCATCGGACTCCGGGCGGTCGCGACGATGACCGCCTGCCTGAGCTCTCCCATCACCCCCTCTCCCCTGTGGGGAGAGGGCTGGGGAGTGGGGCGTGAATTGGCATTATTTGCGGGATCGCCGAGCGAGAAAAGCGGCGACGCCTTCGGCGAACTCAGGGCTCGCCGCCTGCGCCTCCTGCAAGTACGACTCGAACTCCAGCGCCTCCTCGTAGGTCGACTCGAGCGCATGGTTGACCGCACGCTTGGCCGCGGCCATCGCCTGGCGCGGCTGCGCGACGAGTTGAGCCGCGAGCTCGCGGACTTCGGCCTCGAGCCGGTCCGCGGGGACCAGTCGGTTGATGATGCCGAGCCGGTGCGCGTCCACAGCCAACAGGGGCTTGCCGGTGAAGAACATCTCGTACGCGATGCCCGTGCCCGCCATGCGCGGAAGGAGCCAGCTGACTCCACCGTCCGGGGCAAGGCCGATGTTCACGAACGCCTCCAGCAGATACGCCTCCGGCGTCGCTATGCGAATGTCGCACGCGAGCGCGTAGCTCGCACCGATGCCAACTGCTGGACCATTCATGGCTGCGATGACGGGTTTGGGCATGGTGCGCAGGCGCGTGAGCATCGGCATGTACTCGTTGCGCAGCACGTTGCCGACGTCCTCGGGCGTCCGCATTCCTGCGCCCTCGCTGGCCATTTCCGTGACGTCGGCGCCCGAACAGAACGCGCGTCCCGAGCCGGTGAGCACGACCACGCGCACCGCCTCGTCGCGCTCGACCTGCTTGATCGCCTCACCCAGCTGCTTGCGCGTGACCGCCCCGATGGCGTTCATCTTCTCGGGCCGGTTGAGCTGGATCAGTCCCACCCCGTCGTGAACGTGGACGTTGACGTGAGTTTCGACTTCGGTGGCCATCTCTTTTACCTGCCTTTGAAGTTTGCTTTCCGCTTCTCGAGGAAAGCGCGCATGCCTTCCTTCTGATCCTCGGTGGAGAACAGGAAGTAAAAGCTTTTGCGCTCTGCCACGAGTCCTTCTGCGAGCGGTGACTCGAATGCCTTGAGCACCGCCTCCTTGGCCATGCGGAGCGCCAGCGGAGCCTTCTCGGCCAGCTGGCGCGCGACTCGCTTGGCGATCTCGATCGTCATCTCGGCCGGGACCACCTTGTTGACGATGCCCAGCTCCTTCGCGCGCGCCGCGGTGATAGGCGTGCCGGTCAACACCGTCTCCATGGCCGCGTACTTGCCCGCCGTTCGCGGCCACCGCTGCGTGCCGCCGGCGCCGGGAATGATGCCGAGGTTGATCTCGGGCTGTCCGAGCCGCGCGGAATCGCCGGCGATGATCATGTCGCACATCAGCGCGAGCTCACAGCCGCCTCCCAGCGCGTAGCCGTTGACGGCCGCGATCAGCGGTTTGGTAAAGGCGGCGATGGCGGCCCAGCGTCCGGTCTGGTCGCGATTGAGCTGCTCGACCGCCGTCCGGTCGGCCATGTCGCCGATGTCGGCCCCGGCCGCGAAAACCTTGGGCCCGCCGGTGAGGACGACCGCCCGGACGCGCTCGTCCGCGTCGAGTTCGCGAAGCGCCTGGCTGACCTCGGCGATGAGCTCGGGGCTGAGGGCGTTCAGGACCTTGGCCCGGTTCAAGGTGACCGTGGCGATGGGCGGCTCGACATCCACGGTTATGAACTCGTACCCCACGGAGTCTATGATCGGCCAATGGGGAAGGCGACGTTGCGGGACTCATACGGCCGGGTCGCCGACGACCTCCGGATCTCGATCACCGACCGCTGCAACTTCCGCTGCATCTACTGCATGCCCGCGGAGGGGCTGAAGTGGCTGAAGCGGGACGACCTCCTCCGTTTCGAGGAGATCGCTCGGCTGGCGCGCCTTTTCGTCGAACGCTATGGCGTGCGGACGATACGGATCACCGGTGGCGAGCCGCTGGTGCGGATCAAGGTCGAGGAGCTGGTCGCGATGATCAACGAGATCGACCCCACCCTCGACATCACGATGACCACCAACGGGGTTCTGCTGCGCGAGAAGGCCCAGCTGCTCAAAGATGCGGGGCTCAAGCGCATCAACATCTCGCTCGACACACTGCACATGGACCGCTTCCACGAGATCGCGCGCAGCGACGCTTTCGGGCGTGTGATGGACGGCATCCGGGCCTCGCGGGAGGCGGGACTGTGGCCGATCAAGCTGAACATGGTGGTCATGAAGGGCAAGAACGATGACGAGGTCGTCGACTTCGCGCGCCTGGCCCGCGACGAAGGCTACGAGGTGCGCTTCATCGAGTTCATGCCGCTGGACGGCGACAACATCTGGACCAACGAGCAAGTGGTGCCGAGCCGGCGCATCCAGGAGCAGATCGAGGACCTGTTCCCGCTCCAGCCGGTCGCGGATCCGCGACCAGGTCCTGCAACTCGTTTCAAATTCGCGGACGGCGCGCCTGGGGGAATTGGGTTCATCTCCTCGGTGAGCCAGGCGTTCTGCACGACCTGCAACCGCATCCGGCTCACAGCCGAGGGCGGCCTGCGCACTTGCCTGTTCTCGCTACAGGAAACGCCGCTGCGCGACCTCATGCGGTCCGGCGTGTCCGACGACCATCTCGGCCGCGTGATCGAGACGGCCGTGTGGCGCAAGGAAGAGGGCCACCTGATCAACCAGCCCGGTTTCATCAAGCCCGGGAAGTCGATGTCCCAGATCGGGGGATGATCCAGGAGCTCCACGCCGGGGCGACCAATCTGGTCTATCAGGCGATGCTCGAGCTCCGGCCGAACATCGGCCCCGAGTCGGTTTTCGTCGAGCATGTCGACAATGTCCTGAGGCCTGAGGGCTATCGCGTGGTCGGGTTCTTCGTCGAGGAAGATGTCCAGGCGGTCGCGGCAGCGGGCTTTCGCATCATCAACATGCTCGCGTGGGGCCACACCCTTTACTGCGATGACCTCACGACTCGCTCCGAGCATCGGGGCAAGGGTCACGCAGGCAAGCTGATGGACTGGATGATCGACGAGGCGAAGCGCCTCGGTTGCGACCAGTTCCACCTTGATTCCGGGGTCGGGCCGGACCGCACGGACGCCCACCGCCTGTATTTCAACAAGCGGATGCGCATCTCGGCGTTCCACTTCCTGCGCCCGGTCTGATCGCGGAGTCGGGTAACCAGGACTCTCCGCTTCCGTTTGACCAAGTAATGCGCGCAGTTGGTTTGGTGGTCCTGATGGTGCTGGCCGGATGCAGCGGCGAGCCGGCGGCCGGCCCAAAGGCGTCACCGTCGGCACCACCGACGGCCGTTGTGACCGCGACGTCTTCCCCCGTGGCGACCTGCAGGCTGCCTGTCTTCTGGGACGTCAATAGGCCATCCCCGCCTCGAATCGAACTCCATGCCGGTTTCGTGAGCGTGCCTGACGGGGCCCTCAGCGAAGTTGGGGTTCTGCCCGAGATGACAAATGCCTACGGCGCCACTTACAACGCCGTCTCGAACAAGTGGCTGCGGGTCGACCGACAGCTCCTCTCACCCGATGAAACGAGGTATACGTACTGGGCCGCCGACCCGGCGCACGATGAGGTTCACGTCGTAGATATCGCCTCCGGATCAGATCGCATGATCTACAACGGACCCACGCTGTTCATCCCGCTTACCTTTGCTGCGGACGGGATCTATCTCGTTCACGCCATCAACCTACGTCAGGGTGCGTACGAGAAGCTCTACCGCCTCGATCCATCCGGCGGCACTCCAACTCTGGTGACCGGAAGTGACCGCCATATGTATCAGTACGGGTGGGTGCTGATCAGCGATGGGGCCGCATGGGGCGTCGACTATCGCGTCCAGGGCAATGGCTACGTCTACTCAGTCCTGCGGTTAGACCTGGCTACGGCGCAGCTCAGCCAATGGTTCGAAGGTCCGCCCGACGACCTCGTGTGGCCTTTGGGCACCGATACCAAGCACAGGCAGTATGTCCAGGGCGTAAACCAACACGAGCTCTGGCGGTTTGCGGGGCCAGGCCAGGCAGAACAATTGGCTAATCCTGGGCCGATCGGCTATGGCGATTTTATTGGCGGCCCGACGGACTTCGTTGCGGATTCGCAAGGCGGATGGTTCCACGCACAGGGCGCCATATGGTTCTATTCCGATGCAGGCGAGCCCAAACAGTTCAGCGTCGCCCCGCCGGATACCGACGTCTATCCCGCCGGACCCTGTGTCTGATGCCGTTCGGGTAACCAGGGCTCTCCGCCTGCGTTCAACCAGGTAATGCGCGCCGTTGGTTTGGTGGTCCTGATGGTGCTGGCCGGATGCAGCGGCGGGCCGGCGGCGTCGCCAACGAGCCCGACGCGCCCGGCGTCAGCTCAAGCGACGTGCAGACTGCCTGTCTACTGGGGCGAGAACATTCCGCAGGCGATCGCCGCCCACGCCGCTTTCGTCGATCTCGCATCCGGAGCCGTGGCCGATGTGGGCAGGCTCACGCCGGCAATCACCTATGAGGCCGGAGCCACCTACGACCAGACATCCCAGCAATGGCGGCCGGTCGAGCGATACCACCTTTCGCCTGACCTCACGCGCTACGCGTACCAATCAGCGGCCGCCGGGCAAAACGAGATTCATGTCGTCGACGTTGCTTCGGGCGCTGATCGCGTCGCGTACGGTGGATCCACCTTTTACATCGTGCTCGCGTTCGAGTCTGATGCGATCTATCTCGTCCACGGCATCAACCCCAGGCAAGGCGCATACGAGAAGCTGTACCGACTCGACCCAGCCGGCGGAACTCCTCAGCTCGTGCCCGGCAGCGACCGGCACATGTACCAGTACGCATGGACGAACATCAGCGGTGGCGCCGCGTGGGGCCTCGATGACCGGGTAGAGGGCTCCAAATTGACGTTCCTGGTTGAGCGCCTGGACCTGACGACGGGGACCGTCACCGAGTGGCTCGCGGGTCCGGATAACCGACAGTTTGCCCCGATCGGGACGGACGGTATGAACCGGCTGTACGTCAGCGACGGCCTGGAGGTCTGGCGTGTGGCTCGCCCGGGACAGGTGGAGCACCTTCTCAGCCCTACGCCCAGCCAAGGCGCTATGACGTTTAGCGCCCCGATGCTGTACGACTCACACGGGGCCTGGTTCCCCGCTCGTGGTGGAGTCTGGTTGTACTCGGATACCCAGGGAAGCCGACTTTTGATGGTCGGGCCGGTCACCGAACAAGTTTTTCCCGCCGGACCCTGTGTCTGATGCCGTCCTAAGCTAACGGGCGATGCTCCGGCCCGAGGAAGCGCAGCGCCCTTACACCGTCACAGAGCTCGCCAACGAGATCCGGCGCGAGCTGCGCCCGCTGACGGCCATGCTCGTGAAGGGCGAGGTCACCGGCATGAAGCAGGGCGCCGGCGGTCACTACAACTTCTCGATTCGGGATGGGGTCAGCCGGCTCGACGCGGTCCTGTTCGCGGACGACGCGCGGCGCGTGACTACGCTGCCGGAGGACGGGCAGGTCTTCATCTTCCGCGGGCGGGTCGACTTTTTCGGCAAGACGGGGCGCCTCAGCTTCATCACGGACCAGGTCGAGTTCGACGACATCGGCAAGCTGCGAGCCCGGCTCGAAGAGCTGAAGCGGCGGCTCGAGATAGAAGGCGCGTTCGCGCCAGGTCGCAAGCGACGGCTGCCCTTCTTGCCTCAGGTGGTGGCGCTGATCACGTCGCCCACCGGCGCGGTCATCCACGACCTCCAGGAAACAATCTGGGAGCGCTATCCGAACATGGGCGTGGTCGTGTATCCGGTTCAGGTGCAGGGGGCGGCCGCGCCGATGAGCATTTCGCGCGCTCTGCGTCGCTGCAACGAGGAGGGCCTGGCCCAGGTGATCGTGGTGGCCCGGGGCGGCGGTAGCTTCGAAGAGCTCTACGCGTTCAACACCGAGATCGTCGCGCGGGCGATCCTCGGTTCCAGGCTCCCGGTCGTGACCGCGCTCGGGCACACGTCTGATCGCACGGTGGCGGACATGGTCGCCGACGTCGAGGCGCGCACGCCCACCGATGCGGGGTCTCGCGTCGTGCCGAAGAAGGCAGACCTGATCGCATTGCTGCGCGAGCGCGAGCGGCGCCTCGGCCGCGAAACCAATCAGCGGCTGCTGCGCGAAACCGAAAAGCTTCAGACCAAGAGGGCGAGGCTGGTGCAGATCCTGCCCGCGATGGTCCGGGTTCGGGTGGACCGGCTCGCGCACGCGGCCGCGAACCTGGCGCGGCTGAGCCCGGTGCAGCAGGTCGCGCGCCGTGAGGAGGCGCTCCGCGAACGGGCTCGGCGGCTAGTTGCAGCCGGCGCGGCGCGCATGATGCGGGCTCGCAACGCCCTCGTGTCACGTCGTGCACCTGATCGTCTGGAGCGGGCTTTGGTCGAGCGGTTCGCCACCGAACAGCGCCGTCTCGATCACCTGAGGCAGCAGCTGGTCGCCTTCAGCCCGGAGGCTGTGCTCGCCCGAGGTTACAGCATCACGATCGACGCTGAAACGGGGCGCGTGCTGCGATCGGCCTCGGAAACGGCTGTGGATCGCAAGCTGCGCATCCGGCTCGCAACCGGGCGGCTGGGGGCGCGGGTGGAACAGGTCGAGCCATGAGCGAGCAGCTGACGTACGAGCAGGCGTTGGAGAAGCTCGACGAGAAGCTGAAGCTTCTGGAGGACGGCGACCTGTCGCTCGAAGATGCGCTGAAGGCGGTCGACGAGGCGCGCGTCTACCTGAAGGTCTGCACCGAGCGCCTCGAGGCGGCCCGCAAGAAGATCGAGATCCGCCCCGAACCCTCGGAGTAAGATCCCCTCTCCCCGCAGGGGAGAGGGCTGGGGAGAGGGGCGCGAACTGCCCTTGCCGTGTAAAGAGAGTTGGCACGGAAGAGTCATCGATCGATTATCCGCAGCATGCGCCGCGACCCCATCTATCAGGAACGCGCCCGTGACCTCCGCAGCCACATGAACGACGCCGAGAAGCGGCTTTGGTCGCGTCTCCGTGCGCATCGTATGGACGGGCGGAAGTTCAGACGGCAACACGCCATCGGCGAGTACATCGTCGACTTCGTCTGCCTCCCTTCGCGGTTGATCATCGAAGTCGACGGGGACTCGCATGGCAACGACTTGCGGGAGGCGCTCGATTTCAAGCGCACGGCATACCTGGAACAGTTGGGCTTCCGGGTGCTGCGCTTCTGGAACGACTACGTGATGACTGACCTAGACAACGTCACCGAAACGATCTTCGAGGCCCTCAATGCCAACTCACGCCCCACTCCCCCACCCTCTCCCCGCAGGGGAGAGGGAGTCATCTCGACTCGGCGGCCTAGCTCTCTTGGCACACTTCAGTGGTAGCGCTGGCTCCAGAAGTACCAGGCCACGTATCCGCCACAAATCAAGAACGTGACCACTGCTGTGAGCACATCGTCATGGGTGACAAGGTTGAATACCTGCAGAGCCACGATCACACCGAAGATCCCGACAGCTCCACGTAGGGTCGGACGCTGGACACGCACGCTGTCAGCCTGCTCCCGCCGGACCCGCCGACTCCAACTGCTCATTCATCACGCGGATTCGCTGGCTCAGGTTCCTCACGAACTCGAGCAGGACCTCGGGGTGCTCGTGCACCAGCGCCTGCAGGCGATCCCGTCGCAGCACTCGCACGGTCGTGTTGTCGCTCGCCTGCGCGCCCGCCGACCGCGGCTGGTCGTCGAACACCGCCATCTCACCGACCACCGAGCTCGGCCCCAGGCGGGCGAGCGTGACCTCGCGGCCCTCATGGTCGACGTGGATGCGGATCTCCCCCTCGAGCACGACGAACAGCTCCGACCCCACGTCGCCTTTGAGGAAGATCGACTCGCCCTTCGCGTAATGCCGCGTGACCATCAGCTGGTCGATGCTCGACAGCTGCTCCAGGGTCAGCGTGCTGAAGAGCGGCACGCGCTTGAGGGCGATGAGTTCCTTCATGCCATCGCCGAGACCGTTCGCGGCCGCGCCGGCGGCGTCATGAATCCATTTGTCCGCGTGGTTCGCAAGCGCCTCGAGCTCCGCGTCCGACAGGGCCCGCGCCGTGGCCGGGTCAAATGCATCCTGGTCGAGGAGCTGCGCCAGGGGTCCGGCCAGCCATCCGGGGCCGAAGTTTAGCAACGTTTCCAGGCCCTCGGCCCTCGCTTGCGGTTCGGTCGACAGCACCCCCCGTTCGACGGTGGCAAAGCCCCTCTTGCCGTGCAGAGCGCGCATCGCGCCGAGGCCAGAGTCGGTCGCATGGCCCGCGAAATCGTCGAGGGCGATCCGCAGGAATGAGTAGGCCGCGGCCTCGTCGCCGTCGCCCCGCATGCGCGAGCTCGCTGCCGCATGGGTCGACATCCGCGCCGACTGCACCCCTTCGCCCAGTTGGCGCTCGAGGTGCACCTTCACGCGTCGGAACAGATCGGGACGCCCGCTCCGGATGAGCGCCTCGACCGCGGCGGCGGCCGCGTGCTCACGCGATTCCAGAAGGGGCAGCGTCAGGACCAGGGCCTCGGGCGCCTGCGCCGCCATGGCTTCGGACGCCAGACGCCTCACCTCGCGATCGCCGCTCGCCAGCGATGCCACCAGGGCGTCGGCGAACGCCGGCCGTTCGTCGCCCGCGGGCGCCCACCGCACGGCCTGGCGCAGCGCCTCCCGCCGCACCTCGAGGTTGGCATCGATCAGGCATGCAACCAGCGGCCCCGCGGCCTCGGGCACGTCGGCCTTCATCTTCGCGAAGCTGCGGATCGCCTCCAGGCGGACAGCTGCCTCGTTGTCCCGCATGCCGTCGACCACCGTTGCGCGGTCGCTGGTGAAGGCGGCCGCCCACACCGCCGCCGCGCGCCGGGTTGGATCCGAGGAGTCCCAAAGCTCGCGCAGAAGGACCCCAGACCGGTCCCACGGTGGATCATGGCCCGCTCCCGCGACGGCCGCGGCCGCGACGACCCAGCCATCGGGGTCGTTTTCGGCGGCCTGCAGCTGCTGGTCGGTCACCGCCTTGGGCGGCGCCAGCTGCAGAGCCAGCTTCCGCACCGAGGCGTCCGTGGACGCGAGCAGCTCCGGCACCATGGCCGCGAACGTTTCGGGCGCCAGCCTCCCCAGCGCCGCCGCGGCGAACGGCCGCGCCCTGTCGTCACCGGTGCGTACGAAGCCGCGCAGCTCGTCGATCTGCGCCGGCGTTGGCCGGCCCAGCGCGCGCTGGAAGTCGTTCAAAGAGACGGCATGCGTGCGCAAGCGCTCGTAGATGGCGTCGACGTACAGGCCCCGCACGCGCAGCGCCGCGGCGATGAAGAGGACCGCAAGCACGATGCCGATCACGGCCAGCACCTGGACCGTGGCCGAGACGAACTGCTGCACCAACAGCAGGCCGACACCGGTGATCACCGCGGCGCCCGGCAGCACCACGTTGTCGAGCAGCACCCTCAGCTTCGGACCCACCTGGGCCGGCAGCGCGCCGCCAAGCACACCCTGGGCAGGATCGTCGAGGCCCGTCTGCAGACCGTTGCGGACGATGAAAAGGAACAGCGACGTCGCCAGGACCGGGTTCACCGCCACGGCCACAAAGCCGATCAGCGTGAAGATGGGCAACGCCATGATCGCGTTCTTGACGCCCAGCTTGTCGAGCACCCAGGGAGTGATGAAGAGGCTGATCACCAACTGCACGACGTAGCTGGCCAGCCACGCGTTGCCGATGAGGATGGTGAGCTCTTGCAGGCTGTTGTGCGTGGCCGCGACGAAGATGAGCGCGACCAGGTAATCGCCGACGCGGCTCGTGACCTGCATGACCAGCGCAAGGAGGACCAGCGCGAGCACCAGCCGGCTGCTCGTCAGGTACTGGATGGCTCCGCGCACGACCCTCATCGCACCCTGCCGGTGCCGCACCACCTGCTCGTGCGCGAAAAGCTCGTCAGCGTCGTCGACAAAGCTCGGCCGGAAAAGCCGGCGCTCGACCCACTCGGACATGAGGGCCGCCGACGCCGCCCCAAACGCCCAGACGAACAGCAGCGGCTCGGTGGCGTAGAGCGCGACCAGCGTGGTCGTGAAGCCGGCCAGGATGTAGCCGATGCTCAACCCCGCGGCGATGACCGGGAAGATCCGCTTGCCCTCGAGCAGGTTGAAATGCTGGCTGACGAAGCTCCAGAAGTTGAGCATCACGAGCTCGAAGGCGATGGAGTAGATGACGTAGACGGTGAATGCGACCGTGGGCGCTTCTGAGATGAAGTAGACGACGTAGAGGATCGGCGCGATCACGGCATTGAGGACGAGGGTGAGACGGAGCGTGCGGCCGACCCCGAGCCGGCGCGTGAGCGCGCCCTGCAACGCGACCATCGGCCACACCGCCAGGGCGAGGACGACGAAGAAGAGCGGGTAGGCGTGCGGGCCGGCCTTGTTCAGAAAGATGGCCTGGGTCGCGTTGAAGGCCGTGTACATGGCCCAGCCGAGGAGGATCGCGAAGCCGGCGACCTGTAAAGTGCGGTCCAATTCGCTGCGCCGGACATGCAGGAACTTGGCGAGAAGAGGAGCGGCGGTCACAGCAGTGGTGATTATCAGTCCGAGGCCACGAGCCTCTAGCCGCCTACGGGATGTAACTCAGGCCGGTAATGGTGTCTGACGTCGGCCAACCCGTTCGGGAGGTGCATCGGTCATGCGCAACGTGGTTCTTGCCGTATCAAGCCTGTTGGTTGTCGCCGCCTGCGGTGGCACCACCGCTACCACCCCCTCGCCGACGCCGACCATCAACTTCACGATGGTCGCTCAGAACGGGAGCGGGGTGTCCGGCACCGGCACGATCGTCAAGAGCACGGATTCATTCATCGTGACGATCAAGCTGAGCGGATTGGTACCCAACTCGAGCCATATCTCACACGTGCACAACGGCGCGTGCGCCAAGGCAGGTGGCATCGCATATCCGCTCTCACAGGTCATCGCCGACTCGTCCGGGGTGGCCGTCACACAGAGCATCGTGCCCGTGAGCTATTCAGTTCCGGCGAGCGGTTGGTACGTCAACGTCCACCACGGCCCCGACTTCAGCGCCCCGGCCAACGGACCCAGTATCTCGTGCGGAGATTTGTCCCCGGCCTGAACGTTCGCTTCGACCCTACGTTTGCTGGACGCTCGCGATCTTCTCCAGGGCGGCGATCCGCTCCTGGATGGGCGGGTGGGTGTCGAACAGGTGGTTGAAGAAGCTGCCGTGATGCTCGGTCGGGTTGTCGATGCACATCGCCGCCACGGCGTGGTTGAACTGCTGCATCGGCTTCTCGTTCTGGGCGATCTTCTTCAACGCGCTGATCAGCCCCGCCGGGTTCCGCGTGAGGTCCACCCCGCTGACGTCGGCCAGCGACTCGCGCTGTCGCGACAGCGCCAGCTGCATGAGCGGCCCAACGAGGAACGCGATCAACGTGAAGATGGCGCCGATCGCGAAAACGACCAGGAGCGCGCGGGCGTCACGGCTGCGAAAGCGCAGCGCGCCGTTCCAGAACACGCTCGCGATGATGGCGGCCAGGCCGATCATGGTCGTCACGACTAGGAGCAGGCGGACGTCGAAATTCTTGATGTGGCTCATCTCGTGGGCGAGCACGCCCTCGAGCTCTTCCCGGTTCATCATCTGCAGGAGGCCGGTGGTGACCGTTACCGCCGCGTGCTGCGGGTCGCGCCCGGTCGCGAAGGCGTTGGGGCTAGGGTCTTCGATGATGTAGACCTTGGGCACCGGCAGGCCGTCGCCGATCGACAGCGTCTGGACGATGTTGTAAAGCTGCACGAACTGCTTGGGGTCGGCCTCCTTCGCGCCCACCGCTGACAGGACGGTGGCGGCCCCGTAGTAATAGGAATAGAGGGCGGCCAACACGCCCAGGACGCCCAGGACGATCGCTCCAGCAATGGCGTATCCGGTGCCCCCCGCGAACTCGCCGATCACGAATCCGGCCAGCAGCCAGACGAGCAGGAACAGCGTTACGACGATGATGCTGTTGCGCTTGTTCCGGGAGATCTGGTGGTACATGCGGGTCAGATTTTACGAGGTGGTCCGGCGCTCTCTGCTCACGGACTGGCGCAACGACCTCGCCACCCAGCGGCCCCAGATCTGGGCCCAGACCAACCCGTTCCCAAACGCCGACTGTTCCTCCGCGTGGTGCTTGAAGTGGTAGGTCCACATGGCCCGGTGCTCCTCGTAGAGCATCTGACGCCTCTCCGAGCCGTCGGGAGCATCCCGCTCGCGGTGGGCCGCGGTCGCCGTCGGTAGGTAGAACACCTTCCAGCCGCCCATCTTCAGCCGGTAACAGAGGTCGATGTCCTCTCCGTACATGAAGTAGCGGGGGTCGAAAAAGCCGACGCGGTCCAGCGCCGCCCGGCGGATCATCAGGCAGTCGCCGGTACCGGCGTCGATCTCGTGAGCGTCCGAATCGTCCATGTAGCTCATGTTGTAGCGCCCGAACCGCGGGCTCTTCGGGAAGAGCCGGCTCAAGCCGATCGTGCGGTAGAGCAGCGTGCTCGGCACTGGGAACGCGCGGCGAGAGCTCGGGTCGACCTTGCCATCCGGCATCAGGAGACGAGGACCGACCGCGCCGGCGTCAGGTCGCGTGAGCAGGAAGTCGGCCAGGCGGCCGACGCACTGCGGGTCGACCATGACATCGGGGTTGAGCAGCAGCACAAACCGTCCGGTGCAGCGCTCGAGCCCGACGTTGGCGGCGCGGCTGTAGCCGATGTTCTTCTCCTGGATGAGAACAGTCGCCTTCGGAAAGTCGGCGGTGACGGCCGCGGCCGAACCATCGCTGGAGTCGTTGTCCACGACCACGACCTCGATCGGCACTTCGGCACTCGCTAGCAGCGCCCGCAAACACTGGAGGAGAAGGTCCTTGACGTTGTGGCTGACGATCAGTGCGGAGACGATTGGCTTGGGCGCATCGGGCATCGCTGGTGAATTATCAACTCCAGAGGCAACACGACGTCTTGGGTACAATCCCGGGGACTGTGCAGACCGGCGCCAGATCGGACCTCCGGGAGCGCCTGGTTCAACTCAGCAAGAACCGGTTGATCCGCCAGAACGTGATCCTCTTCTCAGGCGGTCTGGTCGCGGGCATCGGCGGGTTCGTCTATCACGCCATCGCCGGCCGCATCCTGGGCCCGGCGCTCTACGGCCAGGTGGCGTTCCTGATCGCGCTCTACGCAGTCGGCACCGCTCCGGCGCTGATTCTCATCGTCGTCCTCGCCCGATACACGGCCACGCTGACCGCCCGCGGCGATGCCGGCGTGCGCACTCTGCTCACGCGAACCAGCCGCCTGATCGCGATTCCATGCCTGCTGGCGGTGCTGGTCACGAGCCTGCTGGCGCGCCCGGTCGCCATCTTCGAGCATCTCGGCTCGCCGATCCCGGTGCTGATCCTGGGCTTCTCGATCGCGCTGATCTGGCAGGTCGCGATCCCTCGCGGGATCCTGCAGGGGCTGCAGAGGTTCACATCGCTTTCGATGAACCTTTCGCTGGAGCTGATCGTGCGGACGGTGCTCGTCTTCATTCTTCTCAGGGCGGGCTACGCCGTGTCGGGCGCGATGGCGGCCGTGTTCATCGGCCTCGCCTTCGCGTTCGTGCTCGGCCTGTACACGCTCCGCGACCACTTCCGCGGCACGGGCTCACGCGTTCGCCTGCGCGTGATGGCGGGTTTCTCGCTGACCGCCGCCGCCGGGATCATCGGGGTGCAGATCCTCTACAACCAGGACGTCATCCTCGCCGAGCACTACCTCCCGAGCCACGACGGCGGGATCTATGGGGGGCTGAACAAGATCGGGACGATCCTGTTCTTCCTGACCCTGAGCGTGAGCCAGGTGCTCTTTCCGAGGGTGGTGGAGGCGGTCGCCAAGGAGCAGAACCCCGGCCGCATCCTGCTCCAGTCCGCCGGCATTCTGTCGGCGCTGGGCGCGGGCGCGCTGCTCGTCTTCGCAGTCGTGCCCGGGCTCGTGGTGGGCGTGCTGTTCGGGCCAACCTTCTCGGATGCCCAGCCCTTTGTGTTCGCGGTCGGCGTGATCGGGCTCGCGCTCTCGCTCGACAACCTTTTGGTGCAGTTCTTCATGGCAGTGCACGACCGCGTGTTCGTGCCCATCCTCTTCGCCGCCTGCGTCGCCGAGGCGCTACTCATCGTGCTGTTCCACGCGCGCGTGGGCCAGGTGGTCCTGGACGTGCTGGCGGTGCTGCTGGGCCTGCTGGTGCTGCTAGCAGTGCGGTGCTACCTGCTCCTCCCCATGCTGCACGCGGACAGCCTCGCCGAGCCTGAACCGGCGCTCGTGTAGCTTCAACAGGTATCCTTTGCGGTTGTGCGAATCGTAGTCAAGGATCCCGAGGAGTTCGAGCAGGCGCTTCGGGAGTTCCGTCGCAAGGTTCAGGAGCAGGGGCTCGTGCGCGAGATGCGTCGGCGAGCCCACTACGTACCGCCCGCGGAAGCTCGCAAGATCAAGAGCCTTCGCGCCCGGCGGCGCCGCACCCGGTAACTTCCCCCCTCCCCGCAGGGGAGAGGGTTAGGGAGAGGGGCGTGAAGCACAGGGTATAATCGACGTGTTCGGTGACCATGGCGGAGGGGAAACACCCGTTCCCATTCCGAACACGGTAGTTAAGCCCTCCAGCGCCGATGGTACTGTCGGGGTAACCCGATGGGAGAGTAGGTCGTTGCCGAGCGTTCTAATAAGTCCCGCGACCCGAGAGGGTGGCGGGACTTAGCTTTTCTCCCCTCTCCCCTCCGGGGAGAGGGTCAGGGAGCGGGGCGTGAATAGGTCTGGCCGGACGGGGTCAGGCCACGCCCGAGGGGGTTCGGGCGCAGCCTTGGAGTAGGGGTCTGAGTAGAGGGGTCTAGATGTTCGGCCCGCTGGTCAGGGTCACGTTCTTGGTGTGCGAGGCGCCGCTCTGATCGACCCACGTGACCGCCACGCTCGCACCGGGCTTGTACGCGTGGAGCGCGTCGCCGAGCGTCGCTGACGAGTCGACTGATGTCCCGCCCACGTTTGTGATCACGGACAACCGGGTGATGCCGGCCTGCTCAGCCGGCGAGCCGGCCTGCACCGCCCACACCAGCGGACCCGAGGTTGCTTTGATACCGACCTGCGCTGCGATCGCGGGGGTGAGGTCACGAATCGAAACTCCGATGTAGCCGACCGGACCGATGAAGACACCGGCGGTCGCCTGCCCGGATCGGATCTGGTTGACGACCGCGAGCGCGCTGTTCGTGCTGATCGCGTAGCCGACCGTGGACGAGCTGTTGCGGAAGCCCTGGGCTTCGCCGGCGGTGATCATCCCGATGACCTGGCCGGACGAGTTGACGAGCGCGCCGCCCGAGTCGCCCGGGCTGATGGAAGCGTCTTCCTGGATCAGGCCGCTCAGGGTCTCGGATCGGCCGCTGCCCTCGCTGGCGGTGATGGTCTGGTCCACCGCGGTGACCTGGCCCTGGGTGGCTGAAGGCTTGCCGCCCGCGCCGAGCGCGTTGCCGATCGCGACGACCGGGTCACCGGCCTTGACGCTGGACGAGTCTGCAAGCGTGACGGTGGGCAGGCCCGAGACGCCTTCGATCTGGATGAGCGCGACGTCAGCCGCCGGCGAGACGCCGATCACATGCGCGGTGTAGGTGCCTGCGTGCCCGGCGATGGTGACCGAGATGCTGGTCGAACCGTCGACGACGTGGTTGTTGGTGAGCACCTCACCGGACGACGTGATGATCATCCCGGTGCCGGCGGCGGCGCCACTGCCGCTGCTGGTCTGGATGATCGTGTTGATGTCGACGATCGCAGGATCGACCCTGGCGGCGATCGCCTGCGCGTTGAGCGTGCCGTTCTTGTTTGAGGACGGGTTGACGGGCGAGATGGGCGCGGTAGAGGTGGAAGGCTCGCTGGTCTTCGGCAGCGCCGCGTTCTGGGTGGCGTGCGACGAGCGCAGGTACTCGGACATGGTGAAGCCGATGCCGATACCTCCGCCCGCGGCGAGAATCGTCGCGACCACGGTGCCGACGGCCAGCCAGCGACCCCACGAGGGGCGCGGTGCAGCCGGCGCCGGCGTGTACGACGGCGGTGGTGCGAACCAGCCTTCGGGCGTGGGCGGAGGCGGCGGCACCATCTCTGTCGATTGCGGATCTATCTCTGACATCGGGTCAACTCCATTCTGCACTCGGTCGGTTGACCATCACGATGCCGGTCGAATGTTCGAGGAGTATCAGAGAATCCTTAGAACTCCCTGAGTCCCCTCTCCCTGGAGGGGAGAGGGTTAGGGAGAGGGGCTCAGGTGAGATCGAACTCCCGTAGCACTTCGTCTGTGTGCTCGCCCAGCTTCGGCGCCGGTTTCGGACGCACCGCGCGGGCCGCCCCGAACCGAAGGGGCGAGCCTGAGGTGGGAAAAACGCCGACCTCCGGGTGATCGATGTTGACGAACATCGGATTCTCCGCAGTCGCGCGCGGATCGCCTGCGACCAGTTCCTTGAACGTCTGGTACGGGCCCCACATCACGTTCTGGGCGTCGAAGACCGACGCCACGCTGCTGAGGTTGCGAACCGCGATCCAGGCCTGCAGCAATTCGCATATCTCCTGCCGCCCCCGCCACCGATCGCCCTCGATGTTGAAGTACAGCCCCATCCGAGATTCCAGGTTGCGGAACTCACCGCTCAAACCGGTGGCCTCGACGAGGCTGCGCCACTGCCGCGGCGTGAGGGCGAGCACGACAACGAGCCGGCCGTCGCGGGTGACGAAGTCGCGCCCGAGCGTCCCGTACACGTGGTTGCCGAAACGGCCGCGCGGCTCGTCCTCCAATACCGCCTCGCCGATCAACCCGAGGTGCCCCGCCACCGCCAGTCCGACATCAGAGAGGCTGAGCTCGACCAGCTGGCCCTCACCGGTGAGGCGCCGGTGTCGCTCGGCCGCGAGGATGGCGGTCGCGGCGAGGAATCCGGTCATCGCGTCCCACGCCGGAAGCACATGGTTGACGGGACCGTCGGTGCCTTCGGGACCGGTGATGAATGGAAAGCCGAGGGCTGCATTGACCGTGTAATCCACCGCCGCGCTGCCGTCGCGGTTGCCTGTGATCACCAGCATGATCAGGTCGCCCCGCAGCTTCTTGAGCTCGCCGTATGAGTTCCAGCCGGAGACAGGCAGGTTGGTGAGGAAGATGCCGCCGCCCTCGCCGGGCGCCGTGATGAGCTTGGCGACCCTCTCCTGGCCCGGCCCGTGGCGCGTGTCGATCGTCACCGAGCGCTTGCCCTGGTTGAGGCCGGCCCAGTACAGGCTGCGGCCGCGATGCAGCGGCCAGCGGCCGATGTCGACGCCGCCGCCAGGCGGGTCGACGCGGATGACGTCCGCGCCCATCGCCGCCAGTGTCGCGCCGCCGAGCGGAGCGGCGACGAAGGCCGACATCTCGACGATGCGCAGCCCGGAGAGGATTCCGGCGCCCATGGAACCGTCATGCTAACCGGGGCGTGCGCACCAACCTGACCGTCGACGACCTCGGCGACCTGCTGTCTCTGCCGATCGTGGGGACGCTCGCCACCTACCGGAAGAGCGGCGAAGTGCTGCTTTCACCGGTCTGGTTCGAATGGGTGGACGGCGGTTTCAACATCGTGATCGGCCGCAACGACGTCAAGGCTCAGCATCTGCGACGCGACGCGCGCGCGAGCGTGGCGGTGTACGAAAACGCCGAGCCGCTGCGCGGGCTGGAGCTGCGCGGCACCGCCAGGCTCTTCACCGAAGGTCTGCACGAGCTACGCGAGCGGATCTACCTCCACTACATGGGCGAGGGCCCCAAGACGCCCGACGATGTCGAGATCGGAGTGCGCATCGAAGGCACGATCCGCGCCTGGGATTTCGCGGACTAAGATCGCGGCGTGGACATGCGCTCGCCGATGGCGGGTCGGTGGTTCGCATGGGGATACGGAGGCCTGGCCCTTATCGGCGGCGCCATGGCCTTGGTGGTCAGCTCCGGCATCCCGTCCACCGATGACCTGGCGGTTCACTACGCCTACGTGCGCAAGATCTGGCCGGAGCTCTACCCCGCGTTCTTGCTGCTCATCGTCGCCTTCCTGAACCTCGCTCCGCTCGGATTGGTATTGCGGGCACGGTTGGGTCAAAGCCTCCGCAGCGAGCTGCTGTATGCGGCTTTCCTGGCCGCCGGCCTCATGGGCATCCTGTGGATGCTGATGCAGATCGGCTCGGCCCAGGCTGTGGTGCGCGACACCGCCGGGGCCGATGCACAAGCCCTGGCCTCGATCGGCCATGCGTCCGGGATCTGGTCCGGGGTGATCAACTGGATGGAGCGCGGGCTTCCTCGTCTTTGCGGGCATCGGCGCGTACTGGACGGGGCGCGCCGCCCTTGATCAGCACGTTTTCAGTCGCGGCCTGGGCTGGATGAGCCTGGTCCTGGCGGCGTTCTATTTCCTGGGCTTCGCCAGCCTGGCGCTGCGGGACGCCGGCTTTCCCCTGCCCGACGCCGTCGGTTCGGCCCTGGTCGGGCTTGGTTCACTGGCCGCGAGCGTCTGGGCGGGCTGGCTGGGCTGGGACCTGGGTCGCCCGCCGGCGGTGTCCGGCTGAAGCGAGCGCGCTAGCGCGGGTTGGTCGCCTCCCAGCCGGCCTGGCACGCCACGCAGCGCGTGGACTCGGGCAGTACTTCGAGCCGCTCTGGAGCGATCTTCTGGCCGCAATCCTCGCAGACGCCGTAGGCACCCTTGGCCTTGAGCTCGCGCGCGTGCTCGGCCTGCTCTCGGTCTCGCTCGAGAACGTGTTCGATCGATTGGCTGGTCGCCCGATCACTCAGCACCTGCGAGAAGTCGGAATCCCCAAACCCTTTGCTCATCTCTTTAATCAGTATGCCCCCGAGCCACCAGGACTAGCGCCGGGGCAAGAAGTCCAGCAGGAGCTGATTCAGCCGATCTGGTTCTTCCAGGGGAATGAAATGGCCCACGCCCTCGAGGCGCTCATAGCGCCACGGTCCGGTGACCTTCGATGCGGAGCGGACCATCGCGTCCTCGGTGAGGTACAGGTCGCCTGTGCCGAACACGCCCATCGTCGGTACGGTCACGGGCGGCAGATGGGGTCCCGAGCCGCCGGCGATGATCCGATCGACGGGCAGGTTGGCGCGATACCAGTTAAGCGCTGCCGTGAGCGCACCAGGCGGCGACAGGTTGGAGATGTAGACGTTGAAGTCCTCCCCTCCTCCCTGGAGCATCTCGCGCAGCAGGTACCAGTCATTGCGCTGAGCCAGGTCTTCGGCGACGCCATCGAACAGGAAGAGGATCCGGTACCAGCTCTTCTGCAGCGCCTCCAGCGTCGGCGGCCCAGCGGCCCCGGGAGCGCCTACCGAAACGGCGACCAGATGGTCCACTCGATTCGGCGCGAGCATCGCCACCAGCCACGCGACCGCCGCGCCCCAGTCATGCCCGACGACGTGAGCGCGCTGCACTCCGAGCTCATCCATGATCCCAGTCACATCGCCGACGATCTTGGTCAGGGCGTAGTCGGCGACCTCGGGCGGCCGGTCGCTGCGGCCGCGGCCGCGCATGTCGGGGGCGATCGTGTGGAAGCCGGCGCCGGTGAGCGCCGCCACCTGGTGCCGCCAAAGCGCGGACGTGTCTGGAAAGCCATGCAGCAGGACGACCGGCGTGCCGGCGCCTTCCTCCGAGACCTCGAATCCGAGCCCGTTCGCTTCGATGCGCGCCATCAGGTCTTGGCCGGTTCCGGAGCGGGAGCGAACATCTTGCTGATGAACACGGTCTGGCCGTGCGTCGCCGGCGCAAGGAGGGTCGGGAGCTGGGCCACGATGCCGTGGGCGATCGCTCGCGTCGTGCCGGGGCTGAGGAAGACCGCCTTCAAGACGTTCTGCTCGGCAGGAGCCATGTCGCGCATGCGGGTGAAAGCGAGCGTGCCGTCGTAAGCCGGCTTCATCGTCTGGTCTCGCTTCTGCTGAAACGCCGACATAGTCGCCTCCCAGTCGCCGCCGTCGAACCAGGCGCCCAGCGCTTCCGCGAGCATGAAGGCCTGGGCGAGCGCATCGCCGATGCCGAGCCCGGTGCTCGGATCCTTAAGGTAGCCTGCGTCTCCTGTGAGCGCCCAGCCTGGCCCGTAAGGCTTGCGGAAATAGTTGTCGATGCCTTTGACGCCGATCACCTTGCCTTCAATGTGTGCGTTCTGCATGCGCCGTGCCATGTCAGGCAGCCTGCGCACGCGAGCCTCGAAGAAGGCGGCATGGCCGGATCGAAACTCGTCGAAGTCCTCGGGCTGGATCTCGATGGCGATGCAGTCTTCTCCCTCTCGCATTGGGAACAGGAAACCGATCTGGTCGCCGCCGAACCAGAGCTCCAGGGTGGCCTCTGGCCGTGGCTCGATGCCTTGGAAGTACGCGTAGTAGGCCGGGCGGAGTGCGGGGACTTCGTCGTATTTCTCAGCGCCGACCCATTCGGCGACTTTGGACGACTTGCCGTCAGCGCCGATCACCACGCGGGCCCGAACCTCGCGGCGTTCGCCGGCTGTGGTCTGGAGCACGGCGCCCGCAACTCGCCCGCCCTCATTGAGCAGGCCGTCCACGCGGGTCCGCTGCTCGAAGTGAGCGCCGGCTTTTACGGCGTGGTCGAGCAGAATCGAGTCGAGGATGATGCGGCGGGGACCGAGCGAGAAGGTGCCGGGCGGGCCGGCCGGGCCTTCGAAGCAGCAGTCATCGATCCACGTGCGATGCCTGGTGACACGCCGGAACCCCGCGGCGAGGATGTCGTTCAGCACGCCCAGCCGCTTGAGCGCGCCTACGGCGGCCAGGTTCATGAAGTGGGTCGACATCGTGTCGCTCGGGAACTGGTCGCGGTCGACGATGAGCACCTGGCGGCCCTGGCGGGCCAGCAGCTGGGCCACGCTCGCGCCGGCGGCGCGCCCGCCCACGACCAGCACGTCGTATTCGGGTTGTGTGCTCATGACGCGCCGGGATCGGCTTCAGATCACGCGGGCGCTGATTTCCGCATCGCTTCATGGATCACGTCGCCGTCGTGCCACTCCGGCTCAACCTGGAGATGCTCCAGCATCCGACGGTATTCGGCGTCCATCTCAGGGCTGTCAGCGTTCTTCTTGTAGGCATCTTCGCTGTCGAAAACCACGCTGATCCAGATCTCGTTCGGGTTGGCCGTGCTGCGGAAGATCGTGTGGTAAACCCAGCCCGCCGGTGGGGACTCTTCAAATCCTTCCATTTTCGCGATGAACTGCTTCTCATGTCCCGGTTTCACGGTGTACTTGGCGATCGTGCCGTACATCCCAAACCCCCTTGGAGAAAATGCGGCGCCTGTGTGAAGCAACGGTGATCGTAACGCTCTAGCGTGGGAAGCGGGCGTTTACACGATCCCTTGGCATTCGGGCTGCCCGGATCTACGGTTATCCGGTGAAACGATTCTTCGGTCGGGACCAACCGCCCACTGCGGTGACATTTCCCGCCAGCGCGGCGGTCGGCTCGGTTTTCGCGATCTATTTCGCACCGACGGCCGGCGGAGCAACTGGCGATGCGTTGGCCGGGGCGGCTGCCTCGTGGTCGGATGCACACCTCGAGCCGCCTCTGCGCGGCGCCGTCGCGGTGTTTCGGAGGCAGGGTTTGGTGTCCATCGAGTTGAGGCCGGTCGCGGACCTCCCCCCACTCCCCATCGATCTTCTCCGGCACATGGGCCTTGAGGAATTGGAAGAGCGGATCGTTCGGGCGGCGACCGAAGTCGTGCTGGTCACAGGACAGGACCTCAACCTACGTCCGCGTATAGGCATCTGGGCTGTGCTCGCATCCGCGCTCGGAGTGCGCGAGTTATTGCAGGGAGTGGTCTTCGATCCCGACGCGCTTCGAATCATCGATCCCGACGAGGCGGCGAGGTGGTTTTCTGCGACGGGAGAAATTGGGGTTACACACCACATCATCGTCCCGTTCTCGATTGGCGACAGAGCGCTCGGCTGGATGACCACGCGGGGGCTTCAGAAATTCGGCCTGCCCGACCTTGAGCTTCGCGACGTGCCGCCCAACCTCAATCAGCTCAGCGTGCTCATGAACGCCGTCGCGCAATTCCTGGTCGAGGAGACGTTCCGAAAGGTGGCCGAATCCAAGGGCAAGCTCGACCAGGTGAGCATCGCGGCCGAAATCGGCGTCGACAGGGCCCTCGTCGCTCGGGCTAGCGCCAGGAAACCAGATGATGACCCAGCCGCTGGCGGAGCGGCGACGGTGGCCCTCCGGTACGACTCGATGGAGCGTGTGCCCGGCCCGCCAATGATTCGGCTCGAGCGACCTCCGGGTTTCTCAGGCGACACCGGAATCTGGCTCAACCATGTAGCAGGTCAGCTGCTGAGCACGGAGGACAAGGTGCTGATGACCGATACATCCGCACAAGTCATGACCCGTGCGCACGAGCGCGCAGTGGCCGAGCTCCATCAGATCAAAGAGAGGTTCATGGCCGGCCTGAAGCCCGGCGAGGTGCTGTTCATCAAACACGGGTTCCCTAGCAGTACCGGCTCCAAGGAATACATATGGGCAACCGTGAATCGGTGGGAGGGGAGCGCACTCACTGTTCAGGTCGCCAACGATCCGACAGACGTGCCGGGTCTGCAGATGGGCATGACCGTGATGCTCGGAGAGACAGACATCTTCGACTGGATGCTCCGGCTACCAGGTGATCGCTCTGAAGGTGGTTACACCACGAAAGTGGTACTCGACGAGGGACACGAAGGCTCCTCTGAATAGCCGGCCGCGCGCGGTGCGGCTATGCTTGCCCGGTCGCTTCTTCAATCGAGATGGAGGATTCGAAGATGGCCTGGAAGCTCGAAGGAACCTACTTCGAAAACTGCTCCTGCGAGATGGTCTGCCCCTGCACCACGTCGGGTTTCGCGGCCAAGGCCTCCTACGACCGGTGCCACTTCTTGCTCGTCTTCCACATCGATCGCGGCAACATCGAGGGCACTGATGTCACCGGGCTCACGGTCGGTCTGATTGGCGATACGCCTCAGGTGATGATCGATGGCGACTGGCACCTGGGCGTGTTGATGGATGACAAAGCGTCCAAGGAGCAGCAGGACCAGCTGGTCGCTGTCTTTGGGGGACAGAAGGGCGGGCCCATGGCGGGCCCGGCGACGCTGGTATCGAAGATCCTCGGCGTCGAGCGCGTGCCGATGAAGTACGCGAACAAGGGGCGTGAGCACACAGCTCAGATGGGCCCTGACATCCACATCGGGGTCGAGGACTTTGTCGGCGGAACTCTTACGGCGCCTCAGCACGTGGTCGGAGTCGCGCACCCCGCCAACTCGACGCTCACAATCGCACGGGGCACGCACTCGCACATCAAGGCGTTCGGCATCGACTACGACGGCGCGGGTAAGAGCGGGTTCTCGGCACCCTTCTCTTGGCAGGGGTAAGCCGGAGGCCGGCCCGAAACCTCCTCCTCACACCCGGGGCGGCGGGCCTGTTGGTGATCGCCGGCCTCGCGTGGCTGGGCGTGATCGCGGCGGCGCGCGGGATGAGCGCGATGGGCGGAACGAGGGGCCTGGGGCTGGTCACCTTCGTTGGCGTCTGGACGCTGATGATGGCGGCGATGATGCTGCCGTCGGTGGCGCCGGTGGCGGTGCTGTACGAGCGGTCGGTCACCGACAACCGCATCCTCAGGTTGGCCATGTTCGCCGCGGGCTACATCGTGGTGTGGGGCCTTGCCGGCTTGCCCGCGTTTGCGATCGCGGCCCTGGTGTTCTCGGTGGCGATGGACCACCAGGAAGCCGGGCGCTATATGGCCGCCGGGATCTTCCTCGTCCTCGGCCTGTACCAGGTCAGCCCGCTCAAGGATCGGTGCCTGAGCCATTGCCGGTCGCCCTTCTCGCTTCTCATGCATTACGCCAACTTCCACGGCCCGCTGCGAGACCTGCGGGCCGGGACTCACCATGCTCTCTACTGCCTCGGCTGCTGCTGGGCGCTGATGCTCGTGCTGGTCGTGGCGGGGATCATGAACCTGCTCGTCATGGTCGTCCTGGCGGCGGTGATCCTCATCGAAAAGTACTGGTCACGAGGTCCGGCCTTTTCGCGTGTGGTTGCAGCCGCAGCGGTGGTCTTGGCCGTGGCGGCGATCTGGGTTCCGGCCCTCTCGCCGGGCCTCAGCTGACCCTCATCCGGCCTTAACCCACCCTTCATCTGAAAGGTGCACAATGGGCCTGTTCCCTGCCTGTGTATTCGACGTCGGTAAGGGACGGGAACCAACTCATTCGGCGTTCAAGGAGGCTGAGATATGGCGGAAGCCAAAACCGCAGTAGCGCACAAGCCGATATGGCTCGATCTATCGAGTTCGGATGCGGCCGCGTCGCGTGACTTCTACTCGAAGCTCTTCGGCTGGAAGGTGGAAGTCAATCCCGACCCGCAGTACGGCGGATACGCGCTGGCGAAGATCGGCGGCAAGGACGTCGCGGGCATCGGGCCAAAGATGTCGGCCGAGGCTCCAACCGCGTGGCTGGTCTATATCGCGAGCGCGGATGCCGCGGACACGGCCAGGAAAGCGAAGGCCGCCGGCGGCAGCGTACTCGGGGAGCCGATGGCTGTCGGTCCGCAGGGCACGATGGCGATCATCCAGGACCCGTCCGGAGCCGTCATCGGCGTCTGGCAGCCGAACCAGATGGCCGGCTCGCCGGTGATCGGCAAGGCGAACGCGTTCGGCTGGTCCGAGCTCAACTCGCGTGGCGTCGACAAGGCCAAGCCCTTCTACCAGAAGGTGTTCGGCTGGGGCGAGAAGAAGAGCGAGATGGCCGAGGGCATGGAGTACACCGAGTTCCTGGCCGGTGGCGAGAGCATCGCGGGCGGCATGGAGATGAACCCGATGGTTCCGGCCCAGGTGCCGAGCTATTGGCTCGCGTACTTCACCGTCGAAGACGTCGACAAGTCTCACAAGACAGCGGTCGAGCACGGTGCGAAGGAGTTGTTGGAGCCGCAGGACTTCCCGGGCGGCCGATTCTCAATCCTGAGCGACCCCCAGGGTGCCTCGTTCGGCCTGCTAAAGATGAAGCAATAGCGAGAAGCGTTTGATCGCGGGCCGGCAACGCGCCGGCCCGCTTTTTCATTCCAATGTCAGGGCGACCTGGCCAGCCAGATGCCGGATGGCGAGCAATGGCACCGAGAGGACGGCCAGTAGCGCAGCGATCTCCAGCAAAGCTGAGGTCGTCAGAACAGCCCCGGTTAGTGGGTCGGGTGCAACCTCAGCCTCGCGCACCGCTCGGTTTAGGCCACGCACAGCGGCACCGGGGTCGCCCGCTTCGGTCGCATCCGAGTACACGCAATCGGTGCGACCTTCATTTCCCGCCCACGCGTCGTGTCGTTCCTGGCTTGCTCCTGCCAAGAAGAAGTGCCTTTACGCAGTCTATCCGGCGACACTCTGACGGCCCGGAGTTCGCCACGCAATGCGCACGAAACGGATTCCCCACCAAGCCGCAAGCAGGCTCACAAGGGCGAAGATGATTCCGGGGACCAGATTGTTCCTGGCAAAGTAATCCGGGTCGTCCACCGTCCCGACGTCGGCAAACTTCGTGACCTGACTGTTCCAGAGCTGGGCCGTGACGCGGGATCCGGTGGATTGAGACGCCTGCGGTGGTTCGCGGTCGGTGGCAAATTGCGCCGTGAAGCTGCGCCCGGGCAATTCGCTGAACACAAGGTCAACCGAAAGCTTCGTCTGACGAGTGCTACCCATGACTGTTGCCGGCCCGGTGTAGATGCACTGTTCGCCGGTGAGTGCGTCGGACGGCGACCTGCACGTCACCGCCGACCCATACGCGCTCATTGCGGCGCCGTTGCGAATGCCCGAGTACACCAGAAGCAAGCCCGCCACCAAGCCCCCTACCGCTACCAGGAGTAGGCCGACCGACCACGGCTTCGACGGAGCCGTGGTCGGGGCACCGAGGATCTGCCTCAGCAAGTCGCGCCATTCGAGAGGTAGTGGTCCAGCGCGCCTGCAAAGAAACCGCTGGCTGCACCTAATGCCAGGCTCTCGAACAAGCTTGGGTCGTAAGAGGCCGCCACGCTTCCCAAGATCCCGACCGACAGGGCCCCCATGCCGACCGCTAGCGAGTGCCAGGGGTTGAACGCTGAGGCATCCCCTGTTTTCAGCACGCAGGCGTACTGCGTGACGAGGTCTACACCGGCGGCAAAGATGGCCGCGTAAACCGGGTACTTGAAGATCTGCCCGGCCACGGTTTTTGGTTCGGGAGTACCCGCGATTATGCATCCCATGATCGAGCCGAGCACGATGTCGGCAAGCGCGCTCAGAGACAGCGACTTGGTGGCAATGTTCACTGCGACCTCGATCTCGGACGCAAAGATCACGAGCCCGCATCCAACGAGTTTCTCGCCCTCGGACCGCTGCCCAGCTGACTCGTCCGCGATTGCGGTGTCCACAAAGGCGAAGGCCCCACCCGGGTCGCTGAAGTCGACTGGGTCACCCAAGCCGTACGCGTACGGATAGCCACTTGCCACCGGATCACGCGAGAGGAAGGATCCCGTCGTGGGCTCGTAGTATCGAGCACGGTTGAAATAAAGACCGCTCTTAGAATCGTATTCGCGGCCCGTGTAAGTGAATGGGTTAGCGATCGATGCGGCCGGGCCTGTGGGAACGCCGTTTGCATCGTAGGCATAGTTCGCCTGAACCGAGCCCGTTGAGTCGGTCAGCTTGGTCACGCTGTCCTGGAAGTCCTGGAGGTAGTAGTACGCAGTCCCGGCACGCCTCGCCTCCAATGGATGGTCTGACTGCCCGCTGTCGACGTACGAAGCTGCGAGTCCAGCTCCCGCGTACTCGAGCCTGATGTTGAAACCGTCGTAGACATATCCGGTGGTCGAACCTCCCGCCGTGACGCTGAGGCGCCGGCCGAGCGGGTCATACGTGTACGAAGTCGAAGTTCCGTCCGGGTACTGGATCGAGGTGAGCTGCTTCCGGCCGTTGTAGCTGTAGCGAGTCGTGGCGCCGGACATGCGGTCGACCTTGGACGTGCGCTGGCCATTGGCGTCGTAGGTGTACGTGAACGATTGGCTGGAAGTCAGCTCAGCGGCGCCGTCATAAATGTTTGACGTCGACAGCGGATCGGAGGTCCGGTTACC
>Ga0207646_10000339_pt1 | contig 63414 bp, 62 predicted proteins | sample KBSK5502metaG_FD_184343 | JGI IMG/M metagenome (GOLD analysis project Ga0207646, IMG submission 184343) | Corn, switchgrass and miscanthus rhizosphere microbial communities from Kellogg Biological Station, Michigan, USA - KBS K5-50-2 metaG... | ecosystem: Host-associated > Plants > Roots >... | reverse complement strand
GAGCGGCCCGAAGTGCTCGCCCAGCCCGAAGAGCGCCTCATCCGGTTTGAGCCTGGCGGTCAGCCAGCGCAACCCACGGGCATGACCGGTCGGAAAGTGGTGGTAGGCGCCGCGAATGTCACGATCGTTTGGCTCATCCGTAAAGCGCACCGAGCCGGTCGCATCCCTAAGGCGCAGGCGAAAAGGAGCACGATCGATCTCGATGCTCAGCGCCGATGTTGAAAAGGACCACCCATCGGCCCTTTCTTCCGTTTTCCAGTCGGTGGCGGCTGGCGCATCGTCGACCAGCAACCGCGATGGCCTGCTGGCCCCAACGCCGAAATGGATCCGCACGATGTTGGGCGCCACCGGTCGAATCTCGATCGGAACTCCGCTGCCGCGGTCGTCCTTCGCGGCCAGCACGACCGCCTTACCATGCGGGCGAATGCTGCGGACGTTCGCGATCGATCGAGGGTCGCGAGGGAGAAAGTCGCTGGCCGGGCGCGCCGGGTTGGCCGCTACCAGCCGCGCTGGATCCACTCTTCCAGGTGGGGCCGCTCCCGGCCGATGGTGGTGGGCTTGCCATGACCAGGGAGCACCTGGGTTTCATCCGGGAGGGTGAAGAGCTTGCCGCGGATGCTCTCGATGATGGTCGAAAAGCTCGCGTAGGGGTTTTTCGTGTCTCCGGGTCCGCCTGGAAAGAGGGTGTCGCCAGAAAACAGGCGCTCTCCCCCGACGAAGCAGACGCTGCCGGGAGTATGCCCCGGCGTATGAATCGCGATCAGCTCGTACTCGCCGAAGCGAAAGCGCTCACCGTCCTGGACGCGGTGATCGGCCTTGATCGGCATCATCGACTCGTCTGCCTGGTGACAGGTGAATCGCGCGTGGGTTTGCGCGCGGACCCGTTTCAGGGCCTGGACATGGTCGCCGTGTCCGTGCGTCGTCAAGATGTGGCTGACTCGCAGGCCGTCGAGCTCTTTGATGATGCGCGGCGCGTCGTTGGCTGCGTCGATCAGGAGCGCCTCTTTGCTTTTTGGATCGCTCAGCACGTAAACGTTGTTGTCGTACGGGCCCACGGAGAAACTGGACAGCAGATACAAGAAGGTCAGTTTAGCCATTCATACAATGAGTAACGTGGCCCAGGAACGGCGAATCGGCATGCACGTGCGCACCGGCCGTGGGCTCGACCATGCCGCCGAGATGATCAAAACGCTGCAGTTGCAGACCGTGCAGATCTTCACCGGGAACCCGAGTGCCTGGCGCTCGGCGCCAGTCGATCCCAAGGCCACCGCCTTGTTCAAAGCGGCACTCGAGCAGATGGACGTGCGTCCAGCCATGTCACACGCGATGTACCTGATCAACCTGGCCTCGCCCAATCCGAACTTCCAAAAGAAGTCGCGCGAGGCGCTGAAGGCGGAGCTGGAGCGCGCCGACGCGTACGGGCTGCAGTACGTCGTCACCCACGTCGGCAGCCACATGGGCGACGGTCCGCAGGCCGGCATCGATCGGGTGGTGGCCCAGCTCGACCTTATCCTGAGCGCGGCCGGTGGATCGGCTACCTGCCTGCTGGAAACCTCTGCCGGGGGCGGCGCCTACGTCGGCGCGAAGTTCGAGGACCTGGCCCAGATCCTTTCGCGATTGGGCCAACACGCGGAGCGGCTTGGCGTCTGCCTCGATACCGCCCACGCCTATGCGTCGGGCTATGACGTGGCCGGCGGGGAGGGCATGACCAGGACGCTGGAGGAGCTCACCGCCATCGTTCCAGCGGAGCGGATCCGCGCCTGCCACTGCAACGACACGACCGTGACATTGGGCGGAAAGGCGGACCGCCACGTCAACATCGGGCAGGGCCACGTCGGGCTCGAGGGCTTCAGGGCCCTGCTCCATTTCGATCCGCTGGCCCACTGCGCGTTCGTACTGGAGACACCGGGCGAAGAAATGCTCGAGGGGCTCGAGAACCTGAACACGCTGCGGGCGCTGCGATGAGCGGGCCGATCGACGCCGTCCTTTTCGACTACGGTCACACGCTGATCTATTTCGATGAGCGGCCGCACTCCGCGCTGCTCGGCGCCTACGAAAACGTCAACCGGTTGCTGGCCGAGACGTTGGAGCGGGAGGTGCCGGCGGCGCAGATCATGATCGAGAAAGTTTCACAACGAGTCGACGAGGAGATCCAGCGCGACTATGCCGCCGGCCGGCCGGAGGAGGTCGAGATCGCGACCATCTACGACGCCGCCCTACGCGGCATCGGGCTGGAGCTCGAACCGGAGCTCATCGAGCGGGTCATGGAGCTCGAACAGGAGGGCTGGCTGAACAGCGTGCACATCGGCCCGGACGTGGTTCGAACGCTGGAGGACCTGCGGCGCCAGGGCCTCCGCCTCGGCGTTGTCTCCAACGCCGCCTACCTGCCCCGCCTGATGAAGGCGCAGCTCGCCTGGCTCGGCCTGGCGAAGTATTTCGCCGGCGTGACGTTCTCCTCGGAGATCGGCGTGCGTAAACCGCACCCCGCGATCTACCGGGACGCGCTGGCCAAAGTCGGCGTCGAGCCCGCAAGGACCGTGTTCGTCGGGGATCGGGTGCGCGAGGACGTACAGGGGCCGAAGTCGCTCGGCATGCGCGCGGTCCTGACGCGGGAATGGCGGCAGGAGGACGACCCTGGTTCCGCGGATTTTGTCATCGAGCGACTCGGCGAGTTACCCGCGGTCCTCAACCGTCTGGCAAGCGGGCAACCTCGAGCCGATACCTATAATGAGGTGACGTCTCGCGAGTAGCGTCGCGGATGGGGTTCTGGAGGTAGGTGGGGCGGTGGACTTCCGCGAGTATCTGAAGCGCAAGTGTCGCGAGCAGAACATTTCTCTGCACCGGCTCGCGGTCCGTTGCGACCTGAACCAGATTTACTTCTACCAGGCCGTCAACAAGAACAAGGAGAACCCGCCACCCTGGGTGCTCCGCCGGGCCGCCCCGCACCTGGGGGTCACCTATGTCGAGCTCTTGATCGCGGCCGGCCACCTGACCGAGGACGACCTGCGCGAATACGCGAAGAACCCAACGGCGCCAGCCTCGAAAGAGGCCGAGAGGGCTCGGGAGAAGGTCTCGGTCTAAGCCGAGGTCGTGCCGCCGCCCGCCACGAAGCTCGAGAAGTGGTAGGTGACGGACCAGGTGAATTGCGTGGTGCTCATATCGATCTTCATCTGGTGCATGTAGCGGTCGCTGGCGGAGATCCACACCTCGACCTGGATGCCGGCGTTGGCGAGGGCGGCTTCGTCCGCGGGGCTCAGGCCGCTCGAAGGATCGGCTTTGAGCTGCTCGAGGTACTTGCCGGGGTCGACGGTCAGGGAGAAGTGGTGGACGTCGATGTTGTCCATGGTGATGTCGCCCAGGTCATCGGAGGCACGGAAGGCGTGAGCGAACTCCAGGTTCGCAATCGGGTCCATACCCGGTGCGATCTGGCCTTTCGAGTTGCCGGTCACGTCCTTCCAGGCCGGCCCCTGTGACGGGATCTGGATGTATTCGTGGCCGTTCTCGATCCGCTCGTTGATGGCCACGAGCTGGTAGCCGGTTGCCGTCGGGACCTCCATTTGGAGACTGAGGTTCTCCTTGTGCGGGTAAATCAGGTCGCCGGAGCCGGTGATCTTGACGCCGGCCAGTCCTCCGAGGACAAGGTTGCCGGCCAGCGTCAGGTGGACGCTCTTCAGGCTCTGCATCGCGTCACCACTTTTGCTAATGACAGGCCCGGCATCGAGGGGGGGAGGGGTTGACTGCTGTCCGGGGAGCACCGAGTTGATGGCGCCGCTCTTCCAGATCAGAAGGCAAGAAACGATGGCCACTCCGATCGTGATGAGCCGGGCCATCGACTTCGCAACGAACGGTCCGACCCATCCTTGCTAGGGAAAGCGCGGCCCGCCGGAAGGAGGGGTTGGCGTTGGATCCGAAGAGGGGAACGGGAATCAGATACGCCGGCGGGCCTAGCCAGCTCGCGGATCATAGCAACGCCATCCCGTCGCGACACGGCATATACCCGCTTGTCACTCAGCTGTTACATGCTGGCAAGATAGTCGCGTGCAGCGGGTGGTCATGCATGTCGACCTCGATGCCTTTTACGCCTCGGTCGAGCAGCTGCGTCGACCGGAACTTCGGGGCAAGCCCGTCATCGTGGGCGGAGCGGGGACGCCGGGCGAGCGGGGTGTGGTGGCCGCGGCCTCCTACGAAGCCCGGCCCTTCGGGGTGCGCTCGGCGATGCCGCTCAGCCGGGCTCGGCGCCTCTGCCCGAACGGGATCTTCGTCCCCTGCGACTTCCGCGCCTACCGCGAAGCTTCGAAATCGGTCTTTGCCATCCTCGTCCGTTACTCGCCGATCATCGAGCCGATTGCGCTCGACGAAGCCTACCTCGACCTCACCGGGCAGGAGGCGCTGATGGGGCCGCCCACCGTCGTCGCACCCCGGCTCCGTGACGAGGTCAAAACGCGCTGTGGGCTCGACCTCAGCATTGGCGTGGCGAGCTGCAAGCTGGTCGCCAAGGTCGCTTCCGAGCTGCGCAAGCCGCGGGGACTGGTCGTGGTTCGGCCCGGCGACGAAGCGTCCTTTCTCGCCCCGCTCCCACTCTCTCGGCTTCCCGGCTGCGGGCCGGCGACCGCGGTCAAGCTGGAACGGGTCGGGGTTCGGACCATCGGCGAGCTGGCCGCCCTCCCCGACCCCTTGCTGGGTGAGCTGTTCGGGCAGTACGGGCGGATGATGGGCGGCCATGCTCGCGGGATCGATGCCAGCCCGGTCAGTCCCCCCGGCGATCCGAAGAGCATCTCGCGCGAGATGACCTTCGACCGCGACGTGAGCGACGCCGGCAAGGTGCGGGAAACCGCATTGGGCCTCTTGCACGACGTCGCACAGAGTCTTCGCGCGCACGGACTGTCGGCGCGGACGGTCGTGCTCAAGATTCGCTACCAGCCCTTCGACACACAGTCGCGGCAGGCCACCCTTCCTTATCCAACTGACCGCGACGACCAGCTGGCGGGTGCCCTGCGACATCTGCTCGAGACCCAGGTCGCGCCTGGCCGCCCGGTCCGACTGATCGGCGCCGGCGTCAGCAGCCTCGAAGCCTGCGCGACACAGCTAAGCCTGCTGGAGAGCCGGTCACCGCGGCTAGCCATGCTCGACGCGCAACTCGACGAGCTCCGCGGCCGTTTTGGCGATCACGTCATCAGCCGTGGCACCGCCGCGCCGTCGCATCAGAAGGACGTGCGACGGGATGACCTCGATGCACTGCGGGGGAACGACGGATGAAGGTGGTCCGAGGGAAGGCCGCGAAGCTCACCCATGTCGGACCCGGCGGGGAAGCCCGCATGGTCGACATCTCCGCCAAACCCGTCACCAGCCGCGAGGCACGCGCGCGCGGCTCGGTAACGATGAGCACGGCGGCGCTCGACGCTATCGTGCGCGGCAACCTGCCGAAAGGCGAGGTGATCGGTACCGCGCGCATCGCCGGCATCCAGGCGGCCAAGCGGACCAGCGAGCTGATCCCCATGTGCCATCCCCTGGCGCTGACCATGGTCGACGTGGTGTGCCGGCCGGACACGGCTCTGCCTGGCATCCAGATCGAGTCCGTGGTCCGCTGCGAGGCGCGCACCGGCGCCGAGATGGAGGCGCTGACAGCGGTAGCGGTGGCGGCCCTGACGATCGTCGACATGGCGAAAAGCGTTGACCGCTGGATGACGATCGGAGCAATCGAGCTGGTGGCGAAGCGTGGGGGAAAGAGCGGCGATCTGCATCGCCCAGGCTAGGCGGGGACCAGCGTCGCCCGGCAAGCCCGTCATGGCTGTCTGCTGACGTCGGCACCCCCTCGAGCGTGCTCGATGGGCCGGTCAGCTAAGTTCAAGTCGGTTCTTGCTCGGCCGGCGTGAACGCCTCTGCGGGTTGTGCCCAGCACCCTCATTCAGAGGGCTCGACAACAACTGGCGATCCCGGCCCGTCTGCGGCGCGCCCGAGGGCGTGCCTCCCCGCAGCCAGCCCTGCGGGCTAGCCGGCGGTCTTGAGGGCCTTCATCGCCGCTTCTGCGGCTTTTGTCCAATACCGTCACGGATAGGCTCGTTCACAACCTTGGCGATCCCGGCCCGTCTGTGGCGCGCCCGAGGGCGTGCCTCCCCGCAGCCAGCCCTGCGGGCTAGCCGGCGGTCTTGATCGCCTTCATCGCGGCGTCGTAGGCCTTCTGCATCGGACCGAACGTTTTGCTTTCGTAGTCCGCCGGTAGGGTTTCCTCGGGGCTCGACATCGCCTTCAAGGCCGCGTTGGTGGCGTCGGTGTATTTCTTGATGCCCGCCGCGTCCTTGGCCTGGATCGCCTGGATCAAGCTCTCGGTGTTGGTCAGGACATCGTTGAAGCTGCTTACCTGTTTTGCGATTTGCGGCGCCAGCCCCGGCGCGCCGGTCAGTGACGTGGCCAGCTCCATCTTCTGCTGGGCATCCGGGTAAGGCGCCCCGGCCCCCACGAGATCGTGCTTGGCCAGCGCCGCGCCCATCTTCGCGTAGTCGAGTAGCGCGTCGAGATACGGCTGGAGCACCTTCGACTCGTTGACCGCTGCGGTCATCGCCTGGTCGGCTTGCTGCAGTCCAGCGAGCGCGGCGGCCAGGCGCTGCCGTTCGCTGCTAATCTGCGCGCCCTTGGACGGCGCGCCCCACTTGATCAAGGAGAGGCGCTGGTCCACGCTCTTGAGCGCGGCCTCGTCGGATTGCACCAGGGTGAGGCCGTCGTTGAACGAGGTGGCGAGCTTGCCGACCTGGGTCTTGAGGGTCGCGGGGTCTGTCGAACTGGTCGACGAGCTGATGATCTGGGCGAACACCGCGTCGACCTTGGCGTGGTGCGAGGCGGCGGTGGTGAGGGTTTGGTTAGCGGCGGAAATCTGGCCAGTGGCGATCGCCGGAATGACACCAAACAGGAGCACCAGCAGCACCACCAGGCCGACGGCGCCGGCGACGACCTGCCGCTGGAGTCGCAGCAAGGAGGGTGGCAGGGCCACGGGCAGGGTGAAGGTCTGGCCGAAGACTCGGAGAGTCGTGCCTGGGGCAGCCGCGGCCTGGGTGGGCGCGTAGCCGCCGTACTCCTGGCCGTAGCCGGCCTGCTGCGGGTATCCGGGGGCCTGGCCGTATCCCGGCGGGGCGTACGAGGGGTACTGCCCCGGTTGCCCGGGTTGGCCCGGGTATTGCGGCTGTTGCGGATAGCCTTGCTGGGGGTAATTCGGCTGGGGAGCGTAGCCGGGCGGCGCATAGCTCGCTTGCGGCGGGGGCAGCTGGTTGCGGCAGTTGGCGCAGGCCTGGGCCCCCGGCTGATTCCAGGTGATGCCGCAGTACGGACAGGGAGGCGATTGGTAGGCCTGCATGGTGGCGCTGCCGCGCTACCCATGCAACTGGCCGCTCGCGGGAACCTTTCGGCGGTTTGGAGCCCCCACCCTGCCCTCCCCCAGAGGGGAGGGATCGACATTAGCGGAGGAGTTGGTTCAGCTCCTCCGCGTTTCGGACGGCGTAATCCGAGTAGCAGTTGTTGAAAATCGCGTGCACGTCGGTTTCGCTCTTCGCCATGTCCTGGAGCTTGGGCGCCCAGGTCTTCAGCTCGCTCGGCTGGTAGAGGTAGCGAAACTTCTCCGCGGTGCTGATGCCCTTCTTCTCCCAGTTCTCCGCGTTGTGGCCATGAAAACGCACCATGCCGAGCGGCGCCGTCGTGGCGACCACCGGTGGCACGCTGGAGGCGAACCCCTGCGGCTCGTCCACCACTACATAGGTATAGTGGCGGTCCTTCAGAAACTCCACGACACGCTCGCGCCGGGACTCCTTCATCCACAGGGCCTGCCGAAACTCGATCGCAATCCCGAAGTGCGGCAACCACTCCCGCAGGTCTTCCATGAATCGATAGGCCGATGGCGAGGGAAGGAACCACTTGGGGAACTGAAAGACGATGGCGCCCAGCTTGCCCGCATCCTGCAGCGGTTGCAGTCCCTCGCGGAAGCGGTCCCACACGCTTTCCTTTTCTTTGGGCCCCAGGTCTTTGAAGTAGAGATTGGTCTTCGAATCGGACACCTTTTCGCGCAGGTCTTTGGGCAGGCGTGCGACCGGCGTCGGATGCTGGGTCAGCAATGCATAGGCTTTGGCATTGAAGGTGAAGTCCTTCGGCGTGCGGGCGACCCAGAGCTCCGCGATCTTCGCGGTGGGGATCGCGTAAAAGGTGCTGTCGACTTCGACCACCGGGAACTTCGTGGCGTAGTAGCGGAGCCGGTCCTCCGCGGTCGTCGCGTCGGCTGGATACCAACCGCTCTTTATCAGCGTGGGCTCCGTCCAGGAGGAGATCCCGACCTTACTGTGGCCCATCAGCTGGGGCGGTGCGCGGCCGGAGCGTCGCTGACCTCGCCACGCAGCGTGCGCAGGCCGTGCGGCAACGCTTCCATCACAGCCTCCAGGCTGTCGGCCACTCCGCGGGGGCTGCCCGGAAGCGCCAGCACCAGCGTCCGTCCGATGACGCCAGCCAGCGAGCGCGACAGCATCGCGTGCGGCGTTTTGCGCAGACCCGCCGCTCGCATGGCTTCGGCGATGCCCGGGACCGGGTAGTCGAACAACGGCTCCACCGCCTGCGGCGTGACGTCGCGCGGGCCGAGCCCCGTGCCTCCCGTCAAGACGATCAGGTCGGGATCGGTGGCGCGCAGCCACTCGCGGATCTGGCGCCGGATGTCGGGCAGCTCATCACTGACGATGGCCCGGCCGACGACATCCGCGGCGATGCGGGCCAGGGCCTCGCTGATCTTTTCGCCACTCTCGTCGACCCGTTCACCACGCGCACCCTTGGTGCTCACCGTGAGAACGCAGGCACGAAAGCTCATGCCAGCAGTCTAGAGGCGCCGCCACCTGCCCTCCGAATGTCTCAAACGCTCGCCTGGCACTAACGTCTCAAACGCTCGTATTGCACTAAAGCGCAACTCGCGTGGGGCGACGCCCCGAGCGCCGCTCGCGTGGGCCGACGGGCCCGGCGAGCGGGGATGGGAGTAACCCGGAGGTTAGCCCTCGGCGCGGTAGGCGGCGTGCACGGCAATCGTGCGGCAGAAGTCGGTTACGGCGCCGCCGACCTCCATCAGGTCCTGATAGCCGAAGGGGACGCAGTGGTCGAAGGGTGGAAAGCGCACTACCGCCGAGGCGGGCGGCATATCCGCGTCATACAGCGCCAACACCGGACGCCCCCGACCGAGCAGCCAGCCGGCTTCGAAGCCGACCCCAGTGCTGCGCCCGGTCATTTCCATGCAGCCAGCATCCGCCTCCAGCAACTCGCGGTGCATCATCTCGGCGATCAGCTCCGGCCGATCGAATCCGGGCCGGTAATCGGGATCCGCTACTCGCTCGGCGAGAATGGCGGCTCCATACTCCTTCAGCGCCCGGTGGGCGAGCTGAATGGCCTCGAGGCTGCGGGGACCCAGCTCGCCGCTCACCGCCCGGCCCAGGTAGACCTTCACGGCAACACTTTGGGGGCAGGGTTCCGCCTGGGTCGCCAGAGCCCAACCATCAACATCACCATGCCGAGCACAGGGTCGAACGGCAGGACGATGCCCCCGAGTAGCGCAGCGAGCCAGCGCTGCCGAAAGCGCCGCATGGGCGGATTATCCGCCATCGCCGCTCAGTGTGCTTGTCTCTTTGGAGGTCAGCGCCTCGCTGGGCTCGTCTTCAACGTCCAGGCCGACGTCGTCGTCGTGGTGGAGCTCGTCCGTGCCCGGATCACCCTTCTTGCGCCGGGCGGGGCGTTCGGCCGACAGGGAGCGTACGTCCAAGCCCTGGCGAAGCAAGTGAATACTTTCGAGCAATGAGAGACGCTCGACCAGCCAGCCGACCCGGTAGTGCACGGCAAACCAGGTCTCATTCGCCGGCGGATGACGATGACGGCGCCGCCAGCGGCCGACCGCCTCCTTGAAGGTCGGCGCGAAACCACCTTCTCCGCCGCCGCGACGGTCAACCCCCGCATTCGCCGGCACGGACGGATTCTAATTCGGATCGGCGGTGACGTTATCCAGCGGCCGCCAATCGCGATAATGCCGGAGTGCGGCTGACCGAGATCATGTCGCTGGCCAACGGCCTCGCCGGCTGCGCCGAGACCCCGCCCGACTCGGAGGTGTACCTCGACGGTGAGGTGCGTCGTGTCTACGTCGGGATCGACGTCGACGTCGCCGAACTGCTGCTGGCGAGAACGCTTGGGGTGGACGGCGTCATCGCCCACCACCCGGTCGGTTCGCGGGCGCGCCTCGGCATCCGGGGCGTAATCGAACGGCACGAGGCTCAGATGAGGGCGGAGGGCATCGCGGCGGACACCGCCCACAAGATGATGCTCGCGCGTCGCGACCCGGTGGGGCACGCGCTGCACACGAGCAATTACAACCGCGTGGTCGATGCCGCCAAGCAACTCCAGATGCCGCTGATGAACATCCACCTGGCCGCGGATATCATCGGGCGTCAGTTCTTCATCGATTTCGTCGGACGGACCGTCGACGGCCAGGGAACCACCGCTGGCAACCTGGTCGACGAGCTCAAGACGATCCCGGAGATGGAGGCCTCACTGGTCCAGCCCGAGGTCTGGCTCGGCAGCGTCGAAAACCCGGTCGGACGCTGGCTGGTCCAGATGGCCGCCGGCACCAATGGTGGCGCGGCCATCTATCGCACGTATTATGAGCACGGCATCAATACCATCCTGGCGATGCACATCGACGACCGGGACCTGCGGGAACTCGAGCAGCTTCGGCTGCCCCAGGCGAACCTCCTGATCACCGGCCACATGCCGAGCGACTCGATCGGGATGAACCGGATCATCGCGGCCCTCGAACAGCGAGGAATCGAAGTTATCGCAGGTTCCGGAGTTATAAGGGTATAGACGACCATCGAGGAGGACCGGTTGGACGCATCACCTCGCGCATACGGCAATGAAGCGGAGCGTCGCTATCACCTCCGACGGCTCGACGACCTGTTGGAGGCGCTCGAGCGGCTGAACCTCGCCGAGGCCAAGAGCCTACCGGTGGCGGTCAAAGAACGCATCGAAAAAGAAGGGATCACGGTCGAGGAAGACACCAACTTCAGCAAGCTGATCGAGCTGGTCTGGGCTCAGCAGGAGAAATACCTGATCGACCTCAAGGCGGACCGGCGCAAAGGCTCGCGGCGCGTCGCGGACGGCGTCGTCGCCTCGCACCGCGTGCTCGACGCCTTCATCCTCGGCCGGCTCAACCTCGCCGGCAAGCGCCGCCGGCGCACCAGCGGCTAGCGCCGCCGCACGAGCGGTTAGTGCTCCGTTACGCGAGCTCATCACGGCTGCGCCGAGCACAGTTAATTCAGTGACTTTAAACGCGCCGATGCGCCGTCCAGCCGCTCGCGGCGCACTCGCGCAAAACGGTAGATGCGCTCGTGTGCTCGCACGAGCGGCATGCGACGCCGGCGCTTACGCGCGAAAGCGCGGCTCGCCCTGCGGGCTCGCTATGCCGCTTTGTAACGGCTGAGTTCTGTTTCGAGCTGCTGGATGCGGAACAGCAGCTGGTTGATGTAGCGTTCGCGTCCCATCAAGCGCGTGTTCATCGACGCGGTCGCCTGCAGCTGTTCTTTGACGCGGTCCCAGCGGCGGACGTTGCGGATCGCGACCGAGGCCTGCTCGGCAAAGGCCTTCAACTGCTCGAGGTCACCGGCCGGAATCGGATCGAGCTTGTCGCGATAGACGTTGAGCACGCCGCTCACCTCGTCTGAAACTTCGACTTCGGACCGGCTCAGTAGCGCGCCATCATCCGTAGTGTCCTGCTCTCGCAGCGTGCCGCAGAGTACCGAGGCGATCATCGTCAGACCGCCCTGCTCGACCATCTCGACCAGGTTCGGCGGCAGCATTTCCCGCATCGGCGAGACCCAGGGCTTGCCGGTTCGCATCACGTCACCGGCGGCAGGCGCACCCCAGGCGATCCGCTCGCCGATGATCACCTCCGCCACACCCTGCGAGCCCGCGACCTCTAGCTCGAGCGTCTTTGGGTTGCGCAGCGCCAGCAAGGCCGCCTTGCCGCCAATCAGCTCTTTCGCGCTGGAGAGCACGAACTCCACCAGCTGCTTGCTGTCATTCGCAACCGAAAGCTCGCGAGCCTTGCGGACGAGGGTCGTGAGCCGGTCCTCCCGTTGCTTGAGCAGGTCGACCAGCCGGGCGTTGATCAAGGCATTGGCGGCGTCGGTGGCGACTCGCGCCAGGTTGCGCAGGTCATGCTCGGTGAACGGATCACTGGCGGGGCGCGCCAGCGTCAGAACTCCCAGCCCTTCCTTGTCGGCGAGCAGCGGCACGGCGATGAACGATCTCGGCTGATGCTTGGGGTCGGAGGCTTTGAAACGTGCGTCGGACCGGCTGTCGCGGACCAGCACGGGTTCGCGATGCGACAGCGCCCAGCCGGCGATGCCTTCGCCCACCTTGAAGCGTGACATCTCGCTGATCGCGATCGGGCTGTTGCGCGCCGCCTCGACCTTGAGCTCTTCCTGCAGATGATCAACCAGCGCGAGCGTCCCGCGCTCGAAACGGACCAGCTCGGAGGCGGCATCGAGCACGCCGTCGAGGACGCTGCGCCATTCCACCGATGACGACAGCCGCTGGGCCGCCTTGATGGTGGCCTGGGAGCTTCTCAACGCCTGCTCGGCCTCGGCTAGCTGCGCGCGCGCCACATCCCAGCGTGCCGACAGCGCCGCGAACTCCAGTTGGACGCGATGATGGGTGGCTTTATCCTCAAGGGCGCGATCGAGGTCGGCCTTAAGCCCCTCGCCGGCCCGCTTGAGGGCCTCGGTTTCGGCGCGCAGCCCGTTGGAGCGTGCCTCGACGGTTTCCTGCTCCACCTTGAGGCCGGCAATTTCGGCATCGCGCGCCGCCATCGTGGCATGGGCACTGGCGAGCTCACCGGCAAGGCGGTCACGCTCGGTCTGGGCCGTCGCGTAGCCTCCAGTGATTTCCGACAGACGGGCGGTCAAGTCCTGCCGCTCGCGATCGAGTGTCTCGTAGGCGGTCTCCAGGGTGGCGTGCTTGGCCACCACCTGCTCCAGTTCCTGCACCCGGTGCGCATGCTGCTCGGCGAGCTTCCGTTGTTCGCCGACCTCAGTCTCGAGCGAGGTCGCACGCGTGCGATTCCGGCTCAACTCCTGCTCGGTCTGCTCGAGTACTTTCTGATTCCGCTCCAGCACCCGCCCCTGTTGCCGGTGCGCCTTGAGTAGCTCGGCGAGATCCAAGCGCAGTCGGGCCTGGGTGGTGTCAGCCTCCTCCAGCTGGGCTTCCAGCGTGCGACCCGAGGTCTCCGCATCCGCCGACCGCCGCGTCGGTGTGGATGGTGTTTTTGCGGCGCTTGACGGGGTCACGCGCGGGGCCGGCGCTTGGGGCGCTGCTGGCTGGGCGGGCTCCGCCGGTTTATCGGCGGGCGGCTGCCGTCGAGAGAAAGACCACTTTGGCATCCGTCACTCCGCCGTGTCGCGTAGCGCCGCGTCGCCGGCGGCCGCCGACTGCCCCTCGATCACTTGCAGCCCGGTCTTGCCGAAGACCTCGATCGGGAAGTCCTCACCGTTGGCTTTCAAACGGGGCAGCAGCTTGGGCATGACACCGGTCCAGCGGAAGGCGCCGAGGACGTTGCCCTCTTCGTCGATGCCGGTCTGGTCGAAGACACAGATGTCCTGAAGCTGGATAACGTTGGCGGCGATCCCCGTGATCTCGGAGATGTGGGTGACGACGCGACGCCCATCACGAAGGCGGGCCTGCTGCACGAACAGTGTGATGCCGCCGACGATCTGCTCGCGGATCGCCTGGAAGGGCAGGTCAGACCCGCCCATGATGACCATGGTCTCGATCCGGTTGAGGGCGTCCTTCGGGCTGTTGGCGTGGACCGTGGTCATGCTGCCATCGTGGCCCGTGTTCATCGCCTGGAGCATGTCCAGGGTTTCAGCCGCGCGGCATTCACCGACGACGATGCGGTCGGGGCGCATGCGCAGGGCGTTAACGACGAGGTCGCGGATTGCGATCGCGCCACGGCCCTCGACGTTGGCGCTGCGTGCCTCGAGAGTGACCAAGTTGCGCTGCCGCAGTTGCAGCTCCGCCGTGTCCTCGACGGTGACGACGCGTTCGGTGTCGGGGATGAAGTTTGAAAGCACGTTCAGGGTGGTCGTCTTGCCCGAGCCGGTGCCGCCGCTGACGACCATTGAGATGCGGGAGCGCACGCATGCCCGGATAAAGTCCGCCATTTCTTTGTTCATCGTGCCGAAGTTGACAAGATCGGAAACCTTGTAGGGGACGCGCGAGAACTTTCGGATCGTAATGCTCGAGCCCTGCACCGCCAGCGGTGGGATCACGATGTTGACGCGCGAGCCATCGGGGAGGCGGGCGTCGACCATCGGCGACGATTCGTCGACCCGGCGACCGATGCGCGCGACGATCCGGTCGATGACACGACGAAGCTGACGTTCGTCCTCGAAGACCAGCTCCGACTGCGTCAGGCGGCCGCGGCGCTCGGCAAAAATCGTCTTCGGTCCGTTGACCATGATTTCGCTGACCTCCGGGTCTCCAAGCAGCGACTCCAGTGGGCCTAGACCCAGGGTGTCGTGCATGATCAGCTCGGCCAGCTCGTCGCGGTCGTGCTTGGTGAGCTTGAGGTTGGTCTCCTGGCAGTACTCATCGACCAACTCGGCGATGCGCCGCTGCACCATGTCGGCGCTCGCGGTATCGGAGTTGCCCCCGAGCGCGGTGATCAGGCGCTCGTGGACGGCCTTCTTGACGCGATCGATATTGGGGACGCGCGCCGCGATGTTCTGGGGCTTGACGGTCAGGCTGGACAAGCCCGGCACCACGCCCGGTTCCCCGTCCTGGGGCTTCTCGGGAAGCTTGCCTTTGTTGAGCTTGTCAACGAGCAGCATGCAGTCCTCCTGGATTCATAAACGCAGCGACAGCGACGTATCGGGAGCGTAGCCTGCGCCGGCCCCCCGGCTTATCTGCCAGTCAGCCCAGCTTTGGGCCGAACGGCGGATACCGGGCGCAAGCGGCTCCGTAAGGGAAACGTGAGTTCACGGCGATTCCGGCATGAGCCCCCACCCTGCCCTCCCCCAGAGGGGGAGGGACTTTAAAGGCCGCCCCAGGAGGGGGTATTGAGGCCCTTAACTCGCCTTGCGTTCCGGAAACTCATCGAGGAGGCCGTGCTGGGTCGCCCAGACGGCGGCCTGGGCGCGGGAGCTCAGGTTCAGCTTGCTGAGGATATTCGAGATGTGGTGCTTGACCGTCTTGTCCGAGAGAAAGAGGTCGGCGGCGATCTGCTTGTTCGTCTTCCCCTGGGCGGCCAGCCGCAGCACGCGCTTTTCCTGGTCGGAGAGCGCGGCGCGAACGACTTCGTCCGAGCTGGCGGCCATCTTTCGGATCCGGTCGAGGACCTTGCGCGTCACCTCCGGGTCGAGCAGCGAGCGACCCTCCGCCACGGAGATGACCGCGTCGATCAGCGCTCCCTTGTTGATTTCCTTGAGGAGGTAACCCGAGGCGCCGGCCATGATCGACTCATAAACGGCATCTTCGTCGGCAAAGGAGGTCAGCATGATGACTTTGCTGCCGAGGTTGCGCCCGAGGATCTCGCGGCAGGCGTCGATGCCGCTGCCGCCCGGCATCCGGACGTCGAGCAGCACCACGTCGGGGCGCAGCAGCGCGGCCTGGTAGACCGCATCCTGTGGCGAGGCCGCTTCACCCACGACCCGGATCCGGGGATCCGACTCGAGGATGGTGCGAAGCCCGAGCCGGATCATCTCGTGATCGTCGGCGATCAGCAGGCGAACCGTCCTGGTGCTCATCGGCGGTATGGGAACACCGCCTCCAACCGAGTGCCAACGCCGGGCGCGCTCTTCAACGTCAGCGTGGCGCCGAGCTCGTGAACGCGCTCCTCGATGTTCGGAAGCCCCCGGCCATGTTCGATCCCGGGCGCGGGCCGGGCGTCGACGTCGAAGCCCTTGCCGTCATCCTCGATCACCAGCGTGGCTGTCTCATCGTCAAAGTTGAGCGACAGACTGGCATGGGTTGCTTCCGCGTGCTTGTAGACGTTGGCGAGCGTCTCCTGGACGATGCGAAAGAGGGCGATCGAAATCTCCGGCGACAGTTCCTCGCTGGGCGAGGCCCCAATCTCGACCTTGACCGGGATGCCAGTCGCCTCCTGGAAGTGGGTGCAGAGGTCGGCCACCCACTGCCCGATCTCCTTCTCTTTCATGATGATCGGGCGCAGCTGGTAGATGAACGTCCGCATCTCGGAGAGGACGTAATTCAACTGCTGGATCGAGCCGCTCAGCACCGGCGGTACGGCGTCGGGCTGGCTGCCCGCCAGGTCACGCGCATGCTCGAGCTGGAGGCCGAGCGCGTAGACGTACTGGACGAGTCCATCGTGCATGTCACGGGCGATCCGGTTGCGCTCGGAGACCACGGCCATCTCGTTCTGCTGGTCCTGGACGCGCCCCTGGAGACGAAGCCGCTCCATCCCTAACGCGACCTGGCGGCCGATCTCATCGAGGAGCTCGAGCTCGGCCGGCGTCAGCCGCTCGGCATCGGCAAAACCCACCAGCAGGGCGGCGGTCATCCGCCCCTGCCACCGAACCGGAACCGCGGCAACGGCCTGTGCCTCGCTGTGCGACCAGAACGCATCGTCAAGCACTGACGGCCGAGCCGTGCGCAGCAGCACGAGGGGCCGCACCGACTCACCCAGGGCGGCCATCAGCGGCAGCGCACCAACCGGCTGGCTGCGGAGCGACTCGAGACCGAAGGCCGGCGGATCCGAGGCATCGAAGGCCGCCTCGATGATCTCGCCTTCCTCGTCGGGCAGGATGACGGCGGCGGCAGTGGCACGCATGGCAAAAGCCACCTGTTTAACGGCCCGCTGCAGCAATTCCGGCGTGGTGACGGCCTCGCTGCCCGCCTGGGCGGTCGCCAGTAGCGCTTCCGCTCGGCGGCGCGAGGCACGCTCGGTTTCGAAGAGCCGGGCATGATCGATCGCTACCGCGGCCTGGGTCGCAATCGCCTCGACCAGCTTCTGGTGCTCGGGGCCGAAGGGCTCGCGGGCGGCGCGTACCAGCACCAGCGCCCCCAGCAGGTTCTCCTGCGCGCGCAGCGGGGCGGCCAGCACGGTCTTCGACCGGCGCTCCGCACCGGTCACCTTGTAGCGGGCGTCCTTGGATGAGTCCTGGATCAGGGCACTGGCGCCGTGGCGCACGACCCAGCCGACGACGCCCTCGCCTACCTTGAAACTCTTGACCTCTTTGAGCGCCACTGGTACCCCGAGGGCAGCCTTGACATGGAGCTCGGTCCGGGAATCGTCGAGCAGGAAGATGGTGGCGGCATCGAAGGCCACCAGCGCGTTCATGCGCTCGAGCACCTCCTTGAGCGTGCGATCGAGATTCAATGAACTGCTGAGCGCAGCGCTCACCTGGGTGAGCAGCCGATAGGATGGTGCCGGCGTCGGACTGCCGCCGGAAATCACCTTGAGCCGGCTTGCGTCCAGCTTGCGAGCGCGCTCGGTCATGCGAGTGAGACGTATCGCAGCCCTCTTTCCAGCGGACCGGCGTCACCGGATCGTCACCAGTTCGACCCTTACGAGGCTTTAAGAAGCGCCCGATAGACTGACCGCGTGAGGCGGCGGGGCGGCGCGATCCTACTTCTTGCTGTTCTGCTGGCCGCTTGCGATCCGGTCGCACCCAAGACCTCGGGGCCGAGCGCGGACTCCGCGCTCGCTCTCATGTTCCAGAACAAATACGCGGCAGCGACCACGCAGCTGCAGGAGCTGATCAAGGCGCATCCGCAGGACGCCAAAGACCACGCGGCCTACGCCCTCGTCCTCAACTACGAGACCAAACAGAAGGAAGCGCTCGACCATGCCAAGAAAGCCCAGAGCATTGCTCCCCACGACGGCTTCGTGCTCACCGTTCTGACCCGGGTCGAGGATTGGAACGACGATATCCAGTCGGCGGCGCGAGACGGAGCCGCGGCCATCAAAGCGGCACCCGACTCGACCCTGGCCCACGCGTTCTATGCCGAAGCGCTCGCTGACGTCGGCCAATACAGCAACGCCCAGACCCAACTAGCGAAAGGCGCCGATCTCGCGAAGAAGGGATCCGACTACGACAAGGCGGAGGTCGAGCGGAACTGGGCCAACTACTACCGCGACAAGAAGGACTATCCGCAGGCGCTCGCGCACCTCAAGCTCGCGGCGGGGGCTCAGCCGAAGTGGGTGGAGCGGCTGCTCGAGCTGGCGCGATTCTCCATCGCCCGCCAGGACCTGAGCGGCGCGACCCAGTTCTTAGAACGAGCCGCAACCCTCTCACCCGATGACGCAGGGCTGAGGGAGCAATTGGGCGAGGTCGCGCTCTTCGCCCAGGACTACGACGTCGCCAAGAGCGCCTACCAGGCGGCCCTGCAGCTCCAGCCGCGCAGCGCGCTCGACCTCAAGTTGCTGGGCGACATCGCCGTCGCCAGGGACAAGGATCCGACCACGGCGCTCAAGGACGAGCGCGCCGCCATCGCGGCGCAACCGACCGACCAGGAGGCGGGTGCCTACCTGGTTGCCGTACTTCGCTATCTGAACAAGGACGAAACCGCGGCGGCGACGGCGGCCAAGGCGACCGTCGCCCCAAGCGGCGCGGGGGCGGCACCGGCAGCAACCTACGTCGACCTCGATCAGGCGGCGATCGACCGGCAGGCGCTCGCGCTGGCGACCGTCAACCGCTACCGCCGGCTGGCCGGATTAGGTCCGGTCACCAGCTCGCCGGTCATCCACCAGTCGGCGCTGGCCCACGCGTTCTACACCTTCTTCAACGGCGCGCTCGCCAGCATCCGCGACCTCGGCATCCACAAAGAAGACGCGAACGGCCAGGGGTTTGTCGGGGACAACGTGCTGACCCGGGCGCAGCATTTTGGCTACCCGCAGCGGTCGATGGCAGAAGTCATCACCCACCGCGCAGACCCGGCGGACGCAGTGAGCGACTGGATCGATTCCGTCTACCACCGTTTCCCCCTGCTTCGCGCCGACCTGTTGGAGCTCGGCTATGGCGACGCCTACCTCGGGCCTATGACGGTCCAGGTGATGGACCTGTCTTACCGAGAGACGGCCAGTGGGCGCGTCATCCTCTATCCCGCTGACAACCAGGTCAACGTGCCGGCCGCTTTCAACGGCAACGAAATCCCGGATCCCGCGCCCAACGCCAGCTACCCGATCGGCTATCCGGTCTCCGCCACCTTCGACCGCAATGCCAGGGTCACCATCACCGGCTTTCATCTGCGCGATCCCTCCGGCACGGATCTGCCGGGCATCTCGGTGCCGCCGTCAAACGAAACCGAGAATTCGTTCGCCTTCCTCGCCAACGTGGCGCTGCAGGCGGGCACCACCTATAGCGCCGAGTTGACCTACACGCTCAACGGCGTCGCCGGCCGAAAGCTCTGGCACTTCTCGACCGCAGCCGGTCCCAGCCCGACCCCCCAATCGCAGACGGCTGCCGCGCGTGTGAGCCCCGCTGGCAGCTGAGGTCGGCACGCCCTCGAGCGTGCTCGACGGACCGGTCAGCTAAATTCAAATCGGTTCTTGCTTAGCCGGCGTGAACGCCTCCTCGGCTTGTGTCCATTACCCTCACCCAGAGGCTCAACGGCAAGCTGGCGATAGCGGCCCGTCTGCGGCGCGCCCGAGGGCGTGCCTTCCCGCAGCCAGCTGGGCTCACGGTCGCAGTCTCACCGCCAGCTGATGCTTTCCCCGATCGCTTCCACGCGGGCGTAGCCCTCATCACCACGGACCTGGTATGACCCGGTGCTTGCAGCGACGGCTTTCAGGACCTGACCGTCGCGGCCGATGAAGTGAAGGCTTGAGCCGGGCGCGCCTTCGACCGTGATTGTCGTCCCAGTGAGGCTTAATCGAGTGAAGTCGGCGCCGGTGGACGCGAAGAAGGCCCCCTGGCGAAGCGAGCTCAGCAGCGAGTTGACGGCTGGGGTGAGCGCGAGCACCTCGATCCAGGCGCGACCGAGCGCGGGATCCTGCAGGCTCGTCGCGTCATCGCCGGCAAAGGCGTAGACACGATTCCCGGCGGATAGCAGCTGGTCCGACATCGGGTCGGGTCCGCTTGAGCCGGGTTGCACCGGCAAGCCGCCGTCGTGCGCGATCCAGTCGATCGCTCCCTGGAGGTCATTGGCGGGCCGCCAGTGATCCATGCCGACCGCGAGCACCTCGGCAAAGGGATAGGTCGCGTCGACCGTGGGAATCGCGGGGTTACCCCCAGTGCCGTACTCCGATGCCCAGGTATACGTGTTCATGTCGCTGATCCCGAGGAAGGCATAGCCATGCGTCAGATACCAGACACCGATCGCGTTGGGCAGGTCTTTCCCCACGCCTCGCACCGAGGCGACGTGGAGGCTGCCTTTGAACCAGTTGCCGCCGGCCGCGTACGGATCAGCGATAACGAGCCGTTTCGCGGTGGGCGTCGATCGCCACGACCAGGACGGCGATTAGCGCGGGCTGGCTGGCGCGAAGACGCTGACTCCAAGCGATTCGAGTTCCTGTCGGATCCGACTGGCCAGCGTCGTGGCGCCAGGGGTGTCGCCATGTACGCACAGGGTTCCAAACGATACGGCAACCCGGCTGCCGTCGCCGGCCAAAACTTCACCCTCAGTCACCAGTCCGCGAACCTGCCGTGCCACTTCCTCCGGATCTGTGAGGACCGCGCCCGGCTCGGACCGCGGCAGTAACGTGCCGTCCGCACGGTAGCGCCGATCGGCAAAGGCTTCGGCCGTAAAGGGATGGCCGGTCGATCGGGCCGCTTGCTCCATCACCGACCCGGCCCGACCAACCAGTCGCAATGTTGGATCGAATGCTCGGATGGCGGCAATGATGGCGGCCGCCAGCGCGCCGTCCGTCTCCGACTGGTTGTACAGCGCACCGTGCGGCTTGACGTGGTACAGCATCGTGCCCTCTGCCCGGGCAATTGCATCAAGCGCGGCTAGTTGAGGTAAGAGGAGCTCTCGAATTTCGCTCGCGTGCAGTTGCTGCGGGCGCCGGCCGAATCCCTCGCGATCGTTGAATCCTGGGTGGGCACCGACCGCAACGCCGTTGCGCATCGCCAGCGTCACGGTCGCTCGCATCGTGTGCGCGTCGCCCGCGTGAGCTCCGCATGCGACGTTTGCCGACGTCACCAGCGGAAGCAGCGCCTCGTCGGTTTCCGGATCTCCTTCGCCGACGTCAGCGTTCAGATCAAGCTGTCGCACCCGCCGAAATTTTCTCAGGCCTTCGACAGGTCAAACGATGCGGCCTGGTCTTCCGAAGACTCCTTGCCGGCCTCGAAGATGCTCCACCGAAGTGCGAGGGAGCCGGCCATACTGCACAACGCGGCCGCGGTCGAGAGCGATCGCAGGGTGCGGCCGTGGCGGCGTCGTGTGAGTCGATGGAGGAGCAGGGGTAGCAACGTGCCGGCACCGATCGCACCGATCCAAAACGGCGGGGCGAATCGACCGGTCGTCAGCGGGCGGGCCGCCCTGCCGGACTGCAAGAGGTAACCGGTAATGACGGCCATCTCTCCGAGCGATGCGGCGGATTCGACGGCGGCGAGTCGATGCAGTGTCGCCTCCGGCGCGCCGCGATTCGCGGCTTGAAGCGTGACGGCGGCCGACCCGCTCGACAACGCCGAAGCCATGAACACGCCGCCCAGCAACTTGCTCTTCGCCCACAGGGGGACATTGGTCGCGCCGAGCAGGACACCGCTGTAGCCCGCGAGCACCAGGCCCAGAACACTGCCGGTCACTTCGAGTAGCCGCCGCGGCGCTAGCCGTGCCAGCGCGCGAAGAGCCCCACGCAGCAGACCTGTATCGGCGGCATGTGACGCTGCCCTGGCGAAGGCCACCGGCGTCAACCCGGTCAAGGTCCACGCACCGAGGTTCATCGGCGAGAGGGGCTTGAAGATGCGCAGCATGTGATGAAAGCGATCCGGCCGGCCCAGGTCCGCAATCAGCAATGGCGCACAGGGAGCTAGAGCGGCGGCCGCGACATAGAAGCCCTCAGCGGCGACGCGGCGATCGTCGGCCGACCCGAACGTTTGCGCGAGCGACGCGGTGACAAAGGCGCCGGCCCCCAGCCCACCGAGCCAGAAGTAGGCGGGCACCTCCCAGGTCCACACGGGCCGGCGCACGACCGGATGGTCGTAATAGCCCTGGGTGCCCCCGGTACCCCCACCCTGCCCTCCCCCAGAGGGGGAGGGAAATTTCGGCTCCCGGTCTTTCCCAGAGGGGGAGGGAAATTTCGGCTCCTGGTCTTCGCCGGATGTGGAGGGAGTCCGTCGCATCATCGGCGGCCACCGCGAAACACTAGAGCCGCCGCCATCGCGAAGGCAATGCCGACGGCGGCGCTCCAGCCGTAGCGCTCGGCCATCGTCTTGCGCGGCAAGCGCGGGACCTCTGGCAGGTTGTATGCCTGCGGTCTGTCGAGCAGCAAGAAGAATGCGTGCAGCGGTCCGACTTCCACCGCCTCCTTCCCTTCGGCCACTCCGTAGAGACGGGCCGTCGACTCGCCGCGTGCCTTCAGCTCGCCGAGCCGTTCACGAGCCCGCTGTTGAAGCTCCTCGACATCGCCGAATTGGATCGACGCGGTCGGACACGACTTGGCGCAGGCGGGAGTCATGTCATCCTTCAACCGGTCGTAGCACAGCGTGCATTTGTGCGCTGTCCCCACCTCGAACGTGCTTTCCTTGGGCACGCGATCGATGACGCCGAAGGGGCAGGCCGGCACACAGAAGCCACAGCCGTTGCAGATGTCTTGCTGGACGTAGACGGTGTCGAATTCGGTGCGCACCAGCGCGCCCGTGGGGCAGGCCTCGAGGCACGCCGCGTTGGCGCAGTGCTTGCAGACGTCCGACATCATCAGCCAGCGCTGCTCCTGCCGGCCATTGGCCCTCGCCTGCTCGATGAATTGCACGTGGCGCCAGGTCGTCGCACCCAGGTGACCGGTGTTGTCATAACTGTTTCCGGTGATGGCAAATCCGTCGGCGGGCAGCTGGTTCCACTGCTTGCAGGCGACTTCGCAGGCCTTGCAACCGATACAGAGGCTGGTATCGGTGAAGAAGCCCTTCGCCTTCTTCGGTGGCAGCGGATCCTCGAGATTCATCAACCGCTTGTAGCCGTCGATCATCGCAATCGGCCCTTTCGGAGGTTGCAGGTAAGCGCCTTGTCCTCCTGGATGTAGACGTTCGGTTCCTCCGACAAAGCAATCAGGTCATTTGCCATGGCGCCCGTGACCAGCCCTTTGTAGCCCCAGTGATAAGGCAGTCCAATCTCGTGAATGATCTTTCCGTTGTGGCGGAACGGGCGCATCCGCCGGGTGACCAGCGCCTTGCATTCGATTTGATTCCGCGGTGTCGACACCACGACCCAATCCAGATTTTCAATGCCCTTCTCGGCGGCCAGCTCGGGACTGATCTCCGCGAACATCTCGGGCATCAGCTCGCTGAGCCAGCTGTTCCAGCGCGACATCGATCCGGAGGTGTACTGCTCGGTCACTCGATAGGTCGTCACGACGTAGGGATACTTCTGGTCGCCGGGTTGACTGATGGGGTTGTCCTTGCGACCGAAGCGCCTGGCTACCGGGCTGTCCTGACGCGGATACAAATCGTTCGCGATCGGTGATTCGAGCGGTTCGTAATGGGTGGGCAGTGGGCCGTCCTTGAGGCCGTTCGGAGCGAATAACCAGCCGCGACCATCGGCCTTGAGCGTGAAGGGATCAGAGCCCGAATGCAGCTCCATCCCGCTGCCTTCCTCCTTCGCCGGGGTATCGGGTGCCTTCTTGAGCGGGAAATCGGGAACGTCGAGCCCGGTCCAGGTCCTGGCGCCGGCGTCCCACCAGACATACTTTTTTCGGTCCGACCAGGGCTTGCCGTCCGGGTCCGCCGAGGCGCGGTTATAGAGGATGCGCCGGTTCGCCGGCCAGGCGAAGCCCCACTCGGGGTCGACATAGTTCCCTGGCGTGCGATTTCGGCGGCGCGCCATGTTCTGTCCCGGCACGGGGAAGACGCCGGAATAGATCCAGACGCCGCATGCCGTCGTGCCGTCGTCCTTGAGGCGCTCGAAGTCCTGAACCTGCCCGCGGTCGGCGACCGTGTAGCCGTTGACCTCCATCAGAACCTTCTCCGCTGACGGCTCGTCTTTAATTCGATACTCGGGATCGGGTCGCTCCGGAAGATAGTCCCAGGTGAGATTGCGCAATCCCTCGTCGCGCGGATTGGTCGACTCGCGGTAGAGTTCTTTCAGCCGCCGGCCCAGGTGATAGACAAACCACAGGTCGGATCGGGTGTCGCCCGGCGGGTCGACGGCTTTGTCGTGATACTGCAGAAGCCGCTGCGTGTTGGTGAAGGTCCCTTCCTTCTCGCCAGGGCCGGCCGTGGGCATTAGAAAGACCTCGGTCCGGATGTCGGCCGGCTTCCATCCCTCGGGCGCGGCGTACCAGAAGGCTGCGGTCTCGGTCTCGTAGAGGTCGAGCACGACTATCCAGTCGAGCTGGGTGAGCGCCTTGCGCTGGAGGCCAGCGTGTGGACTGCCGTTGGCGGGATTCTGCCCGAAGACGATGAACCCTTTGACCTTGCCGTCCGCCATCGCGGCCGAGGTCGAGATATGGGAGTGATCGCCGGTCAGCTTGGGAATCCACTGATAGCCGTACTCGTTGGCTTTGGTCGCCGCGTCCCCGTACCACGCCTTCAGCAGCGAGACCATGAATTTCGGTAGGTTCGACCAGTAGCCGCCCCTTACGCCCGACTCACGCATGTATCGCTCGAGGGTGTCATCGCCCCTGGCCACGGCCGGCTGTGGAAGATAGCCGGGCAGCAGGTCGAACAGGGTGGGCACGTCGGTCGACCCCTGGATCGATGCGTGGCCACGCAACGCCATGATGCCGCCGCCCGGGCGACCGATGTTGCCGAGCAGCAACTGTAGGATGGCGGCGGCTCGGATGATCTGAGCGCCGTAACTCTGTTGGGTCCAGCCCACCGCATAGGCGATCGCGCTCGTCCGCTCGCGTCCGGAGTTCTCAGCGAGGACCTCGGCCACCTGGAGAAAGAGCTCCTTTGGCGAACCGCACACCCGCTCGACCATCTCGGGCGTGTAGCGGGCGTAGTGGCGCTTCAGGATCTGGAAGACACAGCGCGAGTCCTGCAAGGTTTCGTCGCGGGGCCCTGCGTACGCCCAGCTGGCGTTGTCGTAACTGCCGGCTTGCGGATCGTATCCGGAAAACAGGCCGCCGTTGTCCTCAGCATCGACGTAATCGTCGCGCACGATCGTCGATGCGTTCGTGTAGGCGAGCACGTATTCCTTAAACCATTTGTCGTGCGTCAGCACGTAATTGATGAGCCCGCCGAGAAAGGCGATATCACTGCCCGACCGGATCGGCACGTAAATGTTGGCAGCGGCCGAGGTGCGCGTGAAGCGGGGATCGACATGGATAATGGTCGCCCCTTTCTCACGGGCCTTCATCGGCCAGCGAAAGCCGACCGGATGGTTCTCGGCCATATTGCTGCCCATGATCAGGATGGCGTCGGCGTTGGCGAGGTCCTGCTGGAAGGTGGTCGCCCCGCCCCGTCCGAAGCTTGTCCCCAGACCGGGGACGGTTGAGCTATGTCATATCCGGGCCTGGTTTTCGATCGAGACGACGCCCAGGCCGCCGCTGAAGAGCTTCTTGATCAGGTAGTTCTCTTCGATGTCCATCGTGGCCCCACCCAGGGTCGCAATCGCCGTCGTTTGGTTGACCAGCTTGCCCTCTGCGGTGCGCTCGACGAAGGTGGAGTCGCGCGTCTGCTTGACGAGGGTGGCTATGCGGTCCATCGCCCACACGAGTGGCCGGTCTTCCCAGTGGTCCGAGTGGGGCGGACGATACCGCACCGTGGTCACCCGGTTAGGGTTGATCAGATATTGATAGGTTGATGCACCCTTCGGGCAAAGGGTGCCTTCGTTGATGGGCGAGGCCGGGTTGCCCTCGATGTCGATGATGCGCTGATCCTTGACGTAGATCAACTGGCTGCACCCGACCGCGCAATAGGGACAGACGGAGGCGACCGCTTTGTCAGCACGGCGAGTGCGGGGTGCCTTTTCGATCGATTCGCGCGATACCGGCTGGGCCAAACCCTTGACTCAAGCGTAACCTTCCGCCGTAGGCTAGGGCGATGAAACGCATGGTCGTGTTCGTGGTCAGCCTGATGCTGCTGGCCGGCGGTATCGCCGGCTGCGGCTCGGCGAACGGCTCCGGCTCGGGTGGCACCTCGAGCAGCTCGCGCCCCGGCTACTAGGCTAGCTTCACGCTCCGTCCTAATCGAAAGGCGTGGCCGCCGCAACCGTTCAAAGGGTGATGCGCCTTCCGACTTACCTTCGCGTGCTGTCGCTGGCCGGCGTTGCCTGCGTGCTCAGCTCATTGCTCCACCATGAGGGGTGCGGCCTGATTGAGGGAGGGTCGCAACCTTCGGTGACCACCGGGGCACGGCCTGGCTCGCTCGCCCGCTAAGGGCCAGTATGAGTATCGCCGGCCTCGGTGGGCCGAGGACCTGAGACCGGCATTAGGGACAAGCCGCCGTGACGGCCGACCAATGAGCCTCCGGCTTCGGCCCTCAGCACCGAGGCGATCTTCATTGTCCCTCGCAGACATGGAGGTGTGCTCATGTACGTGGGTTGGGACTGGGGCGGAAAGACGCACGATGTCAGCGTGCTTGACGAGCAGGGCCGCGTCGTCGAGCACCTCGCGATCGGCCACCATGAGGCGGGCTTCAAGCACGCCTTGGAGCGGCTGAGACGCCACGGTCGACCTGAGGAATTGCCGGTCGCGATCGAACGCCCGAGCGGCCTGGTGGTGGAACGGCTGCTGGCGGCTGGCCATCCCGTAATTCCGATCCATCCCAACGCCTTTAATGCGGCCCGCTCGCGCTGGGGCGCGTCGCGGGCGAAGTCCGACCCCGGGGACAGCTATCGCCTGGCGGACTATCTGCGCACCGACGGCCACCGCCTGCGTCGGCTGCAGCCCATGGATGAGGCGACTCGCAAGCTGCAGGCCTTGGTCCGGATGCGCGACGATCATCTCGAAGCTCGCATCGCCGCCAGCAACCAGCTCGAGGCGTTGCTCAACGCGCACTGGCCCGGAGCAGTCCGTATTTTCGAGACCGTCGCCTCCGACATCGCTCTGTACTTCCTGGACCGCTACCCGACGCCCGACGCCGCAGCCCGGCTTGGGCAGGCTCGGCTGGCCGCCTTCTTGAAGCGGTACTCCTACTCCGGCCGGCGCAGCCCGGCCCAGCTGCTCGACCGCCTGCGGCAGGCGCCCACCGCACCCAGTGGTCTCGACCCCGAGGTGCTGGCGGAGTTGGTCCGGCATCAGGTTGGCGTCCTGCGCACCCTTCTCCACACGTGCAAAGAACTCGAACACGCCATTGAGGCGGTCCTGCCGGATCACGCCAAGGCCCGCCTCCTCGCCCACCTGCCTCGCATCGGCGACGGCATCAACCTGGCCCAAGTCCTCAGCGAGGTGGGCCCCATCCTGGATGCCAGCCTCGACGTCGATCACGCCGCCGCCCAGTGCGGCGCCTCCCCCGTCACCAAGGCGTCCGGCCAAAGCCGCGGGGTCCACTTTCGCTGGGCCGCCAACAACCATGCTCGCCAAGCACTGCAGATCTTTGCCGACAACTCTCGCCATGCCTCGCCCTGGGCCGCGCGCCTCTACGCCAAGCACCTCGCCGCCGGCAAGCGCCACCCCCACGCCATCCGCATCCTCATGCGGTCGTGGCTGCGCGTGATCTGGCGCTGCTGGCATTCCGACATCCCCTACGATCCCGCCCGTCACGGCAACGAGCTCCGGCTCGCTGGCGCCTAACCACGCAGCCGACCGATGTTGCTTGGCCGAGTTGCTGTTACGAAATTCCGAAGCCAGGTCGTCACCGCTGTCGGCTTCCGGCCCTGCCCCGTCTGTCGCCGCGAAATCTGGTTCCACCCACCTGGTCCAGGACGCCCTCGCACCTACTGCTCGGATGCGTGCAAGCAAATCGCCTACCGACGTCGACGACGAAAGGGGTTGACTTAGGGAACTCATGCCTCTTCCTGGGCAATACCGCTACCCCCGATAGCGGGATCCACAAGATCAAGCACGTGATCGTGATCATGCAGGAGAACCGGACCTTCGACAGCTACTTCGGGACCTTCCCCGGCGCCAACGGTCTGCCGAAGAACGTCTGCATCCCTGATCCGGCGAGTGGCGGTTGCACCAAACCCTACCACGACGCGAACGACCTCAACGGCGGCGGCCCCCATGGGCAGCTAGACGCGATCGCCGACATCAACGGCGGCAAAATGGATGGCTTCGTCGCGCAAGCCTTGAAGGGAAAGAAGGGCTGCTCGCAAACGAACAACCCGGCGTGCGGCGGCGACCAGACGGACGTGATGGGTTTTCACGACGCGCGCGAGATTCCAAACTACTGGTACTACGCGCAGCAGTATGTGCTGCAGGACCGGATGTTCGAACCCAACGCCTCGTGGAGCCTGCCGGAGCACCTCTTCATGGTCTCGGAGTGGTCGGCGCACTGCACCGTCAACGGCGACCCCAAGAGCTGCGTCAATGCGCTGCAGAACCCGGGCACTCCACCGGACGCCAAGAAGCACGCCGGGAAACCGGTCCAACCCCCGGACTATGCGTGGACCGACCTCACCTACCTCCTGCACAAAAACAAAGTCAGCTGGAACTACTACGTCGAGGGCGGCACGGAGCCGGACTGCGCCGACGACGCGATGGCGTGCGCCCCGGTCTTGCAGCGGGCCAAGACACCGGGGATCTGGAACCCTCTCCCCTATTTCGACACCGTCCAGAAGGACGGCGAACTGCAGAACGTCACTGACGTGTCGAACTATTTTGCGGCCGCCAAGAAGGGCACACTGCCGGCCGTGGCCTGGATCGCACCCAGCGGACCCGACAGTGAGCATCCACCGGCGCTGGTCAGCCGCGGCCAGGCCTGGGTCACCGGGCTCACCAACGCCGCCATGGCCGGACCGGAGTGGGACAGCACCGCAATCTTCCTCGCCTGGGACGACTGGGGCGGCTTCTACGATCACGTCAAGCCGCCGGTCGTCGACCAGAACGGTTACGGACTTCGCGTGCCGGGGCTCGTCATCAGCCCCTACGCCCGCCAGGGCTATATCGACCACCAGACCCTGAGTTTCGACGCCTACGTGAAATTCATCGAGGACGATTTCCTTGGCGGCCGGCGTCTCGATCCCAAGACGGACGGCCGGCCGGACCCCCGACCAGGCGTTCGGGAGAACGCGGCGCAGTTGGGCAACCTGATCAACGACTTCGACTTCAGCCAATCCCCCCGTGCCGGGCAGCAGCTGCCCACAAATCCGGCACCAGGGCCGGCGTCAGCGAGCTCATATAGCTAATACGCTCGGGGCTCGCTGTTCTAAGGGGCCTCTCAGGCCGGGTTCACCCTGCCGCCATAGGCTTACCAATGAATATGGATGACGTCGCGCCGGCTGCCTCGCCTGCGACGAGATCAGCGCCGCCCTGGCGGCGGCCGGTATCGCGGCGGGCGGTGCTGGCGACCGGGGCGGCCGGTGCCGGCGCGGCCGCGCTGGCTGTCCTCTGGAAAGGCAACGACCTGTCGCAGATCCTCAACCGCGTGCAGGATCTCACGCGTGCCAACCAGGGAGCGCTGAGCGACCCACGCGTCCGGGCCGGTCACCTGTTGCGTCGGGCCGGATTCGGCGGGACCGCCGCAGAGATCGATCGGTTCGCCGCGATGACGACCAGGGCGATGACGCAGGCGGCGCTGGACTACCAGCAGACCTCGAATGCGGCACTCGACGGACAACTTCCGACGCTCGACCTCACCTCAGCCAAAGGTCCGAACGCGGGCGCGATCCAGGCCTGGTGGTTGCAACGCATGGTGCAGACGGCCCGGCCCCTCGAGGAGAAGATGACCCTTTTCTGGCACGGCCTGTTGACCAGCGGGCTGGACAAAGCCGGCCCTGCCCAGATGTACGTCCAGAACGAGCTGTATCGGAAGATGGCGCTGGCCAACTTCGACGATCTGCTCAAGGCCGTTTCGAAAGACCCGGCGATGATGGTCTACCTCGACACTGAGACCAACCGCAAGGGCAAGCCGAACGAGAACTACGCCCGCGAACTGATGGAGCTCTTCACGACGGGCATCGGGCATTACACCGAGGACGACGTCCGCGAGTCCGCGCGCAGCTTTACGGGGTGGACGCTGCAAGGCGGCCCGCAGCTGCGCTACACGACGCAGTCGGCCTTCATCCCACGCTTCTTCGACAGCGGGCAGAAGACCTTCATGGGCAAAACCGGCAACTTCACCGGCGACGACATCGTGGAGATGCTGGTGCCGTTGCGCGCCACCGCCGAGCGTCTCACCGGCCGGCTCTTCAGCTTCTTCGCTTACCCGAATCCCGAGCCGGAGATCGTTCGACAGCTTGCCGACACCTTCCAGCAGTCCCACTACAACGTCGGCGCGGTCGTCCGCGAAATCTTCAGCCTGGATGCCTTCTATTCCGCGAAGGCGTACCGCGCGTTGGTCAAGAGTCCGGCCGAACTGACGGCACAGACCCTGCGCGCGACCGGCGGCGACGCCCGGGGCTACCTGGCGGCGGCCAACGCCATGGCGCCGATGGGCCAGTTGCTCTTCTATCCGCCGAACGTCGCCGGCTGGCCGGCTGGTACCTCATGGATCAATAGCTCGACGCTGCTGAACCGGATCAACTTTGCCAACGCTGCGGCACGGCGCGGCGCCGCCTCCGCGCCGGCGCAGACCGTCGACCAGCTGACGGCCAACCTGATTGACGGGAAGGTGACGAGCGAGACGCGCGACGGCTTACACGCGTTTGCGACCGCCCACCCGGATGACCATGCCGGCCTTCTGTTCATGGTGCTGTCGACGCCGGAGTTTCAACTGAACTAATGGAGATGAGCACGCATGTTTAGCCGCCGCGATTTCATGAAGCAGGGGCTGGTGCCGGTGTTTGCCGGGTCTTCGGTGCCAAGCATCTTCGCCAACGGCGTCGCCGCCGCCGCGGCGGACTCACCGCAGGCGACCCCCAACGGCCGGATCCTCGTGCTGGTCCAGCTGGCCGGCGGCAACGATGGCCTCAATACGCTGATCCCCTTCCAGGACGGTGCCTATCACGACGCCCGGCCGACCTTGCGCCAGGACAGCGGAGTGCTGACGCTCAATAACCAGCTCGGCCTGCATCCGAACCTCAAGGGGTTGAAGGCCAGCTGGGACGCGGGCCAGCTCGCGATCGTGCAGGGGGTGGGGTATCCGAGCCCCAACCTGTCGCACTTCGCCTCGATGTCGATCTGGGAGACCGCCAGCGTGCAAGGCGGCATCGGCGACGGCTGGCTGGGACGCTACCTCAATTACCTCGACCAGGTGGGTGAGAGCCCGAACCACGCCCTCGAAGGTGTGAGTGCGGGCTCACTGGTGCCGCCGGAACTGCGGTCGAAGACGCCGGTCACGGCGCTCCAATCGCTGAGTACCTTCCGCCTGCAGCCGGTCAACGAGCATGGCACCCAGGTCGACGTGGAGAACCCGATCATGAAGTTCTACGGCGGCTTCAAGACGGCCGAACCCGCGCCATTCGGAGCCCTGCTCGACACCACGATGCAAGAAGCGCTGCAAGCGTCGCACGCGTTGCAGGCGACCGATGCGACCTATCAGGCAAAGGCCACGTATCCGGCGAAGAGCCCGATCGCGAGCTCGCTGAAGCTGGTGGCGAAGACGATCGTGTCGGGATTGGGCGTGCGCGTCGCGCACGTCACCCTGGGCGGATTCGACAACCACGCGCGGGAGAAACCGGTTCACGACAAGCTGCTGCTCGACCTGGACCAGGCGCTGGCCGCCTTCATGCAGGACCTGGCGGGCCATGGCTATAGCGACAAGGTGCTGGTGATGACCTGGTCTGAATTCGGGCGACGCGTCAAAGAAAATGGCAGCGCGGGGACCGACCACGGCACCGCCGCCCCGATGTTCCTGTTGGGCGCGCCGGTGAAGGGCGGGCTCTACGGCCAGCAGCCGAGCCTCAACGCCCTCGATAACGGCAACCTGAAATTCACGACGGACTTCCGCTCGGTCTACGCGTCCGTGCTGCAGGGTTACCTCAACGCGCCCGCGTCGGAGCTGCTGGGGGGCAGCTACGAGATCCTCCCGCTGCTGAAAGCCTAGAGCCCCCACCCTGCCCTCCCCCGCGAGCGGGGGAGGGGAATACGCCCCCTGCCCCGCCCCAGAGGGGGAGGGAAATAACGACCCTTCCCCGGAGGGGAGGAAATGCCAGGTAGGATCACGCCGTGCTCGCGCCTGAGGCGATCGTGCGGCTCGATCTCGGACATCTGTGGTTGCCGGGGCTGAAGTTCACGATTCCGGTCCATGGCTTCTTGATCAAGCACCGCGGCGGCGCCGGCATCGTCGACACCGGCTACGGCAGCAACACCGAGCTGATCAAGGACTACCGCGCCGTCAATACCCCGGTGGCCGAGGCGCTACGCCGGCACGACGTCGATCCCTCCGACATCAGCTGGATCATCAACTCGCACCTGCACTTCGATCACAGCGGCCAGAACGCGGTCTTTCCGCAGGCGCCGGTCTACGTCCAGCGCGCCGAGTACGAGCGCCGCAACGATCCCGATTACACCGTCGTCGAATGGCTGAACTACGCCGGCGCCCGCTGGGAGCTGTTGGACGGCGAGCGGGAAATCGTCCCGGGCGTGCGAGTGCTGACCACGCCCGGGCATACACCCGGCCACCAGAGCATCGAGGTCGACACGACAGCCGGGCCGGCGCTGCTGACCGGCGATGCCTGCTGGACGGTAAAGATGTTCGAAGGCGAGGCGCCTCGCGAGGGCATGATGGAAGACGTCCCGGCGTTTGTCCGATCGCTGGACAAGATCCGGCAACTCAAGCCAGCCTCCCTGCATTTCTGCCACGACAACCGAACCTGGCACCGAAAGCCCCCATCCTGACCGTCCGCCGCCGCGAGCGGGGGAAAACTTAACTGGGCTTTACCCGATGTTGACGCGGGGCGTGGCCCGCGCTACGCTGCAGCGGGCGAAGTCGGCAACGTTCTCGGGAACACGGGAGGGAAAGAACTTGAGCCAGACGTACGAGTATCGGCATTCGCGCAGGCTGCGGATTTTGACCATTGCTGGACTCGGCGCGATTGTCGCGGGAGTAGTCGCCACGAGCGGTCCCGGTCAGCTCGGCGCTGTCCTCGGGGCGCGTCACCTGGGCCGGCCCCAGGCCATTTCCTTCAACCGCGATCCGGACAAGCAGGGCGGCGAAGGCCCGGTCGCGACGGCGGCGCAGGAGCAGTACGACAACCGCGCCTACCCGAATACCACCATCGACTTCGCGCAGGTGATCGCCAGCCAGCAGGCTTTTCAGGCGGTCAAGCAGCACACTAAGGGATCCGGAAAAGCGGTCGCGTCATCGAGCACGGGCGCAGCGGCAGCCGGGAGCGCGAATTCGTCACCCTGGACGCTGATCGGTCCATCCTCGGATCGGGTCGACAGCTTTCTCAGCTACACGCCCGGCGCCGGCGCTGGTGTCGTCAGTTCGGGACGAGTCTCGGCGATCGCGGTTGCGCCTGACTGCAGCGCGAGCAATTGCCGTGTCTGGGTTGGCGCGGCCGGTGGCGGCATCTGGATGACCAGCAATGGACTGGCAGCCTCACCCAGCTGGCACTCCTCCTCGGAGGGCCTGACCTCGAACTCGATCGGGTCGATCGTGGTCGACCCCAACGACGCCAGCGGCAACACCCTCTATGTTGGCACCGGCGAGCCCAACGGCTCGTCCGACTCCGAAGCCGGGGTCGGCCTCTTCAAGTCGACTAACGGCGGAGCCAGCTGGAGTCTCGTCAGCGGTAGCGTGCCGGTCAGCAAGAACCGCTCGATCGGGGCGATCCTCGTCGATCCCACCAACGCCAGCCACCTCTACATCGGCACCGACGTTGCCCGCCACGGACTCTCGGCGGTGGCCGGCGGCCGGTTCACACCGCCGGGCGCGCCCTCGCTCGGGGTCTATGAGTCGAGCGACGGCGGCACCACCTGGGTGCACGCCCTGAACCCGCAGCCGCAGGATGTCGTCGTGCCCGGCACCGCCAACGGCGCTGACTTCTTCCGCGGCGGCGTGCCCGTGCTGGCGTTCGATCCGACGGATCCCACGACGGTCTACGCCGCGACCTTCGGGTTCGGCGTCTGGCGCCGTGCTCCCAATCTCGAGAGCGGCGACGCCAGCTTCATGCAGATCCTCACGCCAAGCAACCTCTCGGACTCCACGGGCGAGCGCAATAGCCTGGCCGTGGCAAGCCATACGCGCGTCTACGTGGGGCAGGGCGGTGACAAAGCTGCCCACCTGTGGCGGACCGACAGCGCCGATCAACCTGCGGCGACCTTGACCGGGACGACCGGGCGTGCCGGATGGCAGGATCTATCGAGCTCCACGAAGGGAACGCCAGGGTACGGTTCCTTCAACTTCTGCACCGGCCAGTGCTGGTACGACCAACCGATCGCGTCGCCCGCCGGCCATCCTGACACGCTCTGGATCGGCGGGTCGATGCACTACGGCGAGCTCGTGCCCAACTCGCCCTCGAATGGCCGTGCCGTCATGCGGTCGACGGACGGCGGCGTCAACTTCACCGACATGACAGACGATGCCCAGTCACCGCCGGACTGGTTGCACCCCGACCAGCATGTCCTGGCGTTCGCTCCCAACAATCCAGATATTGCCTTCATCGGCAACGACGGTGGGGTGTTCCGGACCGGCGGGACGTTCACGGATAGCTCCGGCGTCTGCGCCGGACGCGGCGTGACCGGCGCCGACCTGGCCGACTGCCAGCAATGGCTCTCCGCCATTCCAACCAGTCTGACTGCGATCAATGGCGGGCTGGCCACGCTGCAGTTCCAGAGTTTGTCCGTCAACCCACAGAATGCGAACGACCTGCTTGGTGGGACCCAGGACAACGGGACGTTGTCGTTCATGGGGAGTGACGCCAGCTGGTTCGAGACCATCAACGGCGATGGCGGCCTCTCCGGCACCGACGTGGAGAACAGCAACATTCGCGTCCATAGCTACTTCGCCCCGCAGCTCGACGTCAACTTCCATGGCGTCGACACGATTGGATGGGACTGGGTCTCTGACAAGCTGCTCGGGTCGCGCGAGGCGGCGGGGTTCTACGTCCCGCTGCTGGCCGACCCCGTGCGGTCCGGCACGATCTTCGTCGGCCTGCAGCACGTCTGGCGGACCCAGGACAGTGGCGGCCCGCAGGCGTTCCTCGATGCCCACTGCAACGAGTTCGGCATTCCACCGTTCGGCAGCGACCAGGTGTTCACCGGCAACTGCGGTGACTGGCAGCCGATCGGTGCCGATCTCACCTCGTCGGCGTTCGGTCTTGACAAGGGCGGCGGCTGGGTGGCGGCCATCGCGCGGCCGGCGCACGGCAATGCGCTCTGGGCCGGGACGCGCCGCGGGCGGTTGTTCATCTCGACCAATGGGAACTTCCCGCAGGCGGGCGCCGTCACCTTTACCCGGATCGACAGCGCGGCCCAGCCCAAGCGCTTCGTGAGCGGGATCGCGGTTGATCCAAAGAACCCATTCCACGCCTTCGTGTCGTTCTCCGGCTACAACGCCTACACGCCAACCACGCCGGGGCACGTCTTCGATGTCAGCTTCGATACCAAGACCGGAACGGCCACCTGGGTCGACCTGAGCCATGACCTGGGCGACCAGCCGATCACCGGCGTGGCACTCGACTCGAACACCGGCGACCTGTACGCCTCGACCGACTTCGGCGTGGTCGAGCTTCCGAACGGATCGACCAGCTGGGTTACGGCCGGATCCGGCCTGCCGCCCGTGGCGGTCTATGGCCTGACGATCAGCTCACCGTCTCACGTGCTGTATGCCGCGACCCACGGACGCAGCGCGTACCGCCTGAGCTTGCCCTAGACGGGCAGTCGTTCGGATGGGGCCGCGCGCGAGCGCGGCCCTTTTCTTTCGTACACGACGCACGAAACGAGGTCCGGAAATTCTTGATCGCGGACCGTGGCCGCAGCGCCCGGTCTTCGGGACAATTCTCGAATGAAAATCAATAGCGGCGACACCGCCTGGGTCCTGGCGTCGGCGGCGCTGGTCATGCTGATGACGCCGGCGCTCGGGTTCTTCTACGGCGGGCTCGTTCGCCGCAAGAACGTGCTGTCGACGATCATGCACAGCTTCTTCATCCTGTGCCTCATCAGCGTCCAATGGGTCCTGTGGGGGTATAGCCTCGCCTTCGGACCGGATAAGTTCCACCTGATCGGCGGCCTGGAGTGGATCGGCCTCAACAACGTGGGCTTCACCCCCAACCCCGATTACGCACCGACCATCCCGCATCAGGCCTACATGATCTTTCAGATGATGTTCGCCGTGATCACGCCGGCGCTGATCAGCGGTGCCTTCGCGGAGCGCCAGCGCTTCAAGGCCTTCGTGCTCTTCTCGCTGCTCTGGGCAACCTTCGTCTATGACCCGATCGCGCACTGGGTCTGGGGGGCGGGCGGATGGCTGCACAACCTCGGCGCCCTCGACTTCGCCGGCGGAACGGTCGTGCACATCAGCTCGGGCGTCTCGGCGCTGGTGGCGGCCCTCGTCCTCGGGCGGCGGCTGGGCTTCGGCAAGGAGAAGGTCGAGCCACACGACGCCACGATGACGATCCTGGGGGCCTGCCTGCTCTGGTTCGGCTGGTTCGGCTTCAACGCGGGGAGCGCCGTCAGCGCCGGCCAGCTGGCGACCAGTGCCTTCGTCGTGACCAATACCGCGACCGCGATGGCCGCCCTGACGTGGATGACGGTCAGCTGGTGGCACAAGCGGCAGCCGAGCGTGCTGGGCGCCGCAGCCGGGGCCGTCGCCGGCCTGGTCGCGATCACCCCGGCTTCCGGGTACGTCAACGTGATGGGCGCGATCGTGATCGGGTTCGGTGCCGGTGTCGTCTGTTACGCGGCGATCCAACTGCGCGAGCGGATCCACGTCGACGATGCCCTCGACGTCTGGGCGGTCCACGGCATCGGCGGCACCTGGGGCGCGCTTGCCACCGGGTTATTCGCCACGGTCGCCATCAACTCGGGGGCCGCCAATGGTCTCTTCTACGGCAACCCGAGGCAGGTCCTGATCCAGCTGGCGGCGATCGGCGCCGCGTGGGGATGGGCCGCCGTCGGCACCTTCGTCATCCTCAAAGTCGTCAACCTGTTCGTTCCGCTCCGCGTTCAGGAAGAGGAGGAACTCCTCGGCCTCGACATCTCCCAACACGGCGAACCCGCGTACGCCCTTTAAGAAGGAGGAAAAAAGACCATGGACGCGACCACCGTCATCGCGATCATCTCGTGCGCGATCGTCCTCTGCGGCTGGCTGGTGCTGCCGCATTCCGCAACCACGACCGTCAAGCCGCTCGTCGTCAGCGAGGAGCGGGAGCCCGTTTCGGTTTCGGCGTAACAGAACGCACGACCGATAGCTTCGCGGCGGTCTCCGTGCTGAGCGTGAGCCGGCGGGCCGCCCGAAGCTGTATCGTGCGGCCGACCTCGTCGACCTCCTCTACGGTGATCCGCGTTCCCGGGCGCAGGCCCCGGTCGTGAAGGTACTGCAGCAGCGGCGGCGCTTCTCGCTGCGCCACCTCTGAAATCCGGGTAATCGTCCCGGTGTCCCCTGGCCGCAGCGCAGACAGGCGCAGCTCGTTCGCCCGCATCGTCGAGTGGCCGGGGATGGGGTTGCCGTGCGGGCAGGTCTTCGGCCTTCCCAGGCTCCGGTAAAGCGTCTCCTCCACCACCTGCGACACGGCGTGCTCCAGGCGCTCGGCCTCAGTGTCTGCCCTTACCCAGTCGAGTCCGAGGACGTCGGTCAGCCAGCGTTCCACGATGCGGTGCCGCCGCACGATCGCCGCCGCCGCCTCGTCGCCGCGCGCCGTCAGCTCGATCTCCTTGTGGGCGTTGAGCCGCACCATTCCATCCCGGGTCATGCGTCGGAGCGCCACGGTGACTGTCGGCCGGCTCACCGATAACCAGTCGGCGAGGCGCGCGCTGCGCACCGCTTCGCCCTCGGCCCTAATGTAGTAAATCGCCTCCAGGTAGTGGGCGATGACCTCCGAGGGCGGACGAGTCCGTGTGTTAGCGTTAACTAATCTTGAGCTTCGCACGTACTAACAGTATGCTCCGGTGAGTCACGCCGCCGCGGCGGCGCTGGGCGCAATCGCGGGCGCCACCATCTTCATCGGCCTTCCGGTCGGACGGATTCGAGGCATCTCCAAGACGGTCCAGGGGGTGCTGAACGCCGTTGCCACCGGCGTCCTCCTCTTCCTGCTCTGGGACATTCTCAGCCACGCCGCCACCCCGGTAGAAACGGGCCTGGCTGCCTTGCGGCACGGCGATCGCAGCTTCCTGGCGCTGGTCGTGATCTTTGCCGCCGGCCTCGGGATCGGCCTGCTGGGCCTCGTCTATTTCAACGCCCGGCTGTTCGGTCGAACCAAGCACGCACCACCTCCCGCTCCCAAGACGCTCGCCATGATGATCGCCACCGGGCTTGGCCTCCACAACCTCTCGGAGGGGCTAGCGATCGGCCAGTCCGCCGCCACCGGAGCCGTCGCCTTCGCCGTGGTGCTCGTGATCGGCTTCGCCCTCCACAACGTGACCGAGGGCTTCGGTATCGCCGCCCCGCTGGCGACCGACAGCACGATGCCCTCCTGGAGCTTTCTCCTCGTCGCCGGCCTGGTCGGCGGAGCGCCCACCTTCCTTGGGACCGTGATCGGGTACCTCTTCACCTCCACCTATATCTATGTGCTGTTCCTGGCTCTTGCCGCCGGCGCCCTCTTCTACGTCGTCAACGAAATGTTCCATATCGGCCGCCGATTGAACTCGCCGGCCGCCATGGCATGGGGACTGCTCCTCGGGTTCTTGCTCGCTTATAGCACCGACCTCTTCCTGACATACGTCGCTGCCTAGATACACTAGTCGGGCCGTGAGCGTCGTCTTCGAACACGCGAGCCTCATCGACTGCACCGGCCGCGATCCCCAACCCGATTCGCGAGTGGTCGTGGAGGACGGACGGATCCGGCGGATCGGGGCATCGAGTGGGCCCGCCGGACCCCGGGACGCCCGCGTCATCGATTGCCAGGGGCGTAGCTTGATGCCCGGGCTGCTCGACGCGCACGTTCACCTTGCCAGCCTCGACCTCGATCCAGTTGAGGAGGTGGCGCTGGCGCCGGCCGTGATCGCGCTGCGAATTGCGCGCCAGATCGAAGACACGCTGCAGGCCGGCTTCACGACGGTGCGCGACGCCGGCGGACTCGACTGGGGGTTCAAAGAGGCGGTCCGCCTTGGGCTGATTCGCGGTCCGCGACTCTTCATCAGTGGTCCCTTTCTTTCGCAAACCGGTGGCCACGGCGATAACCAGCGGCCTCGCACCGCTCGCGAACTGTTCCGCGCGGTGCATGGTCTGACCAGCGAAACCATCCTCGCCGACGGCGCCGACGAGGTCCGGCGGGCGGCCCGAGAAGCGCTCCGGCGCGGCGCCGACCAGATCAAGGTGATGGCGAGCGGCGGCGCCGCCTCGCCGACGGACGAGCTCGACCAGGTGCAATTCTCGGTCGACGAGCTGAGCGCGGCCGTCGACGTCGCGGGCGCGGTCGGCACCTACGTCCTCGCCCATGCCTACGCACCGAAGGCCATCCAGAACTGCCTGCAGGCGGGCGTCCGCTCCATCGAGCACGGGAACTTCCTTGATGAGGAGACCGCCGACCAGATGCTGAAGCGATCGGATACCTATCTCGTCCCCACGGTGATCACCTACGAGCTGATGTCGCGGCTCGAGCCGGGCGATGGGTGGACAGCCGACATGGTGCGCAAGATCCGCCAGGGATTGACGGGCGCCTATGACGCGCTCGGGCTGGCGTACGAAAAGGGACTGCGGATCGGATCAGGATCCGACGTGCTGGCCGACATGCAGGGCGAGAAAGGCAAGGAGATCGCGTGCCAGGCCCGCGTGATGGGCGCGATGAACGCCATCATCGCCGCCACCAGGACTAACGCGGCGCTGATGCGCATCGAAAAGGAGACGGGCACGATCGAAGAGGGCAAGCGCGCCGACCTGATCGTGCTCGACGCCGACCCGCTATCGGACCCGGCGATCTTTGCCGATCCCGCGCACGTCCGGATGGTGATGCTCGGGGGCGATGTCGTCAAGGACCTCGATGTAGCGGCCCCCACCCTGCCCTCCCCCGGAGGGGGAGGGAAAATTTCGTAGTCTTCCCCGAGAGAGAGTTAATTCCGTAGATGAGTCGGGGTACGCCGTCCGCTTTCTGGGACAACCTCCGCCAGCCCATGCCGCTCCGGCGCAAGCTACGGCGGATCATCGCCAACCGGTTTCGGCTCCCACCCGCACCCTGCTGCGGCCACCCGGGCGAACCCGGCTGTTGAGAGCCCGCCACAGGCCCGGGTCCGGGCCACAGGCACGTTGACAACACCTCCACCGTTAGGTAATATGATAGCCACGCTATCACGTAGGAAATCATGGGAGGTCTTCATGGCCAGCTTGATCTGGACGATCGTGGTCGTACTGTTCGTCTTGTGGTTACTCGGCTTCGCACTCCACGTCGCCGGTGGTCTGATCCATCTGCTACTGGTCCTGGCGATCATCGGGATCGTCTACAACCTGCTGGTGGGCCGCCGGGCGGTCTAACGCCCACCGTTCGAGGAGGGCGCGTCCCTGCGCCCCTTTTTTTGCCTCTGCGGTGACGTGCGATAATTGCCACGCCATGGGTGAGACGACAGGGGGCGTCTTGCGACGTGGATCAGACCGCATCATCGGTGGCGTTTGCTCAGGACTTGCGGCCTACTTTGGGGTCGATCCCCTTCTGGTTCGGGTCGTCTTCGTCATCCTGGCCCTGGTGCCACCGAGCATCGGGATCCTCCTCTACCTGGTGCTCTGGTTCTTGATGGAGCCGCCCCAGGGCACGTCCTCGACCACGAGGAGCGTCAGCGATCGCCTCCGTGCGATGGGCGACGATATCAGGCAGGATTTTCGAACCGGCTTCTCGCGGTCGGAAGCAAGTGGGACTCCACCGACAACGAGCGCCGACCCCTCCGGCGGGCCGCTTCCTGCTGGGGCGCCGCACCCTCGCGGGAGATGGGGACCTCCGTACAGCAACCGGCCGCCCGGGCTGTGGTTCGGCATTATCCTGATCCTGCTGGGCGCTTACTTCCTGTTGACCAACCTGGGCATCTTCAGCAATGTTCATTGGGAGATCGTCTGGCCCGTGATACTGATCGCGCTCGGACTCCTGCTATTGCTTCGGCGTCGCTAAGGCCCGGATGTATCGGAACCGCGGCCTGCTCTTCCCGGCAGTCCTCATCGCGATCGGGATTATCGTCCTGCTCGCCAACACCGGCGTGCTGTCAGCCCAAGTGCTCGAGCGGCTGGGCGACCTGTGGCCGCTGCTGCTCGTCATCCTCGGCCTGCAGCTGATTTTCAATCACACCCTCCCCCGTCAGCAAGCCACGTTGGTCGGCCTCGCGGCGACCGCCATCATCGTGGTCGGCGCGGTGGCGTATGCCGTGCTCGCCCCGGCGACATCCTTCGGTACTCAGCGAATCGATTCAAAGCAGCAGCTCGGCGGCCTGAGCGCGGCGAGCCTCGACCTCAACTATGGCGCGGCCAGCATCGACGTCAACGCCGGGGGTATCGGTGACTCGCTCTACCAGGCTCACATCGACTATCCGGGCGGTGAGAATCCGCCGACGATCAGCCTCGACCGCGAGACCGGCGCCCTGCAGATCCGCGAGAGCGCGAGCTTTTCTCCCTTCCATCTGTTCGGTGCGCAACGACGTCACGTCCAGCTCGCGCTCACGGACCTGGTCCCGTGGTCGATTCAAATTGGCGGTGGCGCGGCCAACTTGCGCCTCGATCTTCGCCACGCACAGCTCAGCAAGCTGGACATCTCGGGTGGCGCCAACCAGCTCGATGCCCAGTTCCCCACTCCGAAGGGAACGGTGGCGATCAGTGTCTCCGGTGGCGCCAACAACATCACGATCGTCGCACCGGCGCACTCGCAGTGGCGAGTGGCGGTCAGCGGTGGCGTCAGCGCGGTCACGATCAACGGCTCGTCATCTGGCAATCTGGGGGGCGACTTCCAGCAGCAGAGCCCCGGGTACGGGTCGGCAACCGACCGGTTCGATATCGAGATCAGCGGCGGCGCCTCGCACCTCGACTTCCGGACCAGCTAAGGGCGGCGCCGTGGCGGAGAACGTGGTGCTCGTTCGCCACGGTGAAACCGAGTGGAGTCGTGACGGTCGCCATACCGGCCGAACGGACATCCCGCTCACCGCCGAGGGTCGACGGCAGGCGGAAGTGCTCAGGGCACCCCTTCACGCATGGCAGTTTGCCCTGGTCCTGAGCAGCCCCTTGCAGCGAGCGCTCGAGACCTGCCGGCTGGCTGGGTACGGATCGAACGCGCAGGTGCGGCCGGAGTTGATGGAGTGGGATTACGGCCGCTACGAGGGTCTGACCACGCGACAGATCCTCGCGGACAATCCCGGCTGGTCCCTCTGGCGTGACGGTGCGCCCGACGGCGAGACGCCCGCCGACGTCGGGCGCCGGGTGGACCGGGTGGTCAGCGAGGTGCGCCAGACCGCTGGCGACGTCCTGATCTTCGCCCACGGGCACGTGCTGCGGGTCCTCACCGCGCGCTGGCTGGATGAGCCTCCCGAAGGCGGGCGACGTTACGCTCTGCAAACCGCCACACGCAGCGTCCTGAGCTACGAGCACGAGGACCCTGTGATCATCCAGTGGAATCTGCCCCCGCCCTCCTGAGTTGGAGACGCAGGGCGGCTTGACGTGGACCAGCCGTGATCTGCTACGGTGATGATCAGGAAGCCCCGTCCGCCCAGGGAAGGAGGGAAGCGAGGTCCGACTGTTTTCCGTGCACCTGCACCCGGAGCACGGCCCGGCGCCGGCCGCGCCTCGAGTCGAGACGTTATTGAACCGCATGCGCATGGCTGCGGTCGCCGCCACCAACGACGCACGGATCGTGGCGATCTTTCTGATCCTGGCGGCGCTGGCGCTCGGCCTCGAAATGGCGGCCAGCTTCCATCTGTTATAGGCTTTCTCTATCGAACCAATCACCAGAAACGATTGGACCCGATGGCTGATTAGTTGATACAGTGGCTTCCATGATCGGCATGGAAGCGCCCAACATTCAGCTTCGCGATCGAGACGAGTACCAGCCCTGCCGGGCCGAGATCGCCGAGTGCGGATGCCCGGACGACTGCGAACGCGATCACGCGAACGAGTAGCCAACCTGATGTCGAAGGTGGCTGTTCCGAAGCCCAACCGGCTGGTCGCGAGCCCATTACTGCCCGACGGGTTCAAGCTACCGGCCTCGCGTTTCGTCCACCCTAGTACCCGGATGCGCGGGCTGCTCGATACCGAGCCCTTTCTCTTCGGGCCGGGCGTCTACGACCCGATGGGCGCCCAACTGGTCATGTACTACGGCTTCAAGGCCGTGTACTTCAGCGGCTACTCGTTTGCCATCGGCCACCTGGGCACGACCGACATGGACCTCTATTCCAGCGTCGAGATCGCCGATGCCGCCCGCCGGACCGTCAGCGGCCTGCGCAAGTTTCAGTTGACGATGGCCGTCGGCGATCCGGAAAAAGGGGTGCAGCCCCGACACCTCGACATTCCCCCGGTGATCGTCGACATGGACGGCGGCTACGGCAACATCTTCAACGTCCAGCGCACCACGGAGCTCTACGTCACCGCCGGCGTCGCCGCGGCGCACATCGAGGACCAGGTGCTCCCCAAACGCTGCGGCCATATCGGCGGCAAAGCGCTGATCTCGGTCAACGAGATGCTGGGCAAGCTGCGCATGGCGCGGGCGGTGGCCGACGATCTCGGCAACCACGACTTCGTCATCATCGCGCGCACCGACGGCCTGAGCGCCGTCGACGCACCCGAATCACTCCGCCGCATGGAGCTGGCGGTCGACCGGGGACTGCGCTACCTGGACAGCGGCATCCCCGACCTGCTGTGGTGCGAGTTCCCGACCTCCGACCGGGGCGCCGTCGAGACCTTCACGGAACAGATCAAGAAGCGCTTCCCCGACGCCCGATTTGCCTTCAACTGGTCGTCGTCGTTTAAATGGTTCAAAGAACCGAACCCGATGACCTTCGCCGAGCTCGGGATCATGGGCGTCAAGTTCATCTTCATCACCCTCGGCGCGCAACATGCGGAAGGCTATGGGCTGAGCGTGCTGTTGCAGACGATGTCCAAGGACCAGCAGGACGGCTACATCGCCTTGCAGCGAAAGGAATTCGAGCCGAGCCGGGACTTCCCGACCAAGAGCCATCATTTCTTCTCGGGTGTGCCTTACCACCACCTGGTGGGGAAGGCCTACGATGCGGCGCGTCTCGGCCAGGAGTTCGTCGAGGAACTCCCGGAAGACCGGGTCGTCTAAGCCCCACCCTACCGTCCCCCAGAGGGGGAGGTGATCAGGCGCGGGACGGGATGGGGGCGACGGCGGCGGGATCGGACTCTCGCAGCAGATTGACAAACGCGGCGACCGTCCCTGATGGCCGCCCCTGGTCGCGGCGGCGGATCGCGACGATCTTTTGCGACATCGCCGGCGCGTCCGTGACCGTCACCTGCATCAGGGTTTTGGCGGCCAGCTCGCCCGCGACCGCGGTGCGCGGAAGCAGCGCGATGCCGAGGCGCCGCTCCACCATCTTCTTGGCCGACTCGATATTGTCGAGCTCCATCACCTCGCGCGGCGTCACCCCGAGGCTAAGAAAGAAGGACTGGGTTAGCTCGTAGTAGCTCGAGGTCCGGTCGAAGAAGATCAGGCGCTCTGATGCGACGTCGGCGATCCCGACGCTGGACCGTTTGGCAAAGGGGTGTCCCGGTGGCACGACCAGAACCAGGGCCTCCTCGTAAAGCGGAATCGATTCGATGTCGGGGTGGCGCATCGTGCGCACCATGGCGAGCTGGACCTCTTCGCGGAGCAGCATTTGCAAGACGTCCTCCGAATGTCCGGTACGAACCGCAACTTCGATTCGGGGATAGGCGGCCGCAAAGCGCTGCAGCAGCGCCGGGAGCACGTAGGTGCTGACCGCGGGCGCAGCACCGAGCACGAGTCGGCCGGCGGAGGCAGAGCGAGCGTCGGTCAGTGCCTGGCGGCCGTCGCGAACGGCGCGCATCGCGCGCTCGGCGTAGGGGAGAAAGGCCCGGCCCGCGTCGGTGAGACGCATCCCGCGGCGGGTGCGCGCAAAGAGTGGCTCGCCCAGCTCGCGCTCGAGCGCATGAAGGCGCGCTGTGAGGGTCGGCTGGGTCACGAACATCGCCTCGGCCGCCCGGCTCACGTTGCCTCGGCGGGCGACCTCGAGAAACCCCTCGACCTGGGCGAGCAGCACGCTTTAGCTATAGAGGTTTTTTATGGACTCGTCAAGGGGCGTGGGCATCGTTCGATAGCGCCCCACCCTATCCTCCCCGGCGAGTGGGCGAGGGAAGGAGCCCAGCATGACAGTTGTCATCCCAAATGGCTGACCGCTGCGACTAGTTTGAAGCGGGGGTGCGGCACTAGCCTGCAGAAGACCGATATTCAGCAACCCTCAGGAGGAGGACTCATGGAAATCATTAGAAATCTGACGCGGCGCAAGCTGCGCACCACACTGACGATCAGCGGCATCGTGATCGGCGTCCTGGCGCTGGTCACGATGGGCGCGATGGCCGAGAAGTTCAACGCCCTGATCGACGGGGGCGTTGCCTATTTCGGTTCCAACATCCAGGTGACGGCCGCCGGCGCCAGCGCATTTGGCGGTAGCAGCGTGCTCCCGCAGAGCACGGTGAGCCAGGTCGAGCAAGTTCCCGGCGTCGCCGCCGCGTTTGGCGAGATTCAGGTCCAGGCGAAACCTGGGTCGGTACAGACCGTTTCCTTTGGATTGCCCGACTACATCACCTCCTACGACCCGCGGGCCAACGATTACTCGGCGGTCAAGACCACCCTGGCGCAGGGTCGCGACGTCACCGCATCTGGTGAGGTGGTCCTCGGCTCGGACTTCGCTCACGAGTTCAGCAAGAATGCGGGGAGCACGATCGACCTACCGATCCGTCCGTCGGATGCGAAAGCGGACTTCGTCAACCACACCTTCACGGTCGTCGGAGTGCTGGCGAAGACGCAGACCGGCCCCGACACCGGAGCCTTCATTAATCTCAAAGACGGTCAGATGCTGCTCAAGGACAGCCTGCCGGCCGCGATCCGGGACCGGGTCGACACCAGCACACTGGTCACCGGCATGACCGTCTACGGCAATCCGGGCGTCAACCTGGACAATCTGTCCGACACCATCAACAACCAGGTCAGCGGCGTCAAGGCGACCAAGCCCAGTACCATCGTCAACAGCTTCAAGTCGGGCGGGGCTCTCTTCACAGCGATCACGACGGGCGCCGCACTCCTCGCGCTGATCGTGGGCGGTCTCTCTGTCATCAATACCATGCTGATGGCCGTCACCGAACGCGTGCGGGAAATCGGGCTGAAGAAGGCGGTGGGCGCCCACACCCGTCACATCCTGCGCGAGTACCTGCTCGAGGCCACCTTGATCGGCGCGATCGGCGGCACCATCGGGCTGCTCCTCGGGTGGGGGATCACGAGCCTCGTCAACGCGGCCACGGCAGCGTCGAACCTGAGTCTCTTCCTGGTCTCGTGGCGCCTGGTGATCATCGCCATCGGCTTCTCAGTCGGGCTCGGCGCGATCGCCGGCATCATCCCCGCCCTGCGCGCCTCCCGGATGGATCCGGTGCGCGCCCTGCGGGCGGCCTAGGAGGATTTCACATGGCAAGCATCGAACTGATCGACCTGACCAAGCACTACAGGCAGGGTTCGACCGTCGTCAAGGCGCTCGACGGCGTCAATCTGAGCGTCGAGTCCGGTGAGTTCGTCTCGATCGTCGGTCGCTCGGGAAGTGGCAAGACGACGGCGCTCGACTTGCTTGGCCTCCTGCTGCGCCCAACCAGCGGGCAGGTGATGCTCGACGGCACCGATACCGGCAAGCTGCGCGACGGCGCCCGCGCCGACCTGCGCGGGCAGAAGCTCGGTTTCGTCTTCCAGGAGTTCAACCTCCTTCCGGGCCTGAGCGCCATCCAGAACGTCATGCTGCCGCTTCGCTATCACAAGAATGGCAAGGATGGCAAGGCTCGCGCCGCCGCGCTGCTCGAGGAAGTCGGTCTGAAGGACCGCCTGCATCATCGGCCCGACCAGATGTCGGGCGGCGAGCAGCAACGCACCGCCATCGCCCGCGCCCTGATCAACCGGCCGACGCTTGTGCTCGGTGACGAGCCGACCGGCGAGGTCGATAGCGAGACCAGCCAGCAGATCGTCGCCCTGATGCGGCGCATGAATCGGGACCACGGCGTGACCTTCGTGATCGTGACGCACGACATGGACGTCGCCGGCCAGACAGATCGCGTCATCCGGCTCAAGGACGGCAAAGTCCTCTCGGACGCGCGCCTTGACGCGGAACAGACCTACCTGGCGAAGCTCGACCGTAAAGCGAGCGTGGCGTAGGGTAGACGCATGGCGCTTCCCCGGCGCTGGGTCAAGCTGGGCCGCCTCTTCATGGTGGCCTGGCTTGCCTTTTTTATCTACCCGATCGCTGCATTCCTCACCGATCGTTTCAGCACCGAGACCCGCACGTACGGCATCCTGCTCCTGCTCGGACTCGCACTGATCTGGGCATGGTTCTGGACTCGGATCTGCGCCGGCCCCGATCGCCGCTTCACGGTGCCCGCCATCGTGGGAGCGACGCTCATCCTGACGGTGTTCACGCTTCGCACCCCTCCCCAGTACGGCAGCCTCTTCCTCTACCCGGTCATCATGGCGGGCGCCGCTTTCCGCTGGCGGCGGTCTGTGGCCGCCGTCGTCATTCTGTCGGTGCTGGCAGGGGCGATCGAGCTCGCCCGCGGGGAAACCGTGACCAACTCCACGGGCCAGCTCCTCAACGACTTGCTCGTGGGAGTCGCCGCCGTGGCGGGCCGCTTGCTGGTGGAAGCGAACCAGCAGCTGAGCCAGGCGCGCGAACAGATCGCCCGGCTTGCGGTAGGGGAGGAGCGTCTTCGGTTTGCTCGGGACTTGCACGATCTGCTGGGCCATAGCCTCTCGGTGATTGCGCTGAAGAGCGAGCTGGCGGGGCGATTGATCAAGACCACGCCCGGTCTGGCCGCCCACGAGATCGAAGACATCGAGAAGGTCGCGCGCGACGCGCTGCGTGAGGTCCGGGACGCGGTGACCGGCTATCGCCAACCGACGCTGGCCGCCGAACTCGCCGGCGCCCATGAGGCCCTGACGGCGGCTGGCATCGACTATCGCGTCGACCAGGACCACGTTCCACTGCCGCCGGCGGTGGAGGCCGTCATGGCCTGGACCGTCCGCGAAGGCGTGACCAACGTCATGCGTCACAGCCAGGCGAAGCGTTGCTCGGTCCGGATCATCAACAAGGATGGCCGCGCCACGGTCGAGGTCATCGACGACGGCCGAGGCGGAATGCCACAGCCAGGGAGCGGTCTGCGCGGACTCGAGGAGCGCGTCCAAGAGCGCGGTGGAACGTTGACGGCCGAGCCGCTGCCGCACGAGGGATTTCGCCTCCGGGTGACGCTGCCTGTGCGCGAGGTACTCGCGCCGATCGACACCGTGAGCGCGTGATTCGCGTCCTGATCGCGGAGGATCAGGGCATGGTACGTGGCGCACTGAAAGCCTTGCTCGCGATGGAGGGCGACATCGAGATCGTGGCGGAGGCCGACCGGGGCGACCAGGTCGTTCCGCTCGCATCGCAGATGAAGCCTGACGTGGCGCTACTCGACATCGAGATGCCAGGCGGTGACGGGATCACCGCGGCGGGTCAGCTCCACAAAGAATTGCCATCCTGCAAAATCTTGATCCTGACCACTTTCGGCCGGCCCGGATTTCTGCGCCGCGCCATGGAAAGCGGCGCCTCGGGCTTCATGCTGAAGGACGCCCCCGCGCACGAGCTGGCGCTGGCGATCCGGCGAACCATGGCCGGCGAACGCGTGATCGATCCGGGATTGGCGGCGGCGGCGCTCAGCGCCGGCGTGAGCCCGCTGTCCGAGCGCGAGCGGGAAGTGTTGGTCGCGGGACAGGGTGGCGCCAGCATCGCGGAGATCGCGCAAGCCCTGTTCCTGTCGGAAGGAACCGTGCGCAACTACCTGTCGTCGGCGATTCAAAAATTGGAGGTCAGCAATCGGACCGAAGCGGCGCGCGTCGCAGAACAACAGGGATGGCTTTAGGAATCGAACCCGAGACCACCTGATAAAGAGTCAGCTGCTCTACCAATTGAGCTATGCAGGGGCACCGCATATTGTATTCGGCAAATCGTCCGCTGCGTGCCGCCCTGACCAGGGACGTCCACGGGCGTTGTTGTCAAAACTGTTGTCAAACCTCGAAACTGTTGTCAGATTCTCGCGGCGTCGAAAGGGCCAAATCTCGTCGACTATGTCTCGATCCGCGATGTTAAGCGGAACCTGGTCTCAGGTTAAGGCTCGGTCTTCGTCCCCGCGCTGCTCCACAACGTCATGAATTGGGGTCTCATCCATATCGTCGTGATCTCTGGCCTTATCGCAACCGAAACTTATAGAAACCAACGTTCGGATTCGACTAGTTAACGGCGTACTGAGATCGGCGGTTAGCGGCCACTTCCACCACCTAGCGGTGGCCCGTGGCGCACAACGAACAAATCGGTGGCAGCTTCACCCTCAGTCGATGCAGACAACCTGGAAGACGATCGCTTCACTCGTGCCCTGACTATCGACCTGGTACGCGTAGCACCCGGGCGCGGGAATACGAACGTCAGAAGGCAGGTTTGCCCATCCATACGGTCGACGACCCGCTGCGCGAGTACTCCCAAGTCGTTGTAGTCTACTGCGCGTTCGCCCTTCGACTGCTCGCGGTGCGCCTGCCACGCATCCTTGAATCCCGAGCACGCAGCCACCAGGCGCTCCACAGCCTGCTTCTTCTCGACCACGCGCCAAGGGCACCGCGCTGAACTGAATAGTCGGCGGCCGACTTGACGCTCCTAGACCGCTCGGGCCAACCGCTAGCCTGACGGCACAACTGACCGCGTAGGCGTCGGACGCCCATGGACTGCAATGGACCCTTCGGTTAGTAAGTTTGCCCAGCCGAATTCACAACGGACCGACGCGAGCGCCAATGGACGCCATGGACGTTATCGAGACCACCTTCACAACCGCTGGTCGGCAACCTTGGCGATGTCGACGGACGGCTCGTTCCCGCCGCGAAGATTGGGTGCTGCTGGAGACTCCGAAAAACATCGAAATGGTAGACCGTAGCGGCAGGCTGTTTCTCTCAAGGTTTACCGGGGGAGGTCAGGTCGCTGCAAAAGTTGGACATCTCGGGCCCCTGGCGGTTCGAGGATCACACGCTTTGACCCGAGCAACTCCCTTTAAAATGCATCGACGAGAATGGGATTGTGCGTGTCAGCGTCAAGAAAGGAAGCGCCCGTACCGTTGGTAGCGAAAACCCGCACGTAGAATTGCGGGACGCCACCGGCCAAAGGATTCTCGCCTACGGTAACTCAGTGACACGGAGAAGCGCGGGCAACCACACGCCAATCATCTGGGACCTACCATAGCCGCGCAACCATATACAGACTTGCCCGTTCTGAAATACGTTTACCTAGAAGACTCTTTTGTGCTCGACATCATTGCGCGCCGAGGAACGGTCACATTTGCGCTGGACGCGGTCCTGACGCCAGGACATCCCGCCTATGCCGAGCCAAAGCCGGGCGACGCCCATTGCTATCATCGCGGAGCACTTGAGTTTCACGGAGTGACCGATCTCATCTGGCACGAGTCGGGGTTAACCGCTGCTACTGACGCGACCGGTGAAATGGACTTCGGCAGCATCGACTCGTATGCTTACGAAGGCAACGAGCACCGTCTTCAAGGTGAGTGGGGCCAGATGGAGATCAGCGCATCCGTTGTGACGTTCGAGCTGGAGGATTGACCTTGTCCCTCGCGCAAAGAATGGGTCTATCATCAGGCTTCGAAGCTGCGGAATCGTCCTGGTGCCGATGCGCCGCACAGGCCGCCCGATAACTTGCAGTCGCGTACCGGCGATCTGGCACGTGGGCTTTCGCCATGATCGGACATGTCGACTTCAAGAACACCGGAGTTGCGTCCGGCCACGGACACATGTTTCCGCCGGGGCAGCCTGGATTAGGGCATGGCCTAGCGGCTCCGCACATTCCCTACGATGAATTACCGCCCGGATGGGGAGATCTCCCCTCGGGGGTTTCACCACACACCCCGATCGGCGAATGAGCAACCCGCTTTCTGGGGAATCGGCGGCGGCATTCCTCACCCGGTTTCGAAACTTCTATGACGGCGTCATTCGGAGAGTGGCGTTCGATTTCACGCGGGATAGTTATCTCAGCACCGTGGTGGTCGACCTCATAGGCCGCGATAGAGAAGCTGGAGACGCATGGGTGCTCTGTACGCTAAAGATAATTGGACTCGAGGAGTTCGTTATCCGAGAACAGAAAAGCTCGTTCCTCGTTCTATCGGATGGCATTAAGTTCATATGGGCAGCGGAGAGGGTCTACATCGACTTTGGGACGGTGGAGGACGAGCCAACTTTGGACGAGATCCGGGCGGCTGGTTTCTATCTATCAGGCCGAGAAGTTGAGTGGAGCGTCCGTCAGCTTGGCGAGAACGAGTGGTCGTAGATCCCCAAGCTGCCTGAAGAGTGCCTGCTTGTCACACGGTGCAGCCTATCTAGTGAAGCCTGCACAGGTCAGCTAGAGTCCACGATCTCTTCACCAAAGTATCAACTTAGAAGTATGATTGGTCGTTTCGTTCGCGGCGAGGACCCCTCAGTTGCGTTCGCGAACGAGATCGAGAAGTACACCAGCCAGCACTTCCGCGGGACGACTGATGCGGAGGAGCTAATGGAGGCTTTGGCGACCTACCGGCCTGGAGGGCCTCCTGGGCCGGGCGGGCCTGCCCACGGGACAGCGGGGTTTGCGGCTCCGATTGGGTTCAATCGCGAAAGATCGTCAACATTATTGAAGCATCGTAGCCGGACAGTGGCGTGACCAACCTGATCAATTGTCGCTGATCCGCTATCACTCTCGTCGCGGCACGAGTCGCAGTAGCAGGCCTATGGTACAACTTGGCTACCGTGAGGTTCACGGCCGACAAGCTCGCTAACGAGCTCCTCGACTTGCTAGACGCCGGTCCGGCCGGAGTGTATGAGTTGCGTTGGATCGCTCAAACGCTGGCAGGTGGGCCAGTCGCGACGACCCATCCTGTCCTCAAAGAAGCACTCGCGCGCGTAATCGCAACCAGTCATGGTCGGCTAGCCGGGTTCGCTGGCCTGACTTCTCGGTCCAACGCCAAGAGGTTCACGATGTTGGCGAGTTATCGGGCGACGCATTTAACGACCCGCAACATGGACAGCCGCTGCTCGCAGTGCTACCGAGCACCGAAAAGTGGCACTGACCCGATTCGTGAGCCATCATTCGGATCGTCAGAGGTCTCGACGACTGGCCTCAACTTAGGGCAGCGCAGGCTGCCCGGTGTTGGCATCGAAGAACTGATCGTAGTTTCCTCTGCCGGGGGTATGGGTTCGCACGACCCAGATTGAGCGGGTTGGACACAAGAACGTTGGAAGAGGCAGCCCGTTGATGCAGCCACTGGTTCTGAAATTCGTCTCCGGTTCGCCGGTCGACCGGCGGACCTGATCCGCCGGGTAGAGGACAGCCTGCGTGACAACCGATCCGGGTCCGAGGTACTCGGCCTCCCGCAGCGCGATCGTCTTGATCTGTTGCGCAGTCAGGATAGGGGTGGCGATCCGGTAGGCCCAGGAAATCGCCAGGCCCAAGGCCAGCACCACGGCGACGATACGAAGGGGTTTTCCCATTTGAAGCCCTACTCCTGCAACGAGAGGCCCCGGTCCCGTCCTCGGGCAGGCCTGCGACGGAGCTGTAACGCTCTGCTCCGACAGCTTGCCAGCCGATGGATTGCCGGCTTTTGGCCGATGGGTTAATCAGTGGGCCTCGAAGCGCATCAGTCTGCCCCCTGCCCATACTGTGGAGCGACCTGGAACGAACCAGGAGCGCAGTTTTGCACCAAGTGCCACCTGCAGTTGCCCCCTCCGGCATTCGTTCGGCCAGGGCTGCCCGATCCGGAAACCATCCAGAGACCTGCTCCGATCCAGGTGATCAGCGACGGAGCGACCACCATCCGCCCGGAGCCGCCGGTTGCGCCGGCAGCAACCGCCGCGACCTGGCGGGTGGCTTATCGCAAGCAGATCTTGCTCGGCGGTGGCTTCCTGGCCGTGCTTGGCACCCTTGGCGCGCTCATCGCCATGGCGCAGGCGACGGCCAGCTCTGAGTCGCAAACGCTCAACGCCGTGATCGCCCAGCAGCCAACCGTCGATGCGGCCATAACTGAATTTCTATCGGCGGCGCCGATTGAACAGGCGTCCGGGCTCGACGCTGTCCGAGCCGAGTCGGATCGAGGACTAAACCAGTACCGGCACGCATTGACCACTGTCCAAAAGCAGGAGGCAGCGCTGCAGCAAGCGCGCTCGACCCTGACGTTGCTGGGTCCGTTGAGCCTTGGGAATGGCCCGGCAAGCATGCTCGATAATCGGGCCGCCGACGCGCTGTCTGGCCTCGCCCAAGCGGACCAGGTGCTGGCGGCGGCCATCGATCAAGAGACGATCGGACGAGCAGTTTTCGAGACCGTGCTCAAGGAACAGCAAATGCTCGACGCGATCAAGCAGCAGCAATACATGCTGGCTGACCGAATCGACGCCGATGCGGATCACGCCCTCCTTCCGGCCGATTGGCGCCGGCATTACAACGATGTGCCGCCCCAAATGGACCTCCTGGTAGGGACGGTCGGAGCGATGATCATCAACACGGATTCAGTGGCCATGTACACGTTTCGTAGTCAAACCGGGCCGCTAGCGTTTGCCCAGAGTGAGGTGCAATCTACGATCGCGGAATACAACAACCTTTCTGGTGCTACGGTGATGGCGCAGAACGCTGCCTGGAACGCCAGCCGATACCAGCCGAAGATGGACACCTACGACACGGCGTTGAGCAAGCTCAAGAGCAGATAATTGGAACCCCCGAGCGGGGAGTCGGCTACCAGGTGCTCAAGCTTGGCCTCGTCGTCAGTGGCCGAACCATTCGGCGCAATCGGCGGCCGCAGACGGCTCGTCCGCCGAGCTTAGCCTGGCGCACTTTCCTCCGCAACGAAATCACCGGGATCTGGGCCGCGGACCTGCTCGTGGTGCAAACCCTGACCTTCAAGACGCTCTACGTGCTGTTCTTCATCGAGCATGCCCGCCGCCACCTGGTTCATTTCAATGTCACCGACCAATAGGCACCTGCAACCGGATGAACGCACAAGGGCCGGGTCTACGTCGCTTTCTACAGCGCGGTGGAACCGACGACCTAGCCCGGCACCGTGGATTTGCCCGGACCCTGTCCCAACCACCGCCACTTGCGTCGGACAATCGCCCGTCTTGTCCCAGGCGTTCCTCACCTTCTCCGACGACCGGGGTCTGACCTGGCCCCAGCCCGCGCCGATCGCCCCGGCGGTCCAGAATACGCTCGTCAAGCGACTCTGGCCGGCGGTTAGCGTTGAGCCGAGCAGCACGGTCGACGTCACCTACTACCAGAGCAAGGAGCAGGTCGCGCAGGACGGAAGTCTGTGCACGGTGCGGGTCAGCCGGAACCCTCTGATCTTCCGCACCGGCGACGCACACTCTTTTGTCAACACGTTCTGGGTGCAGTCGCGCGATGGCGGCGTCACCTTCAGCGCCCCCCTACCGATAAGTTCGGCCACGTCCGAGTGGTGCACGACCGTCAGCAACATCACGCCGAACGTCGGCGACTAAATCGGGAGCGTGAGCGGCTCCCGACGGGTCCTTTCGACCTGGGCCGATGGGCGGAATGGCGTGCCCGATACGTTCTACGCGACGGGATTCGGAACCTAACAGACCTGTCAGGTGCCTTGATCCGGGCGGAGGTCGCCACCAGCGATCTCCGCCCCGCGTTGTTGGGTGTCGTTGTATGGGTTTAGGGCTACGGTCTTCTTCTACCAACCCCAAGAAGCGCCAGCGCGATGGCGGCAAGGACCGCGAGGACTGCACCGAGCACGAAAGGCGCCGAAGGCGATACCGACTGCCAGAGCACCCCGGCAATGACGCTCGCCGGTAGGGTCGCGATGCCTAGCACGCCGTAGTAGACGCCGTAGGCGGTTGCTCGACTGCGGCTCTGAACCAGGTCGGCGACCAACGCCCGGCCCACTCCCTCGGTCGCCGCATAGTAAAGACCGTAGCCAACGAAGAGTGCCGCGGCCAGGATTGGAGAGGGACCGGTGGCGTAGGCCAGATAGACGATCGCAAAGATGATCCAGCCCGTTATCAGCAGAGCTCGTCGGCCGATACGGTCCGAGATCACACCAGCGGCATAGCTGCCAGCCGCGTAGAGAAGGTTGAAGGGGATCATCACCCCGGCAATGGCGAGGAGCGTGAGTCCCTGGCGCTGCATCCTTAGAACAAGGAACGCGTCACTCGAGTTGCCCAGGGTAAAGAGAGCGATCGCGCCGAGATAGAGATAGAAGCGCCGATCGGTATCCACTCGGAGCCTGGCGAGCGCTCCCGGCTCAATCGCTTGCCCAGCCTGCCCCTTGCGTAGACGTCTGGCTCGTATCTCCCGGACAAATAAAGCGACTGTCAGCACTGCCAGCATTCCCGGAATCGCCGATAGTCCGGCGAGCCATCGGAAAGTGGCCGGCTGCATCGTCACTGCGTTCCCCTGAATCAACAGAATCAGGACGAAGGCGAGGATGAGCGAGGCGAAGGACCCCAGCGAGTCCATGGCGCGGTTTAGCCCAAAGGCTCGTCCTTTTGAGGTGGCGCCGGCGGAATCAGCGAGAAGCGCGTCTCGTGGTGAGGTCCGGATTCCCTTCGCGACTCGGTCGCCGAACCGGATGAACAGGGCTGGAGGCCACGAGGCGATAACGGCAAGCCATGGACGAGTCGCCGTGCTGAGCGCGTAGCCGAGCACGACCAACGGCTTTCGGCGATCCAGGCGATCGGAGAGCCAGCCTGAGGCTAGCTTCGTGAACGCGGCCGTTGACTCGGCCACGCCCTCGACGAGACCGACGGCGGCTGTGCTCGCGCCGACCACATTGAGCAGGAACAGCGGCAGGAGAGTGTTGGGGGACTCGCTACCCAAATCCTGGAAGAAGCTGGCAAGCGCCAGAAGTCGAACGTTTCTGTTAACACCGGCCTCAGGCTCCCGAAACTCTTCAGACTGGTTCTCAGCCAACGCTCGTCCAGTCTAGCCAGCCTCCTGCAAGAGCAAGGGGGAAATCGCCCCCTTCGGGACGCCAGTCAAAGTCCGATACAATCCGCAGACTGGAGCCCGGGACTGCGTCCCCCTCCCCGGCCCTCTCCCGAAGGGGGAGGGAGATAAGACATGAGAAGGCGAATGATCATCCTTTTCCTGCTGACGATCATGGCGCTGGTCGCCGGGTCCATCGCCGTATTGGCGTCACCGAGGTTTACGATCGCAGCGGCGCGCCCGACGCCGTCTCCCTTGTTCGTGATCGAGAATCCGCCGCCCACCCCAAGCCCAACGCCAACACCGACACCCACGCCGACGCCCACGCCGGCGGTTACCCCAACTGGGATCGTGACGTTCAATGTTCCGGTGTACAAGCAGCTGCGCAACCTGGACTGCGAGACCGCCGCGCTCCAGATGGCGCTTTCCGCGCTAGGGCACACCTACACGCAGAACGAGCTGATCGCCATGCAGCCTCCTCCTGACACCCGCCAACCAGTGATGGGTACGGTCAGCGGGTACAAGGCGGTCTTGCAGTGGGGAAACCCATACAAAAACTTCGTCGGCAACATCGACGGGGCCGACCTCATCCCAACCGGCTACGGCATCTACTATCCGCCACTTGTTGCTGTCGCACAATCCCATGGCGCGCCTAATGCGGTCGGTGGCGAGGGTGCTAAAAATGGCTGGACACCAGCGAGGATTTACGGCGAGCTGGCGGCCGGGCATCCGGTCATGGCCTGGACCGAGACCGGCTGGGCTCACCCCTACGTCGGATACTGGACGACGTTTGACGAGAAGATAAAGATCCGCTACTCCCTGATCGAGCACGTCGTCACGCTCAGCGGGGTATCACCGACGCAAGTCCGCGTCAACGACCCCTGGCACAGCGGCTCGCAGTACTGGTTCAGCAAGGCCGCGTTCGAGGCCTCCTGGGCCGACTTCAACAACATGGCGATCGTCCTCAAGTAGGGGCTCGGTTTCGGCGATCCCCTGCACCTCAGCCTGGGTCCGAACCGGCAGGCCGACCAGCTTGATGAAGCCGACTGCGGCCTGATGGTCGAACTGGTCGCCGGCCGAGTAAGTCGCGAGCTTCGGCCGGTACAGCGAGTAGGGCGAGGAGCGTCCGACCACCTGGGCCGTCCCTTTGTGTAGCTTGACCCGCACCCGACCGGTCACGAGCTGCTGGGTGCTCAGGACATAGGCGTCGAGGTCTCGACGGTGGCTCGTGAACCATTTGCCCTGGTAGACGAGTCGCGCGTATTCCTGGGCCACCGAGGTCTTGAAGCGCGCCGCCTCGCCATCGAGCACCAGATCCTCCAGGGCCCGGTGCGCCGCATGCAGGATGACGGCCGCTGGTGCTTCGTAGACCTCGCGTGACTTGATCCCCACAAAGCGATCCTCGATCATATCGATTCGGCCAACCCCATGACGGCCGCCCAGCTGATTGAGCTCGGCGACGAGGGCGGCGCCCCCACCCTGCCCTCCCCCAGAGGGGGAGGGAAATGTATCCGCTGGCCCTCCCGCCGAGGGGGAGGAACAGGTCATGGCGGTCGGGATCCCCTTTTCGAAGTCCAGCTCGACCAGCAAGGAGCTGGCGGGGGCGTTGTCCACCGACGAGGTCCATCGGAATGCGTCCTCGGGGGGTATGAGGAGAGCATCTTCCAGAACCCCGGCCTCGATGGATCGCCCCCAAAGGTTCTCATCCACACTGTACGGCGACTCGGGCTTGACATCAATCGGCAATTGGCGGGCGCGGGCGTAGGCGATCTCCTCCTCGCGGGTCATCGACATTCCGTCCCGGAGGGGAGCGAGCACCTTGAGGTGCGGCGCCAGCGCCCCGGTGGCCACGTCGAAGCGCACCTGGTCGTTGCCCTTGCCGGTCGAGCCGTGGGCGATCCAACTGGCCCCCTCGCGCGCCGCCACCTCGACCAGCAACTGCGCAATCAGTGGGCGGCCCAAGGCGGTCGCTAGCGGGTACTGACCCTGATAGAGCGCCCCGGCTCGCAAGGCGGGCCAGCAGAAGCGCTCGATGAACGGGGCTCGCGCGTCCAGCACGTAGGCGCGCGACGCGCCAGCAGAAAGCGCCCGCTGGCGGATCGCAGCCAGATCTGGCTGGCTGCCCAGATCGATCGTGAGCGCAACGACGTCGAAGCCACGCTCCTCGATGAGCCACTTGACCGCGACCGTGGTGTCGAGGCCGCCGGAGTAGGCGAGCACGATCTTCTCAGTCATGAGGCCCCCACCCTGCCCTCCCCCGCAAGCGGGGGAGGGGAAAAGTGATGGAGGCCGCCGGAGTAGGCGAGCACGATCTTGTCAGTCATGAGGCCCCCACCCTGCCCTCCCCCGCAAGCGGGGGAGGGGAAGAGGGCTGCTGTGCACCAGTGGATGCGATGGGAAATTGTTCTGTCATCAGTCCTCCGGTTGCACGTAGGCGCCGAGCTGGGCGAGTCGCTGGGCGAACCCTTCGTAGGCGCGTGGATGAAGCGCGAGCGCGGCGAAGATCGTGTCGTCGCCGGCAATCGTTCCGATCAGTTCCGGCCACGCCACCGCGTCAATCGCCGAAGCGATTGAATTCGCGGAACCAGGGGTGGTGGTCAAGATGGCGATGCCCTGACCTCGTCGCACCGTCAGTGGCAGATCGCGTAGCAGGCGCTGTAGCCGATCCTCGCGACCCGCGGGCGAGGCCGCCCCAAGCGCATCGTTCGGCTTGACGTAATGGCTCTCGGGCCCGCCGACCCGGACCAGACCGAGCTCGGCAATGTCGCGCGACACGGTGGCCTGGGTCGTGTGGATGCCGACGCGGCTGAGGCGTTGGACGAGCTCCTCCTGGGTTGCGATCTGGTGCTTATTGATCAAGGACAGGATCGCCTCCTGCCGCTTACGCTTTGACACGGGCCAGCGCCTCCTTCACCTGCGCCGGCGCCGTCCCGCCAAGGACGTTCCGCGATCTGAGCGCGCCCTCCAGCGTCAGCTTTTCGAAGATGTCGGCGCTGAACAGGGGCGAAAACTGCTGCAGCTCCTCCAGTGAGAAATCCTCGAGGCCCTTATGGGTGGCGATCCCCTTCGCCACCATCTGGCCGACCACGCGGTGGGCGTCGCGAAACGGCATGCCCTTGCGCGAGAGATAATCCGCGGCCTCGGTCGCCAGCGTGTAACCGGACAGCGCGGCTGTGCGCATGATGTCGCGATCGAATCGCAGACCAAGTACCAAGCGGGCTGCGACCTGCAGGCAAACGATGGTGGTGTCGACGCCGTCGAAGAGCGCTTCCTTGTCTTCCTGGAGATCGCGGTTGTAGGCGAGCGGTAGGCCCTTCAACACCATCAACAGGTTCATCAGATCGCCGGTGACCCGCCCGCTCTTCGCCCGCACCAACTCAGCGGCACACGGATTCTTCTTGTTGGGCATCATCGAGCTGCCGCTGGCCAGCGCATCCGGGAGCGCGGCAAACGAGAACTCGATGCTGGTCCAGAGCACGATCTCTCCGCACAGCCGCGAAAGGTGGATCATGGCGATGCTGCAGGCAGCCAGCAGCTCGAGCGCGAAGTCGCGGTCGGCCACCGCATCGAGCGAGTTGGCGGCCGCCGCCGCGAAACCAAGGTCGTGCGCGAGCGCCGTCCGATCGATTGGGAAGCCGCTCCCTGCCAACGCCCCAGCTCCCAACGGTGAGACATCCGCCCGGGTAAGTGCGTCCTCGACGCGACCGCGGTCACGACGCAGCATTTCCACGTAGGCGAGCAGGTGATGCGCCAGGAGGACCGGCTGGGCTCGCTGGGTGTGGGTATAGCCAGGCATGACGGTGTCGAGGTGTTCCTCGGCCCTCGCGATCAGCGCCGATTCGAGTGCTGCGATCGCTGCGAGAAGATCCGCGCCCGCGGTCTTGACATAGAGCCGGAGGTCGACCGCCACCTGGTCATTCCGACTGCGGCCGGTGTGCAACTTGCCACCCAGCGGTCCAAGCTTTTGCCGCAGGCGGGCTTCGACGGCCATGTGGATGTCTTCTAAGGCCCCCACCCTGCCCTCCCCCGCAAGCGGGGGAGGGTAAGATGCCGCCTCGCCCGCAAGCGGGGGAGGGGAAGGGGTAGCCTCGCCCGCGAGCGGGGGAGGGGAAGATGCCGCCTCGCCCGCAAGCGGGGGAGGGGAAGGGGTAGCCCCGCCCGCAAGCGGAGGAGCGGAAGTATCGGCCCCCACCCTGCCCTCCCCCGCAAGCGGGGGAGGGAAAAATTCGGACTGAATCTCTTGCAACGCCAGGTCGATGCGCGACTGCTCGTCCGCGGTGAGCACGCCGGCGCCGACCAACGCCTTCGCGTAGGCGCGGCTGCCCGCGATGTCCTCGCGAAAGAGCCGGCTGTCAACCGCCAAGGATCGAGTGAAGCGGTCGATCAGTGGGTCCGGCTCATCCCCAAACCGTCCGCCCCAGGGTTGATCGCTCAGTTCGCGACCTTCGCGTTCCGCTTGGCCAGCACTTCCCAGGGCAAACCGCCGATCTGCGCGGCCGGCCCGCACAACTGCTGATTGAAGCTCCGGCTCTGCAGGCCCCGGATTTCCGGGAAGAACAGCGAGTGATTGCTCTGGCGCGACTCCAGGTCGATGGTGCCGTGGAACAGGTTGGCGGTGACCGTGCCGCTGACCTGCTCCTGGGTGGTCTCGATGAAGGCGTCCAGTGCCGACTTCAACGGGCTGAACCAGGCACCGTGATAGACGAGGTAGGCCCATTTCTGGTCGACCCCGGCCTTGAAGTCCAGCTCTTCCTTGGTCAGGGTGAACTGCTCGAGGTCGTGGTGCAGCTTCAGTAAGACCGCAGCGGCCGGCGCCTCGTAGAGCTCCCGAGACTTGAGCCCCATGATGCCGTCCTCGAAGATATCGATCTTGCCGATGCCGTGGTTGCCGGCGATCACGTTGAGCTTCGCCACGATCTCCGGCAGGGACATCTCCGCGCCGTCGAGTGCGACCGGCACGCCGTGGGCGAACGTCACGGAGATCTGCGTTGGCGTCGACTTCTGCCTTGCCGGCGACTTCAACCACAGCCACGCGTTCTCCGGGATCGGCTGGTTGAGCCCGACCGCGCCGGAGGCCAGGCTGCGACACCACAGCGTCTTGTCGTCGCCGCCCTGCATCACCTCGGTGATCGGGATGCCCAGCTCCTTCGACAGCTCTTCTTCGTCGCCCCGGGTGAGGTCGAAGTCGCGAACCGGTACGAGGACGTCGAGCTGCGGCGCAAAGAGCTTGAAGACATTGTGCATGCGGTACTGGTCGTTGCCCTTGCCACTCGAGCCTTCCATGATCGCGTCGCAGCCCAGCTGGAGCGCGAGCACGGCGATCTTGGAGGCGATCAGCTGGCGGGTCATCGAGGTCGAAACGGGATAGCCTCCGTAGTTGGAATTGGCCTGGATCGCCTTCGCCAGCCAGTTGTTGGCGAATTCGTCCTTGACGTTCACCACGATCGGCGTGATGCCGAGGACCCCGGCCTTCTGGATGGCCGCGTCCATCTCGTCCTGCCCCTGGCCGACGTCGACGGTGATCGGAAGCAGGTCCTCGACCTTGTACTTCTCTTTCGCGAGGACCGCGCACAGCGATGAGTCCAGCCCGCCTGAGTAGGCTAGCGCCACCTTCTTGGCGGTCTTGACCGGCGTCGCCTCGATCTTCTCCAGTACTTTGCTCTTGAATGCCAGCATGCGAAAGCCTCCTGCCCGTGTCTAGTCGCATAAGTATACGTAAACCTGTATGATTACGCAACCACCAGTGGTCGGCATCCTTTGCTCGCGTGTGCGCGTCGAAGAGAAGGCCCTGTTCGACGGCCTCCGCCGACGGACCATCCCTTTCGAGCGGCTCGATGAGGACAAGATCCAGTTTCCGATTGGCAGGCCATTCCCTAAGGCCCCCGATGTCGTACTGGACCGGTCCATCCACCATGGGCGCTCGCTCTACGCGCTGACACTCCTGCAGGCGGCCGGGGTCCCGACGGTCAACCGGCCGCGGGTGGCGCGTATCTGCGGCGACAAGATCCTGACTAGCGCCGCGCTCGCCCGCGCCGGCCTGCCCATACCGAAGACGGTGGTCGCCTTCACCCGCGAGGCCGCGCTCGAGGCGATCGAGACGATGGGATACCCGGTCGTCCTCAAGCCGATGGTCGGCTCCTGGGGCCGCTTGTTAGCGAAGATCAACGACCGAGATGCGGCCGAGGCGGTGCTCGAACACAAGGAAGTGCTCGGCTCGTATCAACACGGCATCTTCTACATTCAGGAGTACGTCGACAAGCCACAGCGCGACATCCGCGCGATCGTGATCGGAGACCGCACCATCGGCGCCATCTACCGGAGCTCCGACCACTGGATTACGAACACGGCCCGCAATGGCATCGCCTCACAGATGGAGGTCACGCCCGAGATCGACCGACTCTGCCGCAAGGCGGCGGCCGCGGTCGGTGGCGGTTTCCTCTCGGTCGATTTGCTCGAGCACCCGGACGGGTTGCTCGTCAACGAGCTCAACTACACGCCAGAATTCCACGGCTTCATGGCCGCGACCGGGATCCCGGTCGCCGACCACGTCATCGATTACGTCGTGGAGGTTGCCGCAAAGCCCACCGCGGCTTGACACCCAGCGGCATCACCGTTATTGTTGGTGGCTAACAAGTTCATACGCAAAGGCGTCGATGAGGGCGAGTACGCGGACGCTGGGATTACAGAGAGTCTCCGGCAGCTGAGAAGGAGAGTCCAGGGCACCGCCGAAAAAGGCCTCGGAGCCGCAGGTCGAACTCCCACCCTGCCCTCCCCCAGAGGGGGAGGGATAGAGAAGGAAAGTAGGCCGAGCCGGATGGCCCCCGTGATCGGGCTGGAGTCTTCAGGCAGCGGGCCGCGGACTCAGAGAGGTCGTTCTTGCGAGAGAACGGCAAAGTCGGGTGGTACCACGAGAGAAGGCCTCTCGTCCCGGTGGACGAAGGCTTTTTATTTTTCGGAGGTGCCATGACCATACA
>Ga0207646_10000338_pt1 | contig 63455 bp, 67 predicted proteins | sample KBSK5502metaG_FD_184343 | JGI IMG/M metagenome (GOLD analysis project Ga0207646, IMG submission 184343) | Corn, switchgrass and miscanthus rhizosphere microbial communities from Kellogg Biological Station, Michigan, USA - KBS K5-50-2 metaG... | ecosystem: Host-associated > Plants > Roots >... | reverse complement strand
CCGTTAGTCGTGGAGGACGATACTCATGAGGGAACTATGAACGTGCAAGCCGTCTTCCAAGCCGGCGTTGTAGCTGATCAGGCCCAGCTTGCGAAACTTGTTCATGAAAAAGCTGACTCGTGAGCGCGTCGTGCCAATGATCTCCGCCAGCGTTTCCTGGCTGATCTTCGCAATCACCGGCTCCGGTTTGCCTTCCTTCCCGAAGTTGGCCAGCAGGAGCAGCACCCGCGCCAGCCGTTTCTCGCTGGAGTTGAAGAGCTGATCCACCAGATCCTCCTCCAGCCGAATGTTGCGGGAGAGCAGATGGGCGAGGAACAGCTCGGAAAAGGTGGGCTCGTCGTGGAGCACCTGGATCATGTTCTGTTTCTGCAGCCGCACGATCACGCACGCGGACATGGCGGTGGCGGTGGCCATGCGCAGCGGCCGGCCCGAGAGGCAGCTCTCGCCAAAGAAGTCGTCGGTCCCTAAAATGCCGACGACCGCTTCTTTGCCCTGTTGGGAGACGGTCGTGAGCTTGACCTTGCCGTTCTGGATATAAAAGATGGCGTCGGCCGGGTCACCTTGCGAGAAGACCTTCTGGTTCTTCCGGTAGGTGGCAATCGTCCGTCCTTCGCCGACCTTGGCCAGAAAGACCTGAGGATCGAACGGCAGTTTTGTTTTCGGTTTCATCCAGGATTCCTGTTTTAGGCTCCTGTAGAGCTTACACGTATACCATGAGTAGGAATCGTCGTGCAAGAAGGGGTATTGAAGCAGGCGGGAGAAGGGACGGATGGCTGGCCGGTCGGAGCGTCAGACCGCCCGCCGTTGGCTCTAGATCTGCTTGTAGACGAAGACGCCGAGCAGCATACCGATGAAGGTCAGCAGGTTCATTTTCAGCGTGAAGCCCAGGCTGATTTTCAGCAGCCAGAGATCGATCGTGAACGGCGGGGTGATGCCGAGGTTCAAGGCCTGCGTGAAGATGTTCTGGATGATTCCGGGACGGAAGACCGCGCTGAGGGTTTCTCCGAGCAAACCGCCGAGCAGGCCGCCGACGATGACGCAGGTGACCAAGATCCAGGGAGATTTGCGCACGCCCGCACTCTATAAGTAACTTTCCTTGCTGTCAAGCCAAAATCCTCGGCCAAGACGAGTGATGACCAATCCTGGAATCCCCTGTCGCAAGGAGGCCGATTCATACTGAAATCGCCTTGACAGTCCAGACGCCGTTCCAGTACACTTAAAAACTAAAATCTTTAGGTTTTTTCAATAAGATAGAGGCGACTGTGCTCGAAGCCCTGTCAGCAAAACTTGACGACATTCTGAAGCGCCTTCGCGGCCACGGCGCCCTGACCGAGGCGACGATTGCGGAGGCCCTGAAGGAGGTGCGCCTGGCGCTGCTTGAAGCGGACGTCCACTTCAAGATCGTCAAGGAGTTCGTCGAGCGCGTCCGCGTCAAGGCAATCGGCCAGGAAGTGCTCCAGAGCCTGACACCGGGGCATCAGGTCGTCAAGGTCGTCTACGACGAACTCTGCGCGCTCATGGGGCAGCAACAGGCCGGGCTGGCGCTCTCATCGATGCCCCCGACGGTCATCATGATGGTCGGGCTCCAGGGGGCGGGCAAAACCACGACCTGCGGCAAACTGGCGCGACACTTCAAGGTGCACGGCAAGCGCGTGTTGCTGGTGGCAGCCGATCCGCGGCGACCCGCGGCCGCGGAGCAGTTGGCCGTGCTGGGCGTTCAGCTCGAGGTGCCGGTCCATCGGTCCGACTCGCCGGGGAGTGACGCGGTTTCCATCTGCGTGGATGGGGTCGAGCGGGGCCGTACGCAGGGCTTTGACGTCGTGATCCTGGATACCGGCGGGCGCCTGCATATCGACGACGACTTGATGAACGAACTGGTGGCGATCCGGACAAAGACAACCCCGCAGGAAGTGCTCCTGGTCGCCGACGCGATGATCGGGCAGGATGCGGTGGCCATGGCCGAGCAGTTCGACCGGCGGGTGGGGCTAACCGGCGTGATCCTGACCAAAGTCGAAGGTGATGCCCGAGGCGGGGCGGTGCTTTCGATCAAGGCCGTCACCGGCAAGCCGATCAAGTTCCTCGGCACGGGCGAGAAGCTGGAGGCTTTGGAGCCGTTCTACCCGGATCGAATGGCCGCGCGCATTCTCGGGATGGGCGATGTCCTCTCGCTCATCGAGAAGGCGCAGGAGGTGGTCGACAGGGACCAAGTCGAGGGGATGACCCAGAAGCTCCGGGCGGAGGGCCTCACGCTGGAAGATTTTCGGGAGCAGCTCAAGCAGGTCAATAAGCTCGGTTCGCTGGAGCAGATCCTGGACATGCTGCCGGGAGGACAGCGTCTCAAAGAGGTGGCGGGCGGCGGGGCAGCACAGAAAGAGGTGGCGCGCGTGGCGGCCATCATTGATTCTATGACACTCCGGGAGCGGCGCGATCACACGCTGCTGAACGGCAGCCGCAAGCAGCGGATCGCGAAAGGCAGCGGGACCAGCGTGCAGGACGTGAACCGGTTGATCAAGCAGTACCTGGAAGCCCGCAAGATGATGAAAATGTTGTCGGGGCAGGCCGGTCGCAAGAAGTTCGGCCTGTCGACGCGTGCGTTCTCGTAATATTGCGTAACCTTCAGAGAGAGGAGAGGTACATACGTGGTGCGACTCAGACTCACGCGAGGGGGGCGGCACAAGCGGCCCTTCTATCGAATCGTGGCAGCGGATTCCAGGATGCCGAGAGACGGGCGGTACATCGAAGTCCTTGGCACGTACGATCCCTTGAAGACGCCGGCTGCCGTTGCGGTTAAGCAGGAGCGGGTGTTGGAGTGGCTCAAGAAGGGAGCCCAGCCGTCGGTGACGGTCCACAACCTGCTGCGTCAGGCCGGTGTCCTCAAACAGTTGAAGACGGCGCCCGCCAAGGCGTAGACGACATCTTGGCGTCCGCATCTCACCAGGAGGTGCGGCGATGGACGAGCTCAAGGCGCTTATCGAACTCATGGCGAAGGCCCTGGTGGATAAACCGGATGATGTCTCGGTCCGGGAGACGGATGGAGAGAAAACGACGATCATCGAGCTGCGGGTCGCTCAGGATGATCTGGGCAAGGTGATCGGTAAGCAGGGACGGACAGCCCGGTCGATGCGGACGATTCTGAACGCGGCCGGGACGAAATTGGGGAAACGGTGCGTATTGGAAATCCTGGAATAGCTGAGCGCGAACTGGTTGCGATCGGGAGAGTCCTGCGCGTTCACGGGGTGCACGGCGAGGTGAAGGTGCAGTCGCTCTCCGACGTGCCGCAGCGGTTTGAGACGTTGACGAGCGTGGTGGTGACAGATCTTGCGGGAGCGCGGCGGGAGATGGAAGTCCGCGCCTCCAGAAGAATGGCGAACGACTACCTTATGACCTTCGAGGGGATCGAGACGCCCGAAGCCGCGGCCTTGCTGGTCGGCAGTCTGTTGCAGATTCCGGAAGAGCGACTGGCGCCGCTGCCGGACGGCCGATACTATCAACACGACCTCCTGGGAATGGCGGTGCGGACGGAGGATGGAGTGTCGGTCGGAACGCTTGCGGACATTCTTCCGACGGGGGCCAATGCGGTGTTCGTGATACGCGGAGGGGCTGGTCAAGAGCACCTGATTCCCGCAACCAACGAAGTAGTCAGAAGGGTGGACGTGCCGGGCCGGGTGATGACCATCCGCCGGATCGCGGGCTTACTGGAAAGCGAAACGTAAAATGAAATGCGACATTCTCACGTTGTTTCCCGACATGGTGGAGGCGGTGGTCAGCGCCAGCATCCTGGGACGGGGCCGTGAGAAAGGCCTGCTGGACATCCGCGCGGTGAACCTGCGCGAGTACGCGGAAGGGCGGCACAAGGTCGCGGACGACTATCCGTACGGCGGCGGGGCGGGGATGGTGATCAAACCCGAACCGGTCTTTCGCGCCGTGGATGACCTGCGCGCGCGGGACGGTGACCTGCGTCTGGTGATGATGTCGCCGCAAGGCCGGCGCTTCACCCAGACCATGGCGGAGGAATTCGCTGGGGAAACGCGGCGCGTGGTGTTTCTATGCGGACACTACGAAGGCATCGACGAGCGGGTGCGGGAGGGCTTGGCGCCGGAAGAGGTGTCCGTCGGCGATTACATCCTGACCGGAGGCGAACTGGCGGCGCTGATCGTCGTGGACGCAGCGGCCCGTCTGGTGCCGGGGGTGTTGGGGGACCAGCAGTCCGCGGAGGCGGACTCCTTCGGGGGGTCGTTGCTGGATTATCCCCACTATACCCGTCCGCCGGTCTACAGAGGGTTGGAGGTGCCCGAGGTGCTTCGGTCAGGCGATCATGAAGCAATCCGGTCGTGGCGTCGGGCGCAGTCCCTTTTGAATACCTTGAGCAAGCGGCCCGATCTCTTGGAGCGGGCGGAGTTGACGCCGGAGGAGCGGCAAGTGTTGAACGAGTTCTCGCGCGAAGGCAGCGCCTGACGGGCGAACAGGAGAGAGAGGAGAGACAGTCATGAATCGGCTCCAGCGGTTGAATGCGGCGATGGTCAAGAAAAACGTACCGAGCTTTGAAATCGGCGATACGGTGCGAGTCCACGTAAAGGTCGTGGAGGGCGAGAAGGAGCGCGTGCAGGTCTACGAAGGCGTGGTCATCAGCCGGAAGGGCGGGCAGAGTGCGGAAACCTTCACCGTTCGGAAAGTGTCCTACGGAGTGGGGGTCGAGCGGATTTTCCCGATCCATTCACCGGTGGTGGAGCGGGTCGACGTGGTTCGCCAGGGTCGGGTCCGGCGGGCCAAGCTGTTCTACCTCCGATCCAAGAAAGGCAAGACGGCCCGGGTTGCCGAGCGCGAATACTTGGCGGAAGGCAAGTCCAAGCCGGAGGCTGCATCGGCCACCGTCGAGCCGGAGCCCGTCAAGGCTGGTGCCTGAAGACGGCAGGAGCACGTGTCGCTGAATCCCGATGACGCGTTCGAGTGTGAGGCGTGGACGCGCGGGTTTCGGCGCGTGGCGGGTGTGGATGAGGCCGGACGGGGCCCGTTGGCCGGTCCGGTTGTGGCAGTGGCGGTGGTCCTGCCCCGCCGGTGCCGCATGGAAGGGCTGCAGGATTCGAAACTCCTGAGCGAGCAGCAGCGCGACCGTCTGTACACGAACCTTCTCACGGTGGCGGTGGATGTCGGTGTCGGCGTCGTGGATGCGGAGGTAATCGATGCCCTGAACATCCTTGAGGCCACCCGTCTCGCCATGTGTCAGGCGATTCGGCATTTGTCTCCTCCGCCCGATTATCTTCTTCTCGACGCCGTCGTCCTGCCGGGAGTTCCGACGGAACAACGGGCGGTCATCAAAGGCGATCGGCTGTGCCTGTCCGTCGCCGCCGCGTCGGTCGTCGCGAAGGTCCTACGGGATCGGTTGATGGTCAGAGCGCACGCCCGGTATCCGCAGTACGGATTCCTCATGCACAAGGGATACGGGACCGTCGAGCACCTGCGTCAGCTACAACGACACGGGCCCTGCGCGCTGCACCGACGGAGTTTTCGTCCGGTCCTGGAGGCCGAAGCTCGATGAGCGCCCGCAGCCTCCTCGGCGCGGAGGGGGAGCGCGCGGCCGCAGAGTTTTTGGAGGCCCGGGGCTATCGAATTGTGGAACGGAACTACCGGACCCGGCGGGGGGAGATTGACCTCATCGCGGAAGAGGGACGCACCCTAGTGTTCGTTGAAGTGAAAGCCCGGCTCAACGATCGGTTTGGCGGGCCCGGCGCGGCCATCACCCCGGCCAAGCAGGCCCGGATCGCTCGGCTCGCCCAATACTACTTATTGAGGCGGCGGCTTGGAGACCGGCCCTGTCGGTTCGACGTGGTGTTGGTCTGGGGTGATGATCCCAAGACTCGACGGATTGAACTGCTGCCCGGCGCGTTTGAGGCGCCGGCGACCCGCTCATCCGCATGATCGAGTTTTTTCATGTCGCCAAGGCGTATAACGGCCAACCGGCCCTCCAGGATGTCAGTTTCAAGATTGAGAAAGGCGAGTTTGTCTTTCTCACCGGATCCAGCGGGGCCGGCAAAACGACCCTTCTCCGGTTGATTTTTTGCGCCGAGGCCCCGGATGAAGGGCAGATCTTGGTACACAACCGGAATTTGTCGCAGATCAAGGGATCGGCTGTCCCGTATCTGCGCCGGACGATGGGGTTCGTGTTTCAGGATTTTCGGCTCCTGCCGAAGAAGACGGTGTTCGAGAATGTCGCATTGGCGTTGAAGGTCTGTGGAGTATCGGAAGGAGTGCTCCGCGTCAAGGCCGCGGAGACATTGGGCGCCGTCGGGCTGGGGCATAAACTGGAAGCTTTGCCCTTGATGCTATCGGCGGGAGAACAGCAGCGGGCGTGCCTGGCGCGGGCGATCGTGAACGACCCGCAGATCCTTCTTGCGGACGAGCCGACCGGCAATCTGGACGCCGCGCTGGCCGGAGAGATCCTGGAGCTGTTGAAGAACGTGAACGCGCGCGGCACCACGGTGATTCTGGCCACTCACAACCGGGATCTGTTGCGCAGCGTGCAACGTCGGGTGGTGAAGCTGGACCAGGGCCGTGTGGTGGAGGACGGGTGTCCCGAGAGATGACTCCCTTACGCTACCTTCTGAGCGAAGCCGTGGATAATGTCAAGGCCAACCGGACTACCACGGTCATTGCCCTGGCCACCACGACGTTTGCTATGCTGGGCATGGGCGTGTTTTTGCTTTTGTATCTGAACATCCAGGACGCCCTCGGATCATTGCAAGAGGAGATCAAGGTCATCGTCTATCTCCGGGACTCGGCGACCGCGCAGGACATTGCGGCGTTACGGGCCGAGGTGAGTCGCGATCCGGCCGTTGCGGGAATCGAGCTGGTGTCCCGGGAGCAAGCGCTCGCGACGTTTCGGGCGCAGTTTCCCTCGGAAGAGCGCTTGCTCAGCGGACTCGGCGAGAATCCGTTTCCCGCTTCCCTGGTCATCAAGGTCGGTCAGGCGTATCGGTCGTCGGAGCAGGTAGGCGCGCTCGTCCGAAAACTCAAGATGTTGTCCGAGGTGGAAGAGGTGCTCTACAGCCAGGCCTGGATTGAGAACCTGACCGTCGCGCTGCGGTACCTGAGGGTGTTGGGCGTAGGCATCGGCGTGGTGCTGGCCGTGTCCATGGTGACGATTCTCGCTAATACGATCCGGCTGACGCTGTACGCACGCCGGGAAGAGATCGAGATTCTCAAGTTGATCGGCGCGACGGTGGGCTTCATCAAGACCCCGTTCGTGCTCGAGGGTGCGCTATTGGGTGGAGCGGGCGCCGCGTGCGCGCTCTTTCTTCTGCGAACTTTGTTCGGATTGGCGGAAAGCAAACTGGCGATCAAAGGAACCTTCTGGGGGCTGGGACGGGGACTGACGTTTCTCCCGGACCGTGTGACGGTCGTGTTTCTGCTGCTGGGAATCATGCTGGGGTGTTTGGGGAGCGTGGTCTCGTTGAGCCAGCTGCGCGGCGCGAGGAGTTGATGCGGAGCATTGGGTTGGCCGTGCTGGCCGCCGCTCTGGCGGGCGCGCCGGCCCTGGCCGCGCCGTCCGATCGGAATGATCCGCTTTCAGAGAAGATCAAGAAAGAGCGTCAGGCCCTGGAGAAACTCCAGGGCGAGATCAAGGAGAAAAAGCAGAAGTCGGAGGAGGCCCAGCGCAAAGAAGCCTCGGTGCTGCAGGCCCTCGATGAAGCGGATCACCGCATCAAGCTCCGTCGCGAGGGCCTCGCACAGGTGAATGAGAAACTCCGGGAGAAAGACCATGAGATCGCGGAGACAAACATCTCCCTCCAGCGCCTCCGGGAGCGGATCGCCCAACGGGAGGGTTCTATTCGGAGCCGATTGCGAGTCATGTATAAGGAAGGGCCGAACGGGCAGTTGAAGCTCTTGTTGGCGTCCAGCGACTACAACGACCTGCAGGCCCGGTTCGCATCATTACGGTGGCTCTCACGGCGGGAGTTTCAATTGGTTGAAGGATACCGCGCCGATCGGACCAGGCTTGAATCGACCGAGGCCCGTCTCTTGAAGGCCCGCGGGGAACTGCAGGGGTACCGGCAGGAGATCGCCGCCAAGCTGGCGGCTGTGAAGGAGGAACGGACGAAGAAAGACCGTCTTCTGGGGCGGGTGCGAAGCGAGAAGGTGATGTACGTCAAGGCTATCGACGAGCTGGAAAAGTCCGCCCAGCGAATCGAGGGCTTGCTCCGGGATTTCGAGGCGCGCCGCAAGGCGACGGCCGCGACACGCGTGCTGCCGGCCGGAGAAGGATTGGCTCGGTTCAAGGGCCGGCTCGGCTGGCCCACCGAGGGGGACGTGGTGGCCTCCTTTGGGCGCCAGAAGCATCCGAAGTTTGACACCTACGTTCAGCGGAAGGGTATCGAGATCCGCGCCAATCAAGGCACGGTCATCTGGTCGGTCGCCGACGGGGTTGTGGCGTTCGCCGACTGGATGCGCGGGTACGGACTCCTGATGATCGTGGATCATGGCGAAGGGTTTTTCTCTCTGTACGCCCATGCGTCCAAGCTGTTGGTGAATGTCGGTGAGACCGTCCGAAGCCATCAGCCGATCGGAGAGATCGGCGATACCGGGCTGACCGGCGAGAGCACGTTGTATTTTGAGCTGCGGCAGGGCGGCGAGGCCGTAGATCCGTTGGCCTGGTTGACCAAGCGGCGATAAACGAGGGTCCGAGGAAAAGGAGCATGGTAATGGACGGAATCAGACAAACGCTGAAAACGACGATTGGATGGGGAGCGGTGTTTCTCGGAACCCTGGTCATCGGGATTCTTCTGGGGAAGGGCTGGGACCGGACGGTGCTGGCGACCGAAACGTATGAAGAGTTGAAGACCTTCACCGAGGTGCTCGCCCACGTCCAGAAACACTATGTCGAAGAAGTGAAAACCAAAGATCTGGTCTACGGCGCGATCCGGGGCATGCTTGCGACGCTCGATCCGCACTCCGCGTTCATGCCTCCCGATGTTTACAAGGAAGTACAGGTCGAGACGAAAGGCGAGTTTGGTGGGGTGGGTATTCAAATCGGGATGAAGGAGAACCGCCTGACCGTCATCGCCCCGATCGACGGCACCCCGGCCGATAAAGCGGGGGTGAAGGCGGGGGACGCCATCATCAAGGTCGACAACGAATCCACCAAGGACATGACCCTGATCGACGCCGTGCAGAAGATGCGGGGACCGAAGGGGACCAAGGTCACTCTCACGATCCAGCGTGAGGCAGTGCCGGAGCCGCTGGTGTTCGTCCTGACCAGGGACGTCATCAAAATCGACAGCGTCCGGTCCAAGATGCTCGACGGCAACATCGGCTATGTCCGGGTGACCCAGTTCCAGGACTTGACCGCCAAGGACTTGAAGGAAGCCCTCCGCAAGTTGCGCGAGCAGAAGATGCAATCGTTGGTCCTGGATCTCCGGAACAACCCGGGCGGATTGCTGAATTCCGCCGTGGAAGTGTCGGAGCAGTTCGTCGGGTTGAATCGCTTGATCGTCTACATCAAGACCCGCGATGGGCACAAGGACGATTACATCGCTCACATCAAGGACCAGCCGGATGACTATCCGATCATCATTCTGGTGAACGAAGGCAGCGCCAGTGCGTCCGAAATCGTGGCCGGGGCGTTGCAGGATTGGGGGCGCGCGGTCGTTGTGGGCGTGCAAACCTTCGGGAAAGGTTCGGTGCAGACCATTCTGCCGCTCGGGGACGGATCGGGTCTTCGCCTGACGACGGCCAAGTATTACACGCCGAAGGGACGAAGCATCCACGGGGTCGGGATCGCGCCCGATATTGTGGTGAAAGGCAAGCCGTCCGCGACCCCGCCGATCCGTGAACGGGATCTGGACAAGACCCTCCGCGACCCCAACCGCGAGGGCTCTGTGCCCCCTGCGGAGCCTCCGCTGGAGACCCCCCCCGCCGCGAAGCCGGAATCCAAAGGCGACCGGAAAGACAAGGAGGCCGCCAAGGATAAAGAGGGAAAAGACAAAGACGAGGATGACCCGCAGCTCCAGAAAGCTGTGGAGCTGTTGAAATCATGGATGATTTTTAAGGACTTACGGCCTCTTAAGCGAGACGACCGGGTCGAGAAGGTGATGTAAAAAAATGCGACCGGAACAGCTTGGGAGGGCTTGATTGAGCAGAAAAACGCCTTATTCGACAGAGTGGGTTGTTATCCGGAGACCCACGAGAAAAATCACACACGAGCAGGGTTGAATTTATTAAAGGAGGGGCAGCACTATGACAGCGGGAACGAAGGAGAAAGAAACGAAGGTGGCCGCGGGGTTCAAGCCCCTCAAGGATCGGTGCTTTGTCAGCTACACGGAGGAACTGGAGCGCACGGCGGGCGGGATTTATATTCCGGATGCCGCCAAAGAGAAACCCCAGAGGGGTAAGATCGAAGCCATCGGAGCCGACGTGAAGGCCGTGAAGGTTGGGGACATCATCCTCTTCGATAAGTACTCCGGAAGCAAGATCAACGTGGATGGCACAGATTACCTCATCATTAAGGAAGAGGATATCCTGGGCATTTTCGACAAATAATCAGTTCCCTGCAACGGGACCTGAGGACTGAAAGTAATGAAGGAGGACGGAAATGGCGGGAAAGCAGATTCTATATAGTGAGAATGCAAGGGCCGCGATTCTGAGAGGCGTGAACCAACTGGCGGATGCCGTCAAAGCGACCTTGGGCCCCAAGGGCCGGAATGCGATCCTCGACAAGAAGTTCGGCGCGCCGCTGATCACCAAAGACGGCGTCACGGTGGCCAAGGAAATCGAGCTCAGGGACCCCTATGAGAACATGGGTGCCCAGTTGGTTCGGGAAGTCGCGTCCAAGACCAGCGACGTGGCGGGCGATGGGACTACGACTGCGACCGTGCTCGCCCAGGCGATCTACCGCGAGGGCGTCAAGAACATCACGGCCGGTGCGAACCCGATGGACATCAAGCGCGGGATCGACAAGGCCGTCGAGGCTGTGGCGGAGGAGTTGAAGAAGCTGAGCAAGCCCTGCAAGAGCAAGAAGGAAATTTCCCAGATCGGAACCATCTCGGCCAACAATGACTCCACCATCGGCGATCTCATCGCCGAGGCGATGGAGAAGGTCGGCAAGGACGGCGTCATCACCGTCGAGGAAGCCAAGTCCATGTCCACCTCGCTCGACGTGGTCGAGGGCATGCAGTTCGACCGCGGGTACATCTCTCCCTACTTCATCACCGACGCCGAGCGGATGGAAACCTCCCTGGAAGACGTGTTCATCCTGATCAATGAGAAGAAAGTCAGCAGCATGAAAGATCTGCTCCCGATCCTTGAGCAGGTGGCCAAAATGGGCCGGCCGTTGGTGATCGTCGCCGAGGACGTGGAAGGCGAGGCGCTGGCGACCTTGGTCGTCAACAAGCTGCGCGGGACGCTGAATGTGGCTGCGGTGAAGGCGCCGGGCTTCGGCGACCGCCGTAAGGCCATGCTCGAGGATCTCGCGATCCTGACTGGCGGGCAGGTGATCTCGGAGGACCTCGGCCTGAAGCTCGAGAACGTCAAGCTCACCGATCTAGGTCGGGCCAAGCGCGTGACGATCGACAAGGACAACACGACCATCGTCGAAGGGCATGGAGATAAGAAGAAGATCGATGCGCGTACCAAGCAGATCAAAGCGCAGATCGAGGAGACCACGTCCGATTACGACCGCGAGAAGCTCCAGGAGCGGCTGGCGAAGATCGTCGGCGGCGTGGCGGTGATCAACGTGGGAGCCTCTACGGAGACCGAGATGAAAGAGAAGAAGGCGCGGGTCGAGGACGCGCTGCATGCCACCAAGGCGGCGGTCGAGGAGGGTGTGGTCCCGGGCGGCGGCGTGGCGCTGCTGCGGTGCGCCCCGGCCTTGGAGAAGATCAAGCTTGATATTGCCGACCAGCAAGTCGGTGTCAACATCGTGAAGCGCGCACTGGAGGAGCCGATCCGGCAGATCGTTGGGAACGCCGGCCAGGAAGGCTCGGTGGTGGTGGAGCGCGTCAAGAAGGAAAAGGAGACGATGGGCTTCGATGCGGCAAACGAAAAGTACGTGGATATGCTCGAGGCAGGGATCATCGATCCCACCAAGGTGACCAGGTACGCCCTGCAGAACGCGGCTAGCGTGGCCGGGCTGATGCTCACGACTGAGGTCATGGTGACGGAGATTCCCGAAGAGAAGAAGGCGCCGGCGGGCGGTCATCAACACGGCGGCGGCATGGAAGGGATGTACTAAACCCTCCCTTCTCGAGAAAGCACGAAGGCCCTCGGAGGACATCCTCCGGGGGCCTTTTTATTTGGTACCAACTTGGCTACCATCGGGGTGGAGGATGCGGGGGGGAGGATGCGTAGCTCTGATAAAGTCGAGTCTGCCCCTAATTATCCTGCTCAGGAGGATTCGAATGAGTATCGCGTCTGATCTCTTAGCGCGGCACATTCAAACCCTCGTTGCCGATCCCGTGCAATGGCAGAAAATAATCGCCGACGACATGGTTTGGGAACTGGCCTATGCGCCTGCCATTGGTCACCCCCCGCGGCTCACAGGCCGGGACGAAATCACGCGTCATGTGACTTGGTTCCTGAGTGCCGTGGAAAACTTTCGTTTCATCGAACCAAGGATCTCTGCCTTCGCCAATCCCCTAGAGGCGGTCGTTCAAGTCAAAGCGGAGGCGTTGATCAAGCCCACAGGGCGCGTTTACCGTCAAGAGTATGTGATTTTTTTGCTTGCCAAGGACGGAAAGATTGCTCACATGCGTGAGTACTTCGACCCAACGCGAGCGGCCAAATTGATGAACGAGTCGATCCTCGATCTTGAGCCGTGGTTTTGATCGCCGTTCTAGTAGGCAGATAACCACCCGCTGCTGAACCGGAGTCGGTAGGCATCACTACAAAATAAAGTCTCGGGCCGGGCGGGGCGCTAGATGTTGAGGACGAAGCAGGTGTTGGTCTTCGTGACGCCATCCACCGCGCGGATATTCGACAGCAACAGAGTGCTGAGCGATTCCATGTTTTCGGCTTCGACCTGTACGATGAGATCGTAGTTGCCACTCACGGTGTAGGCAGCCTTGACGCCGGCAATGCGCTGGACTGTCTTATAGGCGCTCTTGGTGTGGTCGCCCGCGACCTCAATCAAGATGAACGCGGAGATGGCCATGGGTCGGTCTCCAAATTCCGACGGACGGTAACAGAGGGCTCCGGTCAAGTCAAGGCGGCGGAAGGCCGGCGCGCAACCGCGCGATCCCTTCCAGAATCTGATCGTCCCCGACCGTCACATCGGGAAGCGTGCGCAACAGGCGCGAGCGGACCAGCGCTTCGAGGTCGTCGAGCGTCCGGATGTGCAGCCGTTCGGACAAATAGCGTACGAGAGAGGGGCTGAAGCCAGGCAGTGTGAGCCAGGACGCGAATTCCTGGGAGACCGGCTCGGGTGCAGGAGAACCCGCTTCAATCCGGCCGGTCTCGCAAAAAAGGGTGACCTTCTGGGCAAGGTCTTTGCCGATCCCTTTGACTTTGATCAGCTCCCCGCGGCGGCTGAGCTCCCCCGCATCTTCCGTGAGACGTTCGATGGTCTGGGCCGCCTGCCGGTAGGCCCGAATCCGGAAGGGGTTGGCCTGCTGCATTTCAAGCTCAGCGGCGACGCGGCGAAACTCGGCGGCGACGGCCTGGTTAAGGGGATTGACCATGACTGGATTATACGACATCCCCCCTCCCACCGCGATGGCGCGGCCGGCGCTGTTGACACGGTTTCGGAGCCGTATGGTATGATTCCTGTGCGATGCGTATCACGCTGAACGGCGAGAATCGGGAGGTGACGGAGGGCCATTCCGTGGCGGCTCTCTTATCCGACCTAGGCATCCCGGCCGAGCGCGTCGCCGTTGAGCTGAACCTCACGATCGTGGACCGTCAGGCGTTCCCGGGAACCTCGCTGCAAGACGGAGACCGGCTTGAAGTCATCGGCTTCATCGGCGGGGGGGAGGAGCGACGACGATGAGCGATGATCGCTTGACGATCGCCGGGATCGAGTTTCGTTCCCGCCTCTGGGTGGGAACGGGCAAGTACAAGGATTTCGTCGAAACGCAAAAGGCCATCGAGGCGTCCGGCGCGGAGGTGGTGACGGTGGCTGTACGCCGGGTCAACATCACAGACCGGAAATCCGACAATCTCCTCGATTACATCAGCCCCCAGAGATACAAGATTCTGCCCAACACGGCCGGCTGCTACACGGTCGAGGATGCGCTCCGGTACGCGCGGCTGGCCCGCGCCGCCGGCGTCTCCGACATGGTGAAGCTGGAAGTGATCGGCGACGAGCGGACGTTGTTCCCCGACACGGCGGGTCTGATCGAGGCGGCGAAGATCCTGGTCAAGGAAGGATTCATCGTGTTTCCCTACACCAACGACGATCCGATCGTCGCCAAGCGCCTGGTGGACGTCGGCTGTCCGGCCGTGATGCCGCTGGCCGCTCCGATCGGCTCCGGGCTGGGCATCCGCAATCCCTACAACCTCAAAATCCTCATGGAATCCGTGCACGTGCCGGTTATCGTGGACGCGGGTGTCGGGACGGCGTCGGACGCCGCGCTGGCGATGGAGTACGGAGCCGACGCGGTTCTGATGAACACCGCGATCGCCGGCGCGAAAGAGCCCATCATGATGGCTGAAGCCATGAAGTACGCCGTCTGGGCCGGCCGGATGGCGTTCAAGGCGGGCCGGATTCCGCGCAAGCTCTACGCCACTGCCAGCAGCCCCATCGAGGGAATGTTGTAAGCCCCTCTGCATGGCTCGCGTTGATTTCTCTCTCTACCTCGTCACCGACCGCCATCAGACGTGCGGCCGTTCCCTTCCCGAGGTGATCCGTGCCGCGTTGCGCGCCGGGGTGCGCGCCGTCCAGCTTCGGGAGAAGGATCTGCCGACGCGTCCCTTGCTGTCCTTGGCTCGCGAGCTGACCGAGCTGGCCAGGACCTACCAGGCCCAGGTCCTTGTCAACGACCGCGCGGATGTCTGTCTGGCGGCCGGGAGCGACGGGGTCCAGTTGCCGGCGGTTGGATTGTCGGCTGCGGCATCGCGTAGACTGGTGGGGCCGGACCGGTTGATCGGCGTATCCGCGCACTCTGCGGAGGAAGCGGTCCGTGCTGAAGCGGACGGGGCCGATTTCATCGTGCTGGGGCCGATCTTCGAGACGCCGTCGAAGCGCGGCTTCGGTCCCCCGATCGGGCTGGGTGAGCTCGAACGCGCGCGCATGCGTTGCCGGGTTCCGCTCTTCGGCATCGGGGGCATCACGTCGCATCGCGTCCGCGATGTGCTGAAAGCCGGCGCGCGTGGCGTGGCGGTCATCGGGAGCGTGATGGCGGCGGACGACGTCGAGCGCGCATCGCGCGAATTGCTGAACGCGCTTGAAAGCTGATGCCTCTTGTGTCCGTGCGGGCCGCTTGGTTGACCCGTCAGGGGGGTGATGCTAGAATGACTCCGTGTCTATGAGCATACGATCGGGCATGCCGAAGAGAAACGACGATGGCCGAGATGAAGAAGACGCCGGGTCGGCTGAGTTCGTTTCGTAACACGGTCAAGAAGCTGACCGGCCTGTCCGAGGATCATCCGGCAGAGGGCAACATGAGAGACGAGCAGGAGAGAGAAAAGGAAAAGCTCCTGGTGCAGATTCGCTCGTTGGAGGAAGAGGTGCGCCGCCTCCATCAGGCGCGACACCAACTCGAGCAGACGAATCGGCAGAACGATCGGCTCACCGAGGCTCTACAGGACGCCAAGACCCAGATCGAGGCGATGCGGGCCGAGGTGGAAAAACTCACGGCGCCGCCGTCCACCTACGGCATCTTTTCCAGTGCCAATAAAGACCAGACGGTCAACGTCTATGTCACCGGGCGGAAGCTGAAGGTCAACCTCCATCCGGGCATCAACCTCAAGACCCTCCGGAAGGGCCAGGAAGTCATTCTGAACGAGGCCCTGAACGTCATCGAAGCCTGCGGGTTCGACGTGCAAGGCGAGGTGGTCCGCTTGAAGGATACGCTGGACGAGAGGCGGGCGACCATCACATTGCGCACCGACGAAGAGCGGGTGGCCGAGCTGGCCGAACCGCTCCTGGCCCAGAAGCTCAGTGTCGGGGATCATCTTCTCTACGATGCTCGCTCGGGCTATCTGCTGGAAAAACTGCCGAAGTCGGAAGTCGAAGAGCTGGTCCTGGAAGAAGTCCCAGACGTCAACTACAGCGACATCGGCGGCCTGCGCGACCAGATCGAACAGATCCAAGACGCCGTGGAGCTGCCGTTCCTCCACGCCGACTTGTTCAAAGAGCACAAGCTGCGGGCGCCGAAGGGGATCCTGCTGTACGGCCCTCCGGGCTGCGGCAAAACCTTGATCGCCAAGGCCGTCGCCAACTCGATCGCCAAGAAGCTGGGGCACTTGACCGGCAAGGACATTCGGAGCTTTTTCCTGCACGTCAAGGGGCCCGAACTCCTGAACAAATACGTGGGCGAGTCGGAGCGCCAGGTTCGCGAGGTCTTTAAGAAGGCGAAGGAGAAGGCGGATGACGGGTATCCGGTGATCGTATTCTTCGATGAGATGGACGCCCTCTTCCGCACCCGCGGCAGCGGGATCTCGTCCGACATCGAATCCACAATCGTGCCGCAGTTCCTCTCGGAAATTGATGGCGTCGAGCGGCTGAACAACGTCATCGTGATCGGTGCCAGCAACCGGCAGGACCTCATCGACCCTGCCGTTCTGCGACCGGGCCGCCTGGACGTCAAGATCAAGATCGACCGTCCGGATAAGTCTGCGGCTCGGGACATTTTCTCCAAGTATGTGACGCCGGACCTGCCGTGGCATCCGGAAGAGCTGGAGCGGGACGGTGGGGATGCTGCGAAGGTCGTTGAGCGGCTGATTGGGGTGACCGTGGAGTCCATGTACGCGCTCAGCGAGGAGAACCAGTACCTCGAAGTGACCTACGCCAACGGGGACAAGGAGACCTTCTACATGAAGGACTTCTCCAGCGGAGCTCTGATCGAAGGTATCGTCTCGCGCGCCAAGAAGTACGCCATCAAGCGGCTGCTGAAGACCGACGAGCGGGGCCTCAAGACCGACGATTTGCTTCGCGCCATCCGGGATGAGTTCAAGGAACATGAAGACCTTCCCAACACGACCAACCCCGACGACTGGGCGAAGATCGCCGGCAAGAAAGCAGATAAGATCGTCCACGTGCGGACGATCACGGTCGGCTCCCACGAATCACGTCGGATTGAGACCGTGACCACCGGCCACTATCTCTGACGCGATCCACCATGCCCAGGAAGATCAACGCATGACGACCAAGCGAGCCATCGGCACTGAGACGGAGTTCGGGATCACCACCCGCGATCCGGAGTCCGTGGACCCCGTGTCCAATTCTCTCTTTCTGATCAATCACTACCCGAATTTTCCCTCGCCCAAGATCCTCTGGGATTATGAAAACGAGAACCCCTTGCTTGATATCCGCGGCTTTGAAGTCGAAGGGGAACGGGAGCGGCCGGGACCAGACTACAATCGGTTGCTGAATAAGGTGTTGGCCAACGGCGGCCGTCTCTATGTGGACGGGGCGCATCCGGAATACTCGACGCCGGAGTGTACGACGGCGCGGGACATCGTGCTATACGAGAAAGCCGGCGAGCGCATCCTCGCCGCCGCCTTGCGTGCGGTGGAGCAGGTGCGGGGGGCCGGCAGCCTGCTCGTCTACAAGAACAACACGGACGGGAAAGGCAATAGTTACGGCTATCACGAGAACTACCTCGTGGCCCGCGATGTGCCCTTCGAACGCGTTGCGCGCGCCCTCGTGCCGTTTCTAGTGACCCGTCAGATCTTCGCGGGCGCCGGTAAGGTCGGAGCGGAGAATCAAACGGCGCCGGCTTCCTATCAGCTCTCGCAGCGGGCCGACTTCTTCGAGACGCTGATGGATCTCAATACGATGGTGAAGCGGCCGATCATCAACACGCGGGACGAGCCGCATGCCGATCCTGCCAAGTACCGACGGCTCCACGTCATTGCAGGAGACGTCAACATGGCGGAGTGCTCGACCTTCCTCAAGGTGGGTACGATGGCCCTCGTGCTGGATCTGATCGAAGACAACTGGGCGCTCCCGACGATCGACCTGGACGACCCCGTGTGCGCGATCAAGACAGTCTCGCGCGATCTGGAGGTCAAGGCCGATTTACGGCTGGCTGGCGGAAAGGCGATCACGGCCATTGCCGTGCAGCGTGCCTACCTCAAGGCCGCACAGGATTTTTATGCGAGCCACGAGCTGACCCTGCCGGTAAAGGAAGTCCTGATCCGCTGGGAAGAGACCCTGGACAAGCTGGAGCGCGATCCGCGCGAGCTCGTCCGTGAGCTGGACTGGGTGGCCAAGCGGGCCCTGATCGAGTCCTATCTGGACCGCAAGGGATGCGGCTGGGAGGATTCGCGCGTGGCAATGATGGATCTGCAGTACCACGACGTCCGCCCGGAGAAGGGGCTGTATTTTACCCTCGAACGCGCCAACCGGGTGGAACGAATCGTGATGGATGAAGAGATCCCGCGGGCGGAGACCGTTGCGCCGCTCGACACCCGCGCGTATTTCCGGGCGGCGTGCGTGAAGAAATGGCCGCAGGAAATCTACGCTGCGAGTTGGACGTCGGTGCTCTTCGACATCGGCAACGCGACAATTAAAAAAGTTCCCCTTATGGAGCCGCTTCGCGGCACCGAGGCCCTCACGAAAGGTCTATTGGACGAGTCCGACACAATCGGTGCCTTGCTAGACAAGTTAAAGGCCTGACGACGGTGCCCTTCCACCTTGACGACCATGGATCCAGTTTCTACGACTTTCTGACGACCCGCGGCCAGGATTTTCCTCTTCAGGCTCCTCAGATCGGGTCCCCTGTTCCTGCCTCCGGAATGCCGGCGGCTGCCGGCTTGCCGGCCGTTCCGCACGGCACTACCGTACTGGCGATTCGGTTTCAGGGCGGCGTGTTGATGGCCGGCGATCGTCAGGCCACGGAGGGATTTCAGGTCTCCGGGCGCCGCATTGATAAGGTGTTCAAGACCGACTCCCATTCGGCCGTCGCCATCGCCGGTGCGGCGGGGCCGGCCGTCGAGCTGGCGCGCCTCTTCCAGATCGAACTGGAACACTACGAAAAACTGGAGGGCGATGTCCTGTCGTACGAGGGCAAGGCCAACAAGTTGGCGCAGATGGTCCGGGGAAACCTGCCGATGGCGTTCCAGGGCTTGGTGGTGATTCCCCTGTTCGGGGGATACGATCTGAAGCGCCGCGAAGGCAGGATCTTCAAGTACGATGTGACCGGCGGCCGATATGAGGAAACGGAATACTACGCGACGGGATCGGGCGGCAAAGACGCGCGCGATACGATGAAGCAGTTATACCGGCGCGGTCTCACGGAGGCGCAGGTGCTCCGCATCGCGCTGGAAGCCCTGTACAATGCCGGCGAGGATGATGTCGGCACGGGAGGACCCGATCTGGTCCGCGGCATCTATCCCACCGTGAAGATGATCACCGAAACTGGCGTCCGCGACCTGGAGGAATCCCAGATCGCTGAGTCCTACAGGACTCTGATCGATGAACGGCGCGAGAGGGCCTGACGATGGCGCTCCCTTATTACGTGTCCCCCGAACAAATGATGGCCGACAAGGCCGAGTATGCCAAGAAGGGCATCGCCAAGGGCCGTTCGATCGTCGCGATGGAATTCACGGAAGGTGTGTTGTTGGTGGCGGACAATCCCAGCGCGTCGCTGCATAAGATTTCCGAGATGTACGACCGGATCGCGTTTTCAGGCGCCGGCAAGTACAATGAGTTCGAGATGCTCCGCAAGGCGGGCATCCGGCACGCCGATCTCAAAGGGTACACATACAGCCGGGAGGATGTGACGGCGAAATCGCTGGCCAACGCCTATTCGCAATCCATTGGAAGCCTCTTCAGTGTCGAGCCGAAGCCGCTCGAAGTGGAGCTACTTGTCGTCGAGGTGGGCCAGGGAGAGAAGCCCACCGAAATCTACCGGATCTCCTTCGACGGGAGTATTATTGATGAACGGGGTGTGGCGGTGATCGGCGGGAAGTCCGAAGCGTTGATAACGTTCCTGAAAAGCCGGTGGAAGGCCCCGACCATCTCGCTGCGAGATGCGTTGAAGCTGAGCGTCGAAGCCTTGGAGACCGTCACGACTCAGAAGCTGGGGCCGGAGGTGCTCGAGGTGGCGGTGCTGGACCGCACCAAGCCCGGCCGCACCTTTCGCCGGATCGCCTCCGCAGAAGCGAGATCGCTCTTGAATTCGCCATGAAGCCGCGCATCTTCGGCCTCGAGAACGAATACGGCCTGATCTTCTCCCCGAACGGGCGCATCTACCTTCCCATCGAAAAAATCCTCGGCTACATCTTCGAAGGTCTCATTCCCAACAGCTGGCCCTCGAACGCGTTCCTCGTGAACGGCGCGCGTTTCTATCAGGACACCGGATGCCATCCAGAGTATTCGACGCCGGAGTGCGACAACATCGAGGATCTGGTCGTGCACGACAAGGCGGGCGAGCGCCTCTTGGAAGCCTGCCTGCCGGCCGCCGAGGAGCGTCTTCGCGAGGAAGGCCTCTCGGGCGAGATCTATATCTTCAAGAACAACACGGACTCACTGGGCAACACCTACGGCTGTCACGAAAACTTTTTGATGCGGCGGGACGTGGACTTCTGGAAGGTGACCGAGCAACTCATCCCCTTCTTCGTAACACGGCAGATCTTCGCTGGCGCCGGCAAGGTCCTCAAGGTCTCCGGCAAGGCGCAGCTCTTCATCGCCCAGCGGGCCCAGCACATCCACGAGAAGACGTCGTCGTCCACGACGTCGTCCCGCAGCATCATCAACACCCGCGATGAGCCCCACGCCGACGCGGAGAAATACCGGCGGCTGCACATCATCGTCGGCGACTCGAACATGTCGGAGATCGCCGCCTACCTCAAGGTCGGCACGGCGGCGCTGGTGCTCTCGATGATCGAGGACGGGTACACCGTGTCCCACATCGAACTGGATGACCCCGTCAAGGCCATCCGGGAGATTGCGCGCGATACGACGCTCAAAAAGAAGATCAAGCTCGAGGATGGGCGCGAGCTGACGGCCATCGAAATCCAGCGCATCTACATGGAACGCGCCTTGGAATACCTCTGGTCCCTCGACGATGATCCGGTTGCCGCCGACGTGGTGCGCCGGTGGGAGGACGTGCTTGCCCGCCTCGAGGACGATCCCATGCAGCTCTGCCATGAGCTGGATTGGGTTATCAAGAAGCGGCTCATGCTCGAGTATATGGACAAAAAGGGGTGCGGGTGGGACGATCCGCGGATCACCATGATGGATCTCCAATACCACGACGTGAAGCAAACCAGGGGACTGTACTATCTGCTGGAAAAACAGGGCCTGGCGGAGAGGCTGGTGTCCGAGGATGCCGTGCAGCACGCCATGACGAACCCTCCCCAGACGACGCGTGCCAAGGTGCGGGGCGACTTCATTCGGTTCGCGCGGGCGAAGAATCGGTCCTACACCGTGGACTGGACGTATCTCAAGCTCAACGGATACTGGGAAGAGACGATCCTCTGCATGGACCCCTTCAGCTCGACCAACCGTCGTGTGGAAGAACTTCTCTCCCAGGTTTCAGGCCAGCGTGCGTTTCGATAATGTGATCACGGGGCCTCTGCGCGCGTTTGTCGTTTTCCTTACCACAGTTCCTCTCGTAGGTCTGATCGTCGCGGGCCAACTTGGCGCCGCGGAGCCTACCGAAAAAGTCCTCAAGACAAAGCAGGGCGACATCATCTACCTCACTCTGAACGTCGAGGGCGAGCCCGCGTCCGTCCAAGGCCGGTTCCATGACCGTCTCGTGCCGTTTTTTAAGACAGGGCGGGCGGGCGAATTCGGCGCGTTGGTCGGCATTGACATGGCCGACGTTCCCAAGACCGCCAATCTAAAGGCGGAGATCACGTATTCCGACGGGGTGCGCAAGAGGGTGTTTCAAGTCGCCGTGGCCGCCGAACATTTTCGCGAGCAGCGGATGACGCTCCCGAAGGAACAGGTAGAGCCAGACGCCGCCGCGTTGAAGCGGATTGCCTTGGAAAAGGAAAAGGTGCAGGGGGTGCTGGCGGTCTTGACTCCCGAGCGGCTCTGGGTCCATGCGTTCATCGTGCCGGTGGAGGGGACTGCTACGGGGGCCTTCGGTAGCAAGCGCATCCTGAACGGCCAGCCGCGTAACCAGCACAACGGCGAGGACATCGCGGCGCCGCTCGGGACGCCGGTGAAGGCGACGAACGACGGCATCGTCAAGATGGTGGACGATCACTTTTTCAGCGGCAAAGGGGTCATCCTCGATCATGGCCTCGGCCTCTTCACCATGTACTTTCATCTCGACACGACGGCGGTGAAGGAAGGGGAGCGCGTGAAGCGCGGGGACGTGATCGGGACGGTCGGCCAATCCGGGCGCGCCACCGGTCCGCACCTGCACTGGGGGGCCTGGCTCAACGGCTCGCACGTCAACCCCTTCGCCCTCGCCAAACTCCCGCTCGATAAATAACGCAAGTCGCCTGTGGCTACGGGGTCCTGTCGGCTCGGCATCCCGCCGTGCTCATGACCCGTTGCAAGGGGCAGAGCAACGGGTTCCCCGCTGCGCGCGGCGGGAGCCCTGCACCCGCCGCCACCCCTCCGCCTCCGGCGCCATCCGCTTGACTCCCTCGCGAAGCTAGCCTAGCCTGTTCGTCAGGTAGGTCCTCTAAAATGTCGCTCCCGGCTTCAACCTTTTCCCTCCTTCCCGTGTCTCATCCACAGAAGCACAAACGTGCCGTCACGGACACCAGGGGAAGGAACAAGCTGATGGGACTCACGCATATCACGGCCGCTATTATCAATCCTGCCGCTCCAAAGAAGCAGATGCGGATGGAATTTCTGGTTGATTCAGGCGCGATCTATAGTGTCGTCCCTAAGGCTGATCTCAAGCGGTTAGGGATCAAACCTTGCGGCTCCAAAGAGTTCACACTGGCAGACGGAACGAAGATTGTCCGCAAGTTTGGAAACGCGCTGTTTGCCTTTCAGAAAACTCCTGGCGCTTCGCCTGTGATCTTCGGCGAAAAAGGGGATACGCCTTTGCTCGGCATGGTCTCGCTGGAGGCGCTGGGCTACATCCTCGACCCGCTGCGCCGCGAACTCCGCCCGCTGCCGATGGTGCTAGGGTAGTGGGTGGTTCGAGTCCTGGCCGGGGAGCGGTATATCGATTGCTGCTGCGGTTGAAACAGGAGAACTGAATCCCGCTCGCTTCGGTGCCAGCCTTTTGCCGGCTTTACAGGCTTTTCCCTGATGTTTTTCAGGTTTTTACTTGATGAAAGCCGATTTGACACTCATGAGCCAGCAAATACTGCCTCTGTTGTTGCCGATCGTAAGTTTTTTTAAGAGGTTCTATCTCAATGAGCGCCCAGTCTCCTACGTAGTACTGTCAGGATATTAGACACTTCCGTAAAAACCACTTCACTTGATCCTGCGCTAAGTCAATGAGTTTGGGCATTGGTCCAGGGATTGCTCATGTTCGAGAGGGTATAGTCGACATAAAATCACAATGTCCTAAAGAAAAAAGAGGAAGAGAAAGAGGAAGAGTATGAAAAGCCTTCATGTGGGAGTAGGGATTCTGGTAGCCGTCCTGGCGTCTGGCTCGCCCGCGCAGGCGTCTCCCATAGACCTTGGCACGGCTGGCCCGAGTTTTTACGCCGTCCTGACGCTGGCCGGCGATTTGACTTCTGACCATACGAATCTCAACATGAACAGCGGGACGACGACTGGGAACGTCGGGGTGGCGTCCAAGTCAACGACGACAAGCACGTTTCACTTTGATAATCCCGGCATCCTCAATGGAAATGTCTATCTTGGCAGTAACGCGACGCTCGCTAACACGGGAACGATTAACGGAACCATCTTTACGAACCAGGATGTGAAGCTCAATCAGGCCGTGACCGATGCCCAGACCGCAGCCGCGACGTATGGCGCCTTGCTCGCCGGTGGCTGCGCGCAATGTACGACTCTTACCACCATCAACACCAGCAGCAACCTGACCATTAACGGCGGTGCCGGCCAAAATGTTCTGCACCTGACCGATTTGAGTTTGAACGGGGCGGTCTTGACCCTGAACGCGCCAGCGACGGCACAGTTCATCCTGGATGTCTCTGGCACCTTCGCAGTCGGTGGGGGCAGCGGAGCTGGAATTGTCCTCGCCGGTGGCATCGCGCCCCAAGATGTGCTCATCAATTACACCGGCACGACCGATTTGCACACCTCGGGGCCCGTGGCCAATATTTTTGGCATCATTTTGGCCGAGCAAGCTAATATCGGCTTCTCGAATGCCCATATCACTGGCGAAGTGATTAGCGGTGGGACCTCCGTCCAGATTGTTTCAGGCAGCTTTGTGACGACTCCGCCGGTTCCAGAGCCCGCCAGCCTTGTCCTTCTGGGCTCGGGGCTGGCCGGATTGGCGATGTGGCGGAGAAAGAAGGCGGCGTAAGCTCAGCGCATCGCGTCGAGACAGACGGCGGTTCCAACAATGGGGCCGCCGTTTTTGTTTGTGCGTCTCACACGCTTGACAGATCCCGAGGGGTGGCCTAGCCTTGCTGCTGCCAAAGGTTCGAGTCCAGGCCGGGGAGTCATTACTCGTGCTTAAAGAAATCAGCACTTAGTCCATAACCCGGTTCGACAATTTCGAACCTCCTCTTTTTGTCCAAATTTAAGTGTGGCACAACACTTGAAGGTGAGACACCATGAAGTGCGCAAACGATAAATCGAGTCCACCCACATTGTTGAGACCTCTTCGGTATGGCTGTATGTGCGCCGTTCTGGTTGTATGTACGCATCTACCAGCTTGGAGCCAAACCATGCCATCATCTGACCCCTCACTCGATCAAAAACGCCTTGAATACGCAAAGAAAGTCATCCGCGATTACGGCGACAAAATTCCACTCCCAATTCAGGAGGACATTCTGGCCCAACGAGTCACGCTTGGTATGCCCCCCTATGAAACGTCCTTGGTGGCTGGTGCGGCACTTTTGCTGTTGCCTGCTGGTATGGCGATTTACGATCATTATTATTCACAAGCTGATTTAACAGCTTTGAAGATTGCTGCGGTTCCACCAGCGGGTATGACTGTTGGTGGTCAACTTGTTGTGGGATACGCAGCTTGTCCGAGTTCAGGGACCATTAATGGTCAGTCGTATGATTGTACAGGTGGTGGATTCGATGCGGTTATTGAATGGGGTGCCTGTACTGATGGAAGTCTGAATTTCGTAAATACTACCGGAGCAACGTCTGCTGAGTGGCAGCAATTCTCAGGACAATACATCGGTGGCAATTGTCCTGATATTAAGCAAGTGTGGGGTCATTTAACGGGTACTGGCTTGGCTCCTCAAACGTCATTCCCAATTATCGGGGAAGAATAGATGTAAAGATAGACCCCCTGGGCAACATTAGATGGAAGGATGATGTCATTGCGTGTCAAAATTATTAGCTCATGTTTGACCTAGGCTGGCTTTGTTCTCAGAAACTCGAACCGCAGGGTTCGCAAAGCGTACGGCTCGGGGAGTCGTCTGCTATCGTTACCCTTCCTTCTGGTACGTTTCACAAGCCGAAACGTCGATACTGTAGGTCCGGCGGCACTCGCCGCATCGGAGTTTGGCGACGTCCCGAACCACATCCACGAGACTGACGCGCAATTCGGCGGGATGCGCGGCGGCGCATTTCGCCAGATCGCCCGTGGCTTCCTTCGCCGCCGCGCTCTCCTCGCCCTCGCGGGTAGTGAGCGAGCGGAAGGTGAACCGGTGCCTCATGTGACAGTTGGTGCAGGCCACGGACAGACGGTCCGGTAGCAGCAAGGCTTTAAAGTTCAGCGATAAGGGATGGGAAGAGAAACATTGCTGGGCGAAGGCGCCGCTTTTAAACGTCGGCATGCAGGCCTTAGAGGTTGGTCGGAATACTGGACGGCGCCTTGTTGAGCACGGTGGCGGCGACTCTGGAAAACTCCGCGTCGGTGGCGTGGCCAAGGGTATAGATGCGGAATTGGATGAGACGCGTCGGGAGGAGATCCAGGAATTCTTCCAGCGGCTCCGTTGAAACGGTTTGCGTGCCTGAATCGTAGACGTAGAGAGGGACCCCCCGCGTGTCCTTGGGGTCGGGTCTGGGATCCAAGGGAGCCATGTCGACCTTGAAGGGCACCTGTTGCAGTTTGCCCGGCAGCTCCTTCTGGATCTGTTTTTCGAACTGCTCGCGGCTCGGAAAGTCCATCCCGCGTTCCTGTCCCTTTTCTTTCAGGATCGTGTTGTAGGCCATCTTCCACTTGACGTCACGGCCGAGGACGAGGGCCCACTCTTCGCCGAGCCGCCGGCGCGTTGCTTGCCGGGACTTCGTCCATCCCCGGACTTCCTCCAGCAAGGACCAATCCGTGAGGTGCAGGTACGCATCCATTTTCTTGCGCGGGTCGTGCGGGAAGACGAGCCGCATCGTGTCGCCGAAGATTTCGCGGAGGTGGATGTCGATAGCCCGCGTCGTCCGGTGGTAGTACACGTTGGAGTAGAGGTACATCCGCGTGTTCAGGAACATCTGGAGCGCAGGCAGGCCGGTTTTGTGGATGGTGAAGCCCTTGTCGGTGATCATCGTGTAATGGATGAGCCGGCTGAGGTCCACCGGGCCAACGGCCACGCCGCACATGTAGGAGTCGCGCAGCACATAATCCAGGTTGTCCCCCGTGTAGCTGCCGGAGATGATCGGCTGGAGAAAGTTCAGCCACCGCGGCATCCGCGAACTGTCCTTGCTTTTGTCCTTGAGGATGAGATGCGCGATCTGGTTGGGGTCCAACTCCTCGCCTTTGGCGAAGGGCCCCGAAGGACTCCGGCGGATCCTCCGGATGGTCGGACCGAGGTGCTCCCGAATAATGAGTTGTCCGAGTTTCTCATGGGTCAGGTGGAACTGCTCGAGGAAATTCTCGTCGAAGAAATGGCAGAACGGTCCATGTCCGATGTCATGGACGAGGGCGGTGACGCGGAGCAGCTCTTCGATGTAACTGGCCGAGGGGACGTCCCGGACGACCTTGGCTAAAAAGGGATAGAGGTGCCGCGCAAACCGGCCGGCGACGTGCATGGCGCCGAGCGAGTGGACGAAGCGGCTATGCTCGGCCGACGGATAGACCCACCGGGCGCTCTGGAGCTGGAAGATATAGCGGAGCCGCTGGGCCCACGGTGAATCGATGAGGTCCTTCTCGGTGGCCTCCTGTTGATCGCTGCGAACGGCGCTCTTCGCGGAGAGGGCGAAGGGGACGGTGAAGGTGATGTATTCGTGGATCGGGTCGGCGATGAGGGCCGAACCGTCGTAGTGGGATTTTCCGAGGGAGGGATGGGGCGTCACCAGAAAAATCTATCACGATGAAGGTGGGGGCGCAAGGTGCTTCATCCGTGCCTGATGCTCCCGGAATCGGACGACGGCTTGGTAGAGCAGAATGTATCCGATGACCGCTCCGATAGTCCCCAGAAGCACGTGTCCTACGACGAAGGGGACCAGATATGGATAGAAGTGATCCCACAGGATCCGGAACTTATCCACCCACATCAGGGACTTGAACGCGATCCAATCAATGTTGGGCGGGGGACCGACCGGGTCCAGGAGCAGGCCCACCCACATGCTGCTTCCGACGATCGGCACGAAGGTCCAAGGGTTGTTGACCAGGTTGCCTGCCATCAAGGCTACGAGGTTCAGGCGAAAGGCCCAGGCGCAGAGCAGCGCGGTGGCAAAGTGGAGGCCATAAGTGGGAGAAAAGGCGATGAAGACCCCGACGGCGAAGGCCAGGGCGGTGCGTTGGGGGGAGTCGTCCAGATGCAGGAGCTGGCGGAGCTTCTCCTTGATGACGGTGATAGGTATCATCCCACACGGTGCTCGTAGCCCTTGGCGGCCATTGGACGAACGGAGCCGTTGGTCCCAATGATGCGAAGTCCCTGGCTTGCCGGGAGGATTCGGCCGATGGCGGTCGCTCGCAGCTGCCGGCGGCTGATGAGTGCCTCGACGCGTTGGACTTTGAGCGGGGGAACGGCGAACAGCAGCTCATAGTCTTCCCCACCGCTGAGCGCATACGCGATCGGATCCCGTCGCCGGCTCCGCGCATGGATGAGGAGCGCCGGCGACAACGGGAATTTCCGGGCATCTAACAGGCAACCGACGCCGCTCTCCTCACAAATGTGCCGAACGTCCCCCGCCAATCCATCCGACAGGTCAATGGCTGCGCTGGCTAGCCGGTTCTCGGCCAGCAGTCGAGCCTCACGCAACCGAGCCGTCGGCGCCAAGTGGCGGCCAGTCAGGTAGGAACTGGCGCGCTTGCGCGCCTGCAACAGTTCCAATCCGGCCTGCGCATCACCCACTGTGCCGGTCACATAGAGGTGGTCGCCGGCATGGGCGGTGGACCGCCGAAGCACCTCACGGGGCGCGGCCTCTCCCAGCACGACGACCGTCAAGAACAGATCGCGGCGCGAGGCCGAGGTGTCGCCGCCGACGAGTGCCACATCGGCCCGTCGGCACGCGGCGTGCACTCCCGCATACAGCGCTTCGACATCACGGGGGGACTCGCGAGGGGTGAGGGCCAGGGCGATCAACACGAAGCGGGGGATGCCCCCCATCGCCGCGATGTCGCTGAAATTGGCCATGGCGGCTTTGTACCCGAGCTGCCGGTAGGGGGTACAAGCCAGATCGAAGTGAACATGCTCGGCAAGCAAGTCGGTGGTCGCCAGCAGGACGCGTCCGGGCCGAAGCCGCAGGATGGCAGCGTCGTCGCCGATGCCCGCCACGACCGATCCGCTTAAGGCGCGCGGAACTCGTGTCGCTTGCCGGAGGCGTTGGATCAGTTCGAACTCGCCGATGTGGCTCCGGCGCATCAGCCGTGTCTGGAGGAAACGGCTGCGACGGGCCGCCGGTTCATCGATGATCGGCGAGGGGGGGCGTCGGGCTTCGCGTGAACTCCACCGGGAACCGGTGCGCGACGCAGGGCCGACCCCAGGACTTCGTCCATCGTCTCGGCAAAAACGAAGATCATCCCCTTCAGGAGATGCTTGGGGATGTCGGCCAGGTCCTTCTGGTTTCTCTTGGGAAGGATCACTTTGAAGATGCCGACCCGCTTGGCCGCCAGGATTTTTTCCTTGAGCCCGCCGATCTCCAGGACCCGTCCCCGCAGGGTGACTTCGCCGGTCATGGCCAGTTCGTGACGCACCGGCCTGTTGGTAAAGGCGGAGGTCAGTGCGGTTGCCATGGTAATGCCGGCAGAAGGCCCGTCTTTCGGAATGGCGCCGGCCGGGACATGGATGTGAATGTCGTGTTGAGCGAAGACGTCCGGTTTGAGACCCAGTTGGCTCGCGCGCGACCGGACGTAGCTGAGGGCGGCCTGCGCTGATTCTTTCATGACATCGCCCAGGTGGCCGGTCAGGGTCAGGGCGCCTTTGCCTTTCATGATTGTCGCTTCGATGTGGATGATGTCTCCGCCGACTTCGGTCCAGGCCAAGCCGGTGGCGACGCCGATCAGATCCTTCTTCTCTTCGCTTTCCTTCTGGTGCTTGGGCACGCCCAGGTACTTGGGAATGGAAGTCGGCGTGATGGCATAGAGTTGGTCCTCTCCCTCCGCGATCTTCTTGGCCACTTTGCGCATCACGTTGGCGATCTCGCGCTCGAGATTGCGAACCCCCGCTTCCCTGGTATAGTCCGCGACAATCCGATGCAGCGCCCGGTCGGTGAAAGTGATCTGCTTCTCGGTGATCCCGTGCTCGGTCAGCTGACGGGGAATCAGAAACCGCTTGGCAATGCCGATTTTCTCCTCTTGAGAATAGCCGGGAATCTCGATGATCTCCATGCGGTCACGCAAGGCCGAGAGGATCGGGTCCATGAGATTGGCCGTGGTGATAAACATGACCTCAGAGAGGTCGAACGGCACGCCCAGGTAGTGGTCACTGAACCCGTGGTTCTGCTCTGGGTCCAGGACCTCCAGCAGGGCGGCCGATGGATCGCCGCGAAAGTCTGCGCCCACCTTGTCCACCTCGTCCATCATGAACACGGGGTTGCCGGTGCCTGCTTGCTTGATGCCCTGGATGATGCGACCGGGCATGGCGCCCACATATGTCCGGCGGTGGCCGCGAATCTCGGCCTCGTCCCGGATGCCACCCAGCGAGATTCGGACGAACTCACGGCCCAGCGCCCGCGCGATGGATTTCCCCAGCGAGGTCTTGCCCACGCCGGGCGGGCCGACGAAGCAGAGGATCGGGCCCTTCATTTTCTCTTTCATCTTCCGGACGGCCAGGTACTCCAGGATGCGCTCTTTGACCTTTTCCAGATCGTAGTGGTCTTCATTCAGCACCTTGGCGGCCGCTTTGATGTCGAGCGTGTCTTTTGTCTTCTTGCTCCAGGGCAATTCCACCAGCCACTCGAGGTAGGTTCGCACCGTGGCGGCTTCAGCGGTGTCCGGATGCATCTTCTCCAGGCGCTTGAGTTGTTTCTCGGCTTCCTTGAGGACCTTCTCGGGCATCTTGGCGTCTTTGATGTTCTTCCGGAACTCGGCCACCTCTTCGGCCCGTTCGTCCAGCTCGCCCAGCTCTTTTTGGATCGCCTTGAGCTGCTCGCGCAGGAAATATTCCCGCTGGGTTTTGTCCATCTCGCCTTTGGCTTCGGCCTGGATTTTCTGCTGCATCGAGAGGACTTCGATTTCCGCCCCGAGGAGCTCGCTGGCGCGTCGGAGGCGGACGACCGGGTCCTCGATCTCCAGAACCTCTTGGGTGGCGTCCACCTTGAGCCCGAGGTTCGAGATGGTCATGTCGGCGAGCCGGCCGGGATCCTGGAGGTTCTCGATGACGACCATTACGTCCGGCATCAGAATCTTGCCTAGGCTCACGAGGCGTTCGAGCTGCTCTTTCACGGTCCGCATCAGGGCTTCGCCCTCCAGGGACTGGCCTTGAGCTTTGATCTCTGGGAGCGGCTTCAGGCGGACTTCGAAGAAGGGTTCGGTTTGTACGAACTCCTCGATGCGGGCTTTGGCCAGCCCCTGGACCAGAATTTTGATCCGGTCGTCGGGCAGTTTGAGCATCCGCATCACCATCCCCACCGTCCCGACGGAATAGATATCCTCCGGTTGGGGGTTCTCGACTTCCAGTGAACGCTGGGCCGCCAGCATGATGATCCGATTCCCTGCCAGCGCCGCTTCGATGGCCTTGACCGACATCTCCCGGCCGACGAACAGCGGAAGGACCATGTAGGGAAACACGACGATGTCGCGAATCGGGAGAAGAGGGAGGCGTTCAGGAATCTCCGCCCGGGACGGTTCGCCTTGAACCTGCTCAGCCATGAACACCCTTATCAGAGAGGTTGAGCCCTTTCAGGTAGCGGGCGAAAGGGGCACCCAGTTCGGGATTCTTGAGTCCGAACTCGACGGTGGCTTTCAGGAAACCGAGTTTGTCGCCGGCGTCGTGCCTGGTGCCGTTGACGAGGGCGGCGTGCATCGGCGCTGCATGCGCCATGGTGCGCAGCGCGTCAGTAAGCTGGATTTCCTGGTTCTTGCCTGGTTGCGTTTTCTCCAAAATGGAAAAGATCGTCGCGGGCAGGATATAGCGGCCGATCACGGCCAGCCGGGAGGGCGCCTCCTGCGGCGTCGGTTTTTCGATCAAGTCGGTGACTTTGAAAAGCCCGGGACGAATGGGCTGGGGAGTGATGATACCGTAGCTGGATACCGTATCGGGCTCGACTTCGTACACGCCCAGGATGGGGGTGTCGAGTTCTTCATAGAGTGCTATCAATTGTCCAATTGCAGGAACGGGCGCATCGATGATTTCGTCTCCGAGGATGACGGCGAAGGGTTCATCGCCGATGAGATGTTTGGCGCAGAGGATGGCGTGCCCGAGACCGCGGGCCTGCCGCTGGCGGACGTAGGAGAAGTTGGCCAGTTCCGAGATCCTGCGGATCTCTTTGAGCAAGTCCTCTTTGCCACTTTCTTTCAGAACCTCCTCCAACTCGAACGACAGATCGAAGTGATCCTCGATGGCGCGTTTCCCCCGACCTGTGATGACGATGATGTCCTGAATTCCGGCGCTGACCGCCTCCTCCACGGCGTACTGAATCAAGGGCTTATCGACCAGCGGGAGCATTTCTTTGGGAGAGGCTTTGGTGACGGGAAGAAAGCGGGTTCCGAGGCCAGCGGCTGGGATGATGGCCTTGGAGACCTTCGATGACGCCATAACAATCGAATTTTACGGGCGGTATCCCGCAAAGTCAAGCTTCGGACGGAGGTCTCGTCCAGCCTTTTCCCTTTACTTCTCTTGAGGTAATCTGTAGAATTTCCTCGCATTTTACGCTATTTTAGTCATGTCTTCGGTACGCTGCCGGAGGCGGTTATGGCGATCAGGAGGGGGTTAGGGGGACGGTGCAGTTTTGCCGCACGAAAAGCGCGGACCGTCCCGGTCAAAAACTGGCGTGGCCGTTACTTGCGGAAGTTGGTACTGTCCTTAGAGTGACCGCACTATTGGGGGTCTGGATCGTGCTTGTGGGAGGCTTTGTCTGGGTCATCGGCCAAGGGATCGCCATAGCTCAAGAGTCCGGGCAGCAGGTCCGGTCTATTCGAATCCAGGGAAACAAGCGGATCGAAGTCCCGGCCATCAAGGGCCGCCTCACGCTGAAGGAGGGCGAACCATTTACCGCGGAGAAGATCCGAGAACAGATTCGAGCCTTGTACCAGATGGGGTACTTCGAGGATGTCCGCGTGGAAACCGAAGCCGTGGCAGGGGGGATAGCCGTGATCTTCGTCGTCACGGAGAAACCCTTCGTGACGGACATCCTTTTCGACGGCAATGACAACATTAAAGACGAAAAGCTCACGGAGAAGCTGACGGTCCGTCCCCAGTCTTTTCTTGATCAGCAGCAAATTAAGGACAGCGTCGAGCGCCTGCGGGTATTGTACGAGGAAGAAGGCTATTTCAGCGCCCGTCTTGTGCCGGTCATCAAGTCCCTGGACGGCGAACGGAAATCGCTGACTTTTTTCATCAAGGAAGGCCCCCGGGCCCGCATCAAGGCCGTCGCCTTCGACGGCGCGAAGGCCATCCCGGTCAAGAAACTGAAGAAACCGCTGTTTACGCGAGAGTACTCCTGGCTCATCTCTTGGTGGGACGATTCCGGGATTTACAAAAAGGACGAGCTCACCAACGATGTGGAGCGGCTGCGCCAGGCCTACTTTGACGAGGGGTATCTGGACGTCAAGATCGGCACGCCGAAGGTGGATCTGAGCGACGACAAGAAGTGGTTTACGATCCGGTTTCCCGTGGAGGAGGGATCGCAATACCGGTTCGCGAAGATCGGCTACAAGGGGCAAACCCTCTTTCCGGAGTCGGAGCTCCGGACCGGCAGCAAGTTGAAAGAGGGAGATGTTGTCCGCATGGCGGAGGTTCGGGAAGACATCACGCGCGTCACGGATCTGTACGGCGTGAAGGGGTATGCGTTTGCGGATGTGAATCCCCAGGTTCTCCCGGACCCCGAGTCCAAGACCGCCACGGTCACATTCGAGGTCAAGGAAGGCGCCTTGATTCGCGTCCGGCACATCAACATCTCCGGCAATGATAAGACCCGCGATAAGGTGATCCGGCGAGAGCTGCGTGTGAACGAAGCCGAGCTGATCGATACGGAGGCCATGAAGCTGAGCTTCAAGCGACTCAACAACATGAACTACTTCGAGACGGTCGAGATCATCCCGAAGCAGGTCGATCCGAACACAGTTGATCTCGATGTCAAAGTGAAGGAGAAGTCCACCGGAACCTTCAGCGTGGGTGGCGGCTACAGCTCGCTCGATAAGTTGGGGGTGGTAGCCGATGTCACGGAGGGCAATCTGTTCGGTCGGGGCCAGCTCCTGAAAATTCGTGGTCAGTTGGGCCAGCGGCGGACGTATGGAGTCATAACCTTCCGGGAGCCCTACCTGTTCGACGAGGTACTCTCGGCTCAGGGTGATTTGTACGCCCGCCAGACCTTCTACACGACGTACTTTGAACGGCGGCAAGGCGCTGACATTGTGCTGGGAAAATGGTTCTCGGAATACTTGAGCGGAAGCGCAACCTACCTGCTTGAGAGACTCGAGGTTTCAAACGATCTTTCCGGTCAGCTCTTTCTCGGTGGTGGAGGGGTGACGAACACCCCGGTTTCCGATCTGCCGCTCTTGGTCCAGCAGCAACTCGGGAAGAGCACGACGAGCGCGATCATCCTGGGGATCGCGCGCGACACGCGGGACGTGTATGTGGATCCCAAATCCGGAGGGCGGCACGCCCTGACGACGGAGTTTGCGGGGAGCGTGCTCGGGGGCAGCAACGATTTTTACAAGGTGATCGGGGACAGTTCGTGGTACTTCCCTGTCCTATGGGATACGGTGTTTAACCCGCGCGCTCGGCTCGGCGTCGCCCACAGCTATGAAGCCGGCAGTCGGCTTCCGGTCGGAGACCGGTTCTTCGTGGGCGGCATCCAGACCATGCGGGGATTCAGTTTCGGCCGGGCCGGCCCGACGGCTCCAGATTTCTCCCCTATCGGGGGCAACAAAGAACTCATTCTCAACTTGGACTACATTTTCCCATTGATTCCCGAGTTGAAGGTCAAGGGGGTTGTGTTCTTCGACTACGGGAAAGGGTTCAACGATGGGGAGCCGTTGAGTTTGAACTTGCGCAAGTCGGCCGGCATCGAAGGGCGGTGGATCTCACCGTTCGGTCCTCTCCGTGTGTCGTACGGTTTGAATCTCGATAAGCGAACAGGGGAACATGCGGGAGTGTTTGAGTTTTCGGTCGGGTCGCTCTTTTAGAGGGAGGTTGTCCTATGGATGAGAAAGGGAGATGGTCATGAAGCACGGAAGCAGGATCCTGGTGGTCATGTTCGCGATTGCATTGGTGTGCGGAGCGCCGGCCTTGGCGGTGGAATTAAAAATCGGCGTGATCGAACCGCAAAAAGTGCTGGATCAAACCAAGTCCGGAAAGAAGATCAAGGACTCGTTGCAGGAATACGTCAAGATGCGCCAAAAGCTCATCGATATGGAGGAAGAAGAACTCAAGAAGATGGAGGAGGACTTGGTCAAGCAGGGCGCGGTTTTGAGCGCCGAGGCCAAGAAGGAAAAAGAAGAGAAGTTTCGCCAGCGGATGGTAGAGTATCAGCGGAAAGTCCAGCAGCTGAACCAGGAAGTCCAAGTCAAGAAAAAGGAGACTCTGGATGAATTCAACAAGAACCTTGAACAGGTCATCCGGGGGATCGCCGACAAGGAAAAGATCACCCTTGTGGTGGAGAAGGGGGATAATGGCGCCGGCGCGCTGATCATCTACAGCCATCCTTCGCTTGATCTCACGGACCGCGTGATCAAGGAATTGGACGCGAAGGGGGGCAAGTGAGCCAGAGCAGCACTCACGGATTGTGTCTGAGCAACACCGACATCCAGGCGATCCTGCCTCATCGTTATCCGTTCCTCTTGGTGGATCGCATCGAGGAACTGGAGGTCGGGAAGCGGGTGGTCGGCATTAAGAACGTGACGATCAACGAACCATTCTTTCAGGGGCACTTTCCAGGCCGGCCCATCATGCCGGGGGTTCTGATCATCGAGGCGATGGCGCAGGTAGGGGGAGTGCTTGCGTTCAAGTCGGCGAATCAAGCGGGCACCAAGCTGGTCTATTTCATGGGGATCGAGAAAGCCAAATTCAGAAAGCCGGTCACGCCCGGCGACCAACTGCGGTTTGTGGTGGAGGTCCTTCGGGCACGCCATCCTTACTGGAAGATGCGGGGAGAGGCCTTCGTGGATGATACGCTCGTCTGCGAGGCCGAGCTGATGGCGATGATCACGGACGGGTCGGCGGCGCCGGAGGTCGAACCGTGAGTCCCCGCGTACATCCGACCGCCATCGTGCATCCCAAGGCCGAGCTGGGCGAGGACGTGACGGTGGGGCCTTACACTGTCATCGGGGAACACGTGCGCATCGGACAGGGAACGCGGATTGATCCGCACGTGGTGCTCGAGGGATGGACCGAGGTGGGGGAACACTGTCAGATCCATTCCTTCGTCTCGCTCGGCGCGCCGCCGCAGCACTTGAAGTACAACGGGGAGGAGACCTACGTTCGGATCGGCCACCACAACATTCTCCGGGAGTACGTGACTGTCAACCGCGCCACGGCGTTTGGCGGAGGTGTGACGAGCCTGGGAAATCACAATGTGCTGATGGCGTATGTGCACATCGCCCACGACTGTCACATCGGCGACCATGTCGTGATGGCGAATGCCGCCACGTTGGCCGGCCACATCACGATCGGCGATCATGCCATCGTGGGAGGACTTGTCGGGATCCATCAGTTCGTCCGGCTCGGGGACTACAGCATGATCGGCGGCTGTTCGGCGGTCGGACAGGACGTCCCGCCGTTCATGCGGGCGGCCGGCGGCTACCGAGCTCGGCTCTTCGGCGTCAACACCATCGGGCTGAAACGCCAAGGGTTCTCCGATGACCGTATCCGGCAACTCAAGCAGGTCTACCTGGCCCTGTTTCGGTCGGATCTCCGGCTGGCCGAAGCCGTCAAAAAGGTCCGTGACGAGTTCGGCGAGTCCCAGGACGTGCAGGCTCTGCTGGCTTTTCTGGACGGCACGAAGCGCGGCGTCTGCAAGGGCTCGGATGAACGCGAGGAGGAGTGAGACGACGTGACGGCTCGCGCCTCTGAAAGATCGGCAGGGGCACGAGTGCCGGACACGCAGAGAGAGTGGATCGGATTGATCGCCGGCAATGGCCGCTTCCCGCTCCTCTTCGCCGAGAACGCGCGCCGGCTCGGCTACCGCGTCTCGGCGGTGGCCTTGACTGGGGAGGCCGATCCGTCGCTCGAGCGGGTCGTGGACCGGATTCACTGGGTCGCACTGGGCCAACTCGGGCGACTGATCAAAGCCTTCAAACAGGATGGCGTCCGCCAGGCTGTGATGGTCGGCGGCGTCAAGAAGACGCATCTGTTTTCCAATGTCCGGCCCGACCTTCGCTCGCTTGCGCTCCTCCGTCGCGTGACCATCCGCAAAGACGACGCCTTATTGCGCGCTATCGCTGCTGAATTGGAAGACGAAGGCATCCGCATCCGGGAATCGACGTTCGGATTGGATGGCTTGCTGGTGGAAGAAGGCACGCTCACCAGGCGAGCGCCTACCCGAAAGGAATGGCGCGACATCGAGTTCGGCTGGGAGATCGCCAAAGCCGTCGGCCGCCTCGACATCGGCCAGTGCGTGGTGGTGAAGGATCAGGTGGTAGTGGCGGTGGAAGCGGTCGAAGGGTCTGATGAAGCGATTCGGAGAGGGGGGAAGCTGGCGCGCTCGGGCGCTGTGGTCGTGAAACGGTTCAAGCCCCAGCAGGACCGACGCTTTGACCTGCCGGCCGTCGGTCCGGGGACCATCCGGGCGATGGCTGAGAGCAGCGCGGCCGTGCTGGCCATCGAAGCCGGGAAGGCGGTATTCCTGGATAGGGAAGAAGCCATTCATGCCGCCGATCAGACCGGCATCGCGATCGTGGGACTTGCACGATGAAAGAACTGCGCATCGGTGTGATCGGGGTGGGATCACTCGGGCAGCACCATGCGCGGGTTTACGCGGAGCTTCCTGGATCTCGCTTGGTTGGCGTGGCGGACGTGGACAAAGAACGGGCTCAGTCGGTCGCCGCGAGGCACGGCTGTCAGGCGATGACCGACTACCGGAAACTGGTCGGGGAGGTGGACGCTGTCAGCGTGGTGGCGCCGACGCTCCTCCATCACGAGATCGCGCGGACCTGCCTGACGGCCGGTCTGCATGTTCTGGTGGAGAAGCCGCTCGCGGCGACAGTGGAGCAAGCGCGCGACCTTGTTACTACCGCTTCGAATCGGGGCGTGACATTGCAGGTGGGGCACATCGAGCGCTTCAATTCGGCCTTCCGCGCGACGCGGGGGGCCATCAAGGCGCCGATCCTTATCGAGTGTCGACGCTGGGCGCCGTTTACTTTCCGCGGGGCGGACGTGGATGTGGTGTTGGACCTGATGATCCACGATTTGGATCTCGTACTGGGGTTGGTCGGCGTACCGGTGCGTGAAGTGCAGGCGAACGGACTCGCGATGCTCTCGCCGACGATCGACGTGGCGCAGGCGCGGGTCGTCTTTCAAACCGGCTGTGTCGCGACATTCAGCGTGAATCGTGTGGCCGAATCCAAGGTCCGCGAGATACGCGTCTGGGAGCCGGAGGGGTTTGTGGTGCTCGATCTGACCCAGCAGACCGCCATCATAGGCCGACGGACCATGGGGACATCAGGAAGTCACGAGGTTCTGACGGAGCAAGTCCGTGGCGATGGGCGCGAACCGCTGAAGCTCGAACTGGAAGCCTTTCTCGATTCAGTCCGCACGGGCGCTTCACCGTTGGTCTCGGGACGGGAAGGCGCTACCGCGTTGGAGCTGGCGTATGCCATCATTGATGAGATTGCCACGCATCCTTATTATCACGGGTGAAGCCTCCGGCGACCTGCATGGCGCCAATTTGGCCGCAGCCCTGAAGGCGCAGGCGCCGGATCTCGCGATCCTCGGGGTGGGCGGAGCTTGCATGCGGGCCGCCGGTGTGGACTTGGTTCAGGACATCGGCCATCTGGACGTGATCGGACTAATCGGGCCTTCCGCCGTCCGTACCCTGGCGCGGCGGATACTCACCATCAGACGGATTTTACGACAGCGATCGCTCGATCTCGTCGTCCTCATCGACAATCCTGGCCTTAATTTCCACTTCGCCCGTATCGCCAAGCAGGCCGGACTTCGCGTGGTGTACTACATCGCGCCGCAGATTTGGGCATGGCGTCCTCGCCGTATGCGGTGGATGCAGCGACGGGTCGATCACGTGTTGGTGGTGCTGCCGTTCGAAGAGGCACTCTACCGGCAGGCCGGCGTTCCCTGCACCTTCGTAGGGCACCCGCTCATGGATGATGTGGCAGTGTCCTATGATCGGGAGAAGGTGCGGGCCGCCTACGGCCTTCCCCGGGATGCCTGTGTGCTCGGTCTTCTGCCGGGGAGCCGGACCAGGGAGGTGAAGGACTTGCTGCCGGTCTTTCTGAAGGCCGCCCGTCTGCTCCAGCAGGAGGGCCGACCGATTCGATTGATTCTGGCCGTCGCCGATACGGTGAACCAGGAAGCCATCAAGCGCGCGTGCGACGAAGCCGGGCTGGATGTCCGGCTGGTGCCGCGTGATCCGAACGGGGTCATGGCGGCGGCGGACCTGCTGTTCATCGCGTCCGGCACCGCGACGCTCCAGGCGGCGATCATCGGAACGCCGATGGTGATCACGTACAAACTGCCCTGGTTCACGTATCTGCTCGCGCGTTTGCTGGTGCGTGTCCGCAGCATCGGGTTGGCCAACATCGTAGCCGGCCGGCCGTTTATTCCCGAGTTAATCCAACAGCAGGCCACACCCACCCGTCTTGCCGAAGAGGCCAAGCGGATCCTTGACGATGCGTCGTGCCGGGAGCGGATGCGCGCGGAGATGGCCCGTGTCCGGATGCTGCTCGGATTGCCGGGAGCCTCCGCGCGCGCAGCCACAGTCGTGCTCGAGCAACTCCACCGGAGAGAGGCAGGCGTCTGATGCAATTGTACCTGCGATTGCTCCAGTGCCTTCGGCCCTACTGGGGACGGCTGGTGGCTGCGGCGATCTGCTCGGGGCTGGTGGCCGCCTTCACGGGCGCCTATGCCTGGCTCGTGCGCCCCGCTCTCGACGAGGTCTTCATCAAGAGGAACGAAACCTGGCTGATCCTGTTGCCGGTCGCCTTGATAGCGGTATCGGCGCTCAAAGGCGTGGCCAGCTATGGCCAGACCTACCTCATGGTGTACGTCGGAACCCGCGTGGTCACGGACATCCGCCAGCGGCTCTTCAGTCATCTCATGCGCCTGCCGATCGGTTTTCACCTCAAAAACCCGTCCAGCCGGATGATGTCGCGCGTTATCAACGACGTGAACTGGATTCAGAATGCCGTGGCCGGCGTCTTGAAGGATCTCTTCCAGCAAAGCCTGACGTTTCTGGTTCTGCTGGGCGTGGTGCTCTATCAGAACTGGTGGTTGACTCTGCTCTCGATCGTGGTGATTCCCCTGTCGGTGTATCCCATGGTCCGGTTCGGAGCTCGGCTCCGGCGGCTGGCTACGACCGGCCAGGAGCGGACGGCCGACATGTCCACGGCCTTGCAGGAGACCTTGACCGGCATCCGTATCGTCAAGGGCTTCACACGCGAGGCTACCGAAGATCGGCGCTTCGCGCGGGTCAACGAGGCGTACTTCCACACCTGGATGAAATCCACGCAGGTGTCCGCCATCACGTCGCCGGTGCTGGAGACGGTCGGCATCCTCGGCGTGGCCGGCATCATCTGGTACGGGGGTTGGCAGGTCATGCATGGGACCATGACCCCCGGGACCTTCTTTTCGTTCCTCACGGCGGTGTTTCTGATGTACAACCCTGTGAAGCGGTTGGCCTCGGCCAACAATTCGATCCAGCAAGCCCTGTCCGCCGCCGAACGCGTGTTTGCAGTTCTGGACGTTCCTACGGAAGCGGCACAGGATACCGGCGTCCGGAACCTCGACGGCGTGCGGTCCACCATCGAGCTTCGGGACATTTCGTTCCGGTACGAAGGCGTTGAGACCTGGGCCTTGCAGGGTATCTCGCTGACGGTCATCGCTGGTGAAGTGCTGGCCCTCGTGGGGAGCAGCGGCGCCGGCAAGACCACGCTCGTCAATCTCATCCCCCGGTTTTATGATCCGACGCAGGGAGCGATTCTCATTGATGGCGTGGACCTCCGCGAGATCCGCCTGGCGGCTCTTCGGCGTCAGATCGGGATCGTGTCCCAGGAGACGCTCCTGTTCGATGACACGGTTCGCCACAACGTCGCGTACGGGAAGGATGACGTCACCGACGAAGCGATCATCGAGGCGGCGCGGGCCGCGTTTGCCCATGACTTTATCATGCGGATGCCCAATGGGTACGACACGCTCATTGGAGAGAACGGGGTCAAGCTCTCGGGCGGCGAGCGGCAGCGGCTGGCCATCGCGCGCGCCTTGCTGCGCAACCCGCCGATTCTGATTCTGGACGAGGCGACGTCCTCGCTGGATACCGAGTCCGAGCGGATGGTCCAGATGGCGCTGGCCAATCTCATGAAAGGCCGGACGACGTTCGTGATCGCGCACCGGCTTTCGACGGTCCAGCGCGCGAGCCGGATCGTCGTGCTGGCCGGCGGCCGCATCGTCGAAATCGGCCGCCACGAAGACCTGCTCGCCGGGGCCGGGACCTACCAGCGCCTCTATCAGATGCAGTTTCAGAACGGCGGGGAGGATATGCCGACATGACGATGGCGAGCCGGTTGAAGCTGGGGCTCATTCCACCGCTCGGCTATGCTGCGATCCGGGCGCTGGGTCGGACGTTGCGAATCCGTACGCTGCATGCCGATCGCGTCAATGCCTTCTGGAAGGCGGGCCGTCACGTCATTGTCGCCTTCTGGCACGGCCGCCAGCTCATGCTGCCCTTATGCTACGGCGGGTCGCGTCTGCACATTTTGATCAGCGCGCATCGCGACGGTGAGTTGATCCACCGCATCGTACGCCGGTTCGGGTTTGACACCATTCGCGGCTCCAGCACCCGCGGAGGCATGCGGGCGTTGCGGCAATTGGCGCGGCTGGGGCGGTCCGGCGCGGATCTGGCAGTCACCCCTGACGGCCCGCGGGGTCCCCGGTGCGTCGCGCAGTCCGGCGTGGTGGAACTGGCGAAGCTGACGGGCCTGCCGATTCTCCCGCTTACCGTCGCCGCCTCAAAAAAAAACTCTTCGGGAGCTGGGACCGCTTCGAAGTTCCGCTGCCGTTCAGCCGGGCCTGCTATGCGTGGGGAGAGCCGATCTGGGTGCCGGCCGATGCGGACCGCGTGCAGCTTGAGGCGAAGAGGGTGGAAGTGGAAGCAGCGCTCAACAAACTCGATGATGAGGCGGATCGCTCGGTAAAGGGATGAGCGCCGGGTCGGAGAGCGAAGAGCGCCTCATGTTCGGCATTTACAACATTCTCCTCGTGCTCGCCTCGCCTGTCATCCTGGCTCTGCTCTGGGCCAAGAAGCGCTGCCGTCCGGGCCTGCGCCAGCGCCTGGGGTGGATTCCCAAGAACTGGACTGTCGAATGGGGAGACGGCCGGACGATCTGGGTGCATGCTGTGTCGATGGGGGAGGCGACGGCGGTCGTGCCCTTGGTTCAGCAGTTAAAAACGCGCTATCCTGATGCCCGGATCCTGGTGTCGACCGTGACCGAGACCGGCAAGGAGATGATCCTGCGTCGGCTGGAAGGGCAGGCGCAGCATCTCTACTTCCCGCTGGATTTTCCCTGGGCGGTCCGGTCCGTGCTGCAGGCGATTCGTCCGCGTCTGATCGTCGTGGTCGAAACGGAACTATGGCCGAACTTTCTGCGCGAAGCGGCGGTACACGGGATCCCGGTGGTCCTGGTGAACGGCCGTCTGTCGACCGACTCCTTCGCCGGGTATCTCCGGCTCCGTCCGTTTTTCCGGCGCGTCCTGGCGTCGTTCACGCTCTGTTCTATGCAGACTGAGCGGGATGCGGACCGGATAGTCCAGCTCGGTGTGGAGCCGGCGCGAGTCGTGCGGACCGGCAATCTCAAGTACGATCAGGTGGCGGCATTGACGCATGCCGCACCGGGGCAGATCTCTAGGCATGATCTGGGCCTGGCGGAGGGAGAAGAGCTGTTCGTTGCGGGCAGCACGCATCCGGGCGAAGAGGAGGCGGTCTTGGACTGTTATCGTCGCTTGCTCGGCGTCGCGCCCGCGCTGGTCCTGGTGCTGGCCCCGCGGCATATCGAGCGGGCGGACGTCGTGTGCCAGGTGGTGCGCGCCGGTGGCCTCGAAGCCGTCCGGCGAACGTCGTTATCCAACATGACGGGACAGAGACCGAGCGGTCCGCGCGCGATCGTGCTGGATACAAGGGGCGAGTTGGCGTCTTTGTATCGGGAGGCCACGCTGGTTTTTGTGGGAGGCAGTCTGATGGCGTTGGGCGGCCACAGTCCTTTGGAGCCGGCAGCCTGGGGCAAGGCCGTCGTCTTCGGTCCCTACATGGACCACTTCGCTGAAGCGGCGGAGTTGTTGCTCGGTCGGGGAGCCGGACTGCAAGTGCGCGATGCTGACGAGATGACCGACGCCATGACGGCTCTGCTCAAGGACCGCGCCCGTCTTGAGGAGAGAGGGAAGGCCGCCTATCAGCTCGTCCTGGAGAACCAGGGAGCGGTGGCGCGAACCGTCGCCTTGATCGCACAGGTTCTTGGGAAAGGATCATGGAGTACCTGCTCTCAATAGAAGGTCGGTCTCCCTTGGGATGGGCGCTTGCTCCGCTCATCCCGCTGGCGTCCCTTTACGGCCTTGTCATGCGCGCCAGGTCGGCGTTCTATGCGCACGGCTTGCTGCCCCAACAGGCTCTATCCTGTCGGGTCATTAGCATCGGAAATCTGACGGTGGGGGGGACCGGCAAGACTCCGGTTGTGATCGCGCTGGCCACGGCGCTCAGGGATCGTGGCCGCCGGGTTGGGGTCGTGAGTCGCGGCTATAAGCGCCGGAACGCAGATTCCCTTGTGGAGGTCTCCGACGGCCAGGTCTTACGGGGACGTCCGCGCGAGACCGGAGACGAGCCTTTTCTGATCGCGCAGCGGTGTCCGGGCGTGCCGGTAGCGGTCGGTGCCGATCGCCCTCGTGTAGGACGGCACCTGATCGACCGCTACGGCGTGGATACGCTGATCCTGGATGACGGGTATCAACACCTGGCGCTGCAACGGGACGTGAATATTCTGGTCCTGGATGCCGGCGCGCCGTTTGGCAACGGCTATTTGCTTCCGAGGGGACGACTCCGCGAACCGCTCGCATCGATCGCGCGAGCGTCGGCGGTCCTCGTGACACGCGCGTCGCAGACCGGGTATCTTGATGAGATCAAGTCGGTGGTGCATGCGGAGGCGCCGGCGGTGTCGATCTGGGTCACGGATTTTGCGCCGAGCGCGGTCACGCGCGTCGGGGGATCGGCGACCATGGAGCCGTCGGTGCTGAAAGGGGAACGGGTGCTGGCCCTGAGCGGGATCGGGCATCCGGACTCGTTTCGACGGCTGCTGGTGGCCACCGGCTCGATCGTGGTGGACCATTGCGTCTTTCCCGACCATCACGCATACTCTCGGGAAGACGTGCAGCGGGTGCGGCGGGCTGCGGAGCGCCTCGGCGTGGACCGCATCGTGACCACTGAGAAGGATGCGGTGAAGCTGGCGGAATTTGAGGGAGCACAAGACGGCAAGGGAACGATCTGGGCGGTCCGGATCGATCTGACATGGCTCGAGGGATTTGAGGAATGGACGCGCGTCGTGTTGCAAAGCTGACTCGGCCGGGGGCGGTGCGGCGGATCCTGGTCCGGGGCACGAACTGGATCGGCGACGCGGTCTTGACCACGCCGGCGCTGGCGGCCCTGCGCGCGGGCTTTCCGCAGGCGAAGATCGCCGTGCTGGTCAAACCCGCGATCGCCGAGCTCTTGGCGGGCCATCCGGCCGTGGACGAGATCGTGCTGTACCGCGATCCGGGACCGCATGCCGGCCTCGGCGGCAAGCTGTCCTTGGCTCGCCAGTTGAGCCGAGGGCGCTACGATCTGGCGGTGCTATTCCAGAACGCCTTCGAAGCCGCGGCCATCACGGCGCTGGCCGGTATTCCTAACCGCTACGGCTACGCCACCGACGGCCGTTCGTTCTTGCTCACTCATCGGGTACCGCTGACCCCGAAGATTCGGCGCAAGCATCAGGTCGAGTACTACCTGGAGCTGCTCCGGCCCCTGGGCATACCGGTCGTGCCGACGGCTCCGATGCTGCGAACGACTCTGGGAGAAGATGCGGCGGTAGTCGAGCAGCTGCACGCGTTCGGTGTCAAGCCCGACCAAGTCGTGATCGGCCTCAATCCCGGTTCCGTCTACGGCTCGGCCAAACGCTGGCTCCCGGAGCGCTTCGCCCAGGCGGCGGACCGCTTGGCGGCCGACCATGGAGCCTGCGTGCTGATCTTCGGGGGCAGGGGCGAGGAGGAATTGGGCCACGCGATCGCCGGGATGATGACGGCTCCGACCATCGTGCTCTCCGGATACACGACGGTGCGGCAGTTGATGGCCTTGATCAAGCGGTGCCGGTTGTTCATTACGAACGACACCGGCCCCATGCATATCGCGGCGGCGTTCGGAGTGCCGCTGGTGGCGATTTTCGGGCCGACCAATCCGGCGACCACATCGCCGTACGGTCCCGGGCACGAGCTCGTCCGCCATCCGGTGGAGTGCTCTCCGTGCCTACTCCGGGAATGCCCCATTGACCACCGCTGCATGCAGGGGATCGGCGTTGACATGGTCCACGCGGCAGCCGTCCGGCAACTTGCGAAACAGCGCGCTGGAAGCATGGACGATCCATCGTTCAGCAGTCATCCTTCACAAGGGAAGGCGCCGGTGGTCTATCTGGATCGCGATGGGACGCTCAACTTCGATCCCGGCTATCTCAATCAGCCTGACCATCTCCGCCTTCTGTCGGGAGTCGGACGGGCCGTGGCGCGTTTGAACCGGGCCGGTTTTAGGACGGTCGTGGTATCCAATCAGTCGGGAGTGAGTCGGGGGCTCATCACGAAGGAGCAATTGGACGCCGTCCATCAACGGCTGCGCGAGTTGCTGGCCCAGGACGGTGCCTGGCTGGACGGGATCTATGTCTGCACGCACCTCCCCGAGGAAGCGTGCTCCTGCCGCAAACCCGCGCCCGGCCTGGTGATCCGCGCGCAGCAGGAGCTGGGCCTGGCGCCCGAGCGTGCGATTATGATCGGAGACAAGGCCAGCGATATAGCATTGGCCCGGAACATCGGCGCGACGGCGATCTTTGTGTTGAGCGGGACTCATTCGGAGGAAGAGCAGGCCCGCATGGCTGCCAGTGGTCTCGTGCCGGACCATGTGGCCCGCGATCTGGCGGAGGCGGTGCAGTGGATTCTGGAGAAGGAAAATGTCCTTGTCCTTGAGTGAAGGCCGCCGCCTATTGATCATCAAGCCCAGCTCGCTGGGCGATATCGTGCATGCGCTGCCGACGGTGGCGGCCTTGCGGCGTCGGTTGCCGTCGGCGAAGCTCACCTGGCTGGTGAAGCGGGAGTGGGCGGAGGTGCTCGATGGCAATCCCGATCTCGACGAAGTCCTGGCCGTGGACCTATCAATGAAGGGGTGGCCCGCGGCGATTCGGGCGGTCCGCGCCAGACGCTTCGATGTGGTGGTGGATCTACAAGGTCTCCTTCGGAGCGCGATGCTGGGATGGATGTCGGGCGCGCCCGTTCGGATCGGGTTTGCAAATGGCCGCGAGGGCAGTCCGTGGTTCTACACCGATCGCGTATCTGTTCCCGCGGTTTCCATGCATGCGGTGGACCGGTATCTCCTCATCGCCAGGGCCTTGGGCGCCGAACCGGAGAAGCCTGGTCCGAGCGCGTTCCCTCTGCCTCACGACGCAGGCGCCGAGGCGAAAATGGATGCGCTCCTTGCCGCCGCAGATGTCCAGATGGGAACAGTGCTCGTGGCGCTGAACCCCTCGGCGCGATGGCCCACGAAACGCTGGCCGGCCGAGTCGTTTGCAGCGGTGGGCGATCGACTCCAGCAACAAGTGGGCGTCCGGGTGGTGGTGGTCGGCGGTGCCGAAGATCGTCCGATATGGGAAGCGGTGATGCGAGCTATGCGGACCGCGCCGATTGATCTCGCGGGGAAGACCACGATGAAGGAATTGATCGCGCTGCTGAGGCGCCTGCAGCTCTTTATCACGAACGATTCGGGACCCATGCATCTGGCCGCGGCCGTCGGCACGCCAGTCATCGCCCTGTTCGGCCCGACCGATCCGACCAGGACCGGTCCCTACGGCGCAGGCCACGCAATACTGAGAAGCGGGATTCCCTGCAGCCCTTGCTTCAGCCGGCGCTGCACGAACGCCGTCACGATGGAGTGCATGACCACCATCCACCCGCAACAGATGATTGAATCGGCGACGAAACTATTGAAAGGGGAAGAACTATGCCAATCGACAAGGAACTGCTAGCGATCCTGGCCTGTCCCAAGTGCAAGGGGGACATCAAGCTGACCGACAAGGGCGACGGGCTGGTCTGCCAGGCCTGCAAGCTGATGTATCCGATCAAGGACGACATTCCGGTCATGTTGATCGACGAGGCCGTCAAGCTGGCATGAACATCCTGCTCGTCAGGCCGGACGGCATTGGGGACGAAATCCTCTCGCTGCCTGTGGCGACGGAACTGCGCCGCGTGATGCCCGGCGCGCGGCTGAGCTTTCTCTCGACCGTCTATGCCGCGCCGATGTTGGCGCATCATCCCGACCTCGATGAAGTGCTGACCGTGACGGGGCAGGAGACTCTGGGCGAACTCATTCGGCTGTTCCGGCGGAACGTGGATGCCGCCATTTTCCTCAAGCCCTTCCGCTGGCTCATGACGGCGGCCTGGCTGGCGCGCGTGCCGCTGCGCATCGGTACGGGGTACCGGTGGTATTCCTGGCTGCTCAATCGCCGGGTCTACGAGCACCGCAGCGATTTCTCCCGCCATGAGAGCGCCTACAATCTCGGCTTGCTCCGCGGGCTGGGGCTCTCGCCTGGCGACGTGTCACCGCCGCGCCTGGTGGTGACCGATGAAGAGCGGGATTGGGCGCGCAGGCTGCTCGGCGGCTCCAGGATGCTCCGCGTGCTCGTCCATCCCGGCGGCTTCTCCAGCCGTCTCTGGAAGCCGGTTCACTACCGGGATCTGGTCTTGCGTCTCGCGAGCGAGGGGCGCGAAGTTGTGTTGACGGGGAGCGCGGCGGAACGGGAGAAGTTCCGGACTGATACACAGGTTTCCGCGTGGCCAGCCGGCGTGAGAGACCTGATGGGAGTATTGACGCTCCGGCAGTTGATGGCGGTGATCGCCGAGAGTCATGCGGTGGTGTCCTTGGCGACCGGGCCGATGCATGTTGCGGCCGCGCTCGGCGTGCCGACGGTCAGCCTCTTCGACCCGCGCCGGAACAATTCGCCAACCCGCTGGCAGCCTTTGGGCACTGGGGTGGTTCTTCGGCCGGAGGTCCCGACCTGCGAGAAGTGCATCTACGAGGCGTGCCCCTACTGGGACTGTCTGGATCGAATCACGGTGGAGACCGTAGACGATCGTATCACCCAGGTGCTGGCGCGCGCGCTTCCCATTCAGGTGGCCGATGTCTAAGCTCTCGGCCTATGTCCTGACGTTCAACGAGGAAGGCAAGATTCGGGACGCGCTCGAGAGTCTCACATGGGCCGACGAGATTGTGGTCCTGGACTCCCACAGCACCGACCGGACCGAACAGATCTGTCGGGAGTTTACGGATAAGGTCTATCAATGCGACTTTGCGGGTTTCGGGAAGCTGCGCAACCGTGCGCTGGAGTTGGTCACGCACGATTGGGTGCTGAGTCTCGACGCCGACGAGCGCGTGACGGACGAACTGCGCGCGGAAATCCGGCGTGAGCTGGCCAGCGGCCCACACGCCGATGCGTTCTTCGTTCCTCGGAAAAATTATTTTCTGGGGCGGTGGATCCAGCACTGCGGATGGTATCCGGACTACCGCCAGCCACAGTTCTTCAACAAGCACCGCCTGCGCTACCGTAATGATCTTGTGCACGAGGGCTTCGAGGTAACGGGGACGATCGACTACCTGCATGGTCACGCCCTGCAATATCCGTTTCGCGACCTGGGCGAGTATCTGCGGAAGATGAGCCGGTACTCGACGCTCATGGCGGAACAGATGGCCAACCGCGGGGGGAGGTTTCATGCCCATCAACTGGTTACCCACCCGGTCTTTACCTTTGTCAAGATGTACGGGCTGCGGCAGGGCTTTCGGGACGGGATGCCGGGCTTGATCCTCTCGCTGCTGTATGCGTACTACACGTTCGTGAAGTACGCCAAGCTCTGGGAGTTGACCCGCGCGGCGGCATGAAGGGAGGCTGGAGACGATGAAAGGGGTGATTCTGGCGGGCGGGCTGGGCACGCGGCTGTATCCCTTGACCAAGGTGACGAACAAGCACCTGTTACCGGTCTACGACAAGCCCATGATCTACTACCCGATCCAGACGCTGGTGAACGCCGGCATCCGCGATATCTTGCTGGTGACGGGCGGCAACAGCGCGGGAGATTTCCTGCGACTCTTGGGCAACGGGAAGGAATTCGGCCTGCAGCACCTGAACTACACCTATCAGGAAGGAGAAGGCGGGATCGCGGCAGCCTTGAGTCTGGCGGAGTTCTTTGTGAACCGGGAGCCGGTCTGCGTGATTCTGGGGGACAATATCATTGAGCGGAACATCGTCGTCGCCGCGCGGGCCTACGATAAGCAAGGGAAGGGAGCGAAGGTCCTTCTGAAGGAAGTCAAGGATCCTCAGCGCTTCGGAGTCGCCGTGTTGGATGGAAATCGCCTGGTCCGGATCGAAGAAAAACCGAAAGAACCGAAGTCCCCCTATATCACCACCGGCATCTATTTTTACGACCATGAGGTCTTCGATATCATCCGGACGTTGAAGCCCTCGGCGCGTGGCGAATTGGAGATCACCGACGTGAACAATACCTACCTCGAGCGCGGCCAGTTGACGTGGGATATCCTCGACGGATGGTGGACCGACGCGGGGACTTTCGAGTCCCTGAAGCTGGCCAATAATCTCGTCGCCCAGACCGGGGCGAACAAGATCTAGCCGCCATGCGTATTCTCGTCACAGGCGGGGCCGGGTTCATCGGCTCGCACTTTATTCGCCACTTGTTGGCCGGTGACGACAACCAGGTCGTCAACCTGGACGCGCTACGTTATTCGGGAAATTTGGATAATCTGAAGGACCTGGAAAGACATCCCCGCTACCGCTTTGTTCACGGCGACATCTGCGATGCGGCCCTTGTGGACAAGATCCTGCGAGAGCATCAGATCGAAGCCATCGTAAATTTCGCTGCGGAGACGCATGTGGATCGGTCGATCGTGGAGCCAGACGGGTTTGTCAGGACCGATGTGGTCGGTACCACCGTGTTGCTGGAGGCGGCCAGAGCGCACGGTGTGCAACGTTTTGTACAGGTCAGCACGGATGAAGTCTATGGCGATGTGCCGACCGGCCGCTCGGCGGAGTCCGACCCGCTGGCGCCGCGTAGTCCGTATGCAGCCAGCAAAGCTGCCGGGGACCTTCTGACCTTGAGCTATTTCACGACCTACTGCTTCCCGGTCCTGGTGACCCGCGGCAGCAATACCTTCGGGCCCAATCAGTATCCCGAAAAATTCATCCCATTGTTTGTGACGAACGCCCTCGAAGATCAGCCGCTCCCTCTGTATGGAGACGGGCTCCAGGTACGCGATTGGTTGTACGTCCAGGACCATTGTGAGGGCATCGCGCTCGTCCTCAGAAAGGGGGAGCCGGGACAGGTCTACAATCTCGGCGTCGGCCAGGAGCGGCCGAACATTGAGGTGGCCGAGGCGATCCTGAGCTTGCTGGGCAAGTCCAAGTCCTTGCTCCGGCACGTGACAGACCGTCCGGGGCACGACCGCCGCTATGCCTTGAACTGCAAGAAGATCGCCATACTCGGATGGACGCCGCGCTTCCCATTCGGCGAGGCCTTGAAGACCACGGTCGGCTGGTACCGCGAGAATGCCTCGTGGTGGCGGAAAATCAAATCCGGCGAGTTCCGGGCCTATTACGAGAAGATGTACGGGGCTCGGCTCAGAGAAGGGCAGAGAGGTCGGTAAGGCGTGCATGGCGACGATCCGGGTCCTGCAGACCTGCAACCAGTTGGGGATCGGGGGAACCGAGAAGACACTCCAGGTCTTCAGCAAGTACCTCGACCGGTCCCGCTTTGAGGTATTTGCCTGCGGGTTGCGGGCCGGCGGGTTGCGGGTCCAGGAACTGGAACGGCTGGGGGTCAAAGTCATTCTTCAGCCGCCCGACCTTGACGCCTTGGTCCGCGATCTCAAGATCGACGTCTACCATGTGTACCGCGCTGGCGACTACGAACCCGGAACGCTTCCGCGCAAGCACGACGGGTGGCCCAAGGTCGTCGAGACGAACGTCTTCAATGCCATTGATCATGCCGAGAATACGCTGATCGATGCGCATGTGTTCTTTTCGGAATGGAGCCGCCAGGACTATCTCAGCAAATACTGCCGGTTCCCCGGGAAGCGCTATGAAGTGCTGTATGGGCCGATCGACTTCGACGAGTTCACGCCCGTGCGCCGCGAGTTTTCATGGACGATCGGCCGGTGCAGCCGGCCTGACGACCAGAAGTGGCATCGCGTCTGCGTGGACATGCTGCCCAAGGTCTGGAAAAAAGTGCCCCAGATGCGCTGCCGGTTCCGCGGGGCGACCGAAAAGATCAAGACTCGTCTGAAGGACCTGGGTATCGAAGGCAAAGTCGAACTGTCGGAGCCGGCGGTCGGCGTGGCCGACTTCTATGCCGGGTTGGACGTGTACACCCACGGGGCACGCGTCGGTGAGGGGTATGGCGTGGTGCTGGCCGAAGCGATGGCCAGCCGCTTGCCGGTGGTGACCATCGCGACGCCCCAGCGGAAGAAGTGCAACGCGCAGGCCGAAGTCGTGGACCACAACGTGACAGGCTTCGTCTGCCGCTATGAATGGCAGTATGCTGATGCTGTGATCGAGTTGCTGGAGAACCGCGAACTCCGGGAACGGTTCGCCGAGCGGGGCTACGAGAAGGCCCGCACGGAGTTTGAAGCCTCACGGCTCACGCGCAAGCTGGAGGCGCTCTATACGGATTTGATGGGTCAGGGTAACGCATGAAAGTCAGCGGGTTCACCTTTTGCCGGAACGCCGTCCGCTACGACTATCCGGTGGTGGAGTCCATCCGTTCCATTCTACCGATCGTGGACGAGTTCGTCGTGAACGTGGGCCGGTGTGGTGACGGCACGCTCGAGATGATCCGGTCCATCGGCGATCCCAAGGTCCGCATCGTGGAGTCGGTCTGGGATGAAACCCTGCGTAAGGACGGACTGATCTACTCGCAGCAGACCAATCTCGCGCTGTCTCATTGCACGGGCGACTGGGCGTTCTATCTCCAGGCGGACGAAGTGATTCACGAAAATGATCTGCCGCGGATCGTCGACGCCATGCGGGTGTACCAGCGCTCGCCGGAAGTCAAAGGGCTGATCTTCCGCTACCTGCACTTCGTGGGGGACTATTGGTCCACCAATCCGTGGTTCTATCACAAGGCGGTCCGGATCATCCGCAACAACGGGGAAGTGGAATCCTGCGGCGACGCGGTGGGGTTCCATCTGAAGGCCACGAAGCAGTACCTCCAGAGCGGGCCGCGCGAATGGCTCGCGCCTTCCGGCGGACGGGTCTTTCATTATGGATGGGTCAAGGATCCCAAGACCATGCTCGCCAAGAAGCGGGAGATGACGAAGGTCTATCACGGAGATCATCCGCCTCCCTCGGAGGCGAAGCTGTATAGCCAGGACACGTTCGAGTTTGAGGAATACGGCATCTTGAAGGAGTTTCGCGGCAGCCATCCAGCCGTGATGAAGGCCCGTGTGGCGACCTCGGTGCGGTTCGCCCCGCGGCGGAACCGGTGGCTCAACTGGCGGTTCTATCGGGAGGTGGCCAGACGTGGGTTCCGTGGCTAAAGGGCGGGCGACGATCGCCTCCATCACGATCACCCAAAACGAAGAAAAGAATATCCGGGCCTGTCTGGACAGCCTGCGCTGGGTGGACGAGATGATCGTGGTGGATGCCGGGAGCACGGACCGGACGGTCGAGCTCGCAAAGGCCTGCGCGTCTCATGTGCATGTGCGCGCGTGGCCGGGGTACGGGCCGCAGAAAAACTTCGCGATGGATCAGGCGACGGCGGACTGGATTTTGATTGTGGATGCCGACGAACGCGTGACGGATGAGTTGCGGAATGAAATCCTTGCTCTCCTTAAGGAACCTGGACCGGCGGCGGCTTATCGCATCCCTCGGCGCAACTATTATTACGGGCGGTGGATTCGAGGGGCTGGCCAGTATCCCGACCCCCAGCTTCGTCTGGTCCGACGGGGACGCGGCCGGTACAATGACTTGCCGGTACACGAGCATCTCGAGGTGGACGGCCCAGTCGGTGATCTGAAAGGTCACTTGGATCACCACACCCATCCTACGGTGGTCTCGCACGAGCTGAAGATCGAGCGGTACAGCACCCTGGCGGCGGAGGAGCGCGTCCGTCATGGGAAGCCTGACGCGTCGTGGTATCATCTGGTCTTCAACCCGGCGTGGACGTTTGTGAAATTCTATATGTTCCGGGGCGGATTCCTGGACGGCTTGCCGGGATTTATCGTGTCCGGATTCTCGGCCGCCCACGTGCTGCTGAAGTATGCAAAGCTCTGGGAGCGGGCGCGCTGACGTCATGAATATCCTCATCACAGGCGGCCTGGGATTCATCGGCAGCGCGCTGGCCAACCGGCTCTGCCGGGAGCATCAAGTCACGGTGCTGACGCGATCGGAGAAGAGGCGCTCGCGGCTGCGCGAGCCGGATCGCGTGCGCGTCAAGGTAGGAGCCCTGGAAGACATCACGTCGGCCGACTGTGCCGGCATGGACCTCGTGGTCCATTGCGCCAGCACGGTGGACAACTACAACATCCTCACCGATCCGTATCTCGACGTCCGGACAAACTGCGCCGGGACGATCGCGTTGCTGGAGGCCTGCAAGGCGCACAAGCCGAAGCTCCTGTTCGTCAGCACGTTCTTCGTGTATGGTAACCAGCCCGAGCTCCCCGTGGATGAGCAGAGTCCCTGTGATCCGTTGGGGCTTTATCCGGCCACGAAGCTCTGCGCGGAGCAGTTCTGCAAGATCTATGGCCGGTTGTATTCCGTTCACGTCAATATCTGCCGGTTCACCAACGTCTATGGTCCGGGAGAAACGTTCGACAATACCAAGAAAGGAGCCTTCAATTTTCTGATCAGGAAAGCCCAACTGGGAGAACCGATTAATGTGTATCGCGGCGGGGACTTCTTCCGCGACTATCTGTACATCGACGACGCGGTTGAGGCTCTGATCACGGTGGCCGAGCGCGCGCCGGCTGGCGAACTGTACCTGGCAGGGTCCGGCGAGCCCGTGCAGTTCAAGGATTTGATGGAATGTCTACACCGGCTCACTGGACGAAAGTCTGCCATCGGTTCGATAGACCCTCCCCAGTTCCATCAAGCGGTGGGGATCAGGAACTTCTCCGCGAACATCGCGAAGATCAAAGCGCTGGGCTGGACTCCGAAGGTCGGGTACGAGGAAGGCATCAAACAAACGTTGGCGAGCTATGGATCCTGACATCCAGAACCTGATCAAGAAGCACTGGCCCATCAAGAGCGTCTATGGGCTGCAGGAAAAGTTCGTGCCCGGCAAGACCGTGATTCCCTATTCGGGACCGGTCTGGAACGAGGAAGAAGTCTACGAGGCGATCCACACGTTGCTGGAAGGCAAATGGCTCACCAGCGGCGAGAAAGTCCGGGAGTTCGAGACCGACTTCTCCACACGGGTGGGGCAGCAGCACAGCGTCATGACCAACTCCGGGAGCTCCGCCAATCTCTTGATGGTCGCGGCGCTGCGTTCGAAGCGGCTCTCTGGGTTCACCGATATCGCCGTCGTCACGCCGGTCGCGGGCTTCCCGACGACCGTCGCGCCGATCCTGCAGAACGGCTTCACGCCGCTGTTCGTGGACGTCGAGCTCAAGACCTTGAACCTTGACCTGGACCAGGTCGAAGCCAAGCTCACGCCCAAAACCAAGGCCATCATGTTCGCGCACGTGCTGGGCAACCCACCGGACATGAACCGCCTGATGGACCTGTGCCGCCGCCACGACCTGGTGTTTCTCGAAGACACCTGCGACGCGCTGGGCTCTTCGTGGGCGGGGACGCCGCTGGGCGGGTTTGGCAAGATGTCCACCTGCTCGTTCTACCCCGCGCACCACATCACCACGGGGGAAGGGGGCATGGTGTCAACCTCCGATCCGGAGATCGAGAAGGTCGTGCGCAGTCTTTGCTGGTGGGGGCGGGACTGCTACTGCGTCGGCAAGGCCAATCTGCTGGAGAACGGGACTTGTGGCCACCGCTTCGACAAGTGGCTGCCGGATCTGCCCGACCTCACCATCGACCACAAATACGTCTTCACCGAAATGGGATACAATCTCAAGCCACTCGACCTGCAGGGAGCAATCGGGGTCGTACAGCTCAAGAAGCTGGACTGGATCCACAAGCAGCGTAAGGCGCACTATGAGGTCTATCGGACGTTCTTCTCACGATATCCGGACCTCTTCCGCATCGCCGAACCCCATCCACAAGCGGACGTGTCATGGTTCGGGTTCCCCGTGACGGTCACGACGAATCGGTTCACCAAAGATGAATTGACGCGGTTCCTGGAAGGCGCCAAGATCCAGACCCGGAACTACTTTGCGGGCAACCTGCTCTTCCATCCCGCTTACTCCCATCTTGGCAACCCGCACGACTACCCGAAAGCCGTGACGGTGACCAAATCCACCTTCTTCCTCGGCGTTTCCCCCAATCTGACCACCGAGCAGATGGAGTACGTAAAGGCCAAGCTCGCCGAATTCATCGCTACTCGCTGAATAGAGCGGGTGACGCCGGTAGGGGGCCACCCACCGCCTAGAGGCCAGTCTTCGCAGCCGAAGCCGGCGGGGGGTACCGGCGGCAAGACCCGCGAGAGCGGCCTGCGCGTTTTTGCTAGTTTACTGCCGCCAAATCCGTGTATAATCGCGGGCTACGGTGGAAAGGGGATAGCCGGGTTGTGCGGATTCTGTTTCTGACTGATGACGCGCTCGACTACGCCTCCGACCCTCTGTACGCGGGCTTGTCCCGGGTGCTCGGCAATGAGCAGGTGGTGGACTACCCGTACAAGCGGAGCTTCCATGACCCGGAGGCCCGCTTGTGGTGCCTGGCGCAGCGGCCGGGCCGGCGATACAGCCGCGAAGAGATCGTGGATCTCCTTCGCGATCGCGCGTTTGATCTTGTCTGTCTCGCCTCGTTTCGGCGGGAAAGCATCGACGAGTGCGCGCGGCTGTTTGGACAAGTACCGTTTCCGCCGATGGTCTTCGTGGAGGGGGAGGACGGGACTGACCTCCGCCACGACGTGGTAGCACGCTTTCCGATCCAGGTGTACTTCAAGCGGGATTACGCCTGGAGGATGGGGAGCAGGCTTCGAGACCTTGGGGCCTTGGCATGGACGTTTCGCGGTGACCGGAAGTTGTTTGAGCGGACCGTTCCGTTTCCGTTGTCGATCGTGATGGATGCCCTTCCCGACTGCACAAGGGTGAAGAAAGAGATCGATGTGTCGTACCGGGGACGGGCCTCGCACCCCCGGCGGGTGAAGGCGGTGGAGATCCTCTCACGGATGGAGGGGATCCGGTTTTCCGGTGGCGTCTATGCGAGCCCGGATGACCGGGCATACAAGCTGAAGGCCGGGATGCTCGAGCGGTTGCGGACGAAGGTCTTGGAGGACGCTCCGGCGTCGGAGGCCGATCGAGAGAAGAAGGAGTCGCCGGAGGCGTATTATCGGGAAATCGCCGCGTCCCGGATCGCCGTGGCGCTTCGGGGCGGCGGGCGGACCGCCTCTCTCCGATATTTCGAGGTCGTGGCAATGGGAGCCATGCTGTTGTCGGATCAGCCGGAGACCCTGATCCCCAACGATTTTGTGGATCGGCGTCATGCGGTCTATTGCAAGCCGGATCTCAGCGATCTGGAAGCGCTGGTCCGGTATTATCTCCGGGAAGAAACGGAGCGCGAGGCCATCGTGGCGGAAGGCCGCGCCCATGTGCTGAAGTACCATACATGCGAGCGGCGAGCGGAGTATTTCCTGGACGTGTGTGCGAGACACCTATGATCAAACGAATCTGCCTGACCACCCCTCCTTCCATTTTCCTGCTGGACGAGCGCGTCTTCATGACGCTCGGCATCCTCAAAGTCGCCGCCGTGCTTGAGCAGGCCGGCGTTGAAGTGGAGATGCTGGACCTCTCGGGCGTGGAGAACTACGAGGAAGTGGTCCGTGACCATGTCCGAAAGGGCCACGTGACCTGCTACGGCCTGACCGCGACGACACCGCAGATGCCCGCGGCTACGAAGATCTATCGGGCGATCCGAGCGCTGAACCCCGCGGCGCGCATCATCCTCGGCGGCCCGCATGTGACCCTGATCCACGCAGCGTATAAGTTCGAGCAGAAACGGGGACTGTCGGGCCGCGCCACGACGGCGTATCGCCTGCTTGAGGACATGTTCGACGTCCTGGTCGTCGGCGACGGCGAGATGGCAGTCTTCGAAGCCTTGGGCGACGCTCCTCCGAAGCTAGTGGACGGCGACGACCCGAAATCGGATCTCTTCCTCAATAATCAGAAACTGACCGAGCTGCCGTTCCCGGCCCGGCACTTGGTGGATGTCGACAGTTACCAGTACACCATTGACGGCGTGCGGGCGCTTTCGATGATCGCCCAGCTCGGCTGCCCCTTCGGCTGCGGGTTCTGCGGGGGACGGATGAGCCCCTCCCTGCGGCGCATCCGGATGCGGACGTCGGAGAACATCGTGCAGGAGATGGTCCAGCTCCACCAGACCTACGGCGTAACGGGATTCATGCTCTACGACGATGAATTGAACGTCAACCCGAAGATCATCGAACTCATGGACCTGATCGCGAAGGCCCAGCGCGACCTCAGCGTGGAGTTTCGGCTGCGGGGTTTCATCAAAGCCGAGCTGTTCACGGACCAGCAGGCCGAGGCAATGTACCGGGCGGGTTTCCGGTGGGTACTCATCGGGTTCGAGTCGGGCCACGAGCGCATCCTCACCAACATCCAGAAGAAAGCCAGTCAGGCCGACAATACCCGCGCCATGGAGATTGCCAAACGGCATAACCTCAAGGTCAAGGCGTTGATGTCAATCGGGCACCCGGGCGAGTCGGAAGAGACCGTGAAGGCGACCCGCGACTGGCTGCTCGAGGTCAAGCCGGCTGATTTCGATGCGACGGTCATCACGACCTATCCGGGAACCCCGTACTTCGATGAAGCCGTGGAGACGAAGCCGGGTGTGTGGACCTACACCTATGCGAAGACCGGCGATCGGCTGCACAGCCTCGAGGTGGACTACCGCGAGGTGGCGGAATATTACAAAGGAGTGCCCGGCGAATACACGTCCTATGTCTATACCGACTACCTGAGCGCAACGGAATTGGTGAAGCAGCGGGATTGGCTCGAGGCCGACGTCCGGGCGAAGCTGGGCATCCCCTACAACACGGCGGCCCCCGCCGTCCGGTACGAACATTCGATGGGCCAGGGCGTAATCCCTGCGAACATCTTAAGATCAACCGCGACGGCCGGTCTGAAGGTGGTGTGACGGGACCGGGGGGTCTGAGGCGGTGAGGCGATGCGGATTGCGCTGGATGTCAGCCCTCTGGCCAGAGACCGCGCCGGTATCGGTACGTACGCCGCGCACCTCCTGACCGCGCTCGTCCGGATCGCTCCCGAACACGACTATTGGCTCTACACCCCTCAACCGCTGCCGGCGCAGGACCGCGTAGTCTTCGGTGCCCATCTGAACGTCCGGATTATTCGATGCCCTGCACTGCTGATGGGGCTTCGGGCGTGGTGGGATCGCGTTGATCTTTTTCACGGATTGAATTTCAAGTTGCGCGGACGAGGACGTTACGGAAACGTGGTGACGATTTATGATCTTGCGGTGGACCGTCTCGGCCTCCCTTCTCGCAAGCTGTTCGGGCAGCGACGGTCGTTCCTGCGAACCAGACGGACTGCGCAGCGGGCCTCGCGGGTTGTGACGATCTCAGCCCACTCGGCGGCAGATATCGTCGAATTGTACGGGGTGCCGCGGGAACGTATTGCCATTGTGAGCCCTGCCGTGAGCCCGGAGTTTTATCCGGCCAGCGATCCGGGGGCTCGGACTGCGGTGATGACTCGGTACGGAATTCGTCGCGAGGCGTTTGTGCTGTCAGGAGGCGGTGCGGAGCCGCGCAAGAATATCGTGCGTCTGATCGAGGCCTTCGGCCGCGCGCCGCGGTTGCGGGAGATTGCGAACCTTGTGGTGGTCGGCGGTATGGATCGCGGTGCTGAGGCGATTCGCGACGCCGTGCGGCGGTCCCGATTGGAGTCGGCGGTGATCTTTCCCGGCCATGTGCCTCTTGACGATTTGCGCACGCTCTATTCGACGTGCACCCTGTTCGTGTTCCCGTCGTTGTATGAAGGGTTCGGCATGCCGCCGCTCGAGGCCATGGCCTGCGGCGCGCCGGTCGTGTGCTCGAATGCGGCCTCCCTACCTGAAGTCGTCGGTGATGCAGCGCTGTTGGTCGATCCCACTGATGTGGACGCGATGGCAGGGGCCATGATGCGAATGACTGAGGATGGGAACCTGCGTGAGGATCTGCGTCGCAGAGGCGCGCTCCGAGTCAAGGCCTATTCCTGGGAACAATCGGCTCGAGAGCTACTCCGGGTCTATCAGGACGTCGTGCGGGAGAAGTCCGCATGAAGCGCGCCTTGATCACCGGCATTACCGGCCAGGACGGGTCCTACCTGGCCGAGCTGTTGCTGGAGAAGGGCTATGAAGTACACGGGATTGTCCGGCGAGTGGCGATCGAAGACCCGGAACACCGGCTCTGGCGCATCCTGCATTTCAAGGACCGGCTCCACCTGCACGCCGCCTCCCTGGAGAGCCTGCCGAGCATCTACCGGGTGTTCCAGGCGGTCAAGCCCGAGGAGTGCTACCACCTGGCCGCCCAGAGCTTTGTTGCCTATTCGTTCGAGGATGAGTTCTCCACGCTCAACGCCAACATCAACGGCACGCATTACGTGCTAGCCGCGTTGCGCGACTGCGCGCCCGACTGCCGGTTCTACTTTGCAGCCTCGAGTGAAATGTTCGGGAAAGTGGCGCAGGTGCCCCAAAACGAACTGACGCCGTTTCATCCGCGGTCTGCCTACGGCATCTCGAAAGTGGCCGGGTTTCATCTGACCCGCAACTATCGTGAGGCGTACAGAGTTCGGGCCGCCTGCGGCATCCTATACAATCACGAGTCGCCGCGAAGGGGATTCGAGTTCGTCACGCGGAAGATCACCTCCCATGCCGCGCGGATCAAGCTCGGCCTGGCCAGGGAGGTCAGGCTCGGCAATCTGGACGCGCGCCGCGATTGGGGCCATGCACGCGAATACGTGCGGGCCATGTGGCTGATGCTCCAGCAGGATGAGCCCGATGACTACGTGATCGCCACGGGCGAACAGCATTCGGTGCGGGAGTTCGCCGAGGTCGCGTTCGCGCATCTCGGTCTCGACTACCGTGACCATGTGATTGTGGACCCTCAGTTCCTCCGACCTGCCGATGTGGACACCTTGCTGGGAGACGATTCCAAAGCCAGGCAGAAGCTGGGTTGGACCTATCGAATAACGTTCAAGGACTTGGTCCGGGAAATGGTGGACGCGGACCTGGCGCGGCTGAAAGGCGGCGCCTCTTCCTGATGGCCGTGTTTGCCCCTGACCGGATCCTGGTCGTCAAGCTGCGGTACGTCGGGGACGTCCTGCTGGCGACGCCGGTGCTGAGCCGGCTGCGAGAGGGATTTCCGAAGGCCCACCTGGCGATGCTGGTGAATCCGGGCACCGACGACGTAGTCCGGGGTCATCCGGCGCTCGATGACGTGTTGGTGGTCGAGCGAGGGAACTTGGCCTGGCAGTGGCGCTTCGTCCGAGACCTCCGGGCGCGTCGGTTCGATCTTGTGATCGATCTGACCGACAGTGATCGCTCCGCCATCTTGTCCCGGTTGACCGGCGCGCCGCTGCGTCTCGGCTACAACAGCGAAGGCCGTTGGCGGGGCCATTTCTACACGCGGATTGTCGAGGCCGACCGGTTCGCGATGCATCAGGTCCGCTATCATCTGGCGGCGATGGAAGCCTTGGGCCTCACCGGTCCTCCGCCGGATCCAGTCTTGACGATTCCATCCGAAGCCCGCTCGGCGGCGGTCCACCTTCTTCGGGGCGTAGGGATCGAGGACTCTCGGCCGCTGGTCTGCCTGCATGCGGGGGCGCGGTGGTGGTTCAAGTCCTGGCCGGCTGAGCGGTTTGCGGCGCTTGCCGATCTGATCCAGACCGAGACGTCCGCACAGGCGCTGTTTCTGGGCGGAGAGCAGGAGCGGAGCGCGGGGGACAAGATCACCGAAGCGATGAAGAGCCCCTTCCGCAGTCTGATCGGGCGGACTGATCTCCCACAATTGGGCGCGGTGCTCGCGCGGGCCATCCTCATGGTCAGCAACGACAACGGCCCCATGCACATGGCGGCGGCGCTGCGGGTGCCTGTGATCGGACTGTTCGGGCCCTCGGATCCGGCGGTATGGGGGCCGTGGGGCGAGGGACACCATGTTTTTTACAAAGGGCTGGATTGCCGGGCCTGTTTTCATCCGGATTGTTTTCGAGGGGAGCAGAACTGCATGCGGTTGATCACGCTCGAGGAAGTCTGGGGGGCGGTCAAACAGGTCTTGGTATGCGCGCCACGTTGATTGCCCGCTCCTTTCTTCCCTTCGCGGCACGGTTTCTCTATCGCCATCCGACCAAGCTGGGGCTCTTGCGTCAACACTGGTCCGATTACGTGGGACGGTCCAGGAAGCTGGCTGAGCTGACCGGCGCGGATGTGGAACGCATCGAGACCGTGCTCTACGAACTCGAATGCGAAGAGCCGCTGTTTCGGGAGGTCAATGGGTTGGCCGGCATGCCCATGCACCCGATTATCTACTATGCGTTGGTGCGTGTGATGCAACCGGATCTGGTGGTCGAAACCGGTGTGTGCGATGGGTTCTCGTCGCGCTTCCTGCTGCTTGCGATGGAACGCAATCGTTGGGGCACGCTTCATTCTATCGATCTACCGAACCAGGATGTCGAGCTTGACCGGACCGGGAATCGTCAACGCGATATCATGCCTTCAGGCCGGGAAGCGGGTTGGCTGGTGCCGGCCGACCTCCGGAGCCGCTGGCGGCTGCATCTGGGAGACACGCGGGACCTGCTCCCGAAATTGTTGCCGGCTCTGGACCCGATCGATGTCTTCATCCACGACAGCTTGCATACTTATGACCACATGCTGTTTGAGTACCAAACGGCCTGGCCTCATCTGCGGGACGGCGGGATCTTGCTGTCTGACGACACCGATTGGAACAAGGCCTTCCCGGAATTCGCCGCGTCGGTTCGGTGCGCCCCCATGATGTTTAATTTCCGGGTCGGCGCCGTTCGGAAACCCCCAATGGCGGTGGCGTCGTGAGCAAGCCCATTCTCTTCGTCCACGGCGTCAACGAGATCGGCGGAGCCGAGCGCGAATTATTGGTCATGCTTGACCACCTGCCGCAGCGGGGATATCGGCCAGTGGTGGTGTGTCCGGCCAGCGGGGCCTTGGTGGCTGAACTGCAACGGCGCGGCGTCGAAACCCGGTTCGCTCCCATGCCGCCCTGGCGCAAGCTCTTTGCCTACCCCAAGCGGGCCGCCTCGGTCCGCGCGCTCCGTGAGATCATTGCGGCGGTGTGCCCCGCGTTGCTCCACGTCAACGATGTCTGGTGGGTGCCACAGACGATCCGTGCCGCGGAGGGATTGCCTCGCGTGCCCATCGTCGCGCATGTACGGCAGGAAATCGAACCGTCGAAAGTCAGGCACTATGAGCTCGACGGCGTCGATCTTGTGTTCCCCGTGTCCCGACAGATTCAGCAATCGCTGGAAGCGGGCGGAGTCTTGTCGGCACGGCTCAAGGTCCTGTATAGCGGGGTGGACCTGAGCCGTATTCCGGATCAACCGGACGGCCAGGAAATCCGGCGCCGGTTCGGTATTGCCGTGGAAGCCCTCGTGCTCGGAACCGTCGCAAATCTTTTCCCCCGCAAGGGCTATGAGGTGATGCTTCGGGCGCTCCCGACGATTCTGAAATCGTCGCCTGAGGTTCATTACCTGATCGTCGGCAGCGGCGATGCCGCCTACGAAGCGCGGTTGCGGGCGCTAGTGAGGGACTTGGGATTGGAGAACCACGTCCATTTTTCCGGCTTTCAGGAATCCGTCTCTCCCTGGCTGGCGGCTATGGATGTGTACGTGCACCCGGCGCTCATGGAAGGATTCGGGATCGCGGTGCTCGAGGCCATGGCGATGAGAAAGCCGGTGGTGGCGACCACGACCGGGGGCTTGCCCGAGATCGTGCAGGACGGCGAGACGGGCCTGCTCGTACCGCCCGGCGATCCTGATGCTCTGGCGAAGGTGGTGTCGTTGCTCCTGCGCGATCCTGCCCACCGCATGGCGCTGGGCGAAGCAGGCCGGGTCCGAGTCGCCACCCATTTCACGATGGATGCCATAATGAGCCGGCTGACATCCGGCTATGAGATGTTGCTCGGACAGGCGGCGCCCGCGTCGCAGGCGG
>Ga0207646_10000337_pt1 | contig 63464 bp, 99 predicted proteins | sample KBSK5502metaG_FD_184343 | JGI IMG/M metagenome (GOLD analysis project Ga0207646, IMG submission 184343) | Corn, switchgrass and miscanthus rhizosphere microbial communities from Kellogg Biological Station, Michigan, USA - KBS K5-50-2 metaG... | ecosystem: Host-associated > Plants > Roots >... | reverse complement strand
TTGAGCCGGGCGAGACTCTTGAGTACGAGACAGCGAAAGGTGAGCGTGTCACGCTCTGGGAAGACGGTGCCTCTACGGCCCTAGCCGGTCAGGCCCCATTCGATATCCCGCGTAATCTTCAGACCATGAAAACTCGCTGGGAAGTTATCCGGGCCGCGACTGGCGTTACGGTCCCTAGCCCCAGCCTCGCGTCCTACTTCAGAGATGTGATCAAGCAGCCGAACGTCTACGTATTCCCGAACACTGTAGTGCCCGAAGACTACGAGGAATTCCCCCTCCAGCCGGCCCCCGAGGGCGAAGTTCGCATCCTCTGGCAGGGCGGTATGTCGCACTATATTGACTGGTATCCCCTGCGCGAAGCTATCAGGGAAACCATGCAGAAGTACCCCCAGGCTAAGATGGTCATCTGGGGCGAAAAGTTCGACTGGATCACGGACATCATCCCGGAGGCACAGCTTGAGTTCCACGGCTGGACTCCGTACGAAGCATTCAAGATCAAGCGTGGTCTACTCCGCGCTGACATCAACCTGTGCCCATTGGCAGATAACGCCTTCAACTGGGGCAAGTCGGCCATCAAGTTCTACGAAGGCTCCGTGTGGAGCAAGCCGGAAGCTACACTCGCCGCGAGGGTTGGCCCCTATCGTGAGATCATCGACGGTGTCAACGGTCTCACGTATACGTCACCTACGGACTTTGCTTTCAAGCTGGGTCGGCTCATTGAGGATGCGACATTGCGCAGGACCCTAGGCGCGAAGGCCCGTGAATGGGTGCTTGCGAATCGCACACCGCAGGTCACGATCCCGGCGCTATTTGAGTTCTACCAGGATTGTCGCGCCCGCACGAAGGGCAATCAGATCATCCGTCCAGGTTCCACAAACCTGAAGCGACTCAAGTCGCTAGTTTAGGAGCAACAATGGGAATGACACGGGCTAACGCGAAAATCTATATCGCACGAGCTATCGGCGGTGCTAATGCTAGCTCAATCTTGAGTATGGCAGATGAGGCGATTCATCGTTCATTCGAAGACTGGCAAGCCGCCAAGAATTGGTTTTACATGCTTAAAGATACAGACAATGGTTTTACTATTGCCAGTGTCGTGACTGTAAGTGGTAACGTCTCAGTCTCCGCTCCCTCGTCGGGGGCTTTCGACGGACTGAACATCGGCGTCGCTGTCTCGGGATCGAATATCCAGGCTGGCACGACGGTAGCGACGATCACTCGGGCTACGGATGGTACCATCGCGTCAATTACGCTCTCGCTCGCGCCGACTAGTTCAACAACGATCACGCTTACGGTGGCAGGTAACATTCCGATGAATGCTGGACAGCAGGAGTATAACCTGTATCCGGACTTCCTTGCGCCGTACCATGCGCGCATGACGGAGAAGCGGCTTCCGCTCGACTATATTCAGTACCGGTACTGGAACACGAAGATCATCGATCACACGATCCAGGGTCTTCCGGTTGCTTACACGGTGTACAATCCCGTGAGTGCGGAGTCCCAGAACTACGGTACGTACCGTGTGCGTGTATTCCGCATTCCACAGGGAGTTGTCGGAGCACACTACGATACGCTGTTCATGCAGTATTACCGCAAGTTCAACCATGACTCGGACCCGCTGGACATTCCGGATCGGTATCTCTATAAGTTTCTCGACTACGCTCAGTGGAAGCTCCTGGAGAAGAAGGACGCCACGAGTGATCGACTCCCGGCCGTGATGGCCAGTGCCCAGGCGGCACTTCAGTCGGCCATGACGGACGACGAGGAAGTTTGCGAGGAAGAGGAACAGACACGGTTGATTTCTCAGATGGAAGGCGGCTTGCTGCCGAGGCCCTTGTGGTCGAATTCGAGCTTTAGTCTGTATTACGGGGAAATGGGGTAATGGCACACAAGAATAAGGCCGACGCTGCTGCGTATAACAAACGCTATCGAACGGAACACAAAGAAGAGCAACGTGAGTATTTCCGGAAACGGTACGCAACGCACGGAGATGAACATACTCCAGCAGCGAAGAGACGACAAGTAGAAAGTACTCTTTCACGATACCGCAGACTTAGACATCAAGCAGTTGATCTCTACGGTGGAAAATGCACTTGTTGTGGTGAGATGGAGTACGATTTCCTCCAATTCGACCATGTCAATGATGATGGGAAGCATGATCGTAAGAAAACGGGCATGGGTCCCGCATTTATTCGTCATCTACTGAATAACCAGCCGCTAGACATTCAACTTCTTTGTGCTAACTGTCACCTAGTGAAAACTAAGGGACTCATCTGTCCCCACAAGAGGAATAGCTGATGCCACTCGTGTCCGAATTTTTGAACGGCGGTCTCGTCACCGCGCGGGACCCAGCCCTCCTCATCGAGGGTGAGGTCCAGGCTGCTGACGAGTGTGTGTACCGTGCGCATGATCCGGGCCTGTTCCGGGCACCGGGTCGCACGCAGTACAATAGCACCACGATCAAGGATTCCTCGGGGGCAACGTGTCCTGTCAAGGGCATGGCATGGGCTCCCTTCCCGGCACAACTGACTCAGCAGTTCATTGCGCTCGGGGGCAATGATAACGACAGGGGCACCCTCTGGACCGGCAACTTCTCCGTCATCGACGGTACCGCCACTTTCACCAAGATTACTGGTCCTGGTCAGGTCACTGATGCTGCTACGACCAATACTAGTGCGGTTATCACGTCGGCCAGCGGTGGATTCGCCAATATGGTTCTGGGTGCCCGCATCTCTGGTGCAGGCATCCCCACTAACAGTGTCGTGATCACACTCACGAGCGCAACCTCGATCACGATCTCTAAACCAGCTACCGCAACAGCCACCATCACGGCGACTTTCGACATGGGCATCGCGGTCGCGCCGAGTGACACAGGAGTCGAAATTCTTGATCTCGTCCAGTGGGGCGGTGTCTACTACGGTCTCTTCGGAGCCGGTGTCACGCAGCGCATCTACTTCCGCTCGCGCTCTATCCCTGGTACGACGTTAGACGATATCGTTGTCGCCCGTCCTGCTGGCATGGGTGCAGTTGCACGCCAGCCTACAGTGTCCATTGTCTCCGGTACGTGGTCTGCGGTACTTGGTAACGGCTATTACTGGTTTCTCACGACCGAAGTCACGAATCCGGATCAACCCGATGAAGTCGAGGGTACCTACGCGCCGAAGGATGACAAGGGTGTGCAGATCGGTCCAGTCGTCGGCAACGTCACAGACTACACGACTCAGTGTGTGCGCGTCGCACGTCCGTCCATCGTCAACGATGGTAGTGACGGTCGCCTTGCTACGCATTGGCGCATCTACATGTCGCCGAAGCAGACGGATGCCTCCACGACTCCCTCGCTGGCTACATTCCGACTCGTCGCGACAATCCCCATCACAGATACCTCTAAGGACTTGACTGACACGAATAGCAGCCGCACGGGGTTCCCGACCGTGAAATCGGCGGTATCCGGTCGTGACGAGTGGACGCTCCCCAGCAACCTTCTGAACGCATATGACAACATCGCAGCCTTCGGTAATTCGGGCGCGGGCGTCAATGCGTCGATGAACAAGCTCACGACCTTTACCATGAGCGGCTCGGACGGTGACTTCACTGGTAAGACCGTGACTGGTATCCAGGTATCTGTGCGCGCAAAGCTCGGACCCGCGACTGGCGCGGGTAACTACTTTCTGTACCTTCGTAATACCGGCATCACGAAGGATAGCGGTCCTATTCTTGGTGAAGTGCGTACGTTCGATTGGAAAATCAACGTCGTGGGTAGCCAATTCGATACGCTCGGTGTCGCATGGGTAGCAGCAGACTTTACGTCCGCTGGCACAGGCGGTTTCGAAGTCTGGATCGAAAAGGCGGGGTCCAACAGCAATCAGCACATCGCAGTTGACGGTGTCCAGGTCACTGTATTCTTCTCTGGAACCTCAGTCAATCTGAACGGCAAGCCATTCCGCATCGTCACCTATCGGGACCAGATCGGCAATACGCTTGACATCCCGGCCCGAGGGACGCCCCCACTGTCTTCGACGGGAGACCTTTTCCAGGGCAGCATGGTCGTGAATGACCTCTCGAACGAGAACGTCATCGTGTGGTCGCTTCCCGGCGAGCCCGAAGCCTTCCCAGGCGTCGTGGACAAGGGGAAGCCCGGCCCATACGTCATGGCGTTCAACGAGCGGCGACACAACAAAGTGAACTTCATCCGGCGCTGCGGTCAGGTTCTGATTGTCGGCATGAACGATGCCGTTAAGCGGGTGAATTACCTCCCGGCCGAGACTGACACAGACTTCCGTGAGGGCCTTGCTCATGAAGACTTGGCCTCAGATCACGGAATCGTCGGTCCCCTCGCTGGTGCGCTTTTCACGGTACCGGGCGGTGGTGGCCAGCAACTGGCCTACGTGGCACAGAACGGACTCCATGTTACGGATGGCGTGACAACGCGCTTCCTGAACCTGGACCTGAAGTGGTCCACGCTCGTGGATTCCGCGAATATCAGCAAGTGTATCCTCCGAAACTACCCGAAGGAACAGTGGCTGGTGCTTTACTACGCGCCCTACGGTGGCAACGGGAAGAACAGCCGGGCGATGGTCTTCAACTACTCACAGGACAAGATCAAGGAAGGTGGCATGATTCCCGCCATCGGACCGATCTCCGTGGCCGCGCGCTCAGCTATGGTTGCGACGCTTAACGGACAGCACGTACTGTTCACTGGCTATCACACTGGTGGTCTAATCTACACAGAAGATAACGGATTCACCATCCCTGCCGGCTACAAGAGCGATGACTCCACCACAGTCATTGGAGCGCCGAGGGCTGTTTCACGTCGATTCTTCCCGAATGGTATCGACCGAAGCGCGCGTGAAGAGCGTATCTACATTCACTTCTCTGCTACTGGCTCGCTCGTTGTCACGACCAATTGTACGTTCACCAAGGGCTCGCCTACAGTGACAATGGCGAGCACAACTGGTCTCGTGAAGGGTATGTTGGTACATAGTACAAATGTCGTGGGTGACACGATCATCCTCAGCGTGGACAGTGCGACGCAGATTACTATCTCCACGAACGCCTTCGAGGCCGGTACTTTCTCAACCGGATTCGACAGTAGTACGCTCTCGGTCACAGTTCGTCGGCAGAATATCGGTGAAGCAGCTACAGCATGTGAGACTGTCTACAGTTCCATGCGCGTCGGCTCACTCCTGGTTGTCCATCCGGATAATCAGGGACAGGCACTGGAGCTACAGTTCGACAAGGTATTGATGCCCGATGCTTCGCGCGTAGACGCAGGCGTAGACATGCGACTGAACTTCTTCGCTTACGACATGGCAGACGCAGGTAAGGAACAGAACAGGAGCTAACGATGCCGAGTATCGGAACAGGAGTGGTCAAGCGCGAGGGGACGCCGGTCTGGTTGTACAACCTTCTCCGGCGTCTCGTAGACAACCATAATCAGACAACGGCAGCTTTCGGGGCGATTATCCGTAACGAAGCTCCGGATGGTAGTGGTGGCCCGCTCGTTGATACAACTCCGTTCTTCTTCAAGCCGGGTATCCCTGGCGGCCAGATTGCCTTCGGCTCGAACCAAGCGAACGGGAATCTGTACTTGTCGTCTACGGCTGATGCGGACAAAGGCTTTATCTATCTCGGATACCCGAACGTTCGGGTAGCCTTAGATGAAGATCGAGGCTTCTTCGGTATCGGTACGGCAACTCCTGCAAATCCCCTGCATGTTGTGGGAACGGGTGCTGGTGGGGGTACTTTTACGCCAAACAGTGTCGTAGCAGACAACTGGGCGGGACCGTACTCTGGTAGCGGTACTCCCATCGGTGGAACATCGGCAGCGGCGCTTGCTTCGAACGACGGAACTTCGTCGTATATGGCGATTAATACGAGCCTCCCAAATGGGGCCAATCGACAGAAGAACGGCCTTAACGGTTCGATTCTGGCCGGACGGACCTACACAATCAATGCCTCTGTCTTTGCCCTCGGTGGAACCTTCGGGGGCTCGGCCACGATTACGTTTCACCTCGTTGACTCGGCAGGTGTCCGGTACGCCTCAGGGGTCTACAACCTCTCTGGCATCGGCACCACCCCGACCACGATCACGACGACAGTCACGACTAGCGGAAGCGTTGGTACGGGCACCGCGAACTCGATCGAGCTAGATGGTACGGGCGACACCCTCTACCTCTGTGTCTCGTACGTAGAAGTTGTCGCTGTTTCAGCGGACATTGTGCGTTGGGATTCCTCGGGCGGATCACAACTCGGTAAGATCGACGGGGCCGGACATCTTGGCATCGGTACAGGAGCAGCGGTCCTCTCTCCAATGGGGACCTTCACGGCTGATGGCAATAGTGTTGTTCCACTCCAGCTTAATGGTGCCGGAGCGTCACAATCGGCTGATCTTCTTGATGCGATTTCTACCGTATCTGGCGCAGCCACTTTCCTTGTGGATAACAAAGCGATGCTCAAAGCATCGATTCGCTCCGACAGTTCACTTGTGGATGTGACTGATCGGACGAAGAAAGTCACACTCGATCTTTCTGGTATCAACACAGCAACTACCCATGCAGATGTGCTACCGAATCAGGCGGGTACAATCCAGATCGGTGGCTTTGCGCTAACCACGAGCGATACCTGCGCAAATACGACTAGTGAAACGGATATCAGCAATGCTGGTGGACAGGGTTCAGCTACGATCAATGCGGCCCCAACCGGGCGTTCAATCCGTATTACAGCACACGGTGTCATCGGTAATATCGCAAACGATTCGATTCGATTGCGCTTGAAGCACGGCTCAACCGTCGTACTTGACACTGGAGCATTCACACTCGGATCAACGACTACCGATTGGAGTTTCAGTGTTGTTTTGACGTGGCGCAGCGCGACTACTGTTATCGGTGGCGGCGTTGTTGAGATTCAAGACACAGGAACCGGCGTCGAGTTCTTACTCCCCTTTACGACGGGTAACTCGGCTGTCACTGTGGCAGCAACCGGCGCTATCAGTCTTACAGCCGAATGGGGTGGTGCAGGCGCACCGTCTGCATCTGACACAATCACGACAACGAATTTCGTTGTCGAGACGATCTACTAAGGAGTCATATGGACCCGATCACACTCGCTCTTGCCGCATTGCAGGGTGGCGGAACACTCATGAGCATCTTCGGTAAGAAGAAGCGCAAGAGCATCGACCCCGAATGGCTGAAGCAGAAGTTCGGAGCCGGAGCCGTCAATGACGAACTCATGGCCCTCTTCAACCGCGCGATCAACAGCACGCAGGGTCAGCAACTCATGACTAACGCGGCCCAGGGCGGGCAGCAATTCCAGACCGACCTCGCACGGGGGGCCGCAAATGCTGGCCTCGGGGCAGCGGGTGGTGCTTCGACTGGTGCCGACATCTTCGCCACGGCCGGTGCAGGACAGGCAGTCAACAACCTCCAGCGAGGGATGAAGGCTAGCCTCATGGAATCGATGCTACCTGTCGCTCAGCAAATGGTGCAGGGCCGTCTCGCAGCGTTCATGCAGGGTGAAGGGTTGCGGGCGAATGCTCCATACGAAGACTCTCCGATCTCCGACCTTGGTGGCCAGATTTCGAAATACGCTTCCATCGGAATGGCCGGTAAAGGTATGGGACAAACAGCGCAAGAAGTCCCCACACCAACAGCGATCAACGTTCCGCAGGGACCACTTCCCGGTGGACAGCCCGCAGGACCGAACGCTGCCCTCGGCGCTCCTTCGATGGCCTCCATCCAAGGAAGCAACGGTGCCCGACCGAGTCGGTTCCTTTCCAAGATGTCTCGTTTCTCTGGTATGTCCGGAGCCGTCCGTCCTGGCCGCTTCGCCGCAGCTTACGCCTAAGGAGATCACATGGCTACGATGAAACCACGGCCGTCGATGCGCAATGTCATCGCGCCGAGTGACACAACCGGCTCTCTCGCGGGGACTATGGTTCCTGCGGCCGAGACTTCTTTCCTCGACCGACCGGCTGCGGCTCCTGCTCCCGGTGCGTACTCACCTGATGATATTGTCGCACAGCGCGCTAATCCGCAAGCTCAGGCACAGGCGAAGGACTACGACGCGATGGACGAACACGAGCCGATGAGTGAAGATGACTGGTATCAGTTGCTCCACAATCTCGGCACCGCGATGCACAAGGCGAATCCTGACATTCAGAAGGTGCTCGGGGAGATGAGCCCTGAGATCGATTACGCTGGGCAGGCGGCTGAACTACGCAAGCGTATCGAGTCCCGTCAGACCGAGAAGATGCCGGGATTGCTCCAGCGTACTTTCGCTCATGCTGGATCACCTGAAAGTGACCGGATGATGACCGAACGCGAAGATGCGATCAAGAAGGCAGAAGCACAGAAGACTGGTGACATGGACAAGCTCCAGGAAAATATCACTATGAGCCACATCGCCGACCTCCAGCGCCGAGGGAAGTTTCAAGAAGCCCTCGCAACCATGCTGCTTCAGAAGGGCATTGGTGAGGCTGGCGCTAAGAATCGTGCGGCCGAGAAGGAGCAGTTGGAGAAGCTCAAAGGCACGAATGCGATCAATACCGCGCGCGAGAAGGCGAGTGCTATCGCTGATAGTTTCCACTTCGACGAGCGTATGAAACTCAAGTTGCTGGGAATCGCTGGTACGATTGCTGCGGCCAAGCTCCAGAAGTACGGTGCGCTCGATCCTGTCATGGGTGGATTCACGGTCAAACCTGAGCAGTATGATCAGTGGCAAACCGAAACGATGATCGAGATCATGAAGCAGGCGCACGATCTTCAGAAGGGTGAAATCCCAGCTACAGGGGCCGGTAAGACACCAGCGGCTGCTAAGCCGAATGATCCCCTCCATCTCAGAGACTAGGAGTTCCAATGGCTGACCTGAATCCTACAGCGCAGCAGAGTGATGATCCTCAAGTCCAGGCAATCATGAAGGGCTTCCGGGCACAGTTTCCGGATTATACCGACATGGCGGACGACGATGTGATTGTCAAGATGCACCAGCGGCATTACTCTGACTTGTCGCCTCAAGATTACATGGACAAGCTGACAAAGAAGTTCGCCCCGGACTACAAACCCGCCCCACCTCCACTTGGGGAGCGAGTTATGGCTGCGGGTAAGGCAGTTGCTGGTATGCCGAGTGCATTTGTTAAGGGCGTGGGCGAGAGCATCGCTTCTCCTGTCACGGCTGTCAAGCACCTTGCAGCAGGACAGCAATTGGAGAAGGTCGCTGCGGGTGTGCCACAGCCTAACATCGCCGAAATGCGGGCGAAAGGATACACTGACGAGCAGATTCACAACGTCGTCAGAGGGTATACGCAGACGCAGGAAAGTCTCATGCAGGATGTTGGTGAGGAAGGACAAGCTGGTGTTCGCTCAACCGGTGAAGCTGCGGCTTTCTACGGCACGCTACCGTTCGGCGGTGGTGGTGCTAAGGCAGCGCACACACTGGCACGCTCTGTCGGAACTGGCGCACTGTTTGGCGCTGCTTATGGTGCCATTGATGAGGGTATTGTCCGTGGTAGCGAGGCAGCGGCGCAGGGTGCGAGTGCTGAAGACATCTTCAATGAAGTGACGCATGGCATCGGTCACGGTGGTGTTACAGGAGCCGCATACGGTGCCGCTGGTGGTGCTGTGTTCCACGGACTTGGCGCTGCCGGGAACAAAGTCGGTCGTGCCCTCGGCGACGGCCTGACCGCGATCCGATCGAAGATCGATCCTGCTTGGGCTGCCCGCCACGCTGCTGCTGAGGCTTCTGCCCTCGGGGCGCGCTCTGTGGCACTCAAGACCTTTGCAAACAAGTTTCAGCCTTCGATGCTACGCGGCCGGTTCAAGCCCGATTTCGACGCATGGCAGGCACAGGCTCCGGCCGGTGCTCCCATCGAGAAGCTGGCCGCTGACATCGCATCCAAGCTCTATGGGCAGGACGCCATGTCGGCTGACCCTGCTGCGATTCAAGCTATCACGGCCAAGATCAAGCCGTGGCTAGAGGCTGAAGCTAAGATCAATCCCGCTGTCGCTCTTCCCCAGGAGCCGCTTGCGCCTCTGGGTACTCTACCACCGGGGGCAGACTTGAACGCCCAAGGGGGTCTCGCGCCCGAAGTCGCGCCTCCTTCGGTACAGGGACCGGTTGCCCAGCCGACCGCTCCTCCGTTCACTCCCCCGGTGGAACCTCCCGCTCCGATGGCCGGTCTCGAACAGATGCCGACCCCACAGCAGCTTCCACTTCCTGGTCCGTCAACTGGGTTCACGCCCGAAATGCAGCAGCCTATCGGTGTTGCACCACAGGCTGGTAGCCCGGCAGCGGCCATGCGGTCGCCGCTTGATATCGAGCGTCTTGGTCCGAATCTGCCAGCAGAACACGCTATGCGTCTCCCCGAGGCACCGCTTCCGCCTGCTGGGCCTGCTAGTGTGCAACCGCCCGGCACCGCTTCTCCGCTAGACCTGACGCTGCCACCGCGCAGCGCCGAGGGGACGGGTCCGGCGCTCGGAAATGAGATCACGTTGCCGACGAAGGCTGTTGAGCATGTTATGCGTACGATCCACGAGTCCGGTCCGACCATCGTTAAGGGGGCAACGGTTCACGCTACGCCTTCCGTAGACGGCACGCACATCATCATCAAGAGCATCAAGGGTGCGGAACACGGGGGCAAGGCCAGCACGGAAGCTCTCGCTGCCATCGTTAAGTCGGCTGATGAAGCCGGTGCGCCGATTCAGGTATCCGTCACTGACATGCCCGGCCTCAAGGGAGGCAAGATTCCTGCGGCCAAGATCGCCAAATGGTATGAGAAGCATGGTTTCGTTCGTACTGGTAAGGAAGGCGATACTCCAATCGTTCTTGTTCGTAGTCCCCAGAAAGGGAGTAAGTAATGCCATCGTTCAGTGAGTTCGGCAAGATTCTCGGTGAGACCGGGAAACAGGTGGGGGAAGCTCTGTTCAAGCCAGCCGTCCCTGAACTGGCTGAGCGGGCTCCGAAGCTGATGGAGAAGTTGCGCACGGCTGAACCGCCGATGTCGCGGCGTCCAAACCAGCCCCAGGTTACGTCACAGCCGGCTGTCGAACAGCATCTTGAGATGACGTACGATCCGCACAACTCTCTCGTGGATGGTATCCAATCGCTCAAAACCTTCCTTGGGGGCGCGATCAAGCGTGATCCGAATCTGCCGAAAGACCTTCAGGCACGGTTCCTACGGTCACGGCAGGCGGAAGAGAGTGCAGGGCACATGGCGGACTTCGAGCTTTCGAAGATCGTGGAGCCCATGCAAATCGACTCGCCAAAGCAGACAACGATCTGGGCCAAGCACCTACTGGCCTCAGACGAGTTGGCGCAAGCTAAGCGTGATGGCAGACCTGACATTATGGGCGAGCCCATCGAGAAGTGGGAGCGCGTTGTTAGCGAACTCCAGGCTCAGGTCGATGCCGACCCGCAGATAGCTGAAGCACACAAGCGGTACCGCGCGAAAATGGACGCGCTCTTCGGAGATGCTCAGTCTCGTGGCTGGCTTACGCCAGAACGCTATCTCGAAGACTATACTCCGATTCGCAAGCTTCACGCCGTGGCTGATGCTACAACCCAGGCAGCCGGAGAAGATTTCCGTCTCAATCTCCTGTCCATGTTGAAGCACCGAGGGGAGGATCAGACAGAGCGCGAGTCCAATCTTGTCAACATGCTGCGCGAGACAATGGCCCAGTATCACAGACATGTGGCTGAACACGAACTGTGGCTCGATCTCAAGTCCGACAAGTCGATCAACCTGACCGATCAGGTGCCTGCGCACATGGACCCGCCGAAGGGCTTCTCCCGGTTCCTTCCTGGCCCCGGTGACATTGGATACGAACCGAAGACGCCCGAGGAGCAGTTCATCCTCGGCGCGCAGAAAGCACTCCCTCCCGCGAACCAGGGACACATCTTCCCGACACCTATCGTAGAAGCTCTGAAGAGCTACAAGCGGTCAATGCACACCGCGCGCGAGCAGCAGTTGTACAAGGCGGGCAACATGATCGCCCGGCAGTTCACCATCTACAATCCCGGTAATACGAACGTCAACCGTGGCTCTGACCTCATGGTTGCTATGACTCGTGGTCCTGAGTTGGGCGTAAGTCCGCTTGGCATCCTGAAGTGGTATGGCACCGCGAACAAAGTCGCCTTCCGTGGTGTCTTCGGAAAGGGAAGCACAATCGTTGAGATCAACGGACAGCCGGTGGACGTATGGGAAATGGCAGTAGAGCAGGGCCTGCCCGCCAGCACGATCATGCACGACGTTGGTGGTTCCAGTATCCCGCAGCATCTTCTCAAGAACCTGCCGGAAGCACAGAAGAACTATGACAACTGGTGGCAGACGATGCAGGTCAAATTCGCAGCACCGTTCCAGGTACTCGCAGCGGAACGGCAAGCTGTCGAGTTGGCTCCGCGTATCGCGGCCGGTATGGAAGCCTTTGCCCAGTCGAACAACCCCGCTGAGTTCGGTCGTGTCGGCCGTGAGATTACGTTCCATTACGGGGCCGGTGCTCCGAAGTGGGCGACCTTTCCGGCGATGCGTCTCATCGCACCGTTCATCCAGTTCCAGGGTCTGGCTACAGAATGGGCCCTGAACACGATGAATCTCGCACAGAACGCCCCAGGCAAGGTGAAAGCCCTGACGGCTATGGTTGCTGTCCCCACGGCCACGATGCTTTGGAATACTCAGAACCCCGAGTATCAGCAAGTTGAAGACGCGCTGCACGAACGTGAGCGTGGCCAAATTCACATCATTGTCCCGGACCCGATGGACCCGGCACATGTACGCCGTGACATCAATGGTGCTCCCGTTGTACTCCGATTCCGCTGGTGGGTCCCCGAACAGGTGGCCCAGGTCGCGGGGCTTGGCAACACTCCGTCACGCCTTCAGCGGGTAATCAGCGGCAAGGATACGCCAGTTCAGTTCGCACAGGATGCCGGAGCACAAGCAGCCGAGAACTTCACGGGGATGCTCCTGACGCCCGAAGTGGTCAAGGAACTCATGTCCGGTAAGACTGACACGGGACGCGAGATGTCACTGAAGGAGCGTCTCGGGCGCATCTCTCCCCTCGCCCGCATCGGTATCGAGGGGGCGCAGACGGCCGCAGACTACGGACCCGCCGAGGGAGCCAAGGTAGCGGCTGAGCGTTGGCTCGGTCTCTCCTTCGCGCCGACTGCTCGACGTGGTACGCAGCTACAGAACGCGACCCTGGTCGAGGCCAAGGCGAAGCTGGCCCAGGCCAAGACACAGTGGAAGACGGCCATTCGCAACGGCACGCCGACACAGGTGTCCGATGCGTGGCGGAAGCTTAAGGAAGCACAAGAAGAGATCAAACGAGCCGCGCCCATTGCCAAGGCCGCGAGGGAAGAAGCACCGCCCCGTCCGGAGGGAAGTGAGAAGCGGAAGCAGTCGATCCTGGAAAAGTTGGAAGCCGCTCGCGCGGAGAGGGAGCAGCAATGACTCACAATGCACTAAGCCGCAGCATGGAGCAAGTTCCGATGTGGCTGATCCAGGTTATCATCGGTCTTATCCTCTCCAGTACCGTCGCCTGGGCTACATGGTCAAGCGTCTCATCGTGGAAACAGGATGCCCGTCTTGCAGTAGTCGAGACTAAAGTTGAGACTGTACGTGATGACATTACTGAGATTAAAGACGGACAGAAAGAAATGAATCACAAGTTGGACCGACTTCTTGAACGGAGGGAACGCTAATGGCACGTAAGAGCCCGATTCAGAATATGGTGGACCGCACGAAGAATGTGATACTCGGAGAAGCGACTATGCCCAAGCACGAGGCTCCCCCGATGAAGTTGACGAAGAATAGCGGTTACGCAGGGAAGAAAATCAAGGGAGGTAAGTAATGAGCAAGGCACTCAAAGGCGTCATTCTGTTTACTGCTATTGAAATCGTCGCCCTAGTGGCGTGGCTGATCCTCGCGGGTCTTCCATTTAACGGCGGTTACGGTGCAGTTGCTGTACTCGCAGTTGGCCTCTTTCTCGAACACTATGTCAGTGTCAACGTCGGTGCAGGACGTAAGCCGCTTGGACCGCTACCGAAAGATAAGAGGTAACGATGCCATTTCCTCTTCTTGACCTCCTCGGCTTCGGTACGAAGATTCTCGACAAGGTCATCCCCGATCCCAAGGCTAAGGCTGAAGCGATTCAGAAACTCGCTGAACTTGAGCAGAGTGGTGACCTCGCGGTCATCGCCGGGCAGAACAAGATCAACGAGATCGAGGCAGCGAATCCGAACATCTTCGTATCTGGTTGGCGTCCGTTCATCGGCTGGGTTTGTGGTTCGGCTCTGGCTATCCAGATGGTTCTCGGTCCCCTCGTCGTGTGGGGCTCAGAGATGACGGCACATCCGGTCAAGATGGTCGTGCTAGACGTGAGTCTCCTGACTACATTGCTCGTTGGAATGCTCGGCCTCGGTGGTATGCGTACGGTCGAGAAGCTCCAGGGAGTTGCATCGAAATAGCTCACCCACGTCGTGGGAGGAGTCCTGAGCCCGTTCAGTCACCTGGGCGAGTTCATCCGTAACAACACAAATGCCCCGGCCACCTAGTGATAGGCAGTCGGGGCTTCGTGTTTGTCGGGTTGACACTCTACTCTTCCTCCGAACTGCCCTAGCACCGTAATGCTATGCGACAGTCGGTCTCGCGAACCGGTACCAGCCCGTAGAGCCTCGCGGCAAGGCCCGATTCACGGGCGTAGTCAACCCAAACTCAAGGCCACTGGACAGGGAAGAACAGTGGCATGACGAACTCGATGAAGAGGAACGCGCAGACGAGTCCTACGACAATTGCAACTGCACAACCCATGAGTTACCTCCTAGGTAGTTTTGTTCTCAAGTGCGACAACTGTGAACATATCACGGAGTGCGACCAGGAGTTTCGCTGTAAGCGTCGCGTCTTCGAGTGCATTATGCTCCTCGCCCTCACGACCCACGATGCCGAAGTGCTTGACCAGTGTATCCAGCTTCACGTTCGCTACCGGCAACCGACCCGCCCACTTCAGCAGTCCCGCCATCGACATGGTATCGAGTACATGATAGTCGAACGACATCCTCGCACCAGCCAAACGGTACAAACGCCGGATGAAGCCCATGTCAAATCCTGCGATGTTGTGGCCAGCAAGAGTCGGCCGCGAGGGAAGGCTATTGCGCCGGATGAACTCAGTGAACAGCGTTACCGTCATACGGGGCGACAAGCCCTGCTCACGGAGTCGTTCGATGGTCAAACCATTGACCTTCAGCGCGCCCTCGTTGGCGTTGATTTCCTCTTCCTGGATCAACGTGTGGAACGAGTCAACGATGGTACCGTCGTCGTCCAGTACTACCGCGCCGAGGGAAAGGATCGAGTCAGTAGTGGAATCGAAGCCACCCGTTTCTACGTCTAGGACGATAATTCTCATGTGTTCCTCCGCTGCCGCAGCACAAGTTTACTGATCGTTGGTTGAGCAACGCCGTATTTTCCGGCGAGCATTCTTTGAGTACAGTTTCCTGTCGCGTACTCTCGGCGTATTTCCGTGACCTCTTCGTCGGATAGAGTTGAGGCTGGATTATTTTCTCCATCTTGGGGACCGAAAGAAACTCTTCCCTTCCGCACCTTGTCATGCATATTATCTGCGTGTGTACCCAACCACAAATGATCCGGATTTACGCACGCCGGATTATCACAAGTATGCAGTACTTGCATAGTATCAGGTATCGGTCCGTGCTCTAACTCCCAAGCAACACGGTGAGCCCGGCACATCATTCCCCGACTTTCCTTCCGAAAGAATCCGTACCCACAATCATCCGTGGCGGCAGTCCACAGCCAGCAAGTTTTAGTCTTCTTAACTTTGGGCCAGAATCTCTGTGCAATCGTTCTGGCCATCGTTACCTCACATGAAGAATGGTTGTACCACCAGCCATCAGTGGGATCATCTTGGCGTAAATCTCCGAATCGTCTAGGAACAGCGTGATGCCCAACTTCTCACACAGCGCGCCCTTCCGCATCCCAAGATCACGCAACCGGTATTCCAGCCCGTAATGCTCATCCACAGCGTACAGACAATGGAACACTGCTGTCGCAGGATGACCAGGACCAGGAACCGGAGAGATAGATTCCCGATACGGGATGTTCAGACGAGCAAGCTTCTCCCGCTTAGCCTGTGGCCCCTGCCAAGAGTCTGATTCGTCAAAAGTACCCGTGATGATGTGGACTTCGACACCGGCCGAGAGTAACGTACGAAGGAGCGTAGCCAGTACGGGTCTGTCCAGTACTCCGTCCAGATCGAATCCTACCTTCACGGCGTTTCCCCTTTCAAAATCATGTGCCGAAGACGGTCAGCCCGTGCTCCGACTTGCTTAGCCCACACTGAATCCATCATCTCAACAGCGGCGGTGGTCCAATCACGACGGTCTACAGCAGCGAGAAATTTCTTGAATCCACGTAGGCGATTCCCGAGATTAAATGCCATGTTGACAAGCGCACGCTCGCGCTCCTCCATAAACTCGGTCGCACTGACCTGCCAAATAGAAGGAACAAGGGTAGAGACGAGGTCGATAGCTTCATCAATGTCACTATTGAGAAGTGCTTCCGCTTCAGCTTGCGTAATCTTCTCCATCCTCATCGACGTACCGAGAAGATGCCCGACACCGATGGTCCAGTAACCCATCGTGTCCTTGTACGCATCGAGAAGGCAACCTTCATCCCGAATAAGTTCAGCCCTGAGCAGTTGCCTGTCCATGCGTCGGCTCCTCTACGGTGATTGTAACAAGGATGTTTGTCCCGATCGGGAGTTGCTCAGGAAGAAGAGAACCGAGACTACCAAGGATAAGAGTCTCAAATTGTGCGCCCACCTTAGCACAGTAAAATTTATCGTTAACAACAACCGCCCCATCCCAGCCCGAGATCGGCCCCATATTCTTACCTGCAATCGTCACTCGCATATCTGTCTTCCCTCGCGCGCTGCTCAACAGCAGCGATCAATGAGTGTAGTTCACTACGCGACCGGATTCCACCCCCCTGGGGGCGGTGATCGGTCGTATTTTTTCTGTGTGTCCAGTTGGGTCTGGGATCGTCCGTCCAAACTAACTTGATCAAGTCCCACGCTGGAATCGGTTCGCTGCCACCTGTGATAATCAGATATCGCCCGAGAAGCATCGAGACGAATTTGTCGATCCTCCACCGGAACCATTTGTATCGCAGCAAGTTACGCTCGCGCGCAAGAACCAGGACGTAGTGCCGGAAGCAGCGCGTACCGATTGTTGCAGGCTCCTTGCACTGGTTACACTTGCGGAGTGGCCGGTCCACGCTTACGCTCTCTCACGTATTCGACGCCATTGATATTAAAGAAGACGGCAGCAGCATGATCTTCGTCTGTGTCACCTCTAAGCCACTGGAAGAAGTGACGAATAGCAGAGGCACGGAATCGTTGCTCCTCTTCGTCAGTTGCTGCGAGCATCCAGTTTCGAGCCGAATACTTCTCCGCGCCCTTTGTCAGGTGGGCTGCGTACCGCTCGATCATGGGACCGTCGAAGACAAGCTCATATAGTACCTTGCCTGCTTGTGTGTCGCGCTGCATACCAGTGGAGAATTTTTGTCGTTGTCCACTATCCTTGATTTCAAACTCCATGATTCCTCCAGAAAATTCCGTTCTCTTTTAGATCACTCGCCGTCACCCGGTTACTCAATTGATCGAGCAGCGAGGGTAGACTAGTAAAAATCTTCGTTGCGAACCGGTACATCACGTCGTAACGCTCCGGCTCTCCGGCCAGGAGAATGTAACATGGCTTGCCTCGGCCGATCAGATAGCCGAGTTCAAGATGGCCAGACTTGCCGGCAGGTAACACTAACACACCGATGTCGCTCTCGTCAAGGTGCTGCTTATCGTATTGGAAGACGTGATTCGCAGCGTGGCCATCCAGTGCCGTAGCGAAGTCATGCCCGCGTTCCTTCTCGTATCGCTGCCAGTAGTCATCGGCTTCAGGACCCGCAGCGTACCAGTCATCGAAGCAGTCAAAGCCTAGCTTCCTGATTTCAGCCGCGACTACAGGCACTTCCGGATTCCGGAGCGAACCAATCAGATAGATTTTCACTCGTCCCCCATATCAGCAAAGATTGACGGAGCTTCCTTCTTCAATGTGTTCAACACAAGTGTTGCCAGTGCCCTGATCTCGACATCCGCTGCCGGATGCTTGCGCTTCTGGATGAACTCTCGCCACGCGCGCGCGTTACCCGTTACCGTGATCTTGGTCTCGGTCGCGTTCGGAAGCACGGATCGCGCCGCCTGCCGGACAGCCTTGCGAACTTCGACATCAGATGCTTCTGGACTCTGTGCTCTGAAGCGCGTCTCCAGATAGCCAACCAGATGCTTGTAAAGATGCTGCGTCGTCTCGAAAGCTTCTTTCGCCGCAGACTCGGCCATGAGATCACCCTTGACTAGCTCAGGCATGACCATCTCAGCATTGCTCTCGTCAACGTACCGCTGCGACAACTGGCTAAAGCTGAAGTGCCGATGCCGGACTAACTCGTGTGTCAGCGAACGCGAGACACACGTGAAGATGAAAGTCCAGTTAGCATGCTCAAGCACTGAGAAATGGCCAACGTCAACGATATGCTCGATGAAAGCCTGCGTCGTCTTGCGTCCCTTGCCGTAGCTCATGTAGCAGAGACGACCAGCAATTTCCGCCAGCATCTCTCCGTCACTGGAAGGCTCTACGTGATAACCAGCTTCCTTCGGAAGTCCTTCGTCCGCAAGAAATCGGTTGTATTCGATAAAGTCCAGCGTCGGCCTACTGATTAGATACGCTCGCATCATGCCGCCACCTTGTACGCCTTCACCGCGCCCCACGACTCGCCCGGTCCAGCAGCCTCGAACTCAACCGGGATGCTGAAGCCCTTCTTCACACAGTCGAACGGCCGTTCCATGATCCTCCGCATCTCACTCGCCATCGTAGCCACATGCTGCTTCGGCACCTGGACAAGGACCGAGTCATGTACGGTCAGGATAAAGCGGCCTCCGAGGGATCGCGCCACGTCATCGATCTCCATGAGTACGCACCACAAAACGTCAGCTACGACCGACTGGGGAACGAAGTCTACGGCAGCAGGACCACGACCATCGTAGAAGAAGCGAACGCGCCCAAAGGAGTTGCGTACATAACCTTGTCCACCCTCGTCTGGTGGCTGGGCACACTGAACCAGATATTGTTTGTACGCAGCCACGTCACTATATGCTGTTGCGATACCATGCAGAATCCCCTTACAGACAGACGGCTCGATGAACGTATGATCCTGCTTCAGGATTATCTCAGACACCTTCGCGGCACTGGCAAAGTACTGGCCAGCAAGGAACACGTTCTTACACGTCTTCCTGGTCAAGCCCTTGTAGCCCATACCAGACAGACGCTCAAGCAACCGCTGGTAGAGGTCACCCGAGTTCAAGTCCGCGATCATGTTCTTATCGTTCGCCATGTACGCCATGACGTACGGTTCAGCGCGCGTATAGTCAGCCTGAAGGAAGCACATGTCGTCTGCATCCGGCACGTACATCCAGCGAGCCCGCTTCGGCTGATTCTGGATATTCGGATTAGACGACGCGAGCCGCCCTGTAGACGTATTGCCCTTGCTGCCTTCCAGCCCGTCCCGCTCAGTGCGATTCGGTGCGGGCAGGTACGACGGGTACACACGGGTCTGTCCGCTCTCCGCAACTGGCTGAGCGTAGGTTCCCAACTGCTTCGACACGTTACGAATCGCTAGCAGTAAGTCGAATACACGCGGATGGAAGCGGGAGTCCGTTCGCCATCCCTCGCGCGCTGTGCTAGGCGAGGTAGCGTACATCTTCGTGTACTCTCGTAGACGCATGCACGCTAGTTCATCCGTACTGATGCCCTCCGCGAGAGTCTTCTGGATCGGGAGGTTCCACTCCTTGTAGAATAGTTCGCGCAGTTCTTTCGTGCTAGATGGGCGATACGTCGGGAAAGTCTTGTTCCACAGCTTCAGTAGGCGTAGCAACTGCCGACGTAGCCTGTGGCACCACAGTTCCGCAGCGCCACGGTCAATACGAATACCCTCGCGCGTAACGCGCGTAAGAGTAGGAATCGTCGCCATCTGTCCTGGCCCAGGATGCCCACCCTGACCCATGAACAGATTCCACGTACCAAGGTCTTTCATGATCTGGATCAGTGCGATGGCGAGTCGTGCTGTGACAAAAGCGTCCTTGGCAGAGTAGAACTCTGGATCAGCGGCAGACAGTAGACGCCACTTCCACGGGGTTGTGTCAAGATAAACAGTCGTCATCTTGCCGAGGCCCTTGAGAAGGTCCGGCTGAATGACCGCGCCCGCGAGCATCGTGTCGAAGACTTGATACCGCAGCGTATGATCCGAGATGATGACCCCGGCCTGGACGAGCCGAGGAAGGTCGAACTGTGAGTTGTGCAGCGCAAAGATACGGCCGGGCAGCGCGAACAGCCGGGTAAAGAACTCCCGAACCGGGATAGACCACTTGAGCGTAGCCGACATGTTACCGTCTGAGATAGATACGCAATCGAGAACTTCATTGTCCACGCCGTGCGTCTCGATATCAACGGCAATCACTGTACCCCAATCATGCGACTGGAGAGTGTGCGTAAGCGTCGTCTCGTAAACGAACGCCGCGTCGATCAGATCAAGATTTCCCTCGTAAGCCCGGCGCGCCCGATCCAGGTCCGCATTCACGGCGGCCGAAGCAGCGAAGCCCTCCATGCGAATCTGGTCAAGCTGGAACATCGGAATGACGTGTCCAGTGAAATTCGCTCCGAGAAGACCGTCCGCCGTGACTTCCTTCCACGCCATCTTCGCGTCACCCTTCTTCGCACCAGTAGCCTTGCTGGCAGCCTTGTATGTGCCGATCTGGATGAACTCGTCATGGACAGCGTTGCGGAAAAAGTCCTTCGTGATCAGGTACCCACGACTATCCGCGATGTGCTGCCGGATACCGGTCAGCGCGTACAGTGCATCTGACCCCAGGGGCACGACGACGCGAGGGTTGGAATCGCGTACTTCGGCCTGAAACCGATTCCACGAGCCACGAGTCTGTTCCTTGACCGGCTTACCGTGACCACCCTTGGGCGGTCCGTCGAGCATGTAGATGAAGCGGCAATCAAGCTTGTCAATCCCACAGTCTAGAAGCTTCTGAAGGAACCACGCGTTCATGCCCTCAGAAGGCTTATGACTGAAGACGAAAAGGAAGGGAGCATCGACTCGACCCTCTGCATAGTCTGGTTCACGAATTGCCATCGAGTCTCCTATCCGTAGATTCAGTGCCCGCAGTCCGGTGTAATCTACCACCTTCACCTGGGCTAGTATTCAGCCACCACAGAAAGCGCGGGGCGTAATTTGTTGTGTACCACCACGTCATGTAACGAAGAACTTCGACATCCGTGAACTGTGCATGCCCGCGCTTCCAATTGCAGGAAGAACAAAGTGGGCGCGTGTTCGCAAGTGTCGAAGGTCCGTTAGGCTGAATATGATCGGCCGTCATGCGTCGATTCATTCTCTCGCCACCTTGTGGCCAGAACTTCAAGAGACGGAGAAAATAGAGCGGGATGCCACAAATCTGACACCGTGTATTACGGTGCATGAGCGTCGCAGCAAGGACAAGAGAGTCAGGCCGACTGTAATCATGCTGACTACGAAGGCTCGTCGCTACTCCCGCTATCGTCCCCCTGAATCGGCGGTTCCTCTCCTTGTGCTTCTCTGTCTGCCAAGAGCCAGCTAGCGTCCGTGTTCTGGTCGTCTGTTTCGTGCATTGTCTGCACCAACTGTGCCGACCCGTCTTCTGCGTCACGTCCTTGTGGAACGCTGTCAGTGGTAGAGACTGGAGACACTGTGGACACACCTTCTCTGCTGCTGGATCGTTCATTCGTCATTGCTCCTGGCGTAGCTGCCGCCGCTGCATCACGAAGAGACTGCGCTGCTTTGTCAGCCATCTCCTGGGGAACTCCAATTTCAACCAGAGCCGAGGCAACCTGCACCACCATATTGTCCAGCACAATATGGAGGGCGAATTTCTTCATGTCTTTTACGTCTTCATCCGGAATTGGGAACTCGATCCCGTCCACGATAGCAACGCCACGCTCCAGATTGAATCCCTGAATCTTCCGGAAGTCGGGCATACCCTTGGACACGAACATCCCTCGGGCCTCGTGCATAGGACGCCCCGAGGGAAGGTCTACTCCACCCATCCGTTCCTGCGCAGGATTTCCTGGTGCGGAGGCAGGACTAGAACGAAATCGGGACGGAAGCATGGCTTCCAGTTCCTCCTCGCTCGGACCACCGCTCGTATCCGTGTTCTGACCACGCATGCCCGGAGGCAGCAAGTCATGCTCGTCCATTCCACCGACACCCAGATGGGCAGCGGTAGCATTCGCGTTCGAAATCTCGTCCGGAGACAGCGGCGGCGGCACGAAGTCCAGGCGTGCAGCAGCCTGCGGACTAAGCGACCGCACTCGACTCGCGGGGATGGCTGAGACAAAATGCTCGGCCGCCTGCGTCAATGCACGACCAGCGGGCTTACCCTCACTGGCGTTGATCTCTGAGATGCGGTTAATCAGGCGAGTAAACAAATTATCTTTTACAAACGCCTGTGTCTGAGGTCCGTTCGTATGCTACCTACCCTTTCGATTCAGCTTCCGCATACGGCGATAGGCCGTCATTTGTCTGCGCTTAGAAGCTGCCGCCTTCTTACGTTGTGCGGTACCCTTACCACCACCACCGACTCGCGCGCGGTCTTCCGCAAAGCTGATTGCCAGAACCGCCTGTCGATGCTTTGTTCGTAGAAAAGGTAGAACTTGACGAAGAACAGCAGCCGCGACCTGCGTACTGTTGTCCCAAACGTAAGAGTCCTTCCACTTTGTTCCTGGTCGTCGTACTCTTTGTATCGCACCACCACCCGTTAGTTTACGTAAAGCTAATATCGTGACCTTGTGCGTCATAGCTACTTTGAGTCGTAGATGGAATGTAGATGCACTATGGTGTCTTGGATGTAGATAGATACATCCCTCACCATCGATGATCCCCGCAACCCAACCACGCTCAGCTAACGTCATGTGTACTCCTAAAGTTGGTGGAGCAGCCTAACCCCTCCTGCCCCGTGTCTCGCCCCCGGTTATAGTCTTCAGACTTGGCGAGAATTCCCGACAACTGATTACTTCGCTTCCGTCACTCCGACAGCCTTCGCAGGCAGGAAGACCTCAGCAACCTCCTGAAGCTCACGCTGCCCGCCCTCGTTGGGCGACTGGCAAATCTTGACGGTAACCTGCGTACCACTCAGCGAACTCGACTGGCCCTTCGACGGGAACAGCGCACCCAGCAGCGCCGGGTTCAGTTCACCGCTGGCAGGCATCTTGCCCGCCACCTCAAGAAGCGAGATGAGCGACGCGAGATTCCGCTCCGTCATGCCCTCGTAGCTCTTGCGCACGGCATCGCTGACGGCCTGACCCGAGGCAATACCAGGATGGAACATAAGACGGAACCAGCCCAGCTTGTTCTGATTCGGCTCGCCCGGACGGAACCGCACAGCGACCACGAACACGGCCAGCTTTGGCTTGTTGCCCTCACCCTTCGTCGTCTCCGACCACACCTGATCGATAACACCCGACTCAGTCCAGCGCCGGTAGACCTTACCGTTCTTGTCCGTCGTGGACTTCGCGTCCTTGGGAGCGTACAGATTCGGATCGAGCGATGCCTTCGCACGGGCAGACGAGGCCGCAGAAACACCAAACGTTACAGGAACCTTGACATCAGACATTGCTGTTCTCCTCGGTTTGCACCGTCTTAGGTGCGTAGATTGCATCATATTTCTGCCAGAAATTGATCGGATTCCGATCCAGGATCACTCGTGCGAGCGGACTCTTTTCCGATTCATTCTTCGTCCTTGTCTTCGCAATGAACTGCCCGTCGTTCTCCGTAACGGCGATAACAACATTCTCAACATGGAACTCCGGCTCCGGAATCTCTGCCGTATCACGGATCAGCCGGATCACCGTACTGAACCGCGCAGGCAGTTCCTTCAGCATACGCCGCCCAGGATGAGCCGGACCGCCACCGACACAGACATCCTCGATATACTTCAGCGTCTCATGGCAGCCGAAGATGATGTGGAAGTCGCGCTGTTTGTCGAAGAGCGTATCGAGGAAGCCCATCGAAAGGCTGTCGTTACCTCGGTAATCGCCACGGTTCGGGATCGTGATGCCGCCCTCACCCTTCGGATCGCCGACCTTGAAGTGCTTCTCCGCACCAGCCAGTCCCTGCTCTGCCGTTGCCTGAAGCGTCCGCTCGACCACGGTCGTGTACGTATCAACCACGATAGTGTCGATCTTGGGGAACACGCGGCCGTCCGCGAGTACCGTACCTTCCATGCCCTTCCAATCGGTCTCACAGAACGACTGGAAGTTCACGATATCGTCGTCGCCGCCCGGCTTGATCACGAAGACACGACCCATCTTGTCTTCGCTAATCGAGTCCAGGAACTCCGAGTTATCGTCTGCTGCGTAATACAGAATGTTGCCGAACCGGGGCGTCAGCGAAAGCATAAGCCGGGACTTGCCCAGCCCAGGATCACTGTAAATGATGATCCGCTCACGCTTCGTTGACTGGTCCTGCGCGTTGAACAGCGTCAGTGCCACTGATGCCTCCTACGTTAGGGGGTTGAGGGAGGAACTGTATCAGATTCCTCGGCCAAAGTCAAGTCCTTAAAGGCTGTATCGAGGGCGTGCTGGACATCTTCCGGTGTTAATTCTTTGTCCGGTCCGTGTTTCTGATTTGCGTACTCGATAGCCTCGCGCACCGCTTCCCTGGTCAGCCCTCGCTCCGCGAGACAGCGCGCCGTGTGCCACATCGTTTCGTGCCGCCCTGGGTCGAGCTTACCCCGCGTCAGATAGTTCTGCGCCTTGACAGTCAGATGGACGAATACATCCTGCCAGATTGCCCCAGGAGCCAGCGAGGGGACAGGTTCGATCCTGAACTTGTCATTGGGAACGAGACTTACTACGAGTCGTGCTAGGTCCGTGTACACATGATCAGCGTCGTTTACAAACGCCGCATATTTCCCGGTCTTAACATTAACTGTTCCCGGACATCTCATTGGCCTGGGAAGATCGGAGCAAGTGGTGTCGATTCGGCACCCATTACGTTCGCCGAGTCGAGCATCCAACTTCTCCAACCAGTAGCGCATGGTAAGACGAGCAACACGACGGTCGAATGATGGAATACCGTCGATCTGTTCTCGCCATACTGCATCTATGTGTTCTGGACGGAGTGTTCCATCACAAGTTGTGAGCACATGATCCGGAAGACGAATCCAAGACTGTAACCCTCGCCCGCTGTCGATGATGATCGGTCTACGTCCCTGAGTCGTCACAAGGTCCTTGCCCCACCAGTCACTCAGTAGCGTGAGTGCCTCTTCCATGAGCGGCCATGGATCGAAGTCAGTTTTCACCGCGGGGTCCACATCCAAAAGAAAGTAAGACCAACATCCTACGTCCTTCGTACTATGCCGTATACCAGATCGTGATGTCGCTGGGTTTGGGCAGACGTAGAAATTCATGGCCGGACAATGAATCGCTGCGTTAATCAGTTCGTCGGCTGTATCTGCAAATCCGCCCCACTTAGTGGTCCCGTCTAATGATTTAGCGAACCACCGAACGGTCATCCCCGGAGGATGAGGAAGAATATACCAGAGACGGCGTATGGCGACTTTATCAAACACGTTTCATCTCCCTAAGTTTATCCGCTGCCCGTTCCATCCACTGGTATTCTTTCTTTGTGTAACCGCGACCACCAGAACCATGCTGCTGTTGCCTAGATAAGATGCGGAGCGCCAATTCCATCTGAGCGCGTTTCCCCGTTGAGAAAGGACGGAGTATGCGAAGTACTTGTCCGGTTCGCTGACTCCTGAGTGCAACAAAATACATTCTACCATTCTTGTATATCCGGAGTGAAAATATACGAGCGAACCGGGCTACATCACGGCGAGTAGTCATTCCAATACGAAGCATGACTGCAAAAGCACTCTTCTCACCCCATCTTCGATATGCTCCTACAGTGCCCTCGCCATCAAAAAGCCCGGCCGCCCATGCAATCTCCGTTTTCTTCATTACCAAGCCGTATTTCCAACGGCCCGAGAGATCGCCTTACGCGCACCGCTACGAGTCGTGAAGAACCGAATGTCACCGCGATTGTTGCGCAGATAGCCAGCGAAGACCTTGTTCTCAGAAATCTCAACGAAGAAGAAGGCGTAACCATTCGTCGTGATCGTGTACGTAATCGTCTTGCGTCCAACCTTCAGCGTGGTACCCATGTTACGCCTCCTCGGTTACTGCGTAAGTGCTTTCGCGGTTTTTGAAATACTGATCATCTGATAACTCGATCTCTCCTGTCAAAACACGATAGTAGGGATCGACGCTGTTGCCGTAAGGTCCACCATGAATCGATTCGTTCGGCGGTGGAACTACTCCGTCTTCCCTGTACCGTCTTTCCGTTTCCTGCATAGCATGGATATGCTGGAGCAACGACTTCATTACATGCTCGTGTAACGATGACTTCAAGTCAATTGTCATCGGATGCTGCCAGAACAATTCGGAGATCGGGTGCAGGATATCACCGGGTTCCCCAGCAGCAACCTGCTTGACAGTAGCCTTCTTCCGGTACTTAAGCTTGCGATACAGATTATAGAAGGTACCACCAAGCTCGTACTGTGGATACTTCTGTGCCAACCATGCACCGTACAGATGCTCATGGTAACTACGTTTCTGTAACTCTAAGTACAGAGGAAAGTTCACGCCCGACGCGAGGGAACGATTCTGTACATGGTAAACACGGCCCTGGTGAACCCCGGCTCGGTCAGGACGACCCCGCATGATGATCTTAGCGTCCATAGGGTGTGGCATGGTGAAGGCTGCTTCAGCCTCCAACACGGGAATTTCAAACGGGTAACGGTCCTTCCACAGCAGCATTGGCTCCCAGATTTGTTCCAGATCAGCGAGCGCATCACGGGCAACAGACCAGTCAGGCGTATCAGGTTGCGTCAAGGCCGCTAACGTCTGCCACTCAGACCGAGACAACGCAAGAGCATCCTGCATCGACATTCCCTCAGCCTGATGCCGCTCGTAGACCTTATGCAACAGCTTTCCGAACCGTAGCGGTCGAGCATCATCTGCTGGAACACGATTCTCAACCCAGGCGCAAACCCACCTAAACGGGCATTTCATGTATGCTTGTACGCTGCTAACATTCACATAATACAAATCAGGCATCCGGCGTCTCCGTCGCAGCCTCACCAGCATCCTGTGACTGCTGCTCAGCCGCCCAAGCCTGGGCCGTCTCGTTCATCCGCTGAAGCTCCTCGTCCTTGACTGCCTCGACTTCCGTTTCCTTCTTAACAGCGTCAGGCCACGGCAGAGGCCGCTTGATGTTGCGCTCCAGGATAGCGACACCCATACCGGTTCCGTTAGGAATGACGGCAGAAAGACGCCAACCGTGGTTCGCGATTGACATGATGCCTTCAGGTCCATTCGTGATCTCCTGAATCTGATCGTCCAGTCGCATCAGGACGTTACCCTTGTTTCTCTTCCCTCGCTCGCCGCCGTAGTTGCCGCCGATGATGAGGTATTGGTGCTCAGGCGTCACCCACGTAGGCACATCATCCACGTCTTCGACACGGCCACGACGGTAGAGATGCTCAAGAGCCGGGTCGAACTCGAAGTCGTCCAGATTCGGCCCAGCCACAGCCTCAGAACCAGAAGCGGTCGCGCCCTGCTCGGACTTGAACGCCTCCAGATTACGCTCCAACTGCGCCAGCACCTCGGGATCGATCTCACGCGGCAGCGCCGGTTCAGAGACTTCGGCCTCGGGGTTCTCGGACAGTCCCGACTCGATCTCCGGTACCTGGATTTCCTCAGCCGGGGTATTCACAGGATTGCCATTCGCGTCAACGAGAGCCATTACTTTTCCTCCGGTTCAATGATCGAGACCATGAGTGGTCCGATTCGGTAACTCGTGAAGTGGTCACCTTGTTCAACGATCTCGTCAAGGTTTAACTTCTTGATGATTGCCATCGCCTGTTCCGTACTCGTGGCGAAGATGTTCAGCACCGAGGGCTCAGACCATGTGTCTGCCTCGGTTACTTCGACTGCCCAGCGTGAGTCGTGCGGCAACAGGTCCAGCACTTGGATGGCTGCTTCGAGCGAGGCGCGTTGGTTGGGGTAGTAATGAAGAGCCATTATCCCTCCTTGGAGGGGTCAACGATCAGAGGCTTCGGTGCCTCTGGTGCGAGAAAGAACTTCGGCGGCCAATCGTGGATCAGTTCCGCCGTCTTGGTAGTAACGAAATGCGATTCGAATCCCTTCGACTTCGCGATTGAGATAGCGACCTCGTCATCTGGTCGCAGGTACAGCCAGACTGATAGACCCTGAGATGCCCAGGCGATGAACTCCATGATCTCACCCAGGTGCTTCTCCTGGCCCTCGACACACGCGAGGGACGCCATCATGCGCTCTTCGTCTTGGTACATCTTGACCAACGCAATGGGTTCGCCTGCGACGAAGAAGGCCCAGCACCAGTCATTCGGCCCGTTAAGTTCTCGTTCCTTAGCCGCCGGAAGAAGAGTACTGATCTTCTCCTGAAGAAGAAGCAAGTTGAATCCGTATTTCAACATTATGGCCGGACGAACAAGGTGAGGATACAACGTCCAGATGGGTCGTGTCAAGGTCCAAACGCGATCAGCCCAATAGACTTCCTCGTAGGCATCCAGGTTCGTCTTGATCCAGGCTTGGTCACCCGCGTATTCGCGCGTGAAGTAGCCTAACTTCTCCTTGACGTTCGGGACCACGAGACAGTGACCATCGAGCAGAGCATCCGGTGCAGCGTTCTGCCACAGCAGTCCCAGATTCGGAGTCTTTACGCGGCCCAGAAACGGGACACCAGGGAAGCGCGTTGCGATACGGCGAATCTCATCGAAGGCGCGAGGGGCGAAGATATCGTCATCATCCTGGTAGATCAGGAGATCACCCTTCACCTTCTTGACACCGTAGTTCAACTGATCGTGGCCCCAGGTCCGGGTTACCTGAGTAGCCGCGTAATGAAAGGGCTCGCCAAAAGCCTCCACCAAGTCGGCTGTTGGTTGATGATGGCCGTCCCCCACCACGAGAACGTCATCGCCCGGTTCGAGCCCTTGATATGCAATACTTTGTAGTGTACGATAGAGAGAGCGCCGTCCTGGTGTAGCGATCACAACGCCGATAGAAGGTCTTTTCATGCGGGCCTAAAGTTGGGCTTCCCGTCCCAGTCGCTTGGCGGTTCCCCAGCACCGCCGAGATCACGCCACACCCGCCAACGTTCCTTACGGAGTCGATTACCGGGCGTATCAGGAAGCATCCACAATGGTTGAGGTGTGTACTTCGGAACAGCGTATCGTGCACCAACGTGAGTTATAAGATCAGTTCTCGAAGGACGGATAATACTCCATGCAAAGTCATGCCATACAGGAGAGCCCAATCGATCTACATATGCCATGAACGTATGGTAGTCTTCACCCCCAGGAACCGCCCGCGTGTGCTTCGGCGCATTCTCGATCCGAGGATACAGGTACATTGAACCGCCGATGTTACCCTCAACCAGACCGAGGTCTTCGAATCCCATCTCCCAGCGCTCATCAATCTCGCGAGCAAGATGACTGCGCCACTGGTCTTCCTCACCGTATCGCATACGAAAGATATGGAGGCGCGAGAGATGACGACTGATGGCTATCCGGGCCTCTGAAAGTGCGTAATACGTAAAAATATCATCGTCATCGATAGTCAGAATATGGGTCCCCTCGGCGGCTGCGAACCCGATGTCCTTCTCCTCACCGCCACACTTCGATCCCTGCTTACCGTGGAGTGCTCCTGGTGCAGCGGTCTTGCTACTGTTGTCAGGATGACAGCCGCCGTTATCATACTGGATGAACCGGACGTTCTGTGTCGACCATTGTGGTCCGATCTCGGGGTACCGTGGACCGACAATAATGATTTCGTCTCCGCGGAATAGTTGTGACATCAGACCGTTTACTGTATTTTCCAGCGTCGAACGCCCACACGAGGGGATTACGATTGAGAGCGACATTCATCCTCCACGAAGGCACGGAGAGCGGCCTTCACATCCTCTTCGAACATTACATATCCTTCCGTGTTCTGGACATCGTACGTTACCTTGGGTCCGGACAGATATGATGCCCACGGGAACAGTTCGTCAAGGAGCCACTGGACGGAAATCGGAGGTGTGACAACGTTAACCTCAGTCCGATCCTCGTCCCGGTAGAACTGGATATCATCCCACAGACGCGCGAGGGGATACCACTGGTACGTTGAGTCCGGATTGAGTGATGGTACACGATCGCCCATCTTCTTCCACTGGAGTAGATCGAACAGGATGTTCTTCTTCAGCCCCTTACCGAACAGCGCAGGAAGGCGAATGATGCGGACCTTCGGGAACTGGGTCTTGACCCACCTCTCGAACAATCCTCTATTGTATCCGTAATTCGAGTAAGCAGTCCTTGGATGAGCATCGATTGTGCTAATCAAGATGAACTCGTCAGTCGTAACCTTCTCCAGCATCGACCGGAGACGGTTTAGCATTTCCATATCCTGTTTAAGGTGGAGATTCGCCCACCACTTCGTTCCCTTCAGCGCTGTGCAGATGATCTGATCGTAGTGACCCGGTACCAGAGGAGTCGTGCTGTTTGAGTAATCAGTGAACCGGCCAGGGCCGATAAGACTAGAACCAACAAAACCGGTATGACCGACAAGAGCTTTACGCCCGACCCGAAGAACGCCAGTCCTTCTCGTATTTGCATGGTACCACTCGCCACGCTCAATCTCATCAATTGCATCGTATACTGAATTGAACTTACTACCGAGGATCGATATGATTCGGGGGGACTCTTTGGCGTACTCCCACAGCACTGGTCTGCCATCATCTTCCTCATTCTGTGCGAGTACAACTCGCGTAGTCCAGAGTGACCGCTTATATTCAGCGTACTGCATGTCGGGGATGAAGCGCGCTGCATCTTCCTGCATCTTCTCGAAGTTCGACTCCTTGCGGAACATCCGCGCCGGATACCCTTCAGTTCCACCGAACCACTCGAAGTGCGGCGTGTACTTAACGTGCGTTAGTGCGTGTTCTCCCGTAGGTGGATAGCGCATAAGAGACCAGTACAGCCCGTCCATGATCGTCACGTCTGTGTCTTCGAGCACAATTGGAGCCGAACAGATCGCGACTTCTGTCCATTCCTTCTTCAATTGCGTTCGAAGATTCACGACTCGATCAAGCTGTGCGTAAGTGCAGTTAAAGACGTAATCAGCATCAAGAGATACGACATCTCCGTCGATATCTACATCCACAATCACATTAGTGTCCGTCACGTCGTATATTTTACCCCAACCTCCGTAGTGACGAATACCTGCCATCCGCAACTGCTCGCGCAGCATGACTCTGATCTTGTTAATGTCGAAGCTAACTTCTTGTACCGCATAGACTTGATCGACCATGTTGCGAGCGAAGAACTTCGGCGTACAGACACGCTCAATCGGCGCACCGATCTCTCCAGCCACATGCTCGAACTCCTCGGGCGTCGTTTTGCTGTCTTTCGCGATGGCGTACAGATGCCGCCTGTTCGGCACGATCACTGACGCATGATCCGTAATGAACCGACGATAGTGCTTCGCAGCCGAGAGTGCGGTCTGGAAGAATCGGGGATAGTGCAAGCCACTGTGAACCCTCGCTTGGTTCACTGTCGTCGCCTGGGAGAGAAGCTCATGTGGCTCTACGATGGCGACGCTCAGGCCCAGATTATGCAAGGCGAGGGCTACTTTGACACCGTAAAACCCGCCGCCCAACACCACCGCATCGTACTTTGTCATGTCCGCTTCCCCATATTGTGAACAAGCATCACCGCAATAACTTCCGGATGAAACTCTGGTTGGCACTTGTACTTGTCAAGCGTAGCCATCAAGTACGCATGATCATTAGTTTCCGACAGATCAGCCGTCCACCGCGCCAGCATCTTTGGATCATTCGGCACCACGATTTGATGCGCCCCGACTTCGCAACGCCGAATGCTGTTCCGCAAGATGCGCTTCTGAGGCCGATGGTCCATTGCGAAGATGTGTGGCCACTTCTTCCCTCGCACGCCCTCACGCACAATGTCGGTGGCCCGAGGGACGAGAACATCATCATCCGTGAAGAACATGAGGAACTCGCCCGTTGCTACCATTGAGCCGAAGTCGTACTGGAAGCAGCCCCACTTGTGCGTCGGTGGAGTCTCCAGATACCTAAGCCGGTAGTCCGAGTACGTAGACGTGATACGACGAGCAATCTGAGACGGACCGTCTCCGATGACGAGCAATTCATCGTGCGTACCCATAGCGGCTAGAGCACTGTTGATCGCTCGATCAAGCGTCTCACGACCACAGGTAGGAATCAGGATTGAAATCTTAGGCCGCATCGATATTACGCCAGAAATTAATGTAACCACCAAAGAACACCAACTGGAAAGCGACGCCGAGATCATTCCCATTCACAGTTACACTTGCATTGACTGCCCAAAAAGGATCGTAATAGACACCGGCATGCCCGTTCTTCCCATCCCAGCGCACCCAATGTGGTTGCTTTAGCCACTTGATCATCATTGAACTCCTTGATAGTAGAAACGCACTACGTTCTCCGCGTCTGTCCTGTACGCAATAGCCGCACGTCTATACACATGTAGCCGGTGTGTAGTCGGCGCTGGCTCTCCCGAGTAGTAATGGGGAACGTGTAGAGTAGTAACGTTATAACAATCTGGAACGAAAAGAATCGGAGGAACCTCCCTGTAATGCATCTCTCTCCCATCCCAAGGACCGCCAGCGAAAAGAATCGAGAGCATTACTTTACCACCGGCACCGTTGTAGGCTTGATCATAACCGCCAGCACATCGTCGGCATCGACAAGCTGGAACTCCTCGCGCTCGCCAGCATCGTTCTTGAGTGTGATCGGTGCGCCAGAGTACTTGGCCAGGATGACAAGGTCACCCTCGCGCACGCCGATAGGAATGACCATCCCATTCGGCATCCACTTGCCAGGACCGACACCGGCCACCAGAGCGTAATGTCCCGGCTCACGGTCGTTCTGTACGATGATGATTGAAGACGACTTCAGCCCTGGCTCTTCGAGCCGCTTGATCAGAACACGGTTACCCATTACCTGGAATCTCATGGTTTCTCCTTAGCGCGTAGTAACCTTACTGCCCGGCGTAATCCACGCATCGGGATTGAAAGTACAGCTATCGGAACTCCTCCATAGTAATGGGAGACGAGCCTCGCATGCTCGATTAAAAGCTGTCGCGCCTGCTGAAGCGTGACATCTTTTGGCTTCGGAAATTTACTCATCGCCATCGTCGTTCGCCTCGTCATCCTTCTCTTCCTCAGGCACCGAGGGAAGCTCAGTCGCGTCCGGCCGCAGGAACTTGCCCATGACCTCCATCCACGACATGATGCGCTGCATGCGCTCCTCGTGGACCGGGGTATTGTTCGTGAACTTCGACAACTCCAACGACACAGCGCCAAGCTCAGACAGAGCAAGCTCCATCGCCTGGGTCATCTCCAGTGCATAGACGTTCGAGAACTTGAACAACTTCGCATTCGGCCGCATCTGTCCCCACTGATACGCCAGGGACTTCAGCATGTCCACGTTCTGATCGACCAGTTCCTCAAGCTGCTGAGTGTAAGCCTCACGCTCAGTCCGCTTCTCGCTAACGAACGCGAACCGCTGCCCAGTCAGTTCCATCCGGACCCGATTGATTTCCTTACGCTGATCCGGCGAGGCATCAGCCACCGGGACGGTTAGTTTAGTCTTAGCATCAGTGGTCGTGGCAGGAAGAGTAAGAAGCATGCCCTCGATTTTCTCGCATCCCTTACACAGTTTATTAATGTAGCCTCGCCAATCTGAGCATCTGGCGCACCAAGGAGTGTTAGCACCCATCATCGTCTCCATTCTCGCGCCTTTTGCGCGTGTAATTGAGCCACAATCGTACACAATACTTTCCACTGTACTTGCTTCATGTACTAAACTCTCGTGGTCTATACTTCGTCAATGCTTCCTTTGAATAGACTGCGACGACAAGTGCATCTTCCGTCGAGTCCGCAACTCGTGCTGCCGATGACAACTGCATGAAGAGCATCGCGCTCTGGGGATTCGTCGTCCACGCTAGCGTCCCCTCGCCGTCTGTCGTCCAGTAATCGGTCTGGCTACCTTCGGTTACGCGCTGAACGACGAACCAAGGAGACAGGTGTGTAGGGAAACTCATTTGGGACCTCGATTCCTTTTCTCCCATTCGCACAGTCGGTGGCAATTCGCACAAAGCACGACGCATTTCTTCAATTCTTCCTCTATCCGCCTCCGTCCGCCCCTCAATTGGCCGATGGTTAGCTTCTTCTCTTCTACGTGATGGAATTCCATACAGGCCGTATGGTATCGTTGTCCACAGTCCAGGCATGGTACCTCCTTTAACGTCTGCAACCAAGCGGATAATTTCTCGTGTGCTTTCCGATTGTTTTGTTTGACTAAATCCGGATTTGCTCGAAGACGCTTGCGCTGATTTTCCTTGGCCCGTTCCTTATTTTCTCGGTACCAACGGCGGGCCTTTCGCGCTGTTTTTCTGTCGTTTTCACTTATGGTCACGCCCCCGATGGAAAATCGGTGTGCCACCCAGCACCCGACCACTGAAACTCGGCGGCGGTACTCGCTTCGATTGCTGCTCGCACGTTGGGCATACGGCTGTCTCGCCCTCCTTGATAGACTGAATGTCTTCAAATCGATGGCCAGCCGGACACTCGTAAGTGTAAATGGGCACGCTAGTTACCTCGTTCCTTCCGTTCGTCCTTCTCCTTGGGTGGCCTGCGTTTCTTCTCTTGTCTGAGTCGCTCGATCTCGTCCTGGTCGAACTCCTCGTCATCAAGGTCTTCCAGGTCTGACCACTTATGCTTCAGGTTTAGCTTGGGCACCTTGCACCTTGGCGTAGAGGGGACGGTAGTTAAGAAGGAACCGCATGGCCATAGCACCAGTCTGCACGACTTCCGCGATCAGTTCCTCTTCCATTCGTTCGAGGCAATTGTAGTCAAGCGTGATGTCGAACTTGCTATCCCGGTACCGCTCGATCTCACCGACGATCTTCTCCTCGAATTCAACGATGTTCAGCGCAGCACGAAGAACCTCACCAGCTTCCTCGGCTACGATGGCGGCCTGCCTCAGTCGGCCCTCGGGCCACGCGGGATGCTTAGTCTCCGCTCTCTTCAGTTCCCGCGAGATCAGGTCCAGTGCTTCGTTCACCCTCACTGTTAGCCTCCGTAAATGCCAGTTTGTACTGCGCCGGTCTACCACCTGAACCACGCACAGCCTGAACGATCTTGGCATCCGGCAGGCGTGTGTATGTGAACAGCGTATTGTCGATGAACTTCTTGAGCTTCTTGATGTCGTCAAATTCAGTCGAGTGAGCAGCGAGGAGCACCTGAGCAAAGTCACTCTTCGTCGTCGGCCTGTTGTCTCGCTTCTTCAGTACTTCGATCATCTCCGCAATCAGGATTTCCGTCCCCTGATCCGGTTGCACATTGTCGTGATAGTCTAGAGAAGCCGCACCTTCCTGATGTACGTCAAGCAAGAAGTTGAAAGTCGGAGGCGTGATGCCGCGCATCTTCTTCGTCTTGAACTCGATCAGTCCCTTGTTCTTCGCCGTGAGGTGGAAGTGGCAGTCGAGCGAAGCAATCTGCGCACTCCCACCTCGCCACTCTTCTCCGGTGCGGAACTCTGACGGCTGCGTGTTGTGATGCAGGACGAGCACCGTTGCGCCAGTACTCTCAGCGAGAAGTCGGATCATCTCGAAGCACGCATCCCGCTCTGTATTGCTGTTCTCTGAACTCTTCGTCATCTTCGACAGGGTGTCCAGAACGATCAGACCGAAGTGACTCTGTGTTGCATCGACAATCGTACGGTTCCCGTCGTCATCTTCTGTGATCTCATACTGCACATCACCCATGACTTCCTGCGAAGTCTTGATCAGCCGAATGACTTGATGCACATCGTCCAAATTGAAGTCCGACTGAATCAGAAAGTGCGCGTGGCTATCGAATGGATTCAGATCACGTAGACCCTTCAGCCGGTCTTCCTCGTAGCCATCGAACTCGTCCTTCGTAAGCCGCCGCCACTGTTGCGCGTAATCGTGATACGATGCGTCATTACCGACAAACAGTACCGGCGCACGCTTGACTGGATACTTACCCAGAAATGGCGTTCCCGTAGCCACAGCCCGCATCATCTCCAGCGCCGTCCAGGTCTTGCCCGTACCCGGATACCCCGTCAGGCCAACCGCCGAATAGAGCGGGATGATGCCTTCGACCAGAAACTCCACGGGCGGTGCTGCGTAGAGATCAGCAGTCGAACGGACTTCGAAGCTACTTGCTCCTTGTACGAGTTCTTGAACCCACTCCTTCATAGCCCCTCTTTCGACGGTGAACCATCCTCCACCAGCAGCCCATGACTAAGAGGAAGAGGATGACACGTAAGACCAGTTACCATCTCCACGAGATAGCGAAGAACCACACACGCAACCACCATGCATCTACGGAATACTTCGGGGGCCGGTTACGTACGAAATCAACGGTAAAAGGCCAGTTAGAAAGATGCAATCCCAGCGGCCCTAGGTTAAGCCAAATAGTCATGCTAAAACGGAATCGATTCACACTCCCCCCTTGTGCTTCTCGTCGTTCTCGACCGTGTCCCGACCGCGCTTATTCAGCGCACGCAACTGAAGTGCGTACTTCATCTTATCTACGTGCCCCCGAGGGAGGTCTAAGATACGGAGAGCCAATCCTGCCTGCGGACGCCTCAAAAACAAATATTGTCCTACGTACTTGATCACTTTTCGGACATCCTCACCCGACCAGACAACTTCGTATTGCTTCTTCCACGGAATCTGCCGGGTCCGTTCATACACTGTTCCACCAAGTGTTTGGTGTAGCCGGTTAATCACACGTTCATCAGTCATACAGATACGAAGTTGCACACTCACGTAACTACGACCAGTTCCAGCCGGAAAGATTGACCCCTCACCGTCGATAATACCAGCGATCCAAGCCGCATCCTGATTCAAATTAACCTGCTGTAGTTGAGCGATAAGCCCGAGATTCTCTGCTCGCGATTGCTCAAGTGCGCTGATCAGATCGTCCCAGTCAGCCTCCGTACGAGCAGCCTTCTCAGCTTTGCGATTCGGGTCTGACATCCGGTTCCTCCTTCGGGACGTAGTGCTTGATCAACAACCATTGCGTACCACGAGAGCGATAAGAAGACTGATGAGAGCCACAAGACCAAAAGTAAACGACACGATGTTACTCCTCGCGGATCGTTGGTATTTGTTCATCTCTTCCTCCTCGGCCGCTGCAGCGCGCCGGTTTGATAATAGCGTTGACGAAGACGATCCGCAATCGTTCGCCCTGCGAACTCATGGGTCAAGTTGACTAAGACCAAACAGAACAATTGTCTATGTCCGCCACCTGTCGCAGCGTGGGCCATCTCATGCAGGATCGTATGAAGAGAGCGGCCGTGCGGATTGTCTGGAAGATCGATACCACGAGGTCCACCCCAGGCGACCGTCCGGCCCTTAGGGAGAAAGGTGAGCTTGAACTTTTTGATCTTGAACCGCTTCCACATTCGGTTCCAGAATGGATACTTCTGCACCAAGGCCACGAATTCCTTGACTTCTGCTCGTGTACGGAAGACTGGTTCAGGGGGCATCCCGTATTGTTCGGCGTTGTACACCTGAACAGTCCGGTCAATCTCCTTCTTGCCATATCCCAACCCGTACAACCACCGCTCTGTTTGCTTGCGTTTGGTTGCTGTCATGCCTAGCCTCATCTGATCACCACGATTCGATGACTCTCCGTATCGCCATCACGGCGCAAGAAGTAAACTCCAGGCTTCAGGGGCCGGACAATCACACGACCGGCCACATCGTAGTACTTATACGGTCGAGCCTTCCCAGGCGGGACACTCAACGGTGCGTTGATCGTGAACATGTTCGAGTTACACGACCAGGGACTCCACAACCGTCTCGTCTGTGCCCAGACCGTGGCTGGCTGCGTAGTTGGGATGTCAACTGAAAAGACTGTCCCTTCCAGCCCGTGTACTTGACCAGCAAAAGCGGTCAATTGACCTGTCTCTCCGGTCACTTGATAGAGTACCCGGCATGAGTCAAGGTCTGACATCAGCATGCCCACGTCAACGCAAGGGTTAGGACCAGCAAGATGTGACGGCAACGTGAACTGAACAACGACAGCGAGAGCAACGGCGAAGGGGTTCACACACGCTCTGTCTGGGGGGAAGAGGTAATACTACACCAAGGGCGACAGCGTTGCAAGTCAACGATGTGTTAAGAGATATACCAGTCTCCAGGCTCCCGTGAGAAGGACCCAACCGAAGAAGGTCAAGCCGATCATGCACATAACGTAGCCGAACCAGAAGCAGATTCGGCCTAGGGTCACGTTTCCGCGTGGACCGAATCCGGGTCCGCTCCGTTCACGATGTATGGTACAGCAAGGATCGCGCCGCGAGGGATCACGATGTAGGGATGGTTGCCCGTCGAATCCGGGAATGGATTGCCCAGCCAGTAGCCACCAACCGGGTACTGATGCCACTCGATATGCGTTGGCTGTGGATCAGGTGCAACGGTCGTACCGTCACGTACTGTCTTGTGCCAGGGCCATGCGTTAGAAGGAGGAGCGGTAAGAAGCCCAATCTCCCCAATAATGACCATGATGAGACCAATACCGATTAGAATTACTGGTGATAGTCGTCGTATCACTTCTTCCCCCTCGCTGCTCTCGCTTTCGCCAGTGCTTCAATTGCCTTAGCCTTACGCTCCGGTGTCATCGGTGCCCGAGTCTTCTTCACTGGGCGTGCTTCCACCTCGGCGCGTTTCTGTTCCTGAATCTTGTGTGCGTTCGGGCAGTTCGTCGCCCGGTGTCCAGGCTCACGGCACAGACTGCATGCCCGTTTCCCTGGTACGAACGGAAGATCGAACGCGGCTGAGCCAGCCTTCCCGGTTACAGTGTTGACATATGAGACATTCTTCTTCGTCACCTGCGTCCCCGCACTTACCTCGTCAGCCGAAGCCAGGGCCAGTTCATCTCCGGCACCGATAAGCAAGTTGACGACTTGTCGTACACGCGGGGCAATGGACTGGAGCAGATCATGAAGCTCCTGCGCAGCCGTGAGTAGAGCCTTGCGTTCCTCATGTGAGGTCATTGCGTTCTCCGAAGTTCCAATCGAACAGTTCTTGCTCGAATGCTTCCATCATCCAACCCCACCAGCTAGAGAAGATGTCCGGATTGGCCCCGACAACAGCAGCGAAAGTTATCCACACTCCCGTTAAGAGAAAGATGACGAGAAGGAAAACTAGCATGAACGGCCGTCGAATTAACCACAACATCTTACGCATCCTTCTGCACCTCGTACATCTGGATTGGGCAGGACTTGCGTCCGCACGTCGGGGTCACGAGCAGTTGCTTACGTGGCTTCGCTTCATCCTCGCGGGCGAGGGTAGTCACGCGTGCGGTCTTCTTGTCACCGTGCTTACACAGTAGCGGCGTTTGATCCCAGATGTTATGTTTCATCGGACTCTTCTTCATCTTCGTAGACTGGAACCAGATTAGTTAGGTAGCCGAGGTCTTCGATACGCTGCTTAGCATCACTGGCCGCTTCCATAGAGAGGAATGGGACGACAACGTTATACCCCACTAGTGACCGCTTCATTCTGCGCGACCTCCATAGGCAGGGGCACCCAAGCACGGGACCACTCATTGAACTCGAACACATCTCCGTTGGTATCGACTGCGACGATGGACCGAATACACGTCGTATGATCCACAGCCACAGCAACCTGCTTCACATTCAACAACTTTCTCATGCTCTCCTCTTGTTTGCGGGGATCACCCCGATTGGTTCACCTTCGACAAAGGGCTTCAGTGTTCCTGCTGCCCGCTCAAGTTCCGTCTCGACCAGGATGTTGTGAACAGCCGCATCGATCCAACGACGCTGGAAATCTCCCGGTGCATGTGGCGAAACCGGTGACTGCTCGTTGCGTGTCGTCAACGTGATGGGAGAGACAAAGATACGCTCACCCTCTGGATCATACACCACGTAGGTTGGGTAGTTCAAGCGGATAGTAGCGAGACAGTCTAACTTGTCGTGGGCCAGTATCTTATCGATGATCAAGCCATCGTCAAATACGTCCGCAATCGTCCTGCCCATACTGTCCACACTCAACTTGACGTGCTTGTCATTCATGATGGCAAGCTGTCTTTCTCGAAGCTGCTGGGTCCAAGCACGGCGACGTAGAACCAGGATCGGGCAGGGACTTCAATTGTGGGGAGGGCACCCTCGTACTGCGCTTTCGAGACGAGGTCAAGCGCATCAGCTTTCGAGACAGCAACGCCGACGACGCGGTTAGCAACGTCAGACTCGCGCACACCATACACATGAACATAGCCTCCTTTGCGTTCAATGTCCTTCGTGTTATCGATACCAGTCATGCGGATTGATTCGAACTTACCACCAAGGCCGAACATCAGCCCTTCTCCGGGAATGCTTCACGGAATTTCTTCCCGAATAATTCAGTGATCGCAGCCCGGAAAACATCATCGTCTTCTTCCGCCATGATTCCACGGTCAATAAGTAACCGCGTCAATCTACCAGTAAGATAGCCACAACCATCCGCCGCGTAAACTTCACCACTGATCGTTGCATGCATAAGAACGTCTGCGGCAGCCCCAATTACAAGGTCTGAACTAATCATGATCTCTTTCATCCGATACCTCCATGACATTTCTTGTACTTCTTGCCCGAACCACAATAACAAAGCGAATTCCTCCCTCGGCGCGTCGCTTTGACCGGTGTGTTGATATCAGCGAGCCGAGGATCACGTCCCGTCACTTGCATCAGGAACTGGAGGAACTTCTTCAGTTTCTTCGTCTTCGGCACGGGAACATATACCCAGAAGTCACCGTCGCGGCGTCCCGTGGCTTCGTATGTGTAGCCGTAGAGTGTTACGCGAGTCATCTCCACGGGGTATTCTCGTGTCTGCCCGTTTAGTGCTCCCCGATAGAACTTGATGCGGAATAGTGGTGTCGCGGAGCTACTCAAAGTGCTCTCCGTGCTGCTCTCGGACATCTGTGTACTCCCTTGAAATGGCCGTGAGTTCAATGCAATACGGAGCACGAGCGCGTCGGCCTAAGTTGTAGTGGTCTACCACGTTACGGAGTTCTTCAATCGTGAGGCGCACAGCAGCATACGTGTGACAGCCAGCGGCACAGGTCTTCAGGTCACCGTACCGAAGGACCAGGGCCGTAACGACAGCGTTCATGAAGCGTGGATCGTGGTCCTTTGCTGCCTTGACGGTGTCGTCCCAGAACTTCTCCTTGTCTTCTGGGGTCATTGTCCATACCGTGCGGCGATAAGGCGACAGGCTTCGCACTTCGGCGTACCTCGTCGGGGAGTATCACCGGGAACATGCACTCCACAGACAGCAATTTTTGTCCAGATGTTAATGAAATGCTGCACGCGGGGTCCCTTCCCGTCGATGATCTCCTGCGGCGTGACTTCAGTTACGGTGTCGGTACTCACGACAGATTCTCCTCGCGAATATAGTCATCGACACGCATGACAACACGGGCCAGAGATTCGTCCGTCGCAAAACCATGATCGATTAGCCCGAGGATATGTCCCTCGTGTTTCGATCCGAGAGCACTGATGTCAACGGCGATCAGGCTAAGAACGTCATCTTGGAACTTGTCACATGGACGATTGTCGGGGAGCATGGACTCCGTCACTCCTGGTGGATAGTTGGAAAGCACGTTACTCTCCTCTCAATGCGCGTTGTGCTGCTCGCCGTGCTCGCAACCGCTGCATCGACTGTTCCCATCGTTCTCTCCATCCTTGCCGAGTGACAGAGAATCGGGGACGGTAGTGCTCAATCAGTTTACGCTCTTCCCGTTTACGAATAGAGGGAGAAACGAGTGTCCAGACAACCCGACACTGTTTGAACCGGCGACGCTGCTGCGTAATACGAGCACCGAGTCTACTAGACTCACCTCGATAGTGACCTTCTTCGGCGTTAGCACTCGGTCCAGCGCGCTCCGGTCGTCAGCCACGGCGAGCCTCCCCCCATTGCTCGGCCATCGCAGCGGCCAAGCCTGGCAGCGTGCGCGACCTGTTCTTCCAGCGATCCGGCGACGGCGGCTCCCGGTGAACGCGGGCCTCGCGCCCCTCAACCACGTTCGTCGGCTCCAACTTCGGCAGTCCCTTGAGCCATAGGCAGGTCGCCTTCGTCTCCGGGTGCCCGAACATCCACGGCTGCACGATCTGGTCGGGCTTACGAATGCGAGATGAGATGACGCTGACGGGGTTCTCGATAGCGATGCGGGGGATGGGCGCCGCCATGAGGAACCGAACGAACTCCAGCGCGTCCTCCTGCTCGTGCTGCCTGTCCTTGAACCACCGCGCCCCGCTCACGGCTAGATAAGTGCAAGGCGGGTGCGCTATCAGAATGTCCCACCTGTCCCCAGCTATGGCGTCCCGAGCGTCGCATTCCAGGTGTTGACCCGGCCGCTCGGTGGGCAGTAGGTCGCACGACCAAGCATCATGCCCACGTTCACGGAAGGCATCCCGTACCACGCCGGAGAACTCGCACGCGACAAGCACCCTCATGGCTTTACCCTGCCTTGACCGTTCCACAACTCCACGTTGTAGAAGATCACCGGGTCGCGCAGGTTATCGATACGTTGCTGCGTGGGCACGATCATCCGTTCCATCGTTCCTCCAGATTCTTTGTGGAATCAGCAAGCAGAGATACAGCAGTAGCCATCCCTCGCGCGTCGGCCTGATCGTAGTAGGCTGCGGCGCGGTAAAGCATTGCGCGAGCACGAGATACGAGTTCATCGCCCTGTGCGTGGGCATCGATAGCTGCATGTGCTGCCTGTTTCTCTTCCGGTGTCAAGGTGTTCCTCCTATCTGCGAGGGGCTAGACGGGCCATCGTAGCGCGTCACAGAGCGTCCCAGCGAGGGATGCCAAACCCTGGGAGAGAGCAACCAGGATTAGTATCCAGAAAGCGAAGAAAAGGGATGTCAACGACATGACAACTGCGACGCTGACCATCATCAATTTCTTGGGAGACATGATACCCCCCTCAAAGTGGGTTTTGAATTGCTTCTACTTAATGATCAACCAAGGACCGCACACCCCTATGTGTGCACTTGTGGTGCACAGGGGGTGCATTCCATTGGTTGAATCATTGGGGGTTGTCACTCCCCCGGTTCGGAGGCGCGGCGACCAGCCAGAATCCGCGCTGATTCTGCTTCAATCCAATCAGCCACCTGTCGAAGTTCCTTGACATGTCCTGGACGAAGGACGATTCGGCTGGAACCGTGAAACTTGCCAGTCTGGAGTACGATGCCGGGAGGCTTGTCTGGCCCGTTGTCGAAGATGGCGATGTGGAACGGGGCGAGGACAGTCTGCGCGACTGGTGCGTTACCCTTAGGCATTGTCCCCGTACCTGTTGCGTGCCCGTTCGAGGGAGGGCGAGCGAAGGATGCGGTTCAATAAGGTCAGCCGGTTCTTAGACTTCTTCTTCATGATGGCATCAGTCAATGGAAAGATCGATACCGTTGTGGCGGTAAATGTAGCAAAGTGCTTTATTAGTGCCCAGTCGAGGGCTTCGAGTCGGTTATCATGAGAAAGGCGCAGCGTCAGGGCCTTGCGTGCAACGGTGGCAGGACTGACACGGCGAGAGCCGAAGACTTTCTTGAACGTGCCTGCCCAATATTCGCAGACATCGTTAGCAGAGATGAGCTTGTTGGTGTTCATCAGTTGTCCCTCTCAGTGTAGAGTGCGAGATACGTGAACATCATGGTAGAGAGAGTGAGCAACACGATGCCTAGCCAGCACCACCAGCTTGAGATGGATGTGTACATTATGGCGTGTGGAAGGGGCCGGAATCGAGGGGGAACTGTCCGAGAGGAGAGAGGTACGCGTCACAGTTGAACAAATACATGGCTGCCCAGGTCCAGTACTCTTTGATACCCCGGTCAGGGTACAGTACATCGAGAGCTTGGAATGCTCTCATTACGTGATAGACATAGTGCCAGGACTTGGGTGGGGTTGCCCCGCTATTACCCGTATAGTGAGCACGGACAAAGTCAGGACTGCTCACGAGTGCGTCGTTTAGTGCAAACTCAAAACCGTCACTGTTGGCGGGACGAAGATTTGTCAACTCGACTACGTGGTAGCGGATGACAGCGGTACAGACTGCTTTGACGATGGTTACATCATCGTCAGGACCACGAAGAGCAGTTGCGATGTCGTAGTGCGCGGGATTGCTGATGTCGAGAAGCATTGGTTCCTCCGGTTGAGTGTTAATCCTTTATCCACTGGTTGCGCTGTCCGTAGTCGAAAACTGCGATAGTGCCATCGGGATAGTGTACATGATTCTTGTTCCACATGTCACGGTAATCTCGAACAGGGCAGTCCGCGGGGCAGACTCTCCATTCAAGACTCCTGTCAACGGCAGCCTGAAGTTGCCGGTCGGGACCCCACGAGAATGGGGAGAAGATGATGCCGGATGTCGTCCGGTGCTGTCAAGTAGTTTGTGGATTCGAGCATTCTGGGCGTGTCAGGTTCGAACCTACAGCTAAGCTTGACAACGAATGAACAGTTGTCATGCATGTAGCACCGTTTATATGAGCCGTTGCTGGCCGCGTAGAAACCGAGGGCTTCAAGCAGCAGCTTCCGCTCGGTGTAGTCGGTGAAGTCCAGCAAGGTCAAGGCCATTTGCTCAACGTCAAACACGGTAGCCTCCGCGTTACCGCTTGTGCCAGCGGTTGGGGAGTGTAAGCAGCGTGATGATGATGACTGCGGGGAGTGAGGTTATCATGCCCAGGATGACGCGGAGACGGCGCATGTTACTTCCGCGAATCCATCTCGCCACAGTAGGCGAGGAGTAGGTAGGCTGCGAGAAACAGGATGCCGGCCATGTCATTCTCCGTACTTGTTCAGCAGCGCCACGATGCGATGCGTCAGGTCGTCGGCTTCGGACGGCGCGAGGGTAGCGTTACCAGAAAGTGGGTGTTCGCAGCGGTGGATTGTGACAAGCATGATTCCGTTGCGTGTGATACAGCGGCCCGGTTGGACTGCCCATAGCCTGCTTTTCCTCAGTGCTTCACGGTAGCACGCAACCGCTTCCGCTATGTGCTTGCGTTTCTTCGCTTCGCGATACTCTGCCGACTTTGCCCGCTTGGCAATAGCCTGCGGAGTGTTCGCGTGCGCTTCGCGTTCTGCACGAGCCTGTAGTACGATAGCGGTATCGCCTGCAACGTCCAGTGTATGCTTGAGTCCGAATGTCTCCGTATAGCGGTGGATTGGCGCAGCGGCATCGGCGAGTGATTCCGAGACTTCACGCCACAAGTCACGAGCGCGCTTGAGTCGGGAAACATAATCGTAATACTCCCCGACCATGAAAGAGAGGTTGCGCTTGTGGTCCACTTTGGGAACCTTGCCCCATGCGCCTTCGTTGTGCATTCCGCCGCTAACGCCGAGTGACGGCACATGGAATACGGCATATCCCCATGTCTGGTCCGCGCGTGACTTGTGTTGCGCCGTTGTCACACCGTAGGACTCGGACGTTATCAGCATGACGCGCCGCTTCGGATCGGCCTTGCTCCACACAATGCGCGCAATCGGCGTGCGATACGAATAGAGCGTGTCACCCTCGAAGTGCATGGAGTTTGAACGCCCGTGCGTTTGCGTCTGTTGGGCGAACACATGCACTAGCATGTCATTCGTGAATACGGTACGCATTATGCCTCCGCTGAATCAATGTATAGTTGAATCATGCTAGGCGTTGCCTCGACAACGGCCGCACGGTAGCCTAGCTCTTCCACTTCGCATAGCATGGACTCGGCTTGTTCCTTACAGGGGAACGGAACCGCGACCCAAAATACAGGATTGTGCATGGTGCCTCCGGGTTAAACGTGCGGTGCGATTGCCGCACGGACATGCGAGGGTAGCTTGAGTCGCAGCGATTCCGCGACGACGCAAAGCCGCGTCCAGTCGGGCGTGTCGAACGCATCGTGCATTCGCTTGACTGCGCGAGCGTAACGGTAAGCTTGACAGGGGTTCATGTTGTAACCTCCATTCGTTCGCTGCGTGTAAGACTGTCTCATGTGCGCCGGGCGTGCGTCAAGTGGTTTCTTTTGGCTTGCTCGGTTCGTGTGTCTGCCGGACTGTAGTGCATGTGTCGTGCCAGCACGCCGGGATGGGATTCTTGACATGTGTCGCACGCGCGTGTGCGTCTATCCCGTTGGCGCGCATGGGGTTAGCGAATAGTGTCCGATAATGGGATTCGTCGTGAGTGCGTTCGCACACACAAGTTACGTTGCATAATCGCGTTGTGGGCATTGCGCGGGCGCACGACTCGTGAGTTATCACACGGAGTGCTGTCAACCCTCGCGGCCCGCTCATGTCACGCACACGGCCGAGGGTAGGCTGCACGTTGGCACGTTATGTGCATAGTGCATGTCGCGTGCCAGCATGGGGTTATATGTGTTGTCGCACGCTTGACATGGACATAACGCGGGCTTGACACTGGCGCTTGCACGCTGGTGCGTGTTGTGCTATACTTCAAACGTTGGCTCGAAGCATGAATCAGGCCACCCCGGGGAGGCTCCCCACGAAATGGGACCCGATATAAAGAGTTGAGATGGCCCGACTTACGAAAGGATTTTCTGGATGGCAATTGATACCAGACAGCGTGCCAAGGAGTATTTGCTCGCCAACCCTACGGCAACGAATAAGGACGCAGCCGCGTCAGTCGGAGTTTCCCTCCGAACCATCGGCTATGCCAGGGCCGAACTGGTCAACGCGGGCCTCATTCCCCCAGCCTGGGGTGACCACAAATCGAAGGTCACGAAGGGCAAATCCGCCAGGGTAAAAGCGAGTGTTCTAACACGGACTGCCTCAGCGGCCGAGGGGACGCCATTTGACACAGACACGACATCTGACCTGAACGCGCGAGTTGCGGAACAGTCATTGTCAGATGATATCGATGATGAAGAAATCGAGATCAGCAAGCTGAAGCGCATCCTCTGGCGCATCGCTCGGACTGACCGGGACAATCGAATCCGGACCTCGGCCATCTGGACCCTGACTCGTATCCAGCAGGACATGGATGAGCGGCCCTTAGGTCCTGGGGTTCCCCGGAACAGGGCGGACATCATCGCGCGGCTCCTGGACATCTTCGATGGCTGCGGTGCGGCTATCGTCATTGAAGCGATGCAAGCATTCCTCGACCGAAGAAAGGGAAATGACAGTGCGCGGAAACTATCCCCTGACACGGGCGCGACTGCACTCAGTTCTGCTGGAGTTGCTGAATCACCCGGAAGTATCCCTGTCGTTCGGCCTGATGACGGCCCAGCAGGGCCTGTCCAATTGGAACTGCATTTTACCTCCGACGAACATAGTGATCAAGGTTGACGCGAACCAGCAAACGGGCGCGATGGACCACATCGGTACGGTCGTTCATGAACTCCTCCATGTCGTCTTCATTAACATGTTCATTGGCTGGCTGACGGAAGACATGGAAGAGATCGCGATTCTTGCGTATGACGCAGACATGCTGGCATACATACGGAAATCCCCCAAACGCCTTCATACTTGGGAAGAGGCCATCAACAGGAAGCTTCACGAGACCGAGGCCAAGCATGAGGCATCCGGATGATGATGAGCGCATGGAAGCTCATCTCATGAATGAAACGGGGCACATCACTGACATTCATTGCTGGTGTGAACCAATCTACTACTGGATCACCGATGAAGACGGCGGCCCCGTCCTGGTGGTCGAGCACGACGATGACAACGAAGAGCTATCGCACAGAGCGGTGCTCGATAAACGAGAAGTTGAACAAGACTGGATCACCCGTCTTTTCAACACCCTATGAAAGGAAGTTCCAATGTTCGGTGCTAAGAGACGTATTCGCCAGTATCTCGACGTGATTCGCCCCTGGGCGGCCGGCGTCGATAATCGTGGTTGGCTCTGGGAGGATTTCCATCCAGAGGAAGCGCGCAAGGGTCGGCTGGAACCCACGGCTGTGATCTTTCCCCTTGCCTACGCTCCGCTCCAGTCTTTCGACGCTCTGTTCCTGAATCCTGTCCAGTACGAGGCATACCTCGCGCTGCGGCAGCATATCCTCAAGTTCAATTCGACCCTCGCGGTGCTGAACTCGGCTCGTCGTGATCTTCAGGACACGTACTATGGCCTGATCGCCCTTCTGCATGCAGGCGTGATCGGGACAAAGGGTAGTGGCGGCCTGCACGATGCAGTTGCCCGGATGGAGGAGGTTCTCCAGTAATGGCGGGTCTTCAACCAAGTTTTGTCCGTGATACTTCTTCCGGTCAGTTCACTCTTTCCGCCACAAAATTGTGCGCTAGGTGCGGAGTGAATCCACGAGCAAGTAATTGTTACTGTCACGCATGTAATCGTGCTCGATACGACTGGGCGACAAAAGGACGGAACAATCGGTATCGGACACAGTACGGGATCACATTGGAAGAGTACGAGATACTACTCACACAGCAAGATGGGAAATGTGCTATCTGTAGAATGGCAGCAGGGCGTAAGCGACTGTCTGTCGATCATGATCATAAAACGGGTGCTATCCGGGGCCTGTTGTGTTTCCCTTGTAACTCAGCGTTGGGTCGGTTCAAAGACGATCCCAACTTGCTAGATGCTGCGAAACGGTATCTAGGGAAGGAGGGGTTATCCTAACCTCATTTTGCCGTCACTGTGGCGGGAACAAGCAGCAGTCTGAGTGGTCCAACAACTTCTGTGGTCCCTGCCAGAAGCTGATCGATGAGACACGCGCAACTGTTGAGGCTGAGAACACGAAGCGTCTCGCCATCGAAGAGGCCAATCGTAAGATCATCGCAGAGAAGTCGGCAGAACTGAATGCTGGTCTGCTCAGCGCCGAGGCTGCGGGTCTCAAGCCCGTCGAGCCCCTGATAGACCTCTCGAAGGCCATCAAGGAAGCTCTTCTCCAGCGGGCGCACACAACGAACAGCGGTCACACGGACCCGAGGGAAGTCTTCAATCCTGGGCTCGCGTCGGCTAGTTACAATAACCTCGGTATGGGGGCGAAAGTGTCTTCCTCGGCGATTATCAGCCCTGGCGCACCTCCCACAGAAATTCCTCCGGGTGCAGGCCGCTAATGCCCTACAGTAATCCGGAAGACCAGAAGAAGCAACGGACACGATGGCGAGATAAGAACAGGGAGAAGAATCGTGAAGTAACACGACTTAGCGCACAGAAAGTAAAAGCACGTAATCGAGGGGTAATCGAAGAAGCGAAAGATCGCCCGTGTGCAGATTGCCATCAGTCATTCCCGCCCTATATAATGGACTTTGATCATCTTCGGGATAAACGATACACGATTTCGCGTCGTGGGGCCAAATTTTCACTCGAAGCACTCCGGGCAGAGATCGCGAAGTGTGATGTCGTCTGTGCTAATTGCCATAGACGGAGAACTTGGGAGAGGAGTCAGCGGAATGAGAGTATCGTACACGACTGACGGTCGTCCATTCTGTCTAGGCTGCTGGCGTTCATTTCACGATCTCCAGATCATGGAAGCACATGACTGGAAAGGACAGGCAGTATGCGCAAAGTGTGCTTGCCATCTTGAAGGGATGACACATGAAGTGGAACCAGGAAGCCGAACGTGACATCTGGACGGCAATTTGCGCTCCAGGTCGCTGGCATGATGAGAACGGCGAGACGGCGACTCACCCCGAGTCCCTTTACTGGTTTGTACGGAAGTGCTGGGGAACTGACGCCTATTTCGCCAAGCGTCCTGGCAAGTCCCAATGGTTCCAGGACCGGTTCCACAAGAAGTTCATCTCCTGGCTCCAGCATCACCTCCTAGAATGGACGAAGCAGCGGCGCGAGGGATCAGCAGATCGCTATTACATTGCGGTTATCCTCCCTCGTGGCTTTGGCAAGACCGTTATCACGTCCAAGTCGGCCATGCTTTGGCTGCACCTGGACGATCCCGACATGTCCACGCTGTTCATGTCTGGCACGCATCCGTTCTCCAAGGACATTCTGGCCTCGATCCAGAAGGTCATCTCGGGGCAGGATCGCGACTCCTGGTTTACGTGGCTCTACGGTAACTGGAGAGAGCCCACGCGCAAATGGAACGACGAGTTCCTTCACCACGGCTATCGCCAGTCTACTAACCTCTCTGAGCCGTCGTTCGATACGACGGGCGTTGAGATCGGTATGACGGGCTACCACCATGACGTTCACGATGTAGACGATCCGATTCTAGCGACGAAAATCCGCGACGGACGTGAAGCCTACATGCGGAACGTCCATACATCCGTGGACTCGTGCTATAACGCGCTCAGTCCGAACGGTCTGCTCATGCTTACGCTCACGCGCTACGGCGACGATGACGTGGCAGGGCGACATCTCAAGCGCGAAGGTATCGCATCCTGGTCTGGGATGCCAATTCCTAACATGGCGCTCTTCGAGGAAGTTGAACTCGGGCAGGGTCCCTGGCACGTATTCTTCTGGCAGACTGAAGACATGGCTATCGAGTGCACCGGCTATCCTGGCCATGGCACGCCGACGCTGCCTGAAGTCTACAACATCAAGAAGATCATCGAGCACAAGCGGCGCGATCCGGAAGATTACGCTTGCCAGCAGCAGAACAATCCCGGCGCGGGCGAGCATACGCCTCTCTTGGAATGGCAGCTTCGAGACTGCTTTACTGACTTCTCGGACTTGAACTTCCTTGTGCCAGCCATGACGGCGTCGATCCACATCGACTGCGCCTTCAAGAAGAAGGAAAGCATCGGCAAGGGCGACTACTCGACTATCGTAGTCTGGCTCCATGACGAGCGCCCGAACGGTTTTATCTACCTGGAAACGGACCTCCTGCGCGGCTCGAACGAGTGGCGGGCAGACACGTTTCATGATGAACTGATCAAGGTCTGTGTGTCTCTGCGTAAGCGGGGCATCATGATCAAGGGCATCACGGACGACGCCGAGACCGGTGGTCACCAGGGTGTCTACCCGGATCAGATCAAGGCCGTTCTGCGCGGCGCGGGTTTCAACATTCCGTACTACGCTCTGAACCGGCAGGGAACGAAGAAGCGGCAGCGAATCCGTACTGGCGCAGGTTACTGGGCCGAGGGCTTCGTCCGCGTATTCCTCCACCGTCCATCGTGTGATTGTGCGCAAGGCATGCCGAAACGGCTGTGCAAGCATTGGTACATTCCAAAGCCTGCGATGACGATGTTCAACCAGATGCTCCGCATCGATGCAGTAGATCACGATGACTACGCAGATGCAGGTGTTGATGTCTTCGTTGAGCGACTTCCCGGTAAGACCACGGGACTCTGGCGCAAGCCAGTCTACGGCATGGGCAACGTCGCGGCCGACGAGGGATCAGTCCCGATGGGACCGGAGTCGGCTTTCATTAAGGATGACGAGCGTATCTTCGGACACGCACTAGCAACGCAGATTAGCGACACCGATCGTGAGTATGCCGCGCAGATGGGGCCAGGACATGGTCCTAGTGATGAGTGGCTTCCTCCATTCCAACCTGTATAGACGGGAATACGATGAACACAATCACGAAGGCCCGGATTTCTATCTCGGTTACTCGGGTAAACGGTCGTATCGACAACATTGGTTGTATCCAAGGTGGCGAGTGGTACGAGATGATTATCCCTCGCATCAAACTGTGGTTCGCCAATCGGCGTACCAGACGAGGTAAGTAATATGGCGAATGGCGCCGTGGTAACGACAGTCGGTAAGGGTTTGATCGCTGCGGTGATGCTCGCGGGCAGTGTGGCGAAGTACATCGCGCATGGTACGGGTACGACTACGCCCGGTGTCAGTGATACCACCCTCGTGGCGGCGTCTGACCTGAACTCTGGTTCTGCCTGGGCGGGTACGGAAGCGGTCAACTCCTCGGTCAAGTATCGAGTGACGAAGACGATGGCAGTCGGAAGTTCGCAGACGATTACGGAGGTCGGTCTCTTCAAGGAGGCGGCCATGACGAACATGCTCTATCGCGAAGTCTTTACTGGCATCGCAGTAGTCTCTGGAGACACGGTGTCTTATACTATTGACATCACGGTGGGATGAAGACTCTTTCACAGCGTAAAGCAGCAGTCGAAGCCACTCGAAAGTGGCGCGAGCGAAATCCACGTACACCAGAAGATAAAGCACGAGCGGCGACCCAAGTTCGTTGCTGGAGAGAACGGAACCCCGGAAAAGCTCGTACGAACTATCGGAACTCAAACCTAGTAAGAGCTTATGGGATAACGATAGAACAGTACGATAAGATGCTTTCTGAACAAAAAGGTGTCTGCGCTATTTGTTCTGGGACATGCCCTTCTGGTCGGCGTCTTGCTGTAGACCATGATCACAGCACTGGTGTTGTTCGTGGTCTCCTCTGTGCTCGTTGTAATGCTGCTCTCGGTGGACCACGTGAGCGTCCTGAACTTTTTCAAAGGGCTCTTGCCTACCTCGCAGAGCATAAGAGGTAATACATGGCTACTGTCAAACCAGCCAACCCAGAACTCGGTGATGATGCCATCGGTACGTGGACGGCACATGGTGCGTCTGCGATTTTTGACTGTCTCGACAACTACGATGATGCAAAGTATGCGACCGCTGCTGCGGCCGGTACGGACCGAACGTCGTGGACCGCCTCGGGTTCTATCGATCCTAACGTAAATCCAACTGGCCTTTACGTGAATTTGCGGATGCGTCGTTCTGCGACAGCCCCGAATACTGGGTCGATCATGGCCGTCCGAATTTTTGCGGATAACGGTCGATCTGCTGTTATTGCGAATATTGATGCGAATGCGCTAACGACATCGTTTGTCGATTTCAGCGTACATTGTACGGGTGATTATGCCAACGTTGGAAGTGGCACGGGATCACCGAAGATGTGGCTTATCTTTGTCCCACAGCCGGGAAATGCTGGAACAGTAGATGTTTCTTACTTTAGCTTTGGTACTGCTGAATCTGCCTCTACTGATTATCCGCGGGCTGGTGGTGCTTCAGTTACGATGTCCGGTGACTCAACGCATCCGAAGGCCACAGCCAAAGCTGGTGGTGCTGCGACTACCATGTCTGGTAGTGCAACACATCCGAAAGCAACAGCTAAGTCCGGTGGCGCAAGTGTCACAATGACGGGGTCTGGTACTGAAGTACAACCCGTGGCTATGATTACGGTATCAGTAACGGGTCCTGGGGTAGTTTCCCCCTCAACGACAGATGTCTTGATTGGGCATAATCAAGCTTTCACAATTACGCCTAACTCAGGTTGTACTCTTCGTGAGGTACTTATCGATGGTGTCTCCATCGGGCCAGTAACTTCATATACATTTACGAACGTACAGGTACCACACACGCTTTCTGCTATCTTTACTCCACCGACTTTCACCACGTATGACTTCAACATGGTCAATCCTGGTTCAGCCGGTATCGCGTTTAGTTCTCTCGCCACGGAAGAGCGCGATGCTCGGTGGCGCTTCCCAGATGAAGTTCGTCCCTCGCCGGCTCCGGCAGTCAAGAAGCCAGGAGATAAAGAAGACGAATAGAAAGGCGCACTATGCGCATTGTCATCTTCGACCTGGAGACACGACTTCATGCAAGCCAATTGTCACCGGATCGAGACTACGGATGGATGCGTCTGCGGAATGGGGACGGAGGTATTTCAGCGATCTGCGTGTACGACCTCTCGGAAGACTGGTTGTACATGTACGATGACAATCCTCTATCGCTCAAGGCGGCGGTTGCACATCTGGAAGACGCTGATGTTGTCATCGGCTATAACACTCTCCGCTTTGATATCCCGTGTATTGAAGGCGTATGGGGACGACGGCTCAAGTTACGCGAGCACATTGATCTCTATACTCTCATCGCGCGCACGAACGCACAAAAGGGGATCGTTGGTAAACGTGGGGAATTCAAACTCGACCGGGTGTGCAGACGGGCTTTCGGCCGAGGTAAAAGCGGCTCTGGGGCGCATGCGCCGGACCTAGTAAAAGATGGCCGTTTTGCGGAACTGTTTCTCTATTGTGCCCATGACGTACGATTGACTAGAGACCTTCTTCTCCATATCTGCAAAACAGGTAGTGTGATGAATAACACTGGTAGTCTTCTTAAACTGGAGATTCCGCAATGGATACGCAATGCTGTACTAAGTGCAACCAGGATCGACCATTAAGTGATTTCACTTATGACCGGCGTCGTCCTAAAGGTCATACCAGTGTATGTAAGCAATGTGAAACAATGCGCGTGAAACGGTATGTAATACAGAATCGAGAAAAGGTCCGTACTTGGCATCGCCAGCATCAGATAGCTAAGTATGGATTGACCTCTGAACAATACGATGTTCTATGGAAAAAACAGCGGGGACTTTGTGGTATCTGTGAAGACGCGCTGAAACCGGGACGAACAACACATATTGATCATGATCATCAGGCCGGCCACGTCAGGGGGTTGCTCTGTCAACGTTGTAACCAAGCACTAGGACTTATGCGGGATAAAGCATCCCTGCTCATTGGTGCGGCCATGTATTTACGTGGTCAGGAGGCGTAAGTGCTCGGTGGCAATTATCTAATTACACGTGAAATCGGCGACGAGCAGCAGAAACTGCAAGTCATCGACATGGTGGTGAGTCGTAAGAAACTATCAGAGAATCATCACATGGGGATACGCCAAAGTCTACCGAGACGGTATGACTTGTGGCGAGGCACATGGACAGGAAGGTTTCATCCACACAAAAATAATGTTCATATCCCGTTAATCTATTCCGCCATCTGGGCGGACGCGGCTCGCAAGGCTTCGACTTCCCTGAACATGTGGCCCATCGTGTCGTTCCTCGGTTACGGCCCTGACGACATGCCCATCGCACGCAAACGCGAGGCCCTCATCTCAGCGCAGATGAAGGATGACGACATGTTCCTCAAGCAGGTTCACAACTTCGTCTCCGCTGATCTCTACGGTGTCTCCGTGTCCCAGGTCGGCTGGAAGCGCAAGCGTGAAGACCGCATGATCGAGACTCTCGACCGGTTGCCTCTCTCAGGCAAGGTCGTGAAGATGATCAAGAAGGGTCCCGTCACGATGTTCGACGGCCCCACGGTCGAGAATGTCGATCTCCTCGACTTCTTCCCCTGCCCCAACAAGAACAACATCCGCGAGATGCCGTGGATGATCCGGCGATACTTCCTCGACCTTGATGATATCCGCTACCTTTCTACCGGCGAAGACGCGATCTTCGACAAGGCTGAAGTGGCTAGGATGGAGCGCGAGGGTGGAGTAGGCTGGGACCATTTTACGGACGAAGCTTCCGTTCGCCGTTTTGCTACGCGCACGGGCATGGATGATTCGACCGTTAGGTTCATGGACAAGTACTCACGCCCAGTCGAAATTCTGGAGATGTGGGGCTACGTGCCCAGCGAACTGATTCCGGCGAAGTACAAGTCCGGCTCTGGTCGCCCTGGTATGTTTGTCATCACAGTGGCGAATGGCCGCTATCTCTTCCGGTTCCGTCCCAACCCCTTCTGGCACGGTCTGGCACCTTTCACTGCATTCTCGCCGACGCCTGATCCGCATTACTTCTATGCCCCCGGCAAGGCCGAGGTCATGGAGAAGATTCAGATCACCGGTAACCGGTACATCAACCAGTCACTCGATGCTGCTGATCTTGTGATCGACCCGATGTGGTTCTATGACCGTTCAGCGAATCTCAACACTCGAAACCTGTATGCTCGACCCGGTCGATTCATCCCTGTCGATGGAAACCCCGGTGCGGTCGTCGCTCCGCTTCAGGCTAACCTTAACGGCATGCTCACCGCAACCGAAAAGATCGCCCAGATGCGCGAGTTTGCCGAAATGGGCTCCGGTATCGGGGAAGACACAGTTCAAGGTCTAGGTGGTCAGGATCGTCAGACGGCGCGCGAATTCATCGGGCGGCGTGAGGCTTCTGGCAACCGGCTCCTGCTCGAATCACGCATCTACGAGGAGATGTACCTCGAACCGCTGGCGAACATGATGGTCGCCCTCGACAAGCAGTTCCTGGACACTCCTGTCGAAGTTCTCATCCTCGGCGACTCTGCCGTCATCGATCCCGTCACTGGCATGCCAATCAGCGCCACGAGGGAACATCTCGATGAGTACGACATGGTTCCGAACTACGCGGCTCGTGCGTGTGGTTCTTCGGCAGCCTTGTCGAAGGGAATGAAGCAGCAGACGCTGGTCCAGTTGCTTCAGGCAATGTCTGGCTTCCCGCAAATCTGGGGCCAGATCAACGTTATCAACTTCTGGCGAGGCATCTTCCGTGAGTTCGAGGTTCCGAACATCAATGAAATCTTCATGCAGCCTGCGATGCAGGGCATGGTGAATCCAGCGATGGGCGGTATCCCGCTCAACATGGTGCCAACTTCTGGTCAGATTGTCAACGGACAACTCGGTGCCCCCAGTTCGCAGAGTGCGATGGGTGCTCCCCTCGGGCGGCTCCCCGGTGGTGGTCAGAACAGCAACATGGGCTTCGCAGGCATGATGTCCAACGTCGCCTAGAAAGGGCCACATGGAACAGTTGTTTGACGTAAACAAAATGACGGACCGTGATCGTGGGGACTTTGAGTTCATTGTCAACAGTCCATCGTATCTTCGCGTCTTCCGTCCGTATTTAACAAAGATGCAGCACTCAGTACAAACCATGATGCTCGACCGGAGTACGGCTCGTAAGGAGACATACCCGGACGACTTCCTCGCAGGACAGGCCGCAGCACTCATCGGGTTCGTCGCGTTTCTCGATGGACTCAAGAACAACACGAACATGGAGCGGATGAACAAGTCCGTACAACTCACGACAGAAGAGATGTACGCCGATCTCCGCAACCGTGGAGCCATCTCACATTCGGGCCAGCACATCAGCGCCGAAGACCTGGAGATGTCCGAGGATTACTAACATGGCAAGAAAAGCACCATCTGATCGCGCGAAAGTGCGTGGATCAGAAAAGGTATCGAAAGTAATGCACGAGTATAAGGAGGGAGAACTCCACTCGGGCAGCAAGACAGGTCCGAAGGTGACCAGCAGAAAGCAGGCCATCGCGATTGGACTCGACGAGCAGCGTAAGAAAGAGGCTCGGAGCAAGTAATGTATCGGAATCCAGACTATAAACGACATTGGTACCAGAAGAACAAAGGACGGATTAAGGAACAAAATCTACTCCGTCGTTACGGGTTCAGTGTCGCTGAGTATGATGAAATGCTAGCAAAACAGAACGGGTGCTGCGCTCTTTGTGGTTGTGCTCCTTCTGTAGACAAAGCACTAGGTGTTGACCATGACCATGTTACAGGCGTGATCAGAGGACTTCTCTGTGACCCATGCAACAAGGCGCTTGGTCTGCTTCGTGACGACCCTGCACTCATGGTGAGAGCGGCTGAGTATGTCCGAAGGTCACGTCGGGACGACCCCGACATGCCCGATCTGGGCGAAAGGAACTAAGATGCCAGAGTACAGAAAACCCGAGAATGAGATGGAGTTGAATCGCCAGTTGGCTGACACGATTGGTGCTTCAGTAGAACAACTCATGGGAAATGCGGGTTGGTCAGAGGCCAATAATATGCTAATCGACCAGCAGGCCAGAGGCGGACAACCCGCTCCTGAAGGTGCTGGTGGTGGAGAGCCCCCGGCAGCGGCCCCAGCTAACGAACCACTCGTTACGCCTCCGGCTCAGGTTGCCCCAGCAAGTCTGACACCAGAAATTGCAACTCAACTGCTCGGGTTTAACCCGGAGGAGTATAAGGGAGCCGATGGTAAGTACCTCGGTAAGTATAACTCCCTTGGTGAGTTTGTTAAGGGTGTCGGTCATGCTATGAACATGACGAAAGCCACGCTCGTGGAGAACGACCGTCTGTCGAAGCTCCTGGAAGAGGCCCGTCGAACGCCCGTAGCTCCGCAGGTTATGGCTCCCCAAGTGCTTACTCCGGAAGCCCCCACGCGAGGGGACGCTCTGAAGTACAGTGCCAAGCTGACAGAGGTGCTCAGCAGCTTGCAAGATGGAAATCTTGACGGTGAGAGACTGGTGCAATTGGTTGATGCGATCAGCGAGCATACGACCAGTGCTGCACGTCAGGCTGCGCGTGAAGAGCAGGAAGCCAGGGAGAAGGTTGCCCAGGCCAACAAGGAGCGTTGGGACAAGGTCGATGAGTTCATGTCTCAGAAGTACCCTGAGTCTATGAACTTCACATCCGAGATGGGACTCTTCACTAAGACCAATCCTGAGATCGCTCAGGTGGTCTCTGCGCTTATCGAGAAGGACTTGCATGAACAGGCGATGGTGTTCGCGTGGCGGGAATTCTCGTCCGTCCACGGGATCAAGAGTGCTCCGGCACCCGCGCCCTTTGTGCCAGCCCCTGCGACGCCAGAGAATGTCGTCAAAGAGATTCAACTGACGGCCGCAGACCAAGTCCGGCGAGAAGCTCGGGAGGCAGCCCTAAAGGATGCGGGCATCCTCGCAAGTACAGCCGGAGGCGTTCATGGTGTCCACGAGAACGCTAACGTCGGTCCTACACAGGGCGAATACGACTCTGCTGCGGACCTCATGCGCCAGGGACACGGCGAGAAGTGGCGTAGTCTCGTTTTCAAGGACATTCTCAATCACCCAATCTTCGGTAGCTAACCGAAGAACCACCACCACATCAAGGAGTAACACACCATGCCCGGTTCGAGCACATTCGACTTTGGTGCATATCTTTTCGGTGTGAGCCCCGGTGTAGGCGTCAACAAGGAAGACTTGCTCGACCAGATCACCAACGTATCCCCCTAGATAATCCTGGGGCATAGCGGAGCGATCCGCTAATGAACAAGTAGCTATATGCGAGAACACCCTAGAGCGTTTGTACTCGGCCAGTGGCCAGTGAAAATCAACCGCAGCGGGCAACCCGCAGGAAAGGACATTATGTCATCCTCAGAGACTAGCACGCTACTCCCTCGCAAAATCAATCGAACAGACATCGCTTACGCTGCTGGTATCTTCGACGGCGAAGGTCATGTCGGTGGAACAGTCCATAGTCACGAGAAATATCCGGAACTCCGAATCGGAGTGACGAACACTAATCGGACACTTATCCGTTGGTTTGAAGAAACCTTCGGAGGATGGACTCAGGAACGATCCGGGCCCGGTAATCGGACCTGTTATGAATGGCATCCAACCGGTGAAACAACCGACTGGTTCCTGAAATTGATCGTCCCCTTCTTAAAAGTGAAGCAGCAGCAAGCCAGACTGGCTCTTGTCTATCGGACATTAACCAGACGGCAGAGTGCCAGGGAACGGCGGCTGCGGATCATAGAGAAGATTCAACGATTGAACCGAGGTGATGATACAGTCCAACTACGTAAGTAGCAAGGGGATACGCCCTGGACGAGTCAGGCTCCGAAGGTTCCTTGTCAGCACGTTTACCACCAGTGGCTCACGGACACCCTCTTCACTGGCCTCGACGATACCGGTATCGGTACCTCGGGCGCTGTGGAAGGTGCCGACTGGTCTCTGGACGGTACGACCGTCCCTGACCGCGTGTTCAACGTGACCATGATTCTGCGTCAGGATATCGGCGTCTCCGAGACCCAGCGGGCCATCGCGGCTGCGGGCTTCAAGGATGTCTATGCCTACCAGATTCAAAAGGCTGTCAAGCGGCTCGCCATCAAGCTCGAACGAATCGTGTTCGGTGCTCTGACGACCGCGACCGCCGCTTCTGGCACGGCTCGCGTTCTGCGTGGCTTCCAGTCCTTCATCACCACCAACACGGCGTATGCCACTGGTGGCGGGGCTAGCAACGACGGTGTCCTGTCTTCGCAGGACTTCAACGATATGCTCAACACCATCTATAGCTCGGGCGGTAATCCTGAGCAGGTGTACGTGTCGCCGAAGGTCAAGCGTCAGGTCAGCGCGTTCACGCTGCCGCAGCAGAACCGCAACATCGCTTCTGTGGACAAGCGGCTCATCTCGGGTATCGACTTCTACGACTCGGACTTCGGTCTGATCCAGATCGTGCTCAACCGTTGGGTTCCCGAGTCCAGCAATACCTCGACTGCAACTGCCTCTGCCACCAATACGGGTGGTCAGATGTTCTTCTTGCAGCGGAGCATCAATCGTTTGGCATGGCTGCGTCCTATGCAGCACAACCTCATCGGTCGCCGGGGTGACTCGGTTGCTGGTGTCGTTGTGGGCGAAGTGACGCTGGAAGTGCTGAACGAGAAGGCTAATGGTAGACTGCTCGCGGTCAATAACAAGAGCGCGGTCACGTAAACTGTTGTGCTGCTTCAACTTACGAGTTTCTCGTAAGACACATCTGGAAGGGGTGGGTGCTAGCCCACCCACTCCTTCTCAGATTCTCATGGAGGCTAGTCTATGAGCGTAACAGAAAGAGCATGGGCCGCAGGTTTCTTCGATGGAGAAGGTTGTACAAGTGTTTCACATCGTAAGGCTTACCGTGGCCAAGTCGCTCGCACACAACTTTTCCTTGTTGTCACTCAGTGTGGACCTGAAGCTCCCTTCCATCTTAACCGATTTCGGAATGCTGTCGGTCAACTCGGTTGGGTCGCGGCTCCGATCAAACCTTCTACTGGTACGCTTGATCAATACCGTTGGCAAATTGGGTCCAGTAGCGGCGCACTACAAGTAATGCGCCATCTTTGGCCTTATCTTGGGCCGACAAAGAAACGGCAATTCATCAAGGCACTTCGCGAATCTGTTCGCGATTTCCGCCATCGGAGAGCAAATGGCTCGACAAGATTACGGCTTTCCCACTAAACGCCCCGATCAACCGGGCGGTGGTGTCACTCCGCAGGTATCGGACGAGAACGCTCCCGATAACCTCCGGCGTCCCATGATTCCTCAGTTGGAGCCCGCTATTCGCGGTATCGCTGAGAACGCGGGGTTCCCAGCCGAGACTCTCGAAGGTGAGGCTCTCCTGGCTGATACCCTCGGGGGCACGAAGAACGTCGGCGCATTGCGCGACGGCGACAACAGCAAGTCACTCGGCGATCAGCCCGACTATCCGGTCGATCTGATGGGTCAATTCGCTAATGGGAAAGACCTACGCAATCATGGGTAATTCTGCTGCATACTACCGTGCCTATCGGGCAAAACACAGAGAGAAATTAAATCAACAAGCCCGGGAAAGTGAGCAGCGGCGGTATGTAAGGGCTCTTATTCCGATTGACGAACTGAAGAAGCGACCCTGTATGGACTGTGGAGGTGTCTTTCCACCTGAGTGCATGGACTTTGATCATGTGCGTGGAGAGAAACTTTTCCGGATAAGTAGAGGTGTCCTGAAACGTACAGAAGAAGAAATGCAGACTGAGATCGCTAAGTGTGAACTGGTCTGTTCTAACTGTCACCGTATCCGCACGCGGAAACGGAAGAAGGAGAAACGCATGAACATGAAGCCATCTCACGACATTTTCCACAGGCCTGGGCAGGAAGGTTCTGCCGAGGGTGTGGACCGCAACGTTGACGGGTGCAGCGACGCTGTTCCCTCACCGTCGCACGATCAGATTCAGAAGCCGGGCAGCGAGGGCTCCTCGCGCCTGTCGCAGAACGACCCGGGCTACATGCAGGGCTATCAGTCTCCGGGTACCGATCAGGCTGCTCCTGGCTACGTCGGACAGGGCGGCCCGAGGGTTGACAAGACCCACGTCGAGGCCAAGTCTGGTTCGAATCCCGTTCCGGATATGCCGGGCGCTGGTAAGTAACATGGCTAGCGCACGCAAGAGTCCGATGGAAATCAAACGGGCTCCACATGAGGAAAAGCTATCAGAGATGCATGATGCTCTCTATACGCTTGGCGACCATGCTCGTGAGTATAGCGGACTCGGGGGTGACGGAGCCAAGCTCCTGCCAGCCGAAGTCGTTCCCGAGAAACCTGAAGCCAAGGCCGCAAAGTCGCACATCGACCGGCTGCACAAGATGTTCAAGTCCCTCAAGAAGGACAAGGAGAAGTAATGGCTCGCAAGTCTCCAATCGCACGGGTAGGTAACTACTCAGCACCCGCCGAGAAAACGGGTGATGAAGCAATGGACGAAACCCTTGGATTCCGCGGTAAGGCTAAGGGGATGGACAAAACCGAGAAGGCTTACGTTGCGGGACGCGGTGGTGCTGCGTCAGCAACTGAAGCTGTACGTAAGGCACGTAAGGCGAACAAGAAACCACCACTGGACGAGTAACCTGGGAGGTGTCGCGTGAGCGACGTTAAGATCAATCGAATCCGCCGTAGCAACGCGCACCTCTTCAGCGTTCTAGAGTCGGCGCTACTGAGTGACGATCTCGAATTGCGGTCGCCAGACATGCGGAAGAAAATGGCTGGCGTACGTGAGCGACAAGACATCGTTCAGTCAATGGATAAGCTGACGAAGTTCACGAAGGCGGGCGGTTTCGATCCGACCCGCCAGTTCCAGTTGGTCGCAAATAACGTAGACCCAGCGATCTGGAAGGTCATTCTCGATACCTTCGCTCGCATCGATCCGCTCACTGGTGAGCCGATGGATGACGGACTTTTGTACATGACTGACACAACGGATGGCGTGGTCAAGTTGAACAAGGATTTCTTTTACGCACTCCTTGCTGGGCCACTCAAGAAGTGGGATACCCGAGGCAAGATCATCGTCTAGAAAGGCTGGTCTCACGTGGCGCAACGTGGGCTATTGTGCGAGACATGTAATCTAGCCATCGGGCAATTCCAGGACTCGCCCGTGCTGCTTCGTAAGGCTGCTGAGTACCTGGAGAAAGACTAGATATGTTTTTCTGGGCAAACAATCGCATCGCGAACAGGGGAGCCTGTCACTACTACCGTATTCAGATTCCCCTCACTTGGATGGATAAGCTCGGCTACATGAAGTGTTACGATGACCGTGGCACTGGTGGTCAGAACGATTACATGGCTATGTTCTCGGCCGACATCGATCTCTACTATGGTGTTGCTGGCGCGGACACTCTCCACCAGATCACGACACTCGGCGAAATGAAAGCTGCGAAGCGACCTGACGGTGAACTACATTATCCCCCGACCACGATCTGGGACTGTGATGATAATCCCGATTACGTCCATCCCTTCAACCAGACCTTCTCGGTCAACGGCGTGCGGCACTATCCGTCCGGCGAATTCCTTGAGCCGGGCGAGACTCTTGAGTACGAGACAGCGAAAGGTGAGCGTGTCACGCTCTGGGAAGACGGTGCCTCTACGGCCCTAGCCGGTCAGGCCCCATTCGATATCCCACGTAATCTTCAGACCATGAAAACTCGCTGGGAAGTTATCCGGGCCGC